>VFSW01012024.1_pt1 | contig 12115 bp, 8 predicted proteins | sample 5358111 | NCBI WGS metagenome assembly VFSW01 (sample SAMN11554181, study PRJNA540505) | mine drainage metagenome | isolation source: sediment from site ElyBrook_90M | place: USA: Ely Copper Mine, Vershire, VT | collected 2017 | reverse complement strand
GGGCACCTATGTCGTCGACTTCCTCCCCGCGAGCCTGGTCATGGGGCTTGGGTTCGGCCTCGCCGCACCAGCCATGATGGGGCTTGGCATGGCGGCTGTCGCGCCATCCGAGTCCGGCATCGCATCTGGACTGTTCAGCACGACGCAGCAGATTGGCGGCGCGGTCGGCCTGACAGTACTGAGCGCCTTCGCCACCACGCGTATCAATAGCCTCGCTGCCGCAGGAAAGAGCACGGCCGATTCGCTGATCGGCGGCTATCACCTGGCATTCCTGCTGTCTGCGGGATTCGAAGTCGCCGCCTTGCTGGTCGGCGTCATCATGCTGAGAAGCGCCGTTCCCGCACCGGCCGGCTCGGCTCACATAGACGAGTCCGCCACGCCAGAGCCGTCTTCGGCCGTCTAAGCGAGATGTCATTAACGCCGGGATCCGGCGAGTGTAGTGTGCTACGGGACGTAGTTTGGCCCGTGGCGCACCTGCGCGGGTCTCCCTGACCGTCTTTCTCTGCTGTCCTTGAGCCGGTCATATTTCGCTCCCTTCGAGTAGAGTACGAGAACGCGCTAGAAACGCCGGGTTCGCTCTGCTCTTGTTTTTTGTCAGGAAATCTCGCCAAGGCAACGTAATGATCTTGAGAGCGTCTCCCTTGCAGAAGAAATAGCGATGGATTTCACCTGCTTGATCAGGTTTTCGTGAAGGGAAATTCATGCTGTTGTTCGAGCGTAGCGACCATATTGCGCGACTCCGGCCGACAATCGACGAATGCTTGGATGGACGGGGGCAAGTTCTGACCATCCAGGGCGTGACGGCAAGCGGTCGGACCGCGCTGTTGCGCCGTGTTATTTCCGATGCCGAGCAGGCTGGTATGCAGGTGATGCAAGCTACCTGTTCACCGGGGGAGACCCAGCTAGCCGGCAGTGTCCTGAGTCAACTCCTTTTCAGCACCCCCGCAACGGCGGAGCGCGTCGAGCGCGCGGAACCGACCTATCCCGACTTCTGCCGGGAGATGCTAGGGCTCGCGGTGCAGGCTCCCCTGCTTATCGCCGTCGATGACATTCATCATGCCGACGATGACTCGATGAGACATCTGCTCTACCTCTCGCACAGGCTGCGGGCGGCGCGGGTGCTCCTCGCGGTGACCAGCCGACGGGACGACGATCGTGCATGCTCTGCGTCCGTCACGGAGCTCGTTAACGGACCGGAGGTCTGCCAGCTGGCGGTTGCTCCGCTCTCTGCGGTCGGCACAGCCCAGCTGCTGGACGCGCGCCTTGGGCATCAGGCCGCATCGTGCGGGCTTGTAGCCCAGATGCACCACATTTGCGGGGGCAATCTCACGCTGCTTGAATCCCTGATCGACGATTACTCGCGTGCCAATGCCCTGCTCGGCGACTTCGTCGCCGAGCAGGGCTACGGCACCACGCTGGTGGGCATGCTGAGGCGCTGGGGTCCGTCTGCCCTTCGGATTGCTCAGGCGATGGCGGTCCTCGGTGATCTGAGCACGGTGGAGCGTGTGGCTCAGCTCGCCGCTCTGGACAAGGATGTCGGAGTCAGAACCGTGGAGCGGATCATGACGATATGGACCCAGGCGGGCATATCGCGTGAAGGCCGCTTCCCGCATCCGGTGGGCCGGGCCGCGGTGCTCGGTACGCTGATGACGGGCGAACGGGCCGAGTTGCACGAGACCGCCGCGCATCTCCTGCAGCGCGATGGCGAGCAGCCGTCCGCGGTCGCGTACCACCTCGCTGAGGCGGGGCGACGGGTAGAACCGTGGGCGGTGCCAGTACTCGTTGACGGCGCCCAGCATGAGCTGCTAGCGGGGCGTACCAGGCGAGCCGCGTCCTACTTGGACCTCGCCCATGAGTCCGCACTTGATGCGGTCGAGCGAGCCAGCATCCTCCGACGACTCACGCACGCCGAATGGCGAAGGAACCCGCGCAAGGCCGCCGCGCATCTCACGCCCCTGGTAGCCGCCTCAAAGGCAGGAGATCTTCGGCTCGAGGACCTGCCTGACCTGGCCTGGCACTTGCTATGGTTCGGCCGTGATCAAGAGGCCGCTAGCGTGCTCGACAGGTTGTGCGCGGCTGAAACGGCAGGATCGGCGTTCGGGGCGGAAATCCGCAATATCCATGCCTGGCTGACGGTATACCATCCTCAGATCACGCGCTCGTGGACGCAGCCGGCCCTCGTTAGGTCAGAACTGGGTGAGCGCTCACGTGAGCCCAGCGTCACCGGGCTGTCGGGGAGCGATCCCTGGCTAGCCCTGTCGGCCTCGCTGTGCAACCTCTACGTCAGTGGACGCGCCCGCAGCCACATCGGGTGGTTTGAGCACTCTTTGCGCAGCATAAGTCCACAGGGAAACTCGGTCTGGGCCGGTGAGGTGGCGTGCATCGCCCTGCTTGGATTGCTTGACATGGGCTTTCCCGGCACGGTGCTTGACCAGTGCTCCGCGTGGATTGCCTCGTGCGACCTCGAAGAGCAAACAGTGTGGTATGCGCAGTTGAATGCGCTTCGCGCGGAGGCATTGCTGCGGAAGGGCGATCTCGGAGGGGCGCTGCGCGGAGCTCAGAAGGCCCTGACCGTGCTGCAGCCGCAGGCGTGGGGAGTCCTGGCTGGCCTGCCGCTCGGCACCCTCATTACTGCGGCCATCCGATCGGGGCAGTTGGACGAGGCCGAGCGCTACCTGTCGCTTTCCCCGGCCGAGGGCATGCTGCAGAGCAGGTACGGGCTGTACTACCTGCACGCTCGCGGCGACTATTACCTCGCAACGCAGCGCGACTACGCCGCGCTGACCGACTTCCTAGCATGCGGTGACCTGGTGCGGGCACTTGGCCTGGACAATGGCGGACCGGTGCCCTGGCGGATCAGCGCAGCTGAAGCGTGTTTGCGGTTGGGCTACCACGACCGCGCCAGTCGGCTGGTCCGTGAGCAGCTGAGCCGGTCTGACGCAGCGGAAGGGGACGGTCGTGGCCGGGCACTGCGGATGCTGGCGGCGCTCAGCTCGCCTCAGCGGCGGCCTCATCTGCTCCTGGAAGCCGTCGAGCTCTTCGAAGAGATCGGCGACCAGTACGAGCAGGCCCAGGTGCTGACAGATCTAGGCCAGGCCTATTCCGCTCTCGGCGACAGCCGCCGCGCGAGGACGACGCAGCGCCGGGCAAGGTACCTGGCGCAGTCCTGCGGGGCAACCGTCCTAGGCGGCGATGTGCTTGCGCTCCAGGGGCCGGGGACGGAAACCGGCGCCGACGAGGAGGAAGCGCACCAGTTGACGGATTCGGAGCGTCGCGTCGGCCACCTGGCCGTGATCGGCTACACCAACAGGGAGATAGCGGCGAAGCTTTACGTCACCTCGAGCACAGTGGAGCAGCATCTGACGAGGGTGTACCGCAAGCTCGGCGTTCGTCATCGCAAAGATCTGCCACCCGATCTTGAGGCCGTGAAGCTAAAGCTGCGGGTTCAGCATTCGACAGGGAGTCGCTCGGCGTCGTAGGCGCGACGGGCAGTCGCGATCGTCTCACGGTTCTGATGGGCCCAGCCCGTGAGTGAAAGGAGGGACTCATGAAGTTCCCGTGCGATGTCCGTGAGCTCGTACTCGACCCGTGGCGGGACGATCGGATAGACCGTGCGGGTCAGGAGACCATCACGCTGCAGATTGCGCAGGGTCAGGGTCAGCATGCGCCGGCTGATCCCGTCGATGGAGCGCTCCAGCTCGGTGAAGCGTATCGGCCCGTGAGCAACTGCGCCGATGACCAGGATGCTCCACTTCCCGGCTACTCGCTCAAGCACTTCGTGGATCGGGCACACCTCGAGGACGATGTCAGCTCCTGTGGCCTTGGCTTGAGGCATAGCGCTGTTCCCTCTTTCATGTACCTGGCTCCCCATCCCCCAGGTACATAGTGTCATGACCGTACCTCTGTTACAAATCGTGCCCCATCCAGGAGCAAAACATGACCATGTCCGAGATATACGGTTCGACGCGTTTGTATGCGGTCCTGGGTGACCCGGTGCTCCAGGTACGCGCACCCGGATTGCTGAATCCGGTGCTCGCTGAGATGGGGCTCGATGCCGTCGTCGTGCCCGTGTATGCCCGTTCCCAAGATTTTGCGGACGTGGTCCGTGCACTGATGAGAATCGGAAACCTCGGCGGCTTGCTTATCACGGTTCCGCATAAGGCAGCCGTCTGCGCCTTGGCGGATGAAGTCGGGCCCAACGCGGCACTGAGCGGGACAGCCAACGCGATGCGGCAAGAACCAGACGGGCACTGGCTGGCTGAGAACTTTGACGGGCTGGGCTTTGTGCGAGGCCTGGCGGCAGCGGGCTACCCTGCCCGCGGCAAGCATGTAGCGCTCGTCGGCGCTGGGGGTGCTGGCAGCGCGATCGCGGTGGCATTGCTGCTGGCAGGCGCGAGCCGGCTCAGCCTAGACGATCGTGACCGTACGCGCGTCAGCGCGCTGGTCGCACGGCTCGCGCACCGCTGGCCGCAGCTGATTACGCTGTCTGGCCCGGGAGACCTGCAGGCCGCGGACATCGTTGTTAACGCCACCCCACTTGGTTTGCGTCCCGGGGACTCACTGCCGTTCGATCCGCTGGAAGCGCGTCCGGACGCCGTGGTCGCGGATATTGTCATGAATCCTCACGAGACCGCCCTCCTCCGCAGGGCCGCGGCAGTCGGCCGCAGCGTTCATCACGGCATTCACATGCTGCGGGAGCAGGTTCCTTGCTACCGCGAATTCTTCGGCTGGCGTTGCGACGACTAGGGGAAGCGCCGCCGCTTGTTGCTTCCCCTCCGCCGCACGCATTACCCGGTAGAAAGCCTCTCACTGACCGCGGTCGCCGCGCCAAGGCGCTGCCGCAGGTCATCGAAAAGTGTTAGGTATTCTCCGGAGTCTGCAATCATGCCGTAAATGTAGAAGTCCGGGCGTATCAGGACCGCCCGGGCGTCCTCTCGGGCCAGGTACGGCAGGTAAGTCCTGTCTGTGTCGGCCACTGAGGCGTCGTCTTCGGCCGGGGCATCGGCGGGACCGACAGACACCACGCGTACATTGAGGCTCTTCAGGTAGGCCAGGGTCGGCGCGCCCAGGAACGGGCGCGGGTCTTCTCCCGCCAGCAGCACGAAGCCGGTGCCGACGACTTCGTCAAGGAGCCCGATCTTGTTGCCCCGGCGCACCATGGCCTGCGGCATGAGCCGGCCGGCAAGCCGATCGCCGCGGGCTCCGCCGCCGCGGTACAGCAGCCCACCGTGCAGGGGATGCACCGGGGCCTTGGGCGCGCCGGTCCCAATGCCGCGTTCTCTCGCTGCCGTCATCGCCACATCGCGGTCCGCCGCGGCGACCGGGTCGAGCTGGCAGATCACCCGGCCAAGGTTGACCGACATCCTGATCGCGTGCTGAACGTGCCTGGCTCGTTCGGTCCCGTACGTGTCGAGGACGGTGTCGTCGCCATGGCCGCGGAGGGCCAAGTCCAGCTTCCAGGAGAGATTCGCGGCGTCCCTGAGGCATGAGCACATGCCTTGTCCGGCGAACGGCGGCATTATATGAGCCGCGTCGCCCGCGATCAGCATTCGTCCTGACCGCCAGCGGTCAGCCCACTGCGACTTGAACGCATAGATGGCCCGGCGTAGCAGGGTGGCGTTGAGCGGCGTTACTCCGAAGAGCTCAAGCAAGCGCCAGGCGCTTTCCTCTGTGTCGAGTTCTTCCACCGTTTCGTCATCAAGGCGCATGAACTCCCAGCGCCGATGACCCGGACCGGCCGAAGCCGATGTCCTCGGCCGGGCCGGGTCGCATATCTGCAGGTTGTTCGGGTCGAACGTCCGCGCCTCATGAAGTACGACGTCGCAGATCAGCCAGTCGCGAGAGAAGTTCAGGTCATGCATCGCGGCGCCGATGCGGTCGCGGACAAAGCTGTTCGCCCCGTCGCATCCGACAAGCCACCTGCCGGATACCTCCCTTCTCTCGCCACCTGGGCCGATACATCCGGCTTCGACGTAGCTCCCGTGGTCGGTAGCGTCGACCACCTCGTGTCCGCGCAGCACGTTCAGCGTCGGCAACCGCGCACCTCGAGCGGTCAGTGCGCTCTCCAGGGCTGGCTGGAACATCGACGTCGAGTCGGGCCAGTGGCACCAGCCCTGCGAGACCCCGCGGATGTCCAGCAGGGTCTGCTCCTTCGCGTTCTGCCAGCTGTACCTGCCGGAAGGCTCGGTCTGGGTGTTGATGTACTCGGTGAGCCCGATCGACGCCAGAATGCGGGCAGCTTCGCTGTCGAAAGCCACCGCGCGTGACATTGTGTATGGCTCGGGCCAGCGGTCTACGAGGGTGACCTTCCATTCCTTCTCAGCAAGCATGATCGCCAGAGTCTGGCCGACGGGGCCGTCACCGACGATCACGACATCGGCATCCAATGTCATGATCACGACACCTCGGAGGTTTCCTGGCGGAGGATGTGCCGGATCGCTGCCAGGTACTCGTCCTTCTTGGCCAGCACCCGGACGTGGTCCCGCCCGTCCTCGGCCCGCAGATGCCGTCGGCCGACGAGCACGAGCTTGCCGTTCTCGAACGCGCGACCGTAGATCAGCGTCCCTGCGGTGATGATCTCCCCGCCCGCATGCCAGTCCGGGTCGGCGTTCCTGCTGTCGGCAATCGCTGTCCATTCCGCCGGCTCGCGCTTCCTGACGGTGAAGCGGTAGACGGGCTGCCAGGGGCCGTCGCGGCCTCGCCGTCTCAGGATCAGGTAAGGCCCGTCCTCGACAACCTGGTAATCGAATCCGAACTGGTGCTGCAAATCCCCGGAAACCCGGATCGGCTCGATGAACGATGAGCCGGCAAAACCCACGTCAACGAGCCACGCCTCACCGTTGAGCCGGACAAGGCTGAGCATATGCTCAAGGTCAGGACCGAATTCGTCGTTCGCGCCGCGCACCCCTGAGGAAATAACTGTCACGTCGTATCCGAGTTCAGCCAGGAGGGCACGGAACAGGCCGCTCAGTTCATGGCAGACGCCGCCCTGCCGCCTGGTGATGAGCAGGTCGTAGAACGCGTCTGCGTCGGCATCGGCACCCTCCCAGATCCGCACTCCCTTATCGGCGTGACGTGAGTTGTCGAACGGTATGGCCGTCATTTGCTTCCTGTGCAGCTCCCGGAGGCTGTCGACGCTCGGCCCAAGGGGGCCGGTGTAGCCGAGATACTTCAGGTAGGAGTCGACGCTGAACATTGTGATCTTCTCCTCCGAATCAGTTCGCCTGCGGGGCGAATAGCAGTTCCTCGAGGTAATCAGCGAGCATTCCCGGGGTCGGGTAGTCGAAGAGCAGCATGGCCGGGGCCTTGATGCCGTATATTTCATTGATTTTGTTTCGCAGTTCCACGGCGGTAAGCGAGCTGAAGCCGACGTCGAAGAAGCCGGTCTCCTCGTCGAAGTCGTCGGTGGTCTCGTGGCCTAGGGCCACGGCCGCCAGCCCGATAATGCGAGTCACGAGTTCTTCCCGTCGCTGGGCGGCCGGGCGCTTGATCAGTTGGTCAATCAGAGACTGCGGCGGTTCCTCCGCGGTCTCTGGCACTAGGTCCACAGAGATGGGCGACGTGTCGGGGGGCACGATGTTCCTTTCTAGCCAGTAGCGTTTCCGCTCGAATGGGTAGGTCGGCAGGGCGACGTGGACAGGCGGGGGCGCCACGACGAGCGTGCGGCCGCGAACGTGCAGCCGTGCCAGCGCGGTGAGCAGGGAGGTCGGTTCGTCGTAGCCGCCCCGCAGGATCGGCACTGCCTCCGCGGGCACGGTGAGACTCCCTTGCGTCATGGCCGTCAACGTGTCCGCGGGTCCTATTTCAAGGAAAGTCCTAGCCCCGCCCGCTTCCATGGCGCGGACCGCGCTCTGGAAGCGGACGGGTTCGCGCAGCTCCCTGACCCAGTAACCGGGCGTTGTGAGGTCACCAGGCTCTGCCAGCCGACCAGACAGGGTCGAGACCACTGGTATCCGGGCGTCGCAGTAGGCCAGCTGCCCCGCGATTCGCCCGAATTCGGGCAGCATGGGCTCGACAAGGAAGCAGTGTGATGCCAGGTCGATCCGCAGGCGCTTGGCGCGATAACCACGGGCGCGTAGCTCGTCGGCAAGGGCCAGTACCGCTTTCTCCGCTCCGGAGAGCACGACCGAGGCCGGGCCATTGACCGCAGCGATGCTCACTCCTGGCTCCCAGCCCGCCTGCTCCCAGTCGGCCAGTATCGGCGCGATCTCGGCCTCTCCGATCCCGACGGCGACCATGGCGCCGCCTGCGGGCAGGTCCTACATCAGCCTGCCCCTGGCGGCGACCAGGGTGGCGGCATCCTCCAGAGAGAGGATCCCCGCGACGTGCGCCGCGGCTAGTTCTCCAGCGGAGTGCCCCGCGACGACGTCCGGCTCGATGCCCCAGGACGCGAGGAGCCGCACGACGGCCACCTGGCACGCGAAAAGCGCCGGCTGGATGAATTCGGTACGGGTGAGCAGCCTGGCGTCGGCCGACTCAGGGGCCGCGAATACCACGGTGCGCAGCGAGCGGGGTAGCTTCTGGTCAAGCACAGAACAGGCCTCATCGAAGGCCTCGGCGAAGGGCGGAAACGTCGCGTACAGATCGCGGCCCATGCCGGGAAACTGATCTCCCTGGCCAGGAAAGAGGAACGCCAGCGAGCGGTTGACCGCCTTACCGGTGATGACACGGGGCGATAGCCGGTCCTCCGCGAGGTGCAGGGCGGCGTCGAGCAATTCTTCCCGGCAGGTTCCGATGAGAACGGCCCGCTGCTCCAGGTGCGACCTGGTGTTCGCCAGCGCTCGCCCTACCGTTTCCGCGTCAAGCTCAGGATACGCCCGCAGATGCGCCACAAGCGCGCGAGCCTGCGCGGCGAGGGCGGTCGGGGTGACGGCGGACAGCGTCCAGGGAACCTGGAACCCGGCCTGCGGCGAGCCGGACAGTGGCGAGCCGGACAGTGGCGAGCCGGACAGTGGCGAGCCGGAAGCCGAGGGGGCAGGCGGAGAAGCCTGCTCCACAATGACATGGGCGTTTGTGCCGCTCATGCCGAATGAGGAGACCCCGGCCCGCCGCGGCCGGCCGGGGTCGGGCCAGGAGCGGGCCTCTTGCAGCAGCCGTACGGTCCCGGCCGACCAGTCCACCTGGGGAGTCGGCTCGTCGATGTGGAGGCTCCGGGGCAGCGTGGTGTGCTGAAGCGCGAGCACCACCTTGATCACTCCGGCGATCCCGGCGGCCGCTTGGGTGTGCCCGATATTGGACTTCAGTGCGCCCAGCCAGACCGGGTGCCGAGGGCTGCGGCCTTCGCCGTACGTGTTGATCAGTGCTTGAGCCTCGATCGGATCGCCTAGCCCAGTGCCGGTGCCATGACCTTCCACCAGGTCGATGTCCGCGGTCGTCAGGCCGGCCGAGGTAAGCGCCTGCTCGATGACGCGCTGTTGCGAGGGGCCGTTCGGTGCGGTCAGCCCGTTTGACGCGCCATCGGAGTTGATCGCGCTGCCCCGGATAACAGCCAGAACAGGATGGTTCTTGCGCTGGGCGTCCGACAGCCGTTCGAGCAGCAGCAGTGACAGGCCCTCGGACCAGCCGGTGCCGGCCGCGGCGGCCGCGAAGGCCTTGCACCGGCCATCGGGCGCCAGCCCCCGCTGCCGGGAGAACTCGATGCACGTGGTGGGCTCAGCCATGACCGTCACGCCGCCGGCCAGCGCCAGGTGCGAGTCCCCCGCTCGCAGTGCCTGAGCCGCTAGGTGCAGCGCCACGAGCGAGGAGGAACATGCCGTGTCTAGCGTTACGGAAGGCCCTTCGAAGCCGAGGCAGTAGGACACCCGGCCGGACACCAGGCTTCCAGCGACCCCGGCTCCCTGCAGGCCCTAAAGCTCTGCCGGAGTACGGGCGAGGCCCGTGCCGTAGTCGTTGTACATCACTCCCGCGAAGACTCCGGTCCTTGAGCCACGCAGCGAAGCGGGGCTGATTCCGGCCCGCTCGCATATCTCCCACGCCGACTCAAGGAACAGCCGCTGCTGCGGGTCTATCGACAAGGCCTCCCGCGGCGAGATCCTGAAGAATCTGGCGTCGAACTCGCCGGCGTCATACAGGAAACCGCCCTCTCGGACGTAGCTCTTGCCCAGTGCGTCAGGGGACGGGTCGTAGAGCTGCTCCGGTTCCCAGCCCCGGTCCTCCGGGAAGGCCGCGATGCCGTCTCCGCCGGCCGCCAGCAGCGCCCACAGGTCCTCTGGGCAGCTGACGCCTCCAGGCAGCCGGCAGGCCATGCCGATGATCGCGATGGGTTCAGCGGCCCTGCCGATCACGTCGGAAAGTTCCCGCCCGAGGCGCTCGTTCTCTGTCAGGGAAGCGCGCAGGGCCTGGACGATCGTGCTGTCGTTCGTGTTCATGCTCTTCTCCCTTATCGGACGGTCAGGAGCCGTCCGCGCCCAGTGCCTTCGCGACGAGGTGCTCGACGCTCATGGTGGCGATCTCGCTCATGGGTTCCCTGGCAGCCGCGGAAGAACGGTCTGGTTCCGACAGCTGGAGCAAGGCGGTAAGGACGCCAAGTTCGCGCAGTCGCTCCACGGACACCGAGGCCAGTGCGGCGCGCAGCCGCTGCTCCGCGTTCTTGCCGATCTCCTCCTGCGGTTCCGCCGGCACTAGCTGGCCGTGCAGCCGCCGGGCGACGTCGATGACCGATGGATGGTCGAAGACCACAGTGGCCGGGAGCCGTACCCCGGTCGCGGCGGCGATCCGGTTGCGGAGGTCGACCGCGGCCAGCGAATCGAATCCCATGGCCTTGAAGTCGCGTTCTTCTTCGATCGCCTCGGTGCTGGCATGCCCGAGCGTCTCTGCGGTGTGCCTGCGGACGAGTTCGACCAGCAAGCGCAGCTGCTGCGGGCCGGTCAGCCGGTCAAGCCTGGCCGCGAGAGAACCGGAGGACGCTTGCTCCTGCCGGGCGACCGGCCTGGTGCGGGACGGGATCAGGCCCCTGAGCAACGGCGGCACGTCCCCTAGCCGTCCGATCGCGGCCCTATCGAATCTCGCGATCAGGAGCGTCGCCGCATCCGCGTGCAGTGCGGCGTCGAGAAGCACCAGGCCTTCTTCCGGTGACAACGGCAGCAGGTACCGGTCGCGAGAGCCCTGGCCCCGCCCGCGCAAGCCGCTGGTCATCCCGGCATCCTGTTCCCACGGGCCCCAGGCGACCGAGACGCCGGGGAGGCCGAGGCCGCGCCGGCAGGCGGCGAGGGCATCGAGAAACGCGTTGGCGGCGGCGTAGTTCGCCTGTCCAGCGCTGCCAAGCGTGCCCGCGGCCGACGAGAACAGCACGAAGGATTTCAGGTCCGATCCCCGCGTGAGCTCATGCAGGTTCCACGCGCCGTCGGCCTTGGGCCGGAATACCGTGTCCATGCGTGCGCTCGTCAGCCCGGCGATCGCGCCGTCATCGAGGACGCCGGCCGCGTGCACGACGGACGTGAGGGGATGCTCGCGGGGGATGTCTGCCAGCAATTTCTCCAGGGCCTTGCGATCCGACGCGTCGCAGGAGGTGATGGTCACGCTGGCGCCCAGCTCCGTCAGGCTGGCAAGCAGCTCCGCCGCGCCTGGCGCGTCAGGTCCCCGGCGGCTAGTCAGCACCAGGTGACGGGCACCGTGAACAGTCACCAGGTGCCGGGCAAGCAGCGAGCCGAGGGCGCCGGTTCCCCCGGTCACCAGGACGGTGCCGTCCGGGTCAAGCGGCGCACCCTGGCCGGTCGGCCTGATTCGCGCTAGCCGGGGCACGCAGACCGAGCCGTCCGGCGACAGGGCCAGCTGCGGCTCGCCGGTCGCGAGCGCGGCCGGGAGCAGGCTTTCGTCCGAGTTGCCCGCGTCCACCAGCACGAACTCGCCCGGATGCTCGATCTGGGCCGCGCGCAGCAGGCCCCACACGGCCGCCTCGGCGGGATCGGACCTGACGCTCTGGGTGAGCACCACCGTGGGATCGCCGCCCGGTGAGTCCAGCCTGCCCTGTACCGCGTCGAGCGCGCGGCGAGTCAGCGTCCGTGACCGCGACAGGGGGTCCCCGGTCGCGGCGGACCTGAGATCCCCGCCGCGGCCTGGAGGCGTTACCGCTCCCGCGGTCACCTCGGCCGGCACCCATGCGAGACCGCAGATCCGG
>VFSW01012023.1_pt1 | contig 12115 bp, 10 predicted proteins | sample 5358111 | NCBI WGS metagenome assembly VFSW01 (sample SAMN11554181, study PRJNA540505) | mine drainage metagenome | isolation source: sediment from site ElyBrook_90M | place: USA: Ely Copper Mine, Vershire, VT | collected 2017 | reverse complement strand
GCCGCCTCGGCCGCTCACGCGGCTGCGGGGCGTGTTTTGAGCACGCATGTGCCGGCCATCGTAGCCAACGGATTGGCAGCCACGGGAGAACTATCCGAAACCAACACGCTTCATCTGGCGATCGATCTTCCTTTGCGCGATCAGGCGGGGCTCGGCAGTCTCCTCCAGCAAATTTACGATCCGCGCAGCCCTCAATATCGCCATTATCTGAGCGTCTCGCAGTTTGCCGACAAGTTCGGCCCGAGCGCTGCGGATTATGCCGGTTTGCAGAAATTTGCCGCTGACAACAATCTGAAAGTCACAACTATCCACCCCAACCGCATGATTCTGGATGTCGACATGACCCCTTCTGAGATCAAGAGGGTGTTCCACGTCGCGTTGCACACCTACAGGCACTCGACTGAAAATCGGAGTTTTTATGCTCCAGATTCCGAGCCTTCGCTTGATTTGAGTGTTTCCGTCCTGCACATCAGCGGACTGGACAACTACGTTTTGCCTCATCCATTTATAAAGCCGCCCCGGCGCGGTGCAAACAGACCATTTGGCGGTCAAAGCACGAACGCCGTTTCCTTCAGCGGAAGCGGCCCGGAAGGCACTTACTTGGGCAACGATTTCCGGAATGCCTACGTTCCCGGAGTGTCATTGCAAGGAGCCGGGCAGAACATCGGTCTTTTCGAGTATGATGGCTTCTATCCAAGTGACATCACTTCCTATGAGCAGCAGGCAGGGCTTCCGAATGTGAACATTCAAGTGGTGTCAGTTGACGGAGGCATCGTTGGCGGGCCGGGGGGCGGCGTTGGCGAAGTCTCGCTCGACATCGAAATGGTCATTTCCATGGCGCCCGCTGCGACGATTGTTGTCTACGAAAGTCCTGATGGGCCCACGGATGACATGCTGAACCGGATGGCGACGGACAACACATGCCGGCAGATCAGTTCGTCCTGGGGGTTCCAGAGGGACGCAGCCACCGATCAAATCCTCCAGGAACTTGCCGCCCAAGGGCAATCGTTCTTTCAAGCATCCGGAGACAGCCTGGCCTACGTTGGCCCAATAGCGGCTCCGGAAGATGATCCATACCTCACCTTAGTTGGCGGAACCGAGCTTTACATGAATGGACTGGGAGCGAGTTACAGTTCCGAGCAGGTTTGGAACAACGGATACCAACCTAACTCTGGACCCGCCGCGCCGCAGGAGACTTACTATTGGGGCAGCGGCGGCGGCATCAGCACCGTCTATTCGATTCCGACTTGGCAACAGGGCATTAACCTGTCCAACAACAACGGCTCGACAAAGTTTCGCAACACGCCCGACGTGGCCGCGTGCGCGGACAACATATGGGTCATCGCGGGGCTTGGCTCGCAAACCGGCTCCTCGGGTGGAACAAGCGCCGCCGCGCCCCTTTGGGCGGCCTTTACCTCGCTTATCAACGAACAGGCTTCGCTCTATGGCCACGCACCGATGGGATTTCTTAATCCAGCCGTGTATTCAATCGGAAAGGGAGCGAGTTTCAACTACAATCTCGCCTTCCATGACGTCACGGTTGGAAGCAACACCTGGCCAAGCAGCCCTTCAAACTTCTTTGCGTATCCCGGCTATGATCTTTGCACTGGTTGGGGGTCGCCCAGCGGGAGCAACTTGATCAACACACTGGTGCCCCCTGTCTCCATCCCAGTGCTCGAAGTGGTCACAAATGTCCTTTCCGGCGGCAACGGCAATGGAGTCATCGACTTCAACGAATGCAATAACTTGACCTTTCTGATCACCAACGCTGGCATTGGCACGGCAACCCACGTTCAAGGCTATTTGTATTCCATAACCTTGGGCGCAATCGTGGGGGAATCGACCGTCAATTTCCCCGATTTGCCCCCGCATACCGCCGCCACCTCAACGACGCCATTTACGCTTAGCACGGAAACGTCATTTGTTTGCGGCACTCCGGTGGACTTGGTGCTGCTGCTGAAATCAGACGAAGCCATCCAAACCAATGATATTGAGTTGTCAAGCGGGTTGGTGGGTGTGCCAAACATTTTTGGAAATTCGAATGTGTTTTCTTTGACCGGCTTGGGATCGATTCAAGACACCGTAAACGTGACCAATTTGGCCTCAGCCGCCAAAATCACGGCTTCGGTCGATATTAACTGCTTTTACGACGAAGGATTGGAACTCATCTTGACAAGCCCGAACGGCGCCTCGGTTACCTTGACGACGTACCCCGATGGCGGCGTGGGCTCTGATTTCGGCTTCGCTTGTGGAATCCAGAATGAGACGACCTTTGATGACGACGCGATGGTTTCGATTGCGGCGGGCACGGCGCCGTTCGTCGGTTCGTATCAACCCATTGAGCCGCTGTCCACCTTTCTTCCGGCTATTGGAACAAACCTCAACGGCACATGGACTCTTACGATGAACCAGCTATTCAGCGGCAATCCCACGACGATCAACTGCTGGAGCCTTAACGTGACGCCTTACGAATGCACTGATGGCGGCGGCCAATGCCCGGGGTCGGACGTTTCCCTTGCCATGACGGTGCAGCCGAATCCAGCGGTCGTGTTCAGCAACGTGGTTTACAATATGTACGTCTCGAACGCCGGCCCAAGCGACGCTACTGCGGTAGTGATCTCGCAGGCTCTGCCGCCAGGGTTTCAATTCGTTGCCGTCAGCAATTATCCCGCGCAAGTGGTGCAAAACGGGACGAATCTGTCGCTGACACTCGGCTCGTTGCCTGTTTATGGAACGACGATGGTTTCTGTCATCACCATCCCGACCTTTCCTGGTCTGGCGACCAGCGAAGCCACCGTCGGTTCCACCAGCAGCGATCCGAATCCTGGGAATAACACTGCCGTCGCTTCAACATTTGTCCAATTGCCTGCGGCTGACCTGGCGGTGACCATGTCGGCTTCTCCTGCCTCGGTGCTCCAAAATGGCGTAATAACATTCACTGCAGTCGTAACCAATAATGGCCCCGCGACGGCAACTGGTGTAACGCTAACCAACTTCCTGCCGCCGAACGCGACATTCATCTCCGCAACATCCAGCCAGGGAACAATTTCATCCGATGGCCAGCTTGCCTACATCAACACGCTTCCAGTGGGGGCAAACGCGGTTTATTCCGTGACATTGAGTCCCAGGACGACGGGCAATTTCACGGATTCCGTGCAAGTCGCGCTCGGCGTGGCGCAACAGGATCCCGTCTCGTTTAACAATATCGCCACCTTTACGGTTACGGTAGGGCCGTCCGCGGACGTCGGCGTCTCGGCCTCGGTCAGTCCGGGCACGGTTGTGGCGGGAAGCAATGCGGTTTACGTCGCAACCGTATTTAACAACGGCCCGAATACCGCAAGCTCGGTCACATTCAACCAGGCGATCCCCGGCGGCATCGGCTTAAATGCGGAGACCTTCGTCAAGAGCAGCGTGCCGGGGGTTGTGGTTACAAATGGCTCGATCACATGGAACATTGGGACGATGACCAACGGAGCCCGGCTCACCATAACGAACACACTTAAGACGCCGACAATCGTGTCGGGAGGAAACCCGATTAAAATGAGTTCAACGTTCTCTGTCTTTAGCGAGCCGGGGGCCGCGAATACCAATGACACCGTTGTGACTGTTTCCAACATTGTGGCCGTGCCGGCTGTGAAAATCATTCCCGCCACAGCGACGCTGGTATCTCAAAGCGGATCGACGCCCAATGGAGGAATCAACCCAGGCGAACAGGTCGGCGTCAATTTCTATTTGCAGAATGCTGGAAACATTCCCACCACCAACCTTGTGGTGACATTGCAAGCCACCGGCGGAGTGACGCTGCCCGGAAACAATCCGCAGAGCTATGGGGCAGTGGTTCCTGGCGGCCCGCCAGTGGGCGGGTACTTCACGTTCGTTGCCAATGGGACGAACGGCGGGGCCGTGGTTGCGACATTGTCGCTGCAGGATGGGTCAGCAAGTCTCGGCGCGGCGGCTTTCACGTTCTATCTGCCCGTTGTCCAGACATTCTGGAACACGAATCCAATCTACTTGCCGGCCACCAACTTCGTCCCGTACCCCGATTCCGGTCCCGCCAGCCCTTACCCGTCCAGCATTATCGTGTCGAACGTAACCGGCTATCTTTCCAAAGTGACGGTCACTGTCTCCAACATGAGCCACACCTATCCGCACGATATTGGATTGCTCCTTGTCGGGCCTTCAACAAATACTGTATTGATGGATTCAGCGGCGGAAGGTTTTAGCTCTATGACGGGCACGACGGTGACGTTTGATTCCACCGCCTCGATCGCGCTGCCGAGCGTGGGAAGTTTCACGTCCGGCACTTATGCCCCGGGTGATTATAATCCGACCAATTACTTCACCAACACGGTCGCGGCTCCTTATGGCACCAATCTGGCAAGCTTTACCGGCGGAAAAGTTAATGGATCTTGGTCGCTTTACGGTCAGGATAATGCGCCCGGCGACTCAGGCGGCATTAGCAATGGATGGGCGGTGACGATCACGACGATCACACCGGTCAACCCCACGAACAGCCTGCTGGCCGGGATCACCCAATCAACCAATCAGCTTGTGGTGGGTGATTATATTGGCTACTACCTGACGGTGACCAACGCTGGGATAACACCAGTCGATGCCTACATTACCAATACGCTGCCGGCTGGATTGGCGTTTGAGTCCGTAACCGGCCCGTTGAACAGCTACGCGCAGAATGGCCAGACGCTTGTTTACCATGTCGGTGTTCTCGGCGCTGGAGCGGGTGCGGTGCTGACTAACACTGACCTGGCGACGAATGCGGGCTACCAGACCAACAGCATCAGCGCGGGAGTTGCGTTTGCGGCGTTCAATCTCGCCAATAACTCCGCCTCGGTCGTAGCCGCGGTGAGCTTGCCTTTGGCAGATCTGGCGGCTGGCATATCGGTGACGCCGCCGAGCGCAATCGTTGGCTCCAACCTCACATATACGCTGTCCGTGACAAACCTTGGCCCGAGCAACTCGGTCAGCACAGTGGGCAGCTTTTCACTGGCGGGTCTGAGTGTGAGTTCCGTAGTTCCGTCGCAAGGCGCCTACACGATCAGCAATGGAGTTGTGCAATGCTCGCTCGGCACGATGCTTCCTAACGCGCTTGCTTACGTTACCCTCGTGGCGATTCCGACAAATTCCGGAACATTCAGCAACACTTGGTCCTTAACCTCTGGCTCGGATGACATCAATCTATCGAACAATATGGTTGCGGCGGTGGTTGACGCGAGCACAGCGTTCCCGGTCATTTCAGCCTATGGCGCCGCGCTGTTGTCGCAGGGCAACGGCTCTGTGAACTCGAATGTCCCGGTGACCATTGCCTTGACGCTGACCAACTCAGGATTTGCCGCGACCGGGAATCTGACCGCGACCCTTCTTGCGTCGAACTCAATTGTGCCTATCACGACCAGCCAGGTTTATGGCGCGATTCCGGCGCAGGGCGTTGGCACCGAGCCGTTCACGCTCATTGCGGATGGCGCGCCCGGCGCGACCGTGACGGCCATGCTAACGCTGGCCGACGGCAGCAACTCCTACGGAATAGTTTCTTTTGCATTCGTAATGCCGGCGACCGCTTCGTATACGAACTCCGGTGAAATCATTATTCCGCAATTTGGAACTGGCACGCCTTATCCTTCGGCCATCCTTGTCACAAATGCAACAGGGTTGGTTAGCAAGGTTACTGTGACGCTGAACGGCTTCGCTCATACTTTCCCGCACGACGTGAATGCGATGCTGGCGAGTCCGTCGGGCCAGGAACTCATCGTCATGGGTCACGCCGGTGGTCCTTTTAATGCCACGAATTTAACCCTCACGTTTGATGATGCTGCCTCAGCTTCGCTGCCGGTTGGGCAGTTGGTGTCGGGCGCCTATCTTCCGACCGACTACGCGCCCGTTGACCTGTTCCCCGGCCTGCCTGCCGCGACGGATGGGACCTCTTTGGCGTTGTTCAACGGCTTCAGCCCGAACGGCCTCTGGTCTCTCTATGTTTACGACGATACGCAAGGCAACGCTGGCGAGATTGTTGGCGGATGGAGCCTGGGCTTGACCACCGTCCAAACGATCAACGCGGCCGCGCTGCTGGAAGCCAGCATGATCGCTGCGCCGAATCCGGTTTACAGCGGCAATTATCTCAATTACGAGATTACGGTCTCCAATCAGGGTCCGGACGTGGCTAATAGCGTTGTAATAACCGACGTCTTGCCCTCGAGTGTTGCATTCTCCGCGGCCAGCACATCTCAAGGCGGCGTCTCTAACAGCGGAAACAGTGTCGTTGCCTATCTTGGCAGCATTAGCAACGGCGCGACCGCTACCGCGACGATTCGAGTGATCGCGAACACACCCGGCACGATAGCGAATACGGCGACTGCAAGCACAGCCAGCGCAGACTTGTATCTCGCGGATGCGACGGCGGCGAATTCGACCTTAGTTCTGACAAGCCCGAGTGCCGAGCTATTGGCGACAAATCTGTTGAACGGCAGCCTGGAACTGACATTGCTAGGCCAGGAAGGCCAGAACTACGCGCTGCAGTCCTCCGCCAACTTGCTGCAGTGGGATTCGTTCTACACGAACACGGCGTCATTAACGAGTGGATCGTTCACCAACGTGATCTCAATGACTAACAGCGCGCTCCAGTTCTATCGAGCCATTCGGCTTCCGCAGTGACGTTGTTCGGCATCACCGGCGGGGTCGGCATGGGCAAGTCCACCGCCGGCGACCTGCTGCAAAAGCGCGGGGTGTCTGTGATCGACACAGATGCCATCGCCAAACAATTAACCGAGCCGGGCCAGCCAGCCACAGAAGAAATCCTGCGGCGGTTTGGCCCGGCTGTTTTTTTCCAGGACGGCAAGGTGAATCGCGCGGCCCTTGCCAAAGAAGTCTTCGCGAACCCCGCAGCGCGGGCGGATTTGGAGGCTATCCTGCACCCTCGGATTCGCGCGGCTTGGGGAGCCGTCGTTGAAGGCTGGCGCGCGGGCGGAACAAGCTGCGGCGCGGTTTTGATTCCGTTGTTGTTTGAAACGGGCGCGGAAGCGCGCTTCGATGCGATCATCTGCATAGCGTGCAGCGAAGCATCGCAAACCAGCAGGCTGCGTTTGCGCGGGTGGGAGGACAGCCAAATCCGCCAGCGGGTGGCGGCGCAATGGCCAATCGAGCGGAAGCTGTTGCGATCCGATTTTGCGGTGTGGACCGACACCACGCTGGAGGCGCACGCCGCGCAATTGGAGCGCGTCGTGGCTCGACGGATTGAGCAAACTCAACCCCTTACTTCATCAAAAGCATCTGACGCGCCCGCTTGATGGAGCGATTCAGTTGCCGCTGGTAATGCGCCGGGAGGCCGGTGTATTTGCGCGGCAGGATGCGGCCCTGGTCGGTCACAAACTGTTTGAGGAGGTTGACGTTCTTGAAGTCGAGGGCGTCGAACGTGAAGTCAATTTTCGGTTTGGGCCGGGGAGTGCGAACTTCCATGGCCGAACCCGTGCCGCGGCCGCCGCGGCCGGCTGGTTTTTCCGGATGTGTCTTGCGTGGCATAAAGTTTACTTGATTTCACGATGCACCGTGTGGCGGCGCAGCGCGGGATTGAACTTCTTGAGCTCCAGCTTTTCAGTCTTGAGCTTTTTATTTCGGGTGGTCGTGTAGCGGGAGGGCGACTTGCCTTCCTTGCGCGCTTCAGTGCATTCGATGGTGATGATTTCGCGGGCCATATTATTCCTTCTCTTTGGCGGGTTTTTCCTCTACTTCGTCATCTTCTTCCGTATCGACCCCGCCAGAGGTGTCGACAGAGCCCAATTGACCGAGGCGGCGCTGGCGCAAGGCTCCTTCTTTTTCCAATTGGCTTTGCGCCTCCACCGTGAAGCGCGTCCAAGGAATGGCTTCCAATCGCGGAGCCGGGATCTGCTCGCCGGTCAACTCGCAAACGCCGTAAGTTCCCTTCTCGATGCGTTTGAGCGCTTCCTCGATCTCGTAAATTGCGTCTTGGTCGGAGGAAAGGAGGCTCAAGGCGAAGTCGCGGTCAAAATTATCCGTGCCCGAATCCGCCATGTGCAGGCTGTAATTGGACATTTCCTCGGCGGATTCCTTGGCCAAACCGGTCATCTGGTTCGACAGGCGCTCGCGAAGTTCAAGCAGATGGTTGTAATACTCCTTCCACTGGGACTTGATCTTCGGTTTGCCATTGGGGCTGGTTTGCAAAGGGCCGCGGCCAAGGATGGACGCAGCCGTGGCTGGCCCGGTTTTCTTGCCTGGCGGTGCGCTCTTTTTCTCTTCTTGTTTGCTCACAAAATTCCTATATGCGCCATTCCTCATGGAACGGACGGGCTAATTGTTCCCCTTTTTTCAGGGGTGGGTGACTCTACCAAAGAAAAAAATTTAAGCAACTGGAATTTCACAAAAATTCCAGCACCGAAAAAACGCAACGTCCCCAAAAAAAGGGGAGCCACACAAAGGCCACCAGACGGCAGGGACAAAACGGCACAGTCACCAAGGGCCTTTACCAATCGGAGAAACTGAAACGATGACAATCGCCACGAAACAAAACGCAGAGTCGCACCAGGACAATGCCAAAAACGAGATCGCCGCCCTCATCACCGAATTCATGCGCCACATCACAGGCTGCCGCCAAAAACAGACGGCCTATCAATACGCGCTGGAACTAGACCATTGGCAGCGATGGTGCGAGCGGGAAGGCCACAAAACAATCGAGACAGCCGCCAGCGCATGGCCCAAATACAGGGGTTTCCGATGCATCAGCGCGGCCAAATCGTGCTGGCGGAAGAACGCCCAAACGCACCGCGCCTTCTGGCGATGGATGACAGAAACCGGGCAGGCCACCGAGTCGCCGATAAAGATAACATTCCTGCCAAAGCGGCAATACAAGCGGCGGGAGCCGCCAGCGGACAACGCATTTGAGGCATTCCTGCGGGAAGAACACCCGCCAAAGACGCGCTCGCTCGCCGAGCAAGCCTTCGTGGAGATGCTGGCCTCAAGCGGCGCGCGGATAAGCGAAATACTGAACCTGGCACGAGCCAACCTCGATCTCGGAGCCAAAGAAGCCACCGGACAAGTCAAAGGCGGGCAGAAAGGCAAGATGCGCTTCAACGCCAGAACCGTGGAGGCGTTAAAAACATGGCTCGAAAAAGGAAGGCCGTTGGTGGCGCGGAACTGGTCGCCAGACACGGGGCTCTTGACAATGAAGGGCAAAGCATGGCCCATCACCCACGGCGCGGCAGTGATGAAAAGGCGCTGCCTAAAGCGCGGAATAAAGCCAATCGTGGCCCACCAGTTGCGCCACCGGTACGCCAGCAAACTACTGGCGGCGGGAGCGAAGCTGACCGAAGGGCAAAAGCTCCTAAACCATCAAAGCCTCGCCTCAACACTCGTTTACCTGCACACGACAGAAGAGCAGGCCGCAGAAGCGCATCGGCTGCTGCCAACGCCGAGCCAAAAAGAACCTCACAAAAAAAAGAGCCTGCGGAGCCAGATCTACGGCGGAACGGAAAAAAACAAAACAGCGCGAGAGGACCGCGCCTTGGGACAATCGCGGGGCGAACGAGCCACAGAAGAAACCTTGGAGGAATCGCTATGGCTATGAAAAACCTGCATGGCGACGGGGGGAGGGGGGTGTCAAAGCGGGATTACGAGGCATTTTGCTGGCTGCAAGGGATCGAACTGCCCTTGGAATTGCCGGATTTCACACTCAAGGGACGGTGCAAAGCCGTCGGAAACGCCGTTCCGTTGCCAATGCCATGTGGCGCGTTGGAATGAGGGCCACGATTCGCCAGTCGCAGTTCCGAAGTTTTGACTGGAGGAAAACCGAGAGAACAGCGAAAAACGCCTTTTTGCCCAACGATGATTCTTCCATCTCCGTTCCCTCGGTCTTGCTCCTGTTCAAAGTTTTATATTTGCTCGCTGGCGCCGGGTTGATGTATTTCATTCTGCGCGTTGGCAAATTGGCGTTTGGACGGCAGAAACTCGTTTTGCCAGGCGAAAGCAAAATCGTCTTCACCGGCACCGCTCCGCTTTTGCCCGATAGGGAAATTCCTTGCGAAGAATTATTCCATCGGAATTCCGATGCCATCGAACTGCGCGCGCGGACGGTCAAACCTGGGGAACGCTCTTATCAGGATGTCCTGGGGCGTGTGACGCCGGGCAGTCTTCACATCGGTAGCGGCGAATGCGATCCTGCAGACGTGTCGCGGATGGAAGCCGACTGCACAGAAATTGTTTCGTGTGTTCGTCGCCGAAATTGCCCGCACAGGCAAAGTTCCTGCTGATCTGAAAGTTTGAGAAAGCGACGCTTTGGTGGGCGTTCCACGGCGCAACAAAATCTGGAGCCAGCTCGATGACGCCCAAAGTTGGTGAGGTTTACGTTGTGGATTTGGGGGCTAAATTTTCAAAAACAACTTTCGCCGATGCATCCACCAGCAAATAAGCCACAAGACCGCCAGCATGAAGAGCAACTCCGTTGCGGGGGCATAGGTCTGGCCGAACACATTGTAGATGCCGGAGCCAAAGAAGATTGGAAGCGCGCTTTTAATCGAGTCATCCCATAGATGATCCATCACATACATCGCGATGGAGTTCATCCCGACGACGACCAGCGGGAAAGCCCACACCCGCCAGCCTTTCCAATCCAGGATTGCATAGAAAGCAGAGAGAATTAAAAATGCCCAGCCCCCGCTGAAAAGCACCCAGGACGGTGTCCAAATTCGTTTAACGGACGGGCAAATCCCGGTCGCATCGAGCGCCAATCCGGCCACCATGCAACCGACGCCAATGATCGTCATCATCTTAATTTTTTGAAGCTGCGTTCCCGGTTGCCGCAAGTATTGTCCGGTCAAAAGCCCGAGGATCATCGTGCCAAGAGTCGGAATGAAACTAAGCGTAAGGTAGCCGCCTTCGTTGAACCGAAAATGCTTTTCCCGCGGAAAAAGATTCAGGAACCATTGGTCAAAGGCCGCCGCCAGATTGGTGTTCTTGTCCCAATGCGCGGCAAAACCGGTCAGATGCGGCCAATTCGCCGGAACACCGAACGCTGAGTAATCGACTCCCGGCGGCGGCACAGGATAAAGCGCAAATGCCGCCCAGTAGCCCACCAGAATTACCGCAAGACTCGCCAACTGAATCGACGGTTTCGCCCACGCCAGCAGGAACAGAAAGAAGTAACCCATTCCGATCTGGCTCAGCGTGTCCTCAAACGTAAAATAGGTTTGACTCCGGTGAATCGAGCGAAGAAACACGCCAAGAAGCGTCAGAGCCATCGACCGCCAAAGCGCGTGCGCCAGCATCGTTCCCCGCGATTGCCCGCTGGATTGGCGTTTCGCGAGTGAAAACGGCATCGAAACGCCCACCAGAAATGTGAAGGACGGCTGGATCAAATCCCACAAGCTGCAACCGCGCCATTCGGTGTGCGCAGTTTGGTGGCCGAGTATTTGCCAAAGGCGGATGTCGGGAAGTTTCGCGGCAATCTGCGAGCTGGCGAGCCCATCCGACGCCATCAAAAGCATGACAAACCCGCGATAAGCATCCAGCGACAACAATCTGGCGGAGATCGGCGTTCGCGGCGGCTGCTCGTTTGGGATCGGCGCCGCAGATTCGGCTGTGTCAAGTGTGTTGCCCACACCCATCCCTAGTGCGCCTGCGCCCCCGCGCACAAGCAGAATCGACGAGATCGAGATAATATTCACATATTCGCCGAAGTCGATTTGAGCCCACTGCCATCACGCGCCGGGCAAGCTGCGGCTAACCTCAGACCTTTGAAATTGAACAGGAGGAAAACCGAGAGAGCAGAGAAAATGCCCTTTTTGCCCAACGATGATTTTTCCATCTCCGTTCCCTCGGTCTTCCTCCTGTTCAAATTTTCATTTTACTCTTCGAGTCATTGGGGATTGATGAGGTTTGCCGCCCCTCGGTTTGCAGTGCGCGGACGATGCCGCTCCTGACGGAGATTGGAAGAATATTTTGTTGGCCGTTTCTACAACGATGGCGCGCCTGCGGCGCTTTGCGGCTGAGAATTCCCCTCAGCGCTGAAGAATGTTGCACTTCTGTTGCGCCAAATGTTGGGTTCCTCGACGATTACGGTGGAATAGCAGATGCAAATCTGATTTGGTTCGACGAGGAA
>VFSW01012022.1_pt1 | contig 12115 bp, 10 predicted proteins | sample 5358111 | NCBI WGS metagenome assembly VFSW01 (sample SAMN11554181, study PRJNA540505) | mine drainage metagenome | isolation source: sediment from site ElyBrook_90M | place: USA: Ely Copper Mine, Vershire, VT | collected 2017 | reverse complement strand
TTTTCCTGCTCTTTCCTCCCTCTGGCACTTCAGAAAAATTAGGGATGACTCATACATACGCATCTTTTCTACGATGCATCAATAGGTGTATTCGTGCATGACACACACATGGCTCCATGCAGGGCGAGGGCAAGCCTCGCCCTGCCCGAAATGCTGGAAAGAACCGTAGGGACCGATTCATCGCGTCCGTGCCGTGCGCCAATGCTGCTCGTTTCCCTCTGGCACGGTAAATGGAGCAGGGCATACGTGGTGCATGGGCACGACGGACGCGATGAATCGGTCCCTACGTCTTTTCCCGTATTAATTTATTCATGTCCATCATCACACCTCAGACGGATTGCTCCTATTTAAGCGGTATTGCCCACAAGGGGTGTCATGCATAGGGTCGCAATGACGTTTGACAGAGCAGTAGAGACCGGTTGATCGCGTCCATACAAATGACGGGCAGCATTTTGTTCAATCCAACAATCGATCATTACATGTTTTTACGGGTATTTCGGGGAAAAATATCATCGCCCCATGCGGTCAATCTACCGCAAACTGTAACGGCTTGGCGCCGTCATGCGTACCAACCAAGAGGATTGACTGAACTCCCTCATTTTACAGGTATCACATCCTACCCCTCTAGTGCCTGTTTGCCAAGCATGGCAATTGTCACATCATCCATCGGCGGATTGGAGAGTCCAGCGCGCACGTCACGATAATAACGCTGCATTGGCGATTGCAACGAGAGAGCGGCAGCACCAACAAGACGCATCGCCAGGTCAACCGTTTCAACGGCATGGTTCGTCACCAGATATTTGACGGCGGCACAATCGCTGGCCGAGACGCTGGCGGGATTACTCGAGAATTGCGCAGAGAGACCGTAGAGCAATGCACGGCTCTCCATCAATAGCAGTTCCATCTTAGCTGCCTTCTCCTGAATATGCGGCACACTGGCAATTGACTTCTCCAATGAGTTAGGACGCCGCTGGCGAGCAAAACGGATCGCCTCGTTGCGCGCGCCTTCCGCGATACCATGATAAACAGCAGTTGTCACCATCTGCCATGCGGCAACCTGATTCTGGACAGCAGGATTGGTCGGGATGTGCGCATCGACATAGTAATTGGCAGGCACATGTACATCCTCAAGAATGAGATCATTGCTGCCAGAACCACGCATGGCAACTGTATTCCAAGTGAACTCAACCCGTACACCAGGCATAGTGTGCAACACCAGCATAGTACCGCGCTCACTTTTCAGCGGGGGCAGGTTGGTGTCAGTTCCCGCCTCGTCTACAAGCATACAATTTACCAGAAAATGCGTGAGAACTGGGCTACCGGTTGTATATGTTTTGCGCCCATTAACCATCCATGAGCCATCGTGTTGCCGTCGGGCCACAGTGGCAAAACGACCCCCACGACTAGGACTACCTGTTGCCGGTTCAGAGGCAGCGGTATTGATGATCGCACCTTCCTGGACAGTGGCCTGACAAATTTGCGCAAACAGCTCGTTTGGCCCCGTGATGTTCACGTCCAAACGGGCAATATTGGCAAGATGCATACTCATCACAAGTGCGGTTGCGCCGTCGCCCTGGGCCAGACGTTGCTGGGCCAGAACAGCCTCTAGCAGGTCTACACCCCAGCCACCAAAATCACGCGGCACGGGCAAAGTAAGATAGCCTGACTGCTGCAAATCTTTATAATTTTCATAAGGAAAACTGCCTTCCCATTCATGCTCGGCGGCACGCTGGGCAAAGGTATCGGCAAGTTCACCCGCCATTGTGACCAATTGTTTCTGACGGTCGGTCAGCGGGTACGCTGGAAAAACCATGAAATGTTTGCTCCTGATTGCATTGTTACTGTTTTTTTGCTCATCTTTTCATTGAGGAGATGAGCTAGGACAGAGACGCCACAAAATCGGCTATTGCCTGTCCAATCTCGTCTAGCGCGTCCTCCTGAATAACATAAGTCAAAATAGATGCTTGCGATGACATGCCGCTACGCTCACTTTCTTTTCTGACTAACAGAGAGCAGGCGGGAATGACCTTGCCTACTCTCTCCGTCACGTTTTACCTGCTTACACCGCTACAAGTGTCCCCGTTCAGCCAGTTCAGCCGCATGGATGATAATATTGCGCACGCGGCTACCGAATGAAGCAAAACGCTCATCCTGCGTCTGTCCACGTTTCCAGCGCGCATAAATCTGCTGAATAATCACCACCAGACGGAAATAAGCAAAGATCAGATAGAAATGCATAGAAGAGATATCTCTTCCACTCTTCTGTGCATAGAGATCGATAAACTGTTCACGACGTATAAAACCCGGAAAGACGGTGACTGTCGGCAGCACATTCTGCAAATCTTCCGGGTCATCGCGATTGACCCAGTAGCTCAGCGTGATCGCCAGATCGACCAACGGATCACCAATTGTTGCCATCTCCCAGTCCAATACCGCTGTTGGTTTGGTGAGATCCTCGTAGCTGAGCAGCATATTATTGAGCTTGAAGTCATTGTGAATAAGCGTCGCCGCAGGACTCTGCGGTACATGCTCGCTCAACCAGCGCGTCAGCGGTTCGACCTGCGGAATATCGTCGGTTTGCGAACGATGATAGCGTTCAATCCATCCCTTGACCTGACGCTGGAGAAAGCTTTCTGGATAGCCGAACGTCCCCAAGCCAGCCGCCTGCCAGTCTACCGCATGTATCTGTACCAGTGTATCCACAACCATCATGGAGAGCGTATGGCATAATTCCTCGCTCGCTGTCACGCCTGTGGGAAACTCAGTGTTCACGACCACACCTCTGCGTCGCTCCATGATATAAAATGGTACGCCCAAAATGCTCAAATCACTGCAAAATACGTAAGGTTTGGGAGCCAACGGAAAGACCGGGTGGACCTTTTGCAGCAAGCCCGCCTCGCGTTCCATATCGTGAGCCTTTGGTGGCACAGGACCAAACGGCGGACGGCGCAATACACCCTCCCACCCGCCAATTCGCACCAAATAAGTGAGATTTGAGGCGCCAGAGGGAAACTGACGCACCTCTAAAGCCTCCGCGCTTAAGCCTGCGATATGCCCGCGCACATAACGTTCGACAGCGGATAAATCAAGCTCTTCGCCTGAGCGTACAACCATTGTATCATCATCGGCATGCATGCTTTGCTCCTGACAACTCTAAATACGTAGTGGGAATTCATCTTGCTAAGAACACTATGCTTCCATATTGCTCTGATTGTCAATGCTGAGAAAGCACTATATGCCATCTCCGGCATAAGCAAAGAGCCGATTGAGCGCATTTCCGTTCAATCGGCCTTTGTTTCCCCTACACACAGTCCGCCATCCCTATCTCACTTCTGGCCCGAAGTGGTTACGCAAATGATAGTCAGCTTATTTTATCCCAGTTTGCGGGTGGAGCGTCCACGTGAACGGGCCGGCGGCGGATAATACACGGGGGTTGTCGCAATAATATCACCAATGCGCAACTGCACTTGCAGATAGCGATTGACTGGACGATGATAGTGGGCAAAAAGCATCAGGCTATGGTGGGCGATGATATCGGCTTCATCGGTGTGGCGTGAAAGCAACATCTGCCCGCCAATCGTTTCCTCTGCCGTCGTCACTGCCGTCTCTTCGCCTTCTTCACTCATGATCAGTTTGCGCGTCTCGCGGCGCAATACATTGGGCCAGAGGATAAGCGCGATAGTCTGGCCTTTAAGACGTTGCTCTACCAAACGTTCACTCAAGTAGTTTGCCAGACGACGAATCGCGGCGCAGGTTTCATCCGCATCCGCTGCATGCTGGAGACGAATACGGGCATTCTGGCTTAATGGCGGCGCATCAGGCACAACCAGGCTACTATCCTCTCCACAGGCAACCTGATAGACCCAGCCGCCCAGACGACCCAAGCGGCGGATCAAACCTTCTTCGCTCAGTGCTGCCACTTGCGCAAAAGAGATGATCCCAAAATCGCGCAAATGGGTGACGAGTTCTGCAACAGCAACCGAGTCAACTTGCTCGCTTTTGCCCTCAACCTCTGGTGGATGCATGCCACTACTACTATTTTGCTCGTATGCCTCTCCCAGCTCTGGCAATGTTCCAGGGATACCATTGCCAGCCGCACGCAACTGAAGCATCAGCGAAAGTGGAAGGGTCTGCACAAACGAAGCCTCCCGACCAAACGGAATGTATAACACTCCCTGACGCCCATCCTTGCGACTCATCAGAGCCGCCAGTTCGGCAATGGCCTTCCCATTCGCAATGCCAATCATAGCCGTCAAGCCCATTTCGGCAATCTCCGCACACAAACGTTCTGCCAAAGAGACGGGCGTATCAAAAGACAATTCGCATCCACGTAAATCAATGAATGCATCCGCGATTGGCACCGATTCAATGATACGAGAGTAGGCCCGATAGCGTTCTTTGAGCTTTTGCAGAATTGGTTGGTAACGATCATGCGAAGCTGGCAAAAAACGTGTGCGTGGCGCGAGACGATGCACACGCCGTAACGGCATCCCCGGACTAACACCCAGGCGTACCGCTGCCGGCGATGCATCGATGACACGCCCCGGCTCATTGGGACGCCCTGTGCCCGTTCCTACCACAAACGCCTGCCCGCGTAGCGATGCATCAAACATCTCTTCCAATGTACAGTAAAAATGGCGAATGCGCACATGCATCACGCCCTGTCGCAAACGCGCTCGCTCCGCTGCACGTGCTAGCTCTTGCGCATGTAGTGCCTGTTCTGGCTGATCTTCCCGTCCCACAAGCTGCGAGGCCTCTGCCAGATGCTCTTCGCCCTGTTGAGTTAATTTTGCAAAAGGATGAACATTAAACTGCTGCATAGTCGCCTTCTACCGTATATTCTAGCCCTGAAAACATAGCTCATTCTATTCCTGAACATAAACCAATAGGTAATATGTGTATAGACGGGTATCCACTGCGCTGAATAACGTTTTCTCCAACGATTTTTCGCTCGGCCTACATCGCTCCATAAAACTACTTCTACATTCTCTCACACGTGCGAAGGGTTGGTCTCATCTCTAACGAACGTATGATAATCTGACAGTTTGCACATAAGAATGAGGTATTTTCCCTCCTACATTTTCTCTCTCTCGCTGCTTTCTGTCAAGCAATTCTGACATATCCAGATAATTATGTTCAAGCAGTACAATAGAATTAGGGGAGCTTTCTGGTTACGCTCAATGCCTACACACAAGCAGCACATTTTATGGAAGGATTGTTATGAAAGGCTCACATATTAACGATGACCAACTCCATCAGCAGGACGACCTACACCAGAACAGCGATCACATGCCATTACCTTCTTCAACACGCGAGTTCGCCTGGATCGCCCTCGTCTCTGCCCATTTACAGAACTACTACCAGAACCGTATTCATGCTGAAGATATCCATATCCTCGACTTCAGTCTTCAGCAGATTTTTTCGCATATTACATGGCTCTATCAGCATGGTTTACCCATTCTCAGTCATGAGACAACAACACCGTTTCGTGATCAGTTAGCCCATCAATTTGCTTGCTGGCAACACTTACGCGCACTGCTACACACGCTAGAACGTCTCAAAGTCATTGCGCATCTGCTGAACGTGACCACAATGAGTATTATCCACACCTTGAACAATGTGACACCCCCAACATATGAACAGGCAACTTCTTCTGCACCTTTTACACATTTTGCACAAGAAGAAGAAGCATGGACCAAAGCTTTTCAAGACCTCGGCGAACACCTGCGCGACTGGCAACGCAATTATACCGCATGTAGTCCCTTCAGCACACAATTCTCACCGCTAGCCCTGCCCGCATCTTCACTAGAAGTGATCGATAGCTCTTTTGATGCCCTCCTGATCCACGGCAGCACGCTCTTTGGCGATGTGCTTTCCGATTTGCGCGCCACAAGTATTGATGATGATGAGGCTCTTTCCACCTGTCTGCTCGACCTCCTACAGCAGAATGATGCGCTACTGATTGCAACCGATACTGTCATTGAGCCACTCAACGCCCTACTACAATATCATGCAATCACAGCCGTACTGCGCTGATCTTAACCACAAAGCGCAACTCTTAACAAAGATACAACCTGTTTCGCGCCTATTTCTCAGCCTTTATTCAGTAAAATAGAGTAACAAAAGGATTTGCACTGAAATTTTATTCCTGGGATAGAGGGAGATGTGAGATGCGTACCGAAACGGATGCTCGTTCCATAATCGCACAAGAGTTGTATACAAGAAAAATACCGACAAACGCAAAGATAGCGACATTTTCAACACTGATCCATTTTTTTGAGCAAGCGGCGCAAATCAGTGGACAGAAGCTTGCAGTTGTCACTATCATATTGCAATTCGAGCAAGAAGAAAAACCAACAGCACGCTATGCTCAAAAAATTGAGAGTAGTATCAACTATTTTCAAGAGCTTTTACGCCCACTTGTGCGTAAAACCGATAGTATATTACTTTTCAAACACACATTCTATTTTTTATTGCTCGATGCGACACTCGCTGGCGCAAACATTGTCCAATCGCGTTTATGGAATGCTCTCCTCTGGCGTACACACGACATGGACGAGATAGCGATTCTCCGCCCGCAGCAAATGATGCTTGGCTATAGTGCCTATCCAGAACCTTCGACACAAGCGCAACAGTGCCTGGAAGAGGCGAGTCAAACACAACGGCATTTTGCAATTCTCAAAGAGAAAAGTGTATATTTACCAGCTACGCTCCCTGTCTCAAACAACGAAGATGAGCTATCTCGCCAGGCACAACAATTTGGTATTCCCTATCTCTCTCTGTTGCCGCGCACGCTTCCAGCACGCCTTCAACGGATTATTCATCCCAAACTAGCACAGGAATTGCAATGCTACCCACTGGGACGCGAAAAGGATGTTCTCACCGTTGCCATTGCCAACCCACAAGACCGCACAACACTTGACCGTCTGGCCCAAGAGACTGGCCTGCACATCTTTCCCGTTCTAGCTCCTGCACACGAGCTACAAACCGTTCTAGCACAGCTCGTCTAATTGCCATTATTTCTTGCGGTTGTTATAATGGTCAAGAATTCGCACAACGCTTATTCAGGAACAGAGAGGAATGATACACACATGAAGATATTAGTGACTGGTGGGGCAGGGTTTATCGGTTCGCATATTGTGGATCAATGCATAGCAGCAGGTCATGAGGTTGCGATTGTAGACAACCTCTGGGATGAAGGCGGCGGCAAACTCACCAACCTAAATGAGCAAGCACGCTTCTATCGAGCCGACATCACCGATGAAGCAACGCTAAAGCATGTCTTTGACGATTTCAAACCTGAGCTTGTGAGCCATCAAGCAGCACAACATAGTGTCTCAGTCTCAACAAAAAAGCCTAAGCTGGATGCGCAGGTCAACGTTCTCGGCTTACTCAACATCCTTGAGAATTGCACACGTGTCGGCGTGCGCAAAATTGTTTTTGCGTCTTCAGGCGCAACCTATGGCACACCGGCTCGCCTTCCGATTGACGAAGAAGTTATTCAACGCCCTGAGTCACCCTACGGCATTACCAAAATGGTGACAGAACATTACCTGCGCTACTGGCACGATGCCAATGGATTAGCCTACACCGCACTGCGCTATGGCAACGTCTATGGCCCACGCCAGGACCCCAACGGCGAGGCAGGCGTCATTGCCATCTTCGCCAAACGCTTCCTAGCCCACGAACCGATACGCATCGATTGGGACGGCGAACAGCGCAAAGATTATGTATTCGTCAAGGATGTAGCCCACGCGAACCTGCTCGCTCTCGATCACGGTGACAACGACATTTTCTGCATTGGCACGGGGCGGCCTGTCTCCGTCAATGAGATTTACCATGAGTTAGCCACCATTACTGGCTATCACCCAGAGATCACACACGCTCCTAAACGTCCCGGTGATATCTATCTGGCCTACTTCAATTCTATCAAAGCTGAAAACCATCTAGGCTGGAAGCCCTCTATCAGCTTTGAAGACGGAGTACGCGCAACGGTCGATTTCTTCCGTGTCTAACATGCAACAAGCATCGTATCCGTCATCCTTCACTACAAAAAGCACGAGGGGCAATTTGCTTGTTTCTCGTGCTACACGCGAGAAGTAAAGACGAACGCACGGTATCAGTGCCTACAGGTTTTTCGCATACTCACGCACCACACTACGCATATAGCGCGTGATAATATGGGCAAGAATCAGATGCGCATCCTCTTCTTGCTCAATGTTTTGTCCGGGTGCAAGTATATATGCATCTACAAGCTCTTTCAGGCGTCCACCATGCGCGCCTAACAAACCAACCGTAGAGGCTTCATATTGTTTCGCCAGTATGATCGCGTTCATCACATTCAGCGAATTACCGCTCGCACTGATACCAATCACCGTATCACCTGGTTCGATCAGATTAGCAAGTTGCTCAGCAAAGATATGCTCATAGGCAGTATCATTACTCCATGCCGTAATCAGTGGGACGTGATCGGTCAGTGAAATGGCTTTGAGACGTGGCGCACCCGGCATAATCGTGTTTTTCGCCAGATCAAGCGCAAAATGCGAAGCCGTGGCCGCACTACCGCCATTGCCCACCACAAAGATACGATGCCCATGATGATATGTGCGCTCCAGGATACGCAAAACGCTCTCAAGATGAGGCAGCGAGATAGCCTGCATCATTTGCTCTAATTCGCTAAAGTAGCGTGTGATCTGCTCCACACACATGCTCTCTTTCTTGCATAAGATCGTTCACCGAAAAAAGGCAGAGAACCACAGCACATTGCTGACCAAGCACAATCATACCTCTACTTGCAAAGGTTGATATGGTGATAGCCAGTGTGGACTGAAACTTGCCATATTTAAGACGACAGTTGCGCCTTGCTGATCAAAGTGGAAATTCATGCGTTTGAGGCCACGCTCTTCCAAGACACGAGTCACCGTATCCTGCGCTTCTTGCTTACAATAGAGCAATAAAAAGCCTCCACCGCCAGCTCCCGTGATCTTGCCAGCATCCGCGCCAGAGCGGCGCGCCAGTTCATAACACTCATCAATAAAGGTGGTTGAGAGATTTGGAGCCAGGCGTCGTTTTTCCTGCCAGGAATAATGCAACAACTGCGCAAAAGCGTCCAGATCGCCCCGTTCCAAACAAGCCTGCACATCGAGTGCCACCTGTTTAATGTTATGCAACGCTTGCAATACCGACTCATCGCGCTCTTCAGTTGATTTGCGTTGATGTTTCAAAATCGAGGTTGAGTCGCGTGAACTCCCCGTAAAGAAGAGCATCAGACGGCTTTCCAACAATTTGTTGACACTCGGATCCATATGCAGCGGTTCGACGGTTACACCCTGACTGGTAAAAGTGATCTTATTCAGCCCCCCTAAAGCAGCCGCATATTGATCTTGTTTGCCAATTGGCATGCCCATTTTGTTGATCTCGATGTAGGATGCCAGTTCAGCAATCTGTTGCTTTGTCATCGGTTGCTCGGTCAACGTTGAGAGCGCACGAACCATTGTTACGGCAGCCGCGCTTGATGACCCCAGCCCCGTGCCGGGTGGGACCTCGCTGGCTACAAAAAGGTTGATGCCACGCCGAATGCCAAAATGGTGCAGGATGGCTTTCGGCAGAGCCAGGTCACCATTCCAGAAGAGATCGTTATAGGGAGAATGGCGGAAGAGAGAGCGGTAATCGGCAGAAATCACTTGCAACTCATCCGAATCGTCGGTCGTGATAATGGCGTAGAAATACTTATTGATCGCCGTACTGACAACTACGCCCCCATATTTCGCGTAGTATGCTTCCAGGTCTGTTCCCCCACCACCAAAACTAATACGCATTGGTGCTCTGGCAATTAACATGTTTTTCTCCTCGCAGTAGTGAATTAGCTCTCATCCCACATAGCGATCACGCCTTCACAGTGTATGACACACATATAGATGTAAGACCAATGGCCTCTAAAAGGCTATCTGGTAGAATATGTCGCATATTCTACCAGATATTCTCATCGGACAAAAGAGATAAAACCTTTTGCCTTATCCCTATCTGTCCCTATTATACTACCTAACTCAACTATTGTAAGAGTCCAATGGCATTATGCCAGGGGAACACGCATCGCTGCAATCAGAACCTTAGCAACTTCTGGGCGCGAAAATTCACGTGGGGGAATTTCGCCGGCTTGCAACATCTGGCGCACTTTGGTCCCACTCAACGTCACGTGCTGATCGCTGCTATGTGGGCAAGTCTTGGCAGAAGCCATCGCATCACAGGTACGACAAAAGAAGGTATGATCGAAGAACATGGGCGTGATCCCTAACTTTGCAGCATCAAACTCGGCAAAGATGTAATGCGCATCATAGGTTCCATAGTAGTTGCCTACCCCTGCATGGTCACGTCCCACAATGAAATGCGAACACCCATAGTTTTTGCGCATCAGTGCGTGGAAAATCGCCTCACGTGGCCCCGCGTAGCGCATAGCAGCCGGTAACACACCAAGGACAACACGCTTGGCCGGATAGTAATTTTCTAGCAAGACCTCATAGCACTGCATACGTACATCTGCCGGGATGTCGTCACCTTTGGTATCACCCACCAGAGGATGCAAAAACAGTCCGTCCACCGTCTCTAGCGCGCATTTCTGAATATACTCATGGGCACGATGGACAGGGTTGCGCGTCTGAAAGCCCACCACACGCTGCCAACCACGCTCTGCAAAAAGCGCACGTGACTGCGTGGGCGTATAGCGATGCTCTGCAAATACCTGCGCTTGCACAGCAATAACACGCACAGGACCACCCAGCAGTATCTCACCCTGCTGATAGAGCACTTTAACGCCTGGGTGCGCTTCGTCTTCAGTGCGATAGACATTGCGCGCCTCAAGTGACTTGTCATAGCCATACTTCTCTTCGACCGTCATGACAGCCTGCAACGCGCCATCCGCATCCACCAGGGCCACCTGCTGGCCTACATTGATACGCTCAGCCTGCTCTGCCGCAACAGGCAAGACAATCGGCACAGACCAGGGCAGGCCATTGCTCAGATGCATCTCGTTGACGACACCCAGATAGTCAGCCCGCGTCATAAAGCCACCAAGCGGGCTATACGCACCGTTCGCCAGCATCTCCAGGTCGGCAAGCTGGCGCGAGCCAACCGTGAGTTGTGGCAATACGCCAGCACGCGCACGCAACGCTGCACCCTCGGCCTCACTTGCCAGATTTACGATCAGTTCTCCCCCATGTGGGGCAATCAATCCATCGGTCATAAAAATCCGTTTCTTTCCTACTCTCAGCAAGGTTTCCCGTCATTTAGAGGTATCCCAACGCACTCAACCGTTTCGTGACAACAACCGTCTCATCATCACTCAGCTCTTCCACTTCCAAATAGCCGAGTTCTTCCAGTTTGGCGATAATGCGGTTTGCACTCTCTTCTATCGTCTCTTTATCCGTCTCAACGATCAACTCTGGATGCTCTGGCTCTTCATAGGGATCGCTAACACCCGTGAACTCCTTGATTTTGCCTTCATAGGCCAGTTTGTAGAGACCTTTGACATCACGCTCGCGGCAGACTTCCAACGGGCATTTCACGTAGACCTCGACAAAGTTGCCGATCTCTTTACGCGCCCACTCACGCGCCTCACGATAAGGCGAGATGGCTGCTGAGACACAGGCGACACCATTATGCGTAAGCAAACCACACACAAAGGCGATACGCTTGATATTGATATCGCGGTCCTCACGGCTAAAACCCAGACCTTTGCTCAGATGGGTACGCACAACATCACCATCCAGAATCTCGACATTGCGCCCTCGCACACGCAACCGTTTCTGTACGGCCTCCGATAGCGTGCTTTTGCCCGCCCCCGATAGGCCCGTAAACCAGATCGTAAATCCCTTGTTCGTCATGTATTCTCTCTCCTCTAAAAATTTGTGTTAAAATGCCTTCCCTTGCATATCAGCAGGGACAGGCACACCCAATTGTTCAAGAATAGTGGGAGCCATATCCATCAGTTGCAGGCCTGTCAGTTCGCGCCCACCCGTTCCCTCGTGTACAGCGGGATCATGCTTGACAACAATACCAAACTGCGCATGGTTGCACTCATCCGGTCCCGTGTCGTTATCAAAGGTGTAGATCGAGGCAT
>VFSW01012021.1_pt1 | contig 12115 bp, 13 predicted proteins | sample 5358111 | NCBI WGS metagenome assembly VFSW01 (sample SAMN11554181, study PRJNA540505) | mine drainage metagenome | isolation source: sediment from site ElyBrook_90M | place: USA: Ely Copper Mine, Vershire, VT | collected 2017 | reverse complement strand
CAAACCGCCCGCCGCGCAAAAAGCCGAAGATGCATGCATGGGACAGAAATGAATAATATGATTGCAGTCTGCTCGCCGTATCAGAAGCTGAACGCAAGGACGTCGTGAAATGCGAAAGTGGAGTTCAACATGAAAACCCGTGCCGCTGTCGCGTTCGAAGCAAAAAAGCCGCTTGAAATCATCGAGCTTGATCTGGAAGGCCCGAAGGCCGGCGAGGTCCTTGTCGAAATCAAGGCGACCGGCATCTGTCACACCGATGCCTACACGCTGGACGGCTTTGACAGCGAAGGAATCTTTCCTTCGATCCTCGGTCATGAGGGTGCCGGTATCGTTCGCGAGGTGGGAGCAGGCGTCACTTCCGTGAAGCCCGGCGATCACGTGATTCCGCTTTACACGCCTGAATGCCGCCAATGCAAAAGCTGCCTGAGCCAGAAGACCAATCTCTGCACCGCCATCCGCGCAACGCAGGGCAAGGGGCTGATGCCGGATGGCACAAGCCGCTTCAGCTACAAGGGCAAGCCGATTTTCCACTATATGGGCTGCTCGACGTTTTCGAACTTCACCGTGTTACCGGAAATCGCGGTGGCGAAGATTCGCGAGGACGCCCCCTTCGACAAGAGCTGCTACATCGGCTGCGGGGTGACGACCGGCGTCGGCGCGGTGGTCAACACCGCCAAGGTCACGCCGGGCTCGAACGTGGTCGTGTTCGGACTGGGCGGGATCGGGCTTAACGTGATCCAGGGTGCGAAGATGGTGGGCGCCGACAAGATCGTCGGCGTCGACGTCAACGATGGCAAGGAGGAATGGGGCCGCCGCTTCGGCATGACGCATTTCGTCAACCCGTCCAAGATCAGCGGCGATATCGTCCAGCACCTGGTGACGCTGACCGACGGCGGTGCCGACTACACCTTCGACTGCACCGGCAACACCACCGTGATGCGACAGGCGCTGGAAGCCTGCCACCGCGGCTGGGGCGTGTCAGTCATCATCGGGGTTGCGGAAGCGGGAAAGGAGATTTCAACCCGGCCGTTCCAGCTCGTTACCGGCCGGGTCTGGAAGGGCACGGCATTCGGCGGCGCACGCGGCCGGACCGACGTGCCAAAAATCGTCGACTGGTACATGAACGGCAAGATCCAGATCGATCCGATGATCACCCATGTCCTCAAGCTTGAGGAGATCAACAAGGGCTTCGATCTGATGCACCAAGGCAAGTCGATCCGTTCGGTCGTCGTGTTCTAATTCCAAAAACGTCAAACAGGAGGATAGGCCCATGACAGTTCACATCCACCCGTCGGTTGATAACGGGGTAAAGAAGGGCTCAGGCAATTTCGCCGGCGGAACCCTGGTCTGCAAATGCAAGGATCGGCCGGTCAAGGTCGGTGTCAAGGGCGACGTTGCCCACAACCACGCCTGCGGCTGCACCAAATGCTGGAAGCCGGCGGGAGCCGCCTTTTCGGTGGTCGCGGTGGTACCGCGCGAAAACGTCACCGTTCTCGAGAACGGCGACAAGCTGCACATCATCGACACCTCGGCCACGATCCAGCGGCATGCCTGCAAGGTCTGCGGCACGCATATGTACGGCCGGATCGAAAACAAGGCGCATCCGTTCTATGGTCTGGACTTCATTCATCCGGAGCTCTTTACGGAGGCCGGTTCGGCCGCTCCGCAATTTGCGGCGTTCGTGTCATCGGTGATCGAGTCCGGTGTCGATCCGGCACAGATGCCGGGCATCAGATCGCGCCTGAAGGAACTCGGACTGGAACCTTATGATTGCCTGTCTCCGGCGCTGATGGATGCGATTGCTACCCACACGGCGAAATCGAAGAAGGCGGCGTGACGCTCCGAAATTTGGTGGCGGCATCCCCGCCACCAAATCGGTGTGACACGGATTCGAAAAGGGGACGACTTAGAGATTACTTTCCCGATCTTGCCGGAAGATGCGGGTGAGCGCGAGACGGATGAAGGCCGGCGGGGTCTGATCATAGTCGATGTCCGACGCCCTATTGGCAGGCCTGGTTTCCTGCTGCGGGCATGGTCAAGAATGTGATGGTGGCTGGCGCGAATGTCAGGGCGCCCGCAGCCGTCCACACGCCGGCGATGCGCGGCAGATCACCCTGCGAGTCCAGTCGAAGCGGCAGGCCATTCAGCCGCACCGTGGTGTCCTGCAGGCTTGTCGCATCCAGCGCATAGCGCTGTGAAGGCATGGGCAAGTTCAGCGCGCGCGTCGCGCCGCGGTCGACGTTCAGGATCAACAGGCTCACGCCGCCGCGTATTCCGCGTTGGCATTGGGCATAGACGTGGAGGCCCGCCTGCACGCGCACGTCCGGATCGAGAACGACGTTTCCCATCGACATCCGCCACAGCAACGCACCCCAGTAGCTTGGCGTGGGTACCAGCGTTCTCTCATTGAGCAGCCCGTAGTCGCTTGCCGCCAGCGTATTATGTATCACCACCTGAACGCCGGCCTTGGCGAGGCGGCCGAGTTGATCGAGATATCTGAACGTATCCAGGAAGGTCGCGTCCCACCGGTTTCCGCCGCATGCGGCTTCCGCGGTTTCGGTCAGCCAGATCGGCTTGCCGGGCTCGTATCTGTCCCGGAGCGACCGGTAAAAGACGAGCGTCTGATCCGTCCGCGAGAGCCATCGTTCGGAAAGAGCATCCTCGGGTGCGCTCGTACCGCTGCATCGCTCCGACAACGTTCCATAGTGATGATACGAGATCCCGTCCAGGCTGCCGGGGCCGGATGCAACAATCAGGTCCGAAGCGGAGGCTGCTTCGCCGACGGTGCCAGGACCGAGGACGAGTATTTCCGGAAAATTTTCCTTTACAAGCGAGCGGAACGCCCTGAAATCGCGTGCATAGGCTGCCGCGTCGTATCCGTCCGGGGCAACGCCGGTCTGGGAAACGTTCGGCTCGTTGATGAATTCTGCCGCGACAATGCGTCCTCCGACGGCGTAGGTGTAGTTGAGAAAGCGGCGAGCCTGGTCCGGCAACCAAACGCCGGCCGCATCGCGGGTGCCCGGACTGACGGCGAATGAAGTCACAATCTGGGCCCCGACCGCTTGCGAGAAATCGACGACCCCCCGCCATTGCCGGCGGCTCAAGACGCCGTTGAATCCGGGAGGCGGCGCAGATGGTGCCGAATCTGAATCGGCGAAATAGGTGGCATTGGCCCAGCTCCCGCTGACGCGCAGGTAAGCCGGCGCGAGTGCAGCTGCCAGCTTTCGCAGCTGCGGATTGGTCAGATCGATCGGCGCGCGGTATTCATAGAGCTCCGAATGTCCGGCCGGCCTGCCGGATTCGTATGGCTTCCAGAAGGCTCCGCCGGTCACTTCGACCATTTCGACGTTATAGGATTGGAAACGTTCGTCGACCGTGCCGATTCGAGCCATGCTCGCAGGTGCGACGGATGGGCCTTCGGCGGGCGCCGCCGGGCAGGGGAGTGCGACGAGCAACGCCGCGATCAGCCAGGACCGGGTTGTTGGACAGACCCCGTTGATATCACCCATGCAATTCTCCGCGTCCTGCCGTCACCAGCGCCATGCGATTTGCGGACAACATCACAACATTATGTTTGCTGTGAATGCTTGCGTTATGCCCGGGCTGGCTTTACTTTTACGCGGGCGCGAGTGACGCGCCAATTTCATCTTTGGGAGACTCGAAATGACCTGGAAAGCTCCGAAAATTGTCGAAGTGTCGGTGGGAATGGAAATCAACATGTACGCTTGCGCAGCGCGCAAATAAGCCGCATCGGGACGATCTGCCCGGCTCGAGAGCTTCGAGCCGCGGCATTGCCCGAGGCAGTTGGGCCGGCTGTCGTCTTTTTGAATCCGGGCATTTCACTGTCGAACGTCCATAGCTTATAGCTTTGGGAGCTTATAGCTTCAGGCCTCCTTGGTGTCGAAGAAATAGAGCTCCACTCCGGCGTCCGCAAAATTGGCGAGATCCGCCGGCGCCGGCCTTGGCGTGACGCCGGCCCGGCTTTCAACGCGTCCAGCGAATCAAAATACAGCGTGGCAATCAGCAGAATCTCGGCCGGTCCGGCGGACGTTCGGATGGAGCCTGTGCTGAGGTCGTATTTCTTCAGGCCGGGAATCTTCTTTGCGAGCGGAATGTGAACCGACGCATGATGCTTGTCGAAGGCTTCGGCATTCTCGGTTTCTTGTAGAGCACGACCAGTTTCGCCGTTCGATCCCTCCAAACCGTCATCGCCAGGGGCAGCACGAGGTCTGACGTGGGCCCGGGTCAATCAGTTTGTCCGGTCAATGGAGCAATTCTGCGTCTCGCCATCGATCTTTGCGTTGTGTTAGGATTTCCTGTCGGGCATTGACGCGGTCGTTTTTCATTCCTCAGCGGCTCTCGGATTGTGGATGTCTTTTGGCGCCGTAGCGTTTCGGACCGCGATCCTGTGTTTCACGGCGCTGGTGCCGGCCTGCGTGTATGCCGAGGACATCGATACCGAGCATCTATTCGGCTTCACGATCGGCACGGATGTCGGCAACCTCGGTGATCGCGAATTCCAGAGCCAGACGACCGGACGGTTTTTCAAGGCGGCAGGAAGCTACCGGGCGATCGATCAGGAACTCGAACTCGAATTCGTACCCCTCGACAATTTCAGGATCGAGGTGGGAAGCTCCTTTGCGTCTTACGATATCAACGGCGTCCCGGGTTTTGGGGATCGCAACCAGCTGGATTGGCAGGGTGCTTCGCTTGATTTGCGCTACAAATTGTTCGACCGGAATGCGGCGCCGTTTGGCCTGACGTTCGCGCTGGAGACCCACGCCGACCGGTTTGATGACATCACCGCGGCACCCGCCCGGAGATACGGCACCGAGCTTGCGGTGGCGCTCGATCGGGAATTGATCCCGAACCGCGTCGTGGCAGCGTTCAATCTGCTGTACGAGCCGGAATCGACGCACCTTTACGGAATGGGAGTGGCCGAGCAGCAATCGACGGCCGGAATCGCGGGCGCGTTGATGACGCAAATCTGCCCCGGGCTCCTCATCGGAGGCGAACTGCGCTATCTCAGAGAATATGTCGGTATCGGTCTGGACGATTTTGCCGGGCAGACGCTGTATGCCGGGCCGACCGTGTATTGGCAGTTGTCGGAGCGATCGAGGCTCACCGTCGCCTGGAGCGCCCAGGTTTGGGGTCGGCCAGCCGGATCCAGCGCAGCGCTGGATCTCGTCAATTTCGAGCGCCACCAGGTTCGGGTGATATTCGGCGTTGACTTCTAATTTCGTGCCGCCGGCGGTATCAGGAGGGGGAACCTCTCGCGAATTTGAAGCTTCGTCGCGGCATGGCCGTTTCTGTTTGTGGTTATATTATCGTGCGTGAATTGCTTTCCCGCGAAGCAGAGGATGTTCGGCATGAATCCGATCGATCTGATTGTGACGGTCTGCGCGGTGTTGTCGCCGACGACTTGCGAAGAAACCCATCTGATGTTTTCCGGGGGCGCTTCACTGCGGCAATGCGCCATGGGTGCGCCGCCTTACATCGCCCAGTGGGTTGGCGAGCATCCAAAATGGAACGCAGTGCGCTGGCGTTGCGAATATCCGCACACCAGAGACAGAGCCGACGCGGCGGGCGCGACCCCCGCCGGTTGACCTCGCAGAGCCAACGGCCGTCATGGGCCTTACTTGCAGTCCGTCAAATCCTTGTCCGCGATCGAGAACACCGAGTCTGGCTTGATCTCGATGTCCCGCACCACGCACCGCCGCTTGTCGCGATAGCCGACCCTTGCGTCATAGTGCCCCGGCTCGATGCCGGTGATGCGCAGCCGCTCGTCGTGATCGACTTCGTTGTCCTTGTCGTTCAGGGTCTGGTTCGGTCCCCAGCTGTCCTTGCCGGCGGGGGAAAGTTGCAGGCTTGAGACGGTCGCCGTGGTCAGGTTCCAGAACCTGATACCCTTGCCCTGTGCCGCGAGTTGGCCGGCGCTCGCCAGCGAAAGCGCTGCCGCCACGATCCATCGTGTCATCATCCATCCTCCCGCGATGAACGCTTGACCGGTTAGTCCCGGATCAGGCGATCGCGATTTTTCGCCTTGTCGAAATTCTTCGCCTGCTCCATGCCGATCGGGGCGATCAATTTCGCCGAAGTGAGGTCAGCACCGTCAAAATCGGTTCCGACCACCGTGACGCCGGTCAAATCGGCTCCCCCGAGTTGGGCGCCCTTGAGCGAAGCACCGGTCAGATCGGCGCCCTTCAGCGACGCAAATTCGAGATCAACGCGCGACAGATCGGCCCCGCGTGCGTTCAAGCGTTCCAGATTCGCGGATTTGAGCACCGTGCGCATGAGGCCCATCGACTGATTACGCATGTCGGCGCCCAGCTGCGCCTCCGCGATCGAGGCTCCGACCAGGCTCGCGCCGGTCAGGTCGGCGGCAACCCGCGCCTTCGAGAGGTCCGCGCCGTCAAGACGTGCGTGGGCCATCTGCGTGGCGAACAGGCTTGCCCCTCTCAGCTTGGCGCCCGTCAGGTCGGCTTCGACGAGCCATGCCTGGTCGAGGACCGCATGATCGAGATTGGCGCCCGCAAGCTTCGTCTTGTTGAGCCGCGCTGCGCGAAAAATCGCGCGGGAGAGGTCGAGCCCGGACAGGTCGAGATTGGACAATCTCTTTCCGGTGAAATCGGCCGGCGCGGTGGTTGCCGCCGCCATCGCGGTCTCGACCTGGGCGCGGGTCATTTCGGCCGAGACCATGTCGGGCGATGTCAGGTCGATGCCGCGCATCATATCCTGCGCCGCTGCGGTCATGGCGAGCAGACCAAGGCCAAGCGCCGCACCTGCAGGAATACGCTTCATCGCCAGCTCCTCCAATGTATTCTAGCACGTGCGGCAGGCGCTGCTATACGCCATTTCTCTTTGCGCGGTCGCCGTTGATCAATTCCGAAATGCCGGCCCTGATCGCAGCGATCTCGGCCTGGCCGCGTGCGTTGCGGGGGATGCGAATTGGCAGTTCGGCGAGAATCCGTGCCGGGCGCGGCGACAACAGAAATACGCGGTCACCGAGGCGGATCGCGTCGTCGACGCTATGGGTAACAAGCAGTGTCGTTACCGATCGGCTGTCCACCAGGGTGGCGATCTCGTCGCGCAGGCGGCCCGCCAGGGTGTCGTCCAACGAGGCCAGCGGCTCGTCCAGGACGAGCAGGTCCGGCTCGACCGCGAACGCACGGGCGAGCGCGACCCTCCGGGCGAGGCCGAGCGACAGTTCGCCGGGAAAGTGGTTGCGATGGGCGTTCAATTCCAGAATGGCGAACAGCATGGATAGCCTCGCCTCGTCCGCATGTGGCGCGGCAAGACGCACATTCTCCTCGACCGATCGCCAAGGCAGGAGCCGCGGCTCCTGAAACACCATGCCGATCCGGGCGTCCGCCGGACGCGCGACGCGCCCCACATAGTCGTGGTCGAGACCGACGAGGATCTTCAGCAAGGTGCTCTTGCCGCAGCCGGACGGGCCGACGAACACGCCGACCTCTCCGGCGTCGAGCGCAAAATTGAAATCAACCAGCACGTCGTGCCGCTCGCCCGCCACGTTTGTAAACGCCTTGCGTGCGATATTGACTTCAAGCTGCACGGGGGCGCCACCTCGATAACCGGGTTTCAAATGGCTGTACCAGGGCGGCTTCGATGGCGAGCGCAACCGCCACGAAGGTAAGCGAATAAGCGAGCAGTCGGGGGATATCGAAGAGCTGGAAGGCGACGCCGATCTCGAAGCCGACGCCGTTCGAGCGGCCGAGCAATTCGGCAACCAGCACGATCTTCCATACCAGGGAGAAGCCGGATCGCGCGGCGGCCGCGATGTAGGGCGCCAGTTGCGGCAGGATGACGTGCCGGAACGCCTTCGCGGGCGGAATCGCAAATACTCTCGCCATTTCGTCAAGCGACGCATCGAGTGCACGGGTCCCCTCGCGGACGGTGACGACGGTAGTCGGCAGTTTGTTGATGGTAATCGCCGCGATGGCTGCGACCTCCGTCAGTCCCGCCCAGATATAGGCAAGCACGATGATGACGAGCGCCGGGAGGTTGAGCAACAGGATCAGCCAGGGATCGACCAGCCGATTGGCGAGGCGCACCCGACCCATCAGGTAACCGATGGCAGTGCCAAGCGTCATCGCCAACGTGAAGGCGAGAGCTACGCGGGCCAATGTCACCCCGAGATTGATGAACAGCGCGCCGGATTCGGCCGCGGCAACGATGGCCGCCAGCACGGCGGGTGGAGACGGCAGTTTATCTCCCCCGGCGAACAGCGCAGCGATCCACCAGATGGCGAGAAAAACGGCGACGGACAGAAGACGGACCATCTCAATCCCCGGCGATCGCGTGATAGAACGTGCCGGGATCGAGTTCCCGGGCCGGACCCACAAGTTCGCGCCCCCCAATCTCGGCCAGCACGCGGTAGAGGATGCGCGCATCGGCTTCTTCGTCTGCGATCGGGCGGTGGGGAACTCCCTCGCGATAGCGATCGCGGTAGGCGCGCAGGGTTGCAGCGTCAGCGGCACCCGTCAGCGGCGCAATTTTCTCCCACTCCGCGTCCGAAGTCGTCAAAATCTCCTTCGCGGCGCTAGTCATGGCGATGAAACGCGCCAGCACGTCGCGGTTTGCGCTCCCCCAGGCCTCATCGAAGACGTAGCCGACCATCGCGGTGCGGCCATGGGCGCCAAGCTTCGGCAGGAGATCTTCGAGCGCGGCGACCCGCCGAAAGCCCTTCGCTTCCAAGGCGGCGCAGAAATTCCAATAATTCAACGTGGCGTCCATTTCGCCGCTGAGTGTCTTCGCCGCCAGCAGCGGCGGCGAACCGTAGACAATCGTGGACTCCGACTTCAGGTCAATGCCGTCCTGTTTCATCGACGCCTGCAGCAACAGCCAGCTCTTGTCGATCGGCCCGCCGGCGACCGCCAATTTGCGGCCCTTGAGGTCCGCCAGCGTGCGGATCGAAGACGCACCCGATACCATCACCGCGCCCAGCGCGCTCGAATACGGATAGAAGTTGATTTTGGCGCCCAACCCGCGTTCCCGCGCCACCCACAGCCAGTCGGAGACAATGATGTCGGCTGCGGCGCCCCGCAACGCGACCTTGCCGGCCTCCGGACTGGCAAGCTCATCGACCTGGAGCGCAAGGTTTGCCTGCTTGTCAAGGCCGTGGGCGCGGATCACGGCAAGTTCCCATGCGAATGTTCCGGTTTTCTGCACCGCAAGCCGAATGGTTTCCGTGGCGCGGCAAGTAACGCCCGATACTGCGGCAAGAACGGCGGCGGCCAACAGTATGCGGATGAAATTTTTCATTTTGCCCCTCGTCATGGAATTCGCACGCCCGGCGGGCCAATGCAATTGGGTCGACAAATTTCCGACGGGTCGTTTCCTTGGCGCGTTTCTTTTCTCTATAATAGCGGGAATTCACCGCCGCATCAGCAGGAGGAGCGTAATGAAATTTGCCGGATCGATGCGACTTGCTGCATGCCTGTTGTTCGTGCCGGCAACGACGGCCATTGTCGCGCGCGCAGACGACGTCAACGATTATCCTACGGCGGCGCGGTCGGAATATGTGTTCGGCTGCCTGAAGGCGAATGGTGAAACGCGGCAGGCGATCGGTCAATGCTCCTGCTCGATCGATGTCATCGCCTCGCTCTTGCCCTACGACCGGTACGTCACGGCCGAAACCGTCTTGAGCATGTCCCAGGTGCGTGGAAACCTCGGCGGAGAATTCCGGTCTTCGGAGCAGGCGACAGCCGCGCTCAACGAATTGCGGCGAGCTCAGGCCGAAGCCGAAGTGAGATGTTTCTAGTGCTCCGATTCCGACGTTCGCAAACATTCGCGGCGACCACTGATGCGAACTTGGGAATCATAAGGAGCACCAATAACCTAATGTTTTCTGGTGCGGTTTTTGAATTTGAAGTTCCTATGACGAAGTTGCATCAAAACTGATAGGAACTTCAAATTCACCGCAACTAGAGTCGCGCGTTGTCTGCCGCTCCGCCTTGCCGGTTCAAGCAATATCGCGCCGCATCAAATGCCCGAATTTTCGACTTTCCATTCTTTCCCGAACACATGGCCTTCGGTGTCCTTGGCCTCGACCCGGATGCGCTTCGCGCCATTGGGCACATAGGAAAAACGGATGTTGGGATCTTCCGAAATGGAAATTCCGCCTTGCATCGCCAGCACCAAGGTGTCGTCCTGCCATATCCGCAATTCATCGATGAAGAACGCCGGAATATAGAGCCGCGTGACCTGGTCCATCTGAAGGCCGGAATTGTTGGGGTGGCCGATCATGATCTGGGCCTCGCGGGCGCCGCTTTGAGGACCGTCGGCGGGCTTCGCAAATTGTCTGAATCGTATCTGGCCCAGTCGGGCTTTTGCTTCGTCAGCGTTTTTGGCCGCCGGAGCTGAACATCCGCCGGAGGCCTTCACGAAAGTCTTCGTCGCGTAAAGCTTGCCGTCGCTCAGTTCGGCGACCGCGTGGACGTCGGTGTAACTATTGACGCGCACCCGGGTGGAGATCTCGGATACGGAGGAGTCCTGGCCCAGCTCAAAACGCGCCGCCATCGGCGCCGGATTCTGGTCGATGACCAGCGTGATGGCCACGACACGGCGCCCATCGGTCGGCGGAAGCTTGACCCGCAGCGTGACTGGAACGATCGCGGCGTCCTCGGCGCGGTATGGCATCTCGACGGCGATGACCCCGGTGCCATCGTTCATCGCGCGATTGCTGAAGATGTCCTGGACGAGGCCGGGCCATGGATCATACGTTTCCGGCGCGGCGGCACGGACCGGATCGGCGCCAAACGGCATTGCGGCCAGAAGACCGGCGACCATCAGCAAGCGGCATTGACGACCCGACATAGGCGCAGTCCTTTCGGCGACCGGAGCTGGTTCAATATAGTCCGTTGCGCGGACTATTCCCACTCAATTTCCGAGAATGCGGCCGTCGCGTTGCGCGCATTGTAGTCGTCGAACAGCTTCCATCGCGATCGCTCGGAAGCGGCGGTATCGGCAGCCGCCGTTATGGGTTTGCCATCGGCGACCAACGCGCGGACGTCGGCCGCCAGTTTTTCCAGATAACGGCGTTCTCCGACCAGCGCGTCGGGCCAGTTGCTCACGGGCCCGTGACCGGGGACCATTCGCTGCGCGGAAATCATGCCGAGTTCGTCGATTACCGTCAGCCAGCCAAGAATACTGCCGTCGACCACAGGCACATGATCGAGGAAGACGAGATCACCGCCGAACAGGGTGCCGGTTTGCTCATCGAACACGGTGAGATCGCTGTCGCTGTGCGCGGTCGGCCACGCCCGCAGCGTGAGGCTCCTGTGCCCGAGATCGAGTGTGAGGGTACCATCGACCAGAAGCGTGGGCGGCAGGATGCGCACCTCGTCGATCAAATCGCCGCCCATGATCCGGCGAAAAGCATCGATGTAGAATTGCCCGCGCACAGCCAGCGCCCTCGGCAGGTTCCTGTGGCCGACGAAGCGGGTTCCGTCGCCCCGAAATGCTGCATTGCCAAAGACATGGTCCGGGTGGCCGTGCGTATTTATGACGTACCGGATTGGCTTTTCCGTATGCATGCGAATGGCGGTGAGCAGCTCTTTGCCTTCGCGCAGGCTGCCGCCCGTATCGATCACCGCGACCGCATCGCGGCCGATGATGAACCCGACATTGGCGATGGCGCCCTCGTTTTCCCGCGTCATCAGTTCCGTTGCACCGACATGCACAAAGACCCCGGGCGCGATCTCGCTGACGGGTAAGCTGCCTTGCTGTTCCTGTGCGAGCGTCCGCCCGGCCAGCATTGCGACCGCGGCAAAACAAATGGCCAAGCGATGAATCATCCGTCTCCATGGCAGAATTAAGCGAAAGTTCGCGGACCGCATTGCAGCATACGCTGGATGAGACTCAAGCAGGATCAGACTCAAGACGTAATTTTATTTATTTGCAGGCTCCAGTTGAGGGGCATAGCATTTGGCTGTTCCGGCCTCAATTGGACCCCGGTTCGCTGGCTGATTTGCCGGGTCTTTTGGATGGAAGTTAGCGGATGCCGACGCCGGGACGGTTCTTCCGTTCATCGAATGCTAATGACAATCGCTTGCGCAAGATCTGGTTTGGAGTTGCCGCGATGGCTGTTGCGGCA
>VFSW01012020.1_pt1 | contig 12116 bp, 7 predicted proteins | sample 5358111 | NCBI WGS metagenome assembly VFSW01 (sample SAMN11554181, study PRJNA540505) | mine drainage metagenome | isolation source: sediment from site ElyBrook_90M | place: USA: Ely Copper Mine, Vershire, VT | collected 2017 | reverse complement strand
TTGATGTCTTTTTAACGTGGCCGACACTCCATTTTACTCCATTCCGCCCTCGGGCCGTGCCATCGTAGGCGCATGAAGCCGAAGCCCGCGTGCCCGCTGGCGCAAGTCGCCAGTTGCCGGGAAGTGCCGGATCACCACGATCCGGTGGAACGGACGGATGCGCCCTTGCGCCTCGGCCAGGTGCTGGACGGTCGCTTTCTCATCAAGGAAATCATCAGCCGCAGCGGCATGGCGACGATCTTTCAGGCCGAGGACCAGCAGAACGCCAACGCCCCCGTGGCCGTCAAGGTGCCGCACCTGCACTACGAGAGCGATCCCGCCTTCTATTCCCGCTTCCAGCGCGAAGAAGAAATCGGGCGGAAGCTGGACCATCCGTCCATCCTCAAGTACATGCCCGTCGATGGTCCGCGCAGCCGACCCTACCTCGTCACCGAATATCTCAAAGGCTGCACGCTGGCGCATCTGCTCAAGGCCACGAAACCCTTGCCGGAGCACGACGCGCTCAAGATCGCGGGGCTGGTTTGCGAGGCCCTGGAACACATGCACCAGCGCGGCATCATCCACCGCGACCTCAAGCCGGACAACATTATGATTTGCTGCGATGGCACGATCCGCATCATGGACTTCGGGATTGCGCGGGCGGCAGGCTGCAAACTCACGCTCGTGGGCTTCACGCCCGCCATGGGCACGCCGGATTACATGGCGCCCGAACAGGTCAAAGGCAAACCCGGCGATGCGCGCACCGACCTCTACAACCTGGGCGCGCTCCTCTACGAAATGCTGACCGGCGTGACGCCGTTCGAGAACGAAAACCCCTGGGTGAGCATGAACCTGCGCGTCACCGGCGATCCGCCCGCGCCGCGGAAGTTGAATCCCCAGCTTTCGTCGCCAGCCGAGGAAATCGTGCTGCGCGCCCTGCAACGCGATCCGGCGGATCGTTATCAGACGGCCGCCGCGATGAAAACGGACCTGGATGCACCCGACAAGGTTTCGGTCACCGGCCTCTGCAACCGTCTGCACCCGGCAACGGCGCCACGCCTGGATTACGAACAAATGGCGTTGGTCAAAGGCGGGCTGCTCGCCTTGGCGGTGATCTCGACCCTGGTGGTGATGTTCTTCGTCCTCACCCATCTCCTCGCCAAGTCCTGAAACAACCGGTCTTGTGGTCGCCACTCCGAGCCAAGACGGGCGGGTTCGGCTTTCGCCAAGCAACGGATCGCCGGCCAGTGGCTGCTTTCCATTGGTGAACCGCCGTCGAAAGGCTAAACTCAGCGCATGACCGAGCCGGAGCGCCCCAATCCGGACACGCTGCTGGCGGCCCTCCAGAAGGAAGACGCCAGAGCCCAGCGCGACAAGTTGAAGGTCTTCTTCGGCATGGCGCCCGGTGTGGGCAAAACCTACGCCATGCTCGAGGCCGCCCGCCGCGAGTTGGCCGCCGGACGCGACGTGGTCATCGGCTACGTGGAGACGCACCGACGCAAGGAAACCGACGCCCTGACGGAAGGTCTGCCGCTGGTCCCACGACGGAGCGTCGAGCACCGCGGCGTCTCGCTCACGGAGATGGACCTGGACGCCCTGCTGGCACGGCGTCCGCAACTGGCACTGGTGGACGAGTTCGCCCACACCAACGCGCCCGGGGCGCGCCATCCGAAGCGGTATCAGGACGTGCTGGAACTGCTCGACGCCGGCATCGACGTGTTCACGACGCTGAACGTCCAGCACGTCGATAGCCGCGCCGAGGTCGTGCGCCAGATCACCGGCGTCGCCATTCGCGAGACGCTGCCGGACACAGCGCTCGACGGGGCGGATTTTGAATTCGTGGACCTGCCGCCCGAGGAACTGCGCGCCCGGCTCGCCGCGGGCAAGGTCTATTTGCCGGAGGCCGCCCAGGCGGCGCGGGAGCATTTCTTCCGGGCGGGCAACCTCGCCGCCCTGCGGGAACTGGCGCTGCGCTTCGCCGCCGAGCACGTCGGCCAGGATGTGCTGGCTTACCGCCAGGCCTACGGCATCGACGATCCGTGGAAATCGGGCCAGCGCCTGCTCGTCGCCGTCAGTCCCAGCCCCAACTCCGCGGCGTTGGTGCGCTGGACGCGCCGGCTTGCGGGCGAACTCCAGGCGCCGTGGCTGGCCGTCTCCGTGGAATTGCCGCGCCCGCTGGCGTCGGAGGAACAGGCCCGCCTGGCCCGTCACCTGGCGCTGGCGCGTGACCTGGGGGCGCAAGTCATCGCCACAGCGGACGACGACGTGGCCCGCGGCATCCTGCGGGTCGCCCGCGAACAAAACGCCACCCAACTGGTCGTCGGCAAACCCGCCGGCTGGCGCGCGCTCGACTTGCCGCGCGGCGGCTCGCTGCTGAACCGGTTGATTCGCGACAGCGGCAACATCGACGTTCACGCGGTGCGCGCCGAAGGGGAACGCCCGCCGTTGTTGCGGCCGGGGCCGGTGCTTTTCGGGGTCGCCGAGGCGCGCGGTTACGGCGTGGCCCTCGCGGTCGTCGCCGCCGTGACCGGACTCAACTGGTTGCTCCGCCTCGAACTGGGCGAGCAGTACTACCAATCCCTGGCACTCGTCTATCTGCTCAGCGTCGTGGTCCTGGGGATGTTCGTCGCCCGAGGGCCGACCCTGGTCGCCGCGACTCTGACGGCGTTGGTGTGGGATTTCCTGTTCGTCAAGCCCTACTACACCTTCTGGATCAGCGGCGTCACCGACGCGATGTTGTTCTTCACCTATTTCTTCGTGGCGCTGGGGATGGGCCATCTGGCGGCACGCTTGCGGGCGCAACAGGCCGCCGAGCGTCGCCGCGAGCAGCGCGCCACCGCCCTCTACCTGCTGACCCGGGAACTGGCGCAGGCGTCCGACTTCGCGGACCTGCTGGCAATCGTCATCCGGGAAGTGGGCAGGACGTTTCAGGCCCAGGTCGCCCTTGCGCTGCCCGAGGAAAACCAGGACGGCCCGCTCACGACGTACTTCGCCAGCACCTGGCCTTTGGCGGAGAAGGAGCAAAGCGTCGCCGCTTGGGCCTTCCGTCGGCGTCAACCGGCCGGACGCGGCACGGACACGCTCCCGTCGGCCGAAGGTTTGCATTTGCCGCTGGTGGCGGGCGAGCGCGCCGTGGGTGTGCTCAGCCTGCAGTTCCGCGACGCCACGCCGCTGGCGTCGGCTCAGCGCGACCTGCTCGAGGCCTTCGTCCGCCAGATCGCGCTAGTGCTGGACCGGCAGCGGCTGCGCGACGCGGAACAGCAGGCGCAACTGCTGGCCGAATCCGAGCGCCTGAGCAAAACGCTGCTCAACTCCATCTCGCACGAGATCCGCACGCCCCTCGCGGCCATCACCAGCGCCGCCAGCAGTCTGAGCGCGCGGCTCGCGGCCGGGGCGGCGGAGTTTGAGCGGGCGATGCTGGGCGAGATGCAGGAGGCGGCCCGGCGGCTCAATCGCCTGGTCGGCAACCTGCTCGACGTGACGCGACTGGAATCGGGCCACCTCCGGCCAAAGCTCGATTGGTGCGATGTGGGGGACTTGGCGCAAGTCGCGTTGCGGGAAACCGCCCGGGAACTGGCCGGGCACCATGTCACGGTGGAGATCACGCCGGGTTTGCCGCTCGTGCGGGTGGACTTTGTCCTGATGCAACAAGCGCTGACCAATCTGCTCTTGAACGCTGCGGCGCATACGCCGCGCGGCACGGCCGTTCACCTCCGCGCCACGGTCGCGGGCGACACACTGGTCCTGACTGTGGCCGACCACGGGCCTGGCCTGCCCCCCGACGCCGGACCGCGCATCTTTGACAAATTCTACCGCGCTCCGTCGGCGCCAGCGGGCGGCACGGGCCTGGGCCTCTCCCTCGTGAAGGGATTCGTCGAGGCCCAAGGCGGCCAGGTCCGGGCGGAGAACCGCGCGGAAGGCGGAGCGGTTTTCTCCATTCATTTGCCACTGGGAAAAGTCCCTCCGGTGTCGGCCGAAGCCAGCCCATGAACGAGAAATTGAGCCAGAAACCGACCGCCCTCGTCATTGACGACGAAGTGCAGATGCGCCGGCTGCTGCGGGTGAACTTGGAAGCGCACGGCTACCGCGTCGTTGAGGCTTGCACCGGCCAGGAAGGCATCACCGAGGCCGCCCAGTGCCGGCCCGATGTGGTGATTCTCGATTTGGGCCTGCCGGACCTGGACGGCGTGCGGGTGCTCCAGCGGCTCCGCGAGTGGAGTCGCGTGCCGGTGGTCGTGCTCTCGGTGCGCGACCGCGAAGACGACAAGATCGCCGCGTTGGACCAAGGGGCCGACGACTACGTGACAAAGCCGTTCAGCACCGGCGAGCTGCTGGCGCGCTTGCGTGTCGCCCAGCGCCGCGCCCAGCCCGCAACGGAACTCACGGTCTTCCGTTCCGGCCAACTCGAAGTTGATCAGACCGCCCGCCTGGTAAGACTCAAAGGCCAGGAAGTGAAGCTCACCGCCACGGAGTATTCCCTCCTGCGCCTGTTCGTGCAGCATGCCGGAAAGGTCCTGACCCACCGGCAAATCCTCCGCGAAGTCTGGGGGCCAACTTACGTCGAGCAGACGCACTACCTGCGCGTCTATGTGGCCCATTTGCGCGAGAAGCTCGAAGCGGATCCCGCCCGGCCCAGACTACTGATCACCGAGCCGGGAATCGGCTACCGCCTCCTCGAATTGACGGACGCTGGCTGACCGCCCCAGCGCGGACCGTCCCGGCCCGCGGATGCTGGCCCAGACCTCGCCCGTCGCCATCCGCCGCGGACGGAGGATCATTCGCGCGCCGGGTCGGGAGCGCGCTTGCGTGGCGCCTGAATTTAGGTAACTTACGCAAACCATGAAAACTCGTCGTTCCCAACGGCGTCGAGTACACGGCCGAAACCAGCGGCGGACCCAGGCCGCGGCTGACGCATGTGACCCCCGGACCTCATCCTGAAGCACAAGGAGTTGAAAAGGCATTCATGAGAACCCAGACCCTCCGCCTACCTCGCGCGTTTCATTCCACAATGATCGCCTGCGCCGCCACCCTGCTGGCCTGCTTTTGTCCGCGGCAAACCGCGGCTGGGACGCCGCCGCAAATCGCCAGCGTCGCCACCGTCAACGGCAAGGTCCTGCTGACGTGGACGGGCGACGCCTACGCCTACGAAGTGCAGAGCACCCCCAGTCTCCAGGCGCCGAATTGGCTCTCCGTCCTGGCCACCACGCGGACCAATGCCGCGATCCCGCTGGGCGGGAACGCCGCGTTTTTCCGGATCCTCACGCCCGAAACCAATGCGAGCAGCCTGGTGGTAACGACGACAAACCTCGCCACCGGAGACGTGTTCACTTTCACGCGTGAGCCGCAAACGAACGCGGACTTGGTGTTCGACAACTTCGCCGACACCAACGCTGCCGCGCCCGTGATGGAAACGCTCGCGGCGGCAGACACGCAACAATTTGACTTTTGGTTCGACGGCACCGGCGGCTTTCTCATCGTCTCCTCGAACGGCACGCCCAGCGGATTTGGAGGCGTGATGTTCATCTCCCCCGGGCCGGGTTCCACTCAAACCAGCTTCCAAGGCCTCCTCACAAACGACGTTGCGGCCGTGAGCTTTTTCGCCATCGCCGATTCGGCGCCCGGTCGCACGGCGCTCAAAGACGGGGGCGACGGCACCGGTGGCGCGGCGCTGGGCGTCGGCGACGCCGCTCTGAGTGGATTTTGGTGCGCGCCGGCGTGGGCGGCGCAAAACTTGGGATGCCAATCGGGCTGCCTGGCCAAGGGCGTCGCCTGCGTCGGCTTTTTTCCCCCGCACCTAAACCTGGAGGGCTACTGCTACATCTCGAGCCGAACCGGAGTCAGTTGGACGCCCACGGGCACGATAACGGGAAGCTGTGATTCGCACTGCGTCTCCTGCTGTCGCGACAAGAACACCCACGCGCTCTCGAACTGCACGCCGTAGCAAAAGCAATTGAAGCGATCGTGGGGCCAGGCACGGTGACGGATCCCCGGTTTGGTACGGCCGGGCGCTACAAACGGGAAGACACCGCGCGTTTTCCTCCGCAAGATCGGTTCAGCCACGCCGCCGCCAGGAGGCCTCGATCTCCTCCAGCGTGCGGCCTTTGGTTTCCGGCACCAGCGCGACAACGAAGATCGTGCTCAGCAGACTACAAAAGGCATAGACCCAAAACGTCTTCGCCGGACCGATGCTCTCCCGCAGCCGCGGAAACGTCTGCGTCACCAGGAAATCCGCGAGCCAGAGCGTGAAAATGGCCAGCGACATGGCGCGCCCCCGCAGCTTGGTGGGGAAGATTTCCGCGTTCACGATCCACGGAATCGGCCCCATCGCCACCGCGAACGCGGCGGTGAACGACACGATGCCCGCCAGCAGCGGCATCCCGCTGACGCCGCGCTGAAACATCAGCCCGACGGCAAACAGCGCCACCACCTGCGCCAGCGTGCCGGCGATGAGCAACGGCTTGCGCCCCGCCCGGTCCACCAACCCGATGGCCACGAAGGTAAAGAGCAGGTTCACGACTCCCACGGTGACCGTCTGCGTGAACGCGGCGTCGGTACCCGAGCCGGCGGCTTTGAAAATCTCCGGCGCGTAATACATGATCGCGTTGATGCCGCTGAACTGGCCAAAGACCGCCAGCAGGACCCCGATGACCAGCGCGCGGCCGTAACCGGAGGAGAACAACTCCGCCCAGCGCCCTTCCTCCTGTTGGAGTGCTGCCTCGATCTGGCTGATTTCGCGCTGGGCGCTTTCTCGGCCGCCGACTTTTTCCAGGACCACCTGGGCCTCCGCGCGCCGGCCCACTTTCATCAGCCAGCGCGGGCTTTCCGGCACGACGAGCATCAGCGCGCCAAAGAGCGTCGAGGGCAGCGTCAGCGAGGCAAACATCCAGCGCCAGCCGGTGTGCGTGTTCCACGCCTCGGCGCCCAGGCGCTGTATTTGCAGGTTCACGAAGAACACGACGAGGATGCCGAGGACGATGGCCAGTTGGTACAGCGCGACCAGCGTGCCCCGCGACTTCTCCGGCGCCACCTCCGCAATATACAGCGGGGAGAGCATCGACGCCCCGCCGATGGCGACGCCGCCGGCAAAGCGCGACCAGGCGAATTGCGCCAGGGAGTGCGGGAGCGCCGAGGCCACCGACGACACCGCGAAAATCCCGGCGCAGAACACCAGACTCCACTTCCGGCCGAAGCGGTCGCCCACCGGCCCCGCGATCATCGCCCCGGCCATGCAGCCAACGAGCAGGCTGGACGCCGCCCAGCCGGTAAGGTCGGCACTCAGGTGAAAATGATTTCTCAGGAAGCCGATGGCGCCGGACACCACCGCCGTGTCGTAACCGAAGAGAAAACCGCCGAGCGCGGCGGCCACGGTGAGCAGGAGGAGATAGCGGTAGTTGGGCTGGGGATTCATGCGGGGAAATCCGAAATCCGAAATCCGAAGCCCAACGTCCGAAGGCGGAGATCGGGCAATCGTCGCGGCGGCCGTCCCGGCGGCCAGTGAGCGGGGCGTCCCGCCACGCAGCGGCAGCCGCGTGCGCACCCAAAATGCAGGATAGTATCCGCAGACCTCCGGGCGCGGACGCCCGGCTCACTGGCAGGCGCGGACGCCCGCCGCCACCGCCGGCGCTCCGGTCGCGGGTGTGGGTTGTCGGATTTCGGATGTCTTTCGGATTTCGACATTCGGACTTCGGATTTAACATCAGGTTGGCGGGCGTGTGGCGGGCGTCCGGTTTCAAAAACGCCTTGACCACCCTTACCAGCCGTCCGGTGTCGCTGCGCAAGCGGTAGCGGCCGGTGGCGGCGGGCACGGCGAACGTCTCGGCAAATGCGAATCGTTGCGGCGGCATGCCGGGCGTTTCCAGGAACACCGACGGGCCTTCGACAACATTGAGGACATGGGGCGAGCCCGTCGTCTGCGCCTCAACGGTGGTGGAGAAATCAAGCCGATGCACGTCGTAGAAATGCTCGGCGTGCGTCGGCAGGTGGACCCGTTCCCAGCCGCCGCCGCGGGCAAGAACGCGTGGTTGCGCGATGAATTCACGGCGGATGCGTGCGCCTTGACGGTCGAAGTGGAGGTTGGCCAGCGCGCGATCGAGATTCAGCGGACGCGGCCGGCCGTCGAGATCCAGCCGCATCCAGTCATACATCTTGAACGTGAACAGATAGGGCGTGGCGCTGATTTCCAGGACCAGGTTATCGCGGCCCGAACAGTGAATGGTGCCGTTGGGAATCAGGAATAGGCGGTGCTTCCGGCTCGGATGGGTCTGGACGAAGCGTTCGACTTCGAGTGGTTTCGCCTCGCGGCGACTAGTCTCCAACGCGTGGCGAAATTCCTTCGGCTCGACCCCGCGCTGGAATCCAAGAAACACCCGCGCTCCGGGCGCACCGTCGGCCACGTAGTACGTTTCGTCCTGCGTGAACCGCTCGCCGAAGTGCCGCCAGGCGTACTCGGGCCGCGGATGGCATTGCACGGAGAGATTGCCGCCGGCGAAGGTGTCGAGGTAATCGAAGCGGATCGGAAACTCGCCGCCAAACCGAGCCGCAAAATCTCCGAGCACCGCGTCGCGCTCCTGGGCCAGGAGAAAATCCAACGCGACTTCGAGGAGCCGCCCACCGCTCTCGAAGGCGAGGCCGTTCTCCGGCGCAATCAGTTCAAACGACCAAGCCAGATTCGGCGCCTCGGGCGAGAGTCCGGAGAAATGCTGTTTCATCCACTGTCCGCCCCATGGTCCCGGCTCGAACCACGGCCGCGCCCGGAACCAGGACCGCGCCGCCTTCGCCAAACCGGCGCGCAGGTCGTCGCCGCGCATCAGGGCCGGCTCGTCCGGACGCTGGCTGTCCACGATGAGATCCAGCCGCGTGAGCAACTCCGCTTGATGCGCCCGCAGCGGCGGCCAGTCGGCGAAGTAGAACCGTTTGTACATCGGCTTCGGTTCGGCCGGCTGACGGGCGCCGAGGTTCGTGATGCTGCCGGCCCGCGAGCGGAACTGGATTTCGTTTTTCGGCACGTCCACGTAAACGAGATATCCCTGCCGCGTCGCTAGCGCGGCCCCGGTGCCGTAGAGAATCGTGCGACCACTCGCGCCGCGTCGCTCCAGTGCCGCCAACTGTTCCGCAACGAAGAAGTCGCGCAACGGCCGCGGGTTGCGCGTGCCGAAGAGCGGATCGTCACCACCAAGGAAAGGTGCCACGAGACGTTCGATTTCCGCGTCCGGCCGCAGCGCCGCGTCCACGTCGAGCCACTCGAAAGTGAGGCCGAGGGCGGCCAATGCCTCGCGGAGCCGTTGACGGAAATCCTGCCACAGCACCCCGCCCATGCCGTCCAGGACGATTCGCCGGTGCGGCGCGAGGCGCCGCGCCAACGCGGGGAAGCCCAGTTCGATCGCGCCCGGTCCAACGGGAAAGCCGGGGTAGATGTTGAAGGCCCCTTCCGGCGGCCGGTGGGTCGCTGGTGCGAGGGATTCGGTGGTTTTGCGAAACGGCGTGAGTGCCGACCCGCGGTCGGCGGGGCTGCTCTGCCCGGGCGCGGCCGGCGGGGCAGCTTTGCGGATCGGAGGCCAGCTCATCGTTTGCGCCCGCATCATCCCGCAAACATCGGTGCCCGCGCAATCCCGGCGTGGCCGGAAGGTCGGCGCCAGCGCCGAAAAAAGGCAAAACGCCAGCCCTCGCGTGGCACTGCCCGGTCAGGAGCCCCTGCGACAAATCCAACCCTGACACCCTTGGATCAGTCCACCCTCATGCCCTAGGAACCGCAGGGGCTCCAAAACCTGGAGCAGCCGTACCGAGCCGCACGGCTCAGCCTGTCAGCGAAGCAGTTCGGCTGCCAGCCACCCAAAAGGTTTCGACATCGGGTTCCGCCGATGGATTCTCAAGCCGGGACAGCGCGCTAACGAGGCTACCAACCAGCCCAAGACGCGGCCATGGATCAGCGGGCGGGGCGGACGAACGCCTTGACGCGGAGGCCGATTTTAAGACAGAGGTGTCTGGAAACAGGACACCGCCAGCCGCTTCTCCGGGCGGCGACCAGCACATCGACACCGAAAGGAACGCCTATTGTTGCCGGGCAGAACGCGCCGGCAAGCCGTTCCAGCGCGGAAGGTCTCGGTGGCAACGCGATTGCTTCGCTCACGGGATGTTGATTTTGCGAATAGTCCAGCAAGTTGGAGCGGCTTTCGTTCCGACGGCTGGTTCAGAGGCGGACGTTGCGTCCCAGCCTCTCCCGTTGAGCCAGCCGCCCGGACCGGATCGAGCGGACACGGGGGTTCTGAGGTGAAGGCCGGGGGGGACATGCAGAAGCTCGGCGGCGTCACCGTAGCGGCCCTGGCGTGTGGCAGTGGGGCCGCGGCGACCGGGGGGATGTTGGCGCTGCTGGGAACCCAGCGGCCTTGGTTTCCGTGGCTGATCGTGGTCGGCGTGCAGGCGCCGCTGTGTCTGCTCTGCGGGCTGGCCTTCCAGGCGCTGGACCGGCACGCGCGGCAGCGCCAGGCGGACCAGGAGAAAAGGCGCGAACTGCGCCGGGCCCAGGAGCAGGCCCAGTTGTTGGACAAGGCGCAAGACGCCATCTGGGTGATGGACTTGGATGGCTACGCCTCGTACTGGAACGGGAGCGCGGAGCGACTCTACGGTTGGAACGCGGCGGATGTGCTCCACCATGACTTAAAGAAGTGCCTGGTCTCTCTGGACCACAACGCAGCTCGCGTCGCACGGGAAGCTGTTCAGAAAGTGGGCCGTTGGACGGGCGAATTGTCGCACCAGACCAAGACCGGAGCGACGGTGCTCGTGCAGAGCCGCTGGTCGCTGGTGCTGGACGGACTGGGCGACCCAAAGGCGATTGTGGTCTTCGAGACGGACATTACCAACCAGAAGAAGCTGGAAGGCCAGTTACACCGCGCCCAGCGATTGGAGAGCATCGGCGCGCTGGCCGGAGGTATCGCCCACGATCTCAACAACGTGCTCTCGCCCATCCTCATGGGGGTGGACCTGCTCCAGACCCGGGTGCGCGACGAGCTGTGCCAGAAGATGCTCCGCACCATGTCCGCCAGCGCCCGGCGCGGCGCCGACATGGCCCAGCAAGTCCTGACCTTCGCCCGCGGACAGGAGGGGGAGCGGATGGTGCTTCAACTCAGCCACCTGATCCGCGAACTGTCCGAGTCGGCCCGCGAGACGTTCCCGCCGTCCATCAAAATCCAGACGCGTCTCGGCGACCGGCTCTGGCCGATCCTGGGCGACCCCACGCAGTTGCATCAGGTCATCCTGAACCTGTGCCTGCACGCCCGCGACGCCATGCCCGCCGGCGGGGAGTTGCTGCTCGAAGCCACGAACGTCCGCCTCGCCGAGGCCGACGCCAAACGCCTGTTGGGCGCCAAGCCGATTGATTACGTCAAACTCAGCGTAACCGACCACGGCGCCGGATTGCCCCCGGAAGTCATTGACAAGATCTTCGAGCCATTTTTTACGATCAAATCCGGCGGTCGCGGCACCGGGCTGGGTCTCTCGACGGCCTTCAGCATCGTGAAGGGACACTGGGGGCTGGTGGATGTCCACAGTGAGATCGGCAAAGGGACCACGTTCCATGTGTATCTGCCCGCGGCCCAAAACACCGCCTTGGCCACCGCCACGGCGCCACCGCACGAATATTATATGGGAAAGAACGAACTCATCCTCCTCGTGGACGACGAGGCCGGCATCACCGAGATCGCGGCGTCCGTCCTGACCAACTACGACTTCCGGGTCCTCACCGCCAATACCGGCATGGAAGCGGTGGCGCTGTGTACGGCCCAGCACGAACGCATCGACCTAGCCTTGGTGGACATGATGATGCCGGGGATGGACGGACCGGCCACGGTGCGGGCGCTGCGCAAACTGCAACCGGACCTGCGCGTCGTGATGATCACCGGCCTGCACGAAGGCGAAAAGACCAACGCCCGCTTCGGCGACGAACCGATCACTTTCCTGATCAAACCCTTCTCGCTCGAGCAACTGACCGACGCCGTGAAGCACGCGCTGGCCAGACCCGCCCGGCCGCCCACGACCGGACCAGGAGCCGAGCCAACAGGCGCATCCCCCGCCGAGGATCCCGAAAGCGCCCCCCAGCCCACCGGCCGTGGCCCCGGCCATCCAGTGTAACCAAGCCCCATCAC
>VFSW01012019.1_pt1 | contig 12117 bp, 9 predicted proteins | sample 5358111 | NCBI WGS metagenome assembly VFSW01 (sample SAMN11554181, study PRJNA540505) | mine drainage metagenome | isolation source: sediment from site ElyBrook_90M | place: USA: Ely Copper Mine, Vershire, VT | collected 2017 | reverse complement strand
CGCTCGTTCATTGCCGAGGCGCGGCGCGCGCGCAAGCTGCTTGGCGGCGGCATGCGTCAGGCGGGCATCCTCGCCGCCGCGGGCATCATCGCACTGGATCAGATGGTTGACCGTCTCGCGGAGGATCACACCAATGCGAAGCGGCTGGCGCAGGGACTTGCCCAGCTTCCGGGCGTGCGTGTCGCCCCGGAATCCGTCGAGAGCAACATCCTCTTCTTCGATGTCATCGGTGGGGATGGCCTCCCACGGAATGACGAGTTCACGCGACTGACTGCCAGCGGTGGCGCGCTCTTCTCCCGCGGCGATACTGGTTCGATTCGCGCCGTCACGCACTACGGTGTGACCGAAGAGGATATCGCGCGCGTGCTCAAAATCGCAGGCGAGGCGGTGGCCGATGTCGCGCGAGTGTGAGCGGAAGTGAGGCGGAGGCCTCAGTCGGCGTTGGGGTCGCGCGCGAAGGCGACCATCAGCCAGGTAGGCGCGCTCAGCAGCAGGACAGCGCCGAGCAGAAATCCGATAGAGAGGTTGACGTTGCGCTGCAGCCAGCCAGAGCTAGCCGAGCCGAGACTGAATCCAATGCTCCAGGTGACGCTATAGAAGCCGCTGAGCCGGGCGCGATAGCGTGCATCCACACGCTCCATCGCGAAGGTGGCGTAGACAGGCTCGAAGGCGCCGCGCAGCAGATTGCGCCCAAACTCGGCCAGCGCCGCCAGCCACAACCACGGCGCATAGCCGATGATGAACGCAATCGGCGCGCTCAGTAGCTGCGCTGTCGTAATCACTCGCAACTTGCCGAAGCGCCTCACGATGCTCGGCGCGAGCAGGGCAGTAGCGCCGACCAGCAGTCCGCCGCCCGCCACCAGCGCGCCGATCAGCCCCGGACTGAGATTGAAGCGCAGGCGGAAGAACAACGGCTCCAGCGCCACCACTGCGCCCTCGCCCGCCGTGTATAGCACATCGGGCACGAGCAGCAGCAGGAAGAGCAGCGGGATAGGTCGGGCGCTGGGACGTGGCGCCGCTCCCAGCCTGTCGGATGGCTCCGTGATGGCCGCAACTGCCGCAGAGCCGATCTCCTCGCCAGTCCCCTCTATCTGACTCTGCGCCGACGCCTGCGCCGCCCCGTCAACGGTGTCTTGTAGACGTGTCTCGCTCAGCCAGAGCAGCGGGAGAGTGGGCAGGAACACGACGACCGCAGCAGCGACGACACCGAAGCGCAAGGGAATAGGCGACGTGGCGGAGAGCCCGGTGACCGCGCTTACCCACTCAGGCACGGCGCCGCCGAGCAAGCCTCCCAGCGCGCCCACGCCCAGCATCAGAAAGGTGTTGAGCGACATCACGCCGACACGCTGGCGAGGCTGCACACTCTCGGTCAGCATCGGGATGATCGTCACCCAGTACGCCGAGGAGAGTACGCCGTTGGCGAAGCTCGCCGCGAGCATCAGCGGGGCGCTGGTGGTCAGGCCGATCATCGCCAGGGCGACAGGGTTGAGCAGTCCAGTGATAATCAGCAACGGCTTGCGCGGAATGCGGTCGGCCAGGATGCCTACCGGGATCGCCGCAAGCAGCGAACCCAGCGAGGGGATGGCAATGAGCAGGCCGACGAAATCCTGGCGGTAGCCGATGCTATAGGCATAGAGGCTCAGTGTCACCTGGCCGATACTGAGCTGGAATCCCTTGCCCAGGGTGAAGAGCAGCAGCAGGTAGACATTGCGCGAGTAGCTGCGCGCCTCAACGGTCCAGTCGCGCACGCGCGCTCCCACCGCAGGACCGACCGTCCGTCTGTTCTGCGCCGCGCGCGACATGATTCGCTCTCCCTTTTTGCTTGCGGCGCGCACGCAGGCTCCATGGCGAGCGCCAACATAGCGTAACACATCAGGACAGGCGTCAGTTCCGTTCAGCGGCTCGCTCGCCACGTGAGCGCCGCGCGTGATATACTATTAACTGAGAGCGCGTACCTGAGGCGTGATGATGACGCCCCCAACAGAGTGAGAGCATGACACGCGCTCACGAGGCGCGCTGAGCGCCATACCACCAATGACGGCGGACGCTGCGCAGGGGTTTATCAGTGCGCGGCGCCCGCCTTCGCGCGCATGGCGCGCCTATGCGCGGCCCCACCGTTGATCTGTCGTCGGCCCGCGCGCTGACCGCGCGCTAGTCTGGCAGTTACCCTGTTGTTGACCTGGCTCAATGGATTCTGTTGAGATTCCATCCAACGCGGACGAGATGACAACGACGGACGCCGCAGGGAAAGAGTACGAGAACACAAAAGCATGCAAATGGTGGAACTGACAAACGGCGCGGATGCGAAGCGCGTCCGCGAAGATATTCGCAATGTCGCAATCATCGCTCACGTTGACCATGGCAAGACAACACTGGTCGATGGCCTGCTCAAACAGAGTAAGGTCTTCCGCGAGAACCAGCAGGTTGGCGAGCTGATTATGGACTCCAACGAGTTGGAGCGCGAGCGCGGCATCACGATTCTCTCCAAGAACACGGCGATTCACTACAAGAACGTCAAGATCAACATCATTGACACGCCAGGCCACGCCGATTTCGGCGGTGAGGTCGAGCGCGTACTCAATATGGCGGACGGCTGTCTGCTGCTGGTGGACGCCGTCGAGGGGCCGATGCCTCAGACTCGGTTTGTGCTGCGCAAGGCCTTCGATCTGGGCTTGCGTCCAATCGTCATCATCAACAAAATCGACCGCCGCGACGCGCGCATCGAGCAGGTGATTAGCTGGACCCAGGATCTCTTCCTGGAGATGGCGACACGCGACGACCAGCTCGACTTCCCCGTGCTCTACGCCATTGCGCGCGAAGGCATCGCCCGGCTCGACCCGAACGACGGCAACATGGACCTCGTGCCGCTCTTCGAGGCGATCATCGAGCATGTGCCTGCTCCCGTTGTGGATGAAGGCGGCCCCTTCCAGATGCAGGTGACGACGCTCGACTACGACGACTACAAGGGCAAGTACGCCATCGGACGCATCACCCGCGGCACGGTGCGCCCCGGCATGGCGCTAGCGCGCATCACACGCGAGGGCGAGGTTCTGCGTGGTCGCGCGACGTACGTGTTTACCTTCGACGGACTGAGCCGCAGTGAGGTCGCGGAGGCATCGGCGGGTGATATCATCGCGCTGGCTGGCCTTGATACGGTCAACATCAGTGACACGCTGACCGACCCGGAAGTTCCTGAGGCGCTGCCTAGCATCGCCATTGAGGAGCCAACGCTGAAGATGACCTTCGGCGTTAACACCAGCCCGATGGCAGGTCGTGAGGGCAAATGGAGCACCTCGCGCCAACTTCGTGCGCGGCTCTACCGCGAGCTGGAGACGAACGGCAGCCTGCGCGGCGATGACGGCGCGAGCGCCGATGAGTTCGTCGTCGCGGGCCGCGGCGAGCTGCATCTGGCGGTGTTGATCGAGACGATGCGGCGCGAAGGCTACGAGCTGCAAGTCTCACGCCCAGAGGTCATCACGCACGAGGAGAACGGTCACACAGTCGAGCCGATTGAGCGGCTGGTGATCGACACCCGCGAGGAGTATGTCGGCGCCGTCACCGAAAACGTGGCGCGGCGCAAGGCGAGGCTCGCCAATATGGTCTATGATGGCGTAGGCAATGTGCGGCTGGAGTACGAGATTCCGACGCGCGGACTGATCGGCCTGCGCAACGAATTCCTGACGCTCACGCAGGGCAACGGCGCGATGGCGAGCATGCTCACGGGCTATGAGCCGTGGCTTGGCGCCATCGGCTCAGCGCGCAATGGCGTGCTGATCGCCTCTGAGGGTGGAGTGGCCGTGACCTACGGACTCAATAACGCCAAGGCGCGCGGCCAAACCTTCATTGACCCTGGCACGCCTGTCTACGAAGGCATGATCGTCGGCCTGAACGCGCGACCCGATGACCTGACCGTGAATGTCTGTAAAGAAAAGAAGCAGTCGAACGTGCGCTCGTCCACATCCGACATCTCGGTGCGCCTCTCGCCGCCGGTCAAGCTCAGTCTGGAGCAGTCGCTCGACTTCATCAATAGTGACGAGCTTGTCGAGGTGACACCGCAGAACATCCGCCTGCGCAAGCGTCTGCTGACCCAGCACGACCGCTCACGGGCGAAGGACGCCGACTAAGTCGCGGGCGCTCCGCACACAGACAGACGGGTGACAACGCCGAACATAGGCGACGTCACCCGTCTGTCTGTGTAGTCGATTGAATGGTGGGCGCGATCTCGCCATTGAGATCGCTTCCACCATGTAGGCGTCGCGGCTCCAGTCTGCATGTCTTGCATGTCTTGCATGTCTTGCATGCGCATGAAAAGTCCGTCCACTCCTCCGAGCGCCACGCGGAGCCATTCGGAGCTATCGGAGGTGGCGGAGCCGGAGAAATATCGCATCGTGCGGTATCTCTCTCGCGCGCGGGCGCCGCAGAGGGCGTGCCAAACCGCTGTCGCCTCATGCTGCATCACGCACGGGCGAGAGGGCTGGGACACCGGCGCCGCTGTCAGGCGTCGCGGGCAACTACCGCGAGGATTTCCGGCCCGCGGTTGAGCAGGCGTGGCGCGATGAGCAGCGTAGCGAACTGGTAAAGCGCCAGTCCATAGAGCAGCGCGAGCGGCGCAGAGAAGATCAACCACTGTTGCTTGTCGATCAGCAGGGGGAGCAGCAGCAGCAAAAAGACCGGAGTCAGCGCGAAGAGCACCACCCACAGCGTGCCAATCGAGATGACGCTGCGCAGGCATCCGTTTTCAGAAGAGAGGTTGTTTGCGCCCATGCGCAGTTGTCGCACTCGCAGCGGCAATAGCGTCGAGGTCACGTTGCCCGCGCCCAGCAGCGCGAGCGTCGCCGCTCCGCCCTCGATCACCGCCAGCGGCACGGCGTTCCAGTCGCCAGTGACAGCGGCGACGGCGGCGATCAGGGTGAGTTCCGCCACAAACGCGACGAGACCCACCGCCAGATTCTTGCCCCAGAGGACATCGAGTGGACGCGCCGGTGTCAGGAACAGCGACTGAAGGCCCTGCCGCTCCAGGCCGAACGCATTGAGCGAGAGCGTCAGCACGACGAGCAGCGCGGGCAGAGGCGCCAGCAGCGGCTGGTAGGTCGAGAGATGCTGCGCCACATAGCCTGGCGCTGGATTACTGCGCGTGGTCAGACTGGGCGCAAAGACGACAAAGAGCAGCACGAGCGAACTGAGCAGCGACGCCTTGATCTGTGGGTCGCGCCAGAAGTAGCGCAGGTCCTTAATAGCTATAGCGACGATAACTGGCGAGATAAGGCGGAGGCGCACAGAGAGCGCAGGCGCGCCGCTCACGCCGAGGGCTACGCCGAGCGCTGGCCGCGCGGCCACAGACGCTACCGCCTGACGCCCCCTGCGGCGTGCGCCACTACCGCCGCCCTCAGGGGTCGTAATGCCACGATCGAGCGCCCATGCCCACACAGCGAGTAGCGCCGGGATCAACGCAAGTAGGGCCAATAGCCACGGCAGCGCCCCAAGCGTGTCACCTGTGTTGGCGGCGATGATCGCGCGGGCCGCCATGCCCGGAGGCGTCCACTGGAGGTAGTGGCCGAGGTCGAGACGCCCGAGCAGTCGCAGGCCGCGGAAGTGACCCACCAGCGTCGTGGCGAACTGGCCAGAGAGCGAGCAGGCCACGCTGAGCATCGCAAAGATAATGATCGAGAGGTCGCGGTAGCGGCGGCTGCGCAGCAACCCCACCAGCACCGCCATCGTGAACTGACTCGCGCCGACAACGTGGACGTAGAGCAGCGCGAGCGCCACCACGGTGATAAGCGCCGCGACAAGGCTCACGTGCCAGCCGATCACAACCGCCGCGAAGACCGCCAGGATGATGATCGTCGCCGGGTCAAAGAATGTCGCGAGCGTCAGACCCAGCATGCGCTCAGCCGCCGAGAGCGGATACGTGTGTAGCTTGCTGACATCCAACCCCTCGTTGACGCTGTATTGCAGCGCGGGCAGCGCCGCCCAGGCGATGTAGAGTAGCCCCAGCGCGCCAAAGAGCAACTGCGCGGCCGAGGCCAGTGGCAGATTCACATAGCCCAGCGCAGTGAGGCTTCCCGCCACCGCCGCGAACAGCAGCGTGAAGAACAGCAGCGCGATCAGCCCAATCACCGCTGAGCCACTGCGCCGATAGACGCGCACGCCCAGCCGCCAGCGCAGTGTCAGCAGCGCGCCGACCTGGCGCGGGCGCACGGTCCAGGTCGTGAGGCGCCGGCTGGAGGTCTCGCCGGGCGCGGCGATCGCGCCAGAGCTGGCTACCTCAGCCATTCGAGGCTCCCTTCACTCGGGGCCGCGCCCACCAGATGCAGAAAGACATCCTCCAATGTGGCGTCACTGCCGCCACCCGCGCGCTGCCGCAGGTCGGCCAGTGTTCCCTCAGCGACGAGCCGCCCATCCTCGATCACCCCGACCCGTGTACAGAGCTTCTCCACCACCTCCATGATATGCGAGCTGAAGAAGATCGTCACGCCGCTCGCCGTTAACTCGCGCAAGATGTCGCGAATGACGCGGGAGCTGACAGGATCTACCCCTTCGAATGGCTCGTCGAGGAACAGCGCCTGCGGACGATGGATCAGCGCAGCCGCCAGCGCGACCTTCTTGCGCATGCCAACGGAGTAGTCCACCACCAGCTTGTCGGCGTCATCGCCGAGCAGCAGCGCGTCGAGCAGCGCGCCTGCGCGTCTGCGCGCCTCAGCGCGAGGGATGTCATACATCGCCCCGGCGAACTCGACAAGTTCCCGCCCGGAAAGCCGCTCATAGAGGTTGAGCTGCTCCGGTAGCACGCCCATCGCCCCCTTTGCGCGCAGTGGATCCTGCCAGACGTTGATCCCGCCGACGAATGCCACGCCAGCGGTTGGCCGGAGCAGCCCGACGAGCATCTTGATGGTGGTAGACTTCCCCGCGCCGTTGCGTCCAAGAAAGCCGAAGAACTCGCCGCGACGCACCACCAGCGTCAGACCATCCACCGCACGCTTGTGATCGAATATGCGCGTCAGACCGAGGGTGGCGATAGCCGCATCAGGCGGAGGAAACGTGGCGTATGTGGACGGCTCAGCAGGCTGAAAACCCGGCGTCGTCATGGATGCGCTGTCCTTGTCTCTGGCGTTATCATCAATCGCCGCGAGGAAGCGCACAGTGCAGCGCCGCGGCGTTAACGGGTGACACTTCCCTACGATTATACGTCTCGGCGACAGGTCGGCGCAGCTTTCGCCGCGACTCGCCACGATTCGCCGCGCGCGCGACATCACTCGCCGCGCGCTCACCGCCGCTACAGGGTGAAGGTCGCGCCGGGCAGCGCCTGACGCGGGCCATCCGCCGCGTAGATAGTGACGGGATGCGCGCCGACGACGCGCCACTCTGGGCTGTCGTCCGCATTGACGCAGGCAGTCGCCGTGGGAACCCCAAGCGGTGTCACGCCTGCAGGCGCTCCAGAGCAGAGCGCCTGCCAATCGGCGCGCGGCGCGGCGTCATGGTGGGGCAGCACGGCGACGTGCGGAGCCAATCCCAATGCTATTGTCCAGCCGCGACCGCCGTAGCGCATGGCCGCGCCGAGGGCCATCGCGCCCGCGCTCGATCCGGCGACCAGCGCACCCTCACGCAGCCGCCGGCGCAGCGCCTCCGCCAGCGCGCTCCCGCGCAAGACGCTCAGCAGCAGCGCGGGATCGCCGCCGGTCAAATAGATCACATCGTCCTCCGTCAGTGTGGCGATGACCCTGGGATCAGACGCCTCGCTGTCGGAGACGATCATCAACGAGCGCGTCTGAGCGCCCAACGCGCGGAACCAGCGTTCGCCGTTCTTCGCCGCGAGCGCTGGGCCCTGGCGCGCCGCCGCTGTCGGCACGATGACGACGCGTGGAGGCTGCCGCTGCACACCAGCCAGCAGCGCACGATCCATCGGCTCGCAGTCCGGGCGAAACTCGTCGCCGCCGACCAGCGCTATCATTCCCATGCCGTCGCTTCCTCGCCACATGCAGCTAGACGCGCACGCGATGAACCGTTTGCATGCCGACCAACACAACTGCGCTGGCGAAGGGCGCTACACCCTAGCTCTTGGCGCTATGCGCTGGATCGCGCTGGCCGGTGAATCCATGCCGATTTGGACCATCCAGCGCATCCACAACCGCGTCCGCGACGTTCACGCCCTCATGTGCGACCGCGCCAATGGCGTCATCCACATGCTCCGCCGCATAAACTGCGCCACGGATAGTCTCGTTGACCGCGACTGTCAGCCCGACAGCATACGCGAGGGCCAGGGCGAACAGGATCGCCATGACATGGACGAACGCCGTAACCGGCGCGAAACTGATCACCGGCGGCCAGGTCAGCGTGAGTCCCGTCGGGTCACCTGCGGTCTTGTTCAGGATGGCCGCCAGCACCTCCCCCAGCACAAAGCCAATCACCAGACCTAACGCGGCCGCCCGTAAGATATGGCCAAACGCCTCGCGAAAGGCGCGCCACACGCGCATCGTCAATGACGCTTTCATGAAGGATCTCCTCTCCCAGTACTCAGCCCCTACGGGCACATTAACCCGTGGGAAACGCTTGCCTCCTGCAGCGAGTACGTCGGAGCACGTCTGGTGGTTGCTGAGAAACAGTGGAGGGGAGCCAGCATGCTGGGCGAGTCGCCATCCCGCGCAGAGGTCGCGGTCGGCTACGAGAAGAATTCTGGCGACGACGTGAGCAGGGCGCGACTAGCCCCAAGGGTCACCCATGAATGTGCAGATCGGTGAACGCGACAGTAAAGGCTCAACGTCGCTGTCCACGCTCACTCCGTGACGAACGACGTCAAATCTCAGCGCAGAAGTGGGGCGCGTGGCAGCCCGCCGAGGGAAGCCGCTACCCCGCGCTCTCGGCCCTGGCTGAAGCCGTCGCGCCCCCACGTCGCAGCCTGCCACGATCCCTTCGCGGCTCACGGTTTTAGCAGGCGTAATCACGGTCGAGCGAGCCAGAGTACTGGATCAGGTAGGTCGGGCCGCCCGTGAAGCGATGCCCCGTGCAATACTTTGCAGCCTGGCTCGCAGTTCGCACGGTCGTGGCGCCCCAACTCGGCCAGCTGTTCAGCCACGCGCCAGTAATGACTCCCCACTGGTAGGTCGTGCTGTACACACCCACCGTCGTCACGCCGCTCGCCATCAGCGCATCATACTCGCCCTGTAGGCTATTGCGGTTTTGCGTCGTATCGCTGTTCCAGGTATTGCCCGTCTCCACATCCAGCCACCACGTGCTGCTGTGGATGTTCAAACTGTTTGCATAGCTGACGGCGTAGAGGCCCGCATTGTAACCATAGTTGTACGCCAGGCAATTGTTGTCGCCGCTCGCGCAGACCTTCGGACTGGTGGGATTGATATACGATGACTGGTTATACCACCCGGTGTTGACGTAGAGGCTGAGGTTCGAGAACCACCCCGCTTGTTGCGCCAGGCACGGACTTTGAGTATAACCTGTGCCATCGCTGACGCCGACGATACCGAACGCAGGCCGCGACGGAGGTGTCGCGGAGCAGTTCGGCCACGAGACATCGTAGCCGCTCGCGCCGGTGGGGTAGATCGAGGCTGCCGCCGCCTCCGCTGGCTGCGCCATCACCATGAACACCGCCGCCATCGCTGCGACCGCCGCCACGATGACCGTCGCTCGACGGCGCGAGGCCGTCCCGCCGCGCTGTGCGCTCATGTCGCTCACCACTCTCATCACATGCCCTCCTGACCCGCGTTGGCTCTGTCGCTGATCGTCCGACGAAGGTTCGCGTGGCCGCTCGCAGCGGTTGCGCTAACACTATACGCCGCACGCCTCAGAGAGTGAAACGAATCAGGAACGAAAAGGTCGTTTGCACCATACCCCCGCCCCCCGCTTCCTCATCGTGTACACACCCACTTGCGCAGGTGACTCGCTATTCCCTCCGGGCGCCACGCAACGCTATGGGGCAGCGTCGCCGTCGTCGTGATCCTTCCAGCGATGGGAGCGACGCATGCCCTTTGGGCGTTTCGCGGAGGCTATGCCAGCTAGAGCTTGGGGATGAGGGGACCCAACTGGTCCGCTGTCGGCTCCGCTCAGCAAAACCATGACTCCGTGAGGTGTGGGATGGGACGAGTGGCGCGCGCTACGCGCGTAGCGGTCGGCTGGCTCCTGGGTCGCGCGCGCCCCAAACGGCGCTCGGCCAGCGCATGTACAGCGGCGAATGTTTCGACCGTCGGGCGATGCTCGCTGGCGGCGCGCTCCACCAGCGCCATCACTTCATGCTGGAGCATGTCCATCCGTGGATCGGCGTGCGACCAGCCATAGCTGAAGCTCGGCTCGTCGAGCGGGCCAAGCCACTGCGCGGTATCGGCCGCATCCAGTAGCGCCGAGCCAGGCGGCACGAGCAGCCGAATCGCATACTGCACCGGGTCCACATGCTCCACCAGCCCCTGCTGCGCCACAAAGTCGAGCAGGTCGAGATAGTCGTCCGCGGTGGTCCAGGGGGTGAAGGCGACGAAGGTCGGGCGCAGCGGGATGCCCGCCGCATCAGTGATGCGCAGCGCCTCCACCACGTCCGCGCGGGAGTGGCCCTTCGCCAGGTGGCGCAGCACATCCGGGCTCAGCGACTCCACCGCCGAGACGATGAACGCGCAGCCCAGCGTCCCAAGCTCCGCGATCAGCTCACGCCGCTCCAGCAGGTGCTCGATCTTGATCGTGGCATCGAAACTGATGTCTGGGAACTCGGCATGCATCTCGCGCACGATGGCCAGCGCATGTTTTGGCCCATTGAGGAAGTCGGGATCGCCGAAGGTGATGTGGCCCGCGCCCGACGCCACCTGCGCACGGATGTCCTCCAGCACGACCTCGCGCGGCGTGATGAAGAAACGCCCGCCGTAGACCGGCGTGATCGGGCAGTGCAGGCAGGTGTGCAGGCAGCCGCGCGTCGCCTCCACATAGCCTGCCGGAATGATCGCCTCACCGCGCACAAGATGCGCGTACTGGTGCAGCTCTGGCAGCCCAGCGCGGGCAGGTACGGCGAAAGGCAGGCGCTGCAGTACCGGCGGCTCTGGCGCCTGGCGCGTGCGGACGCCCCTGATGGCCAACGCGCCAACCTCGGCGCCAGCGTCGAGCGCCTCGGCCAATGCCAGCAGCGCCTGCTCATACTCGCCGCCGATGACCGCGTCGGCATGCTGGCGCAGCAGGTAGTCGGCGTTGAGCGTGGCGTAGAGGCCGTAGAAGACGATGCATGCGTTGGGCTGCGCGGCGCGTGCGCGCTCTGCGACCTGCGCGCCAAGTCGCAGCGCCGTGTGCATCGGCGCGGAGATGGCGATCAGCCGGGCGGCGCGCAGGGTGGCGTCGTCGAGTGTCTCGACTGAGGTATCCACCGCGACCGGGTCGAAGCCCGCGTTGCGCAGCGTCGCCAGCGGCGAAGCGAGGCTCAGCGGCTGATGGCCCAGCTCATAGCACGCCACCAGCGCGACGGCTCCTGGAGCGCGCAGCGATACTGTGGGCGGTACTGCGGCAAATGACGCGGAAAGCATGGACGATCTCGCGGGAGGTGTGTAGTTCGTAGCGACGCCTACTTCTTCTGCGGCGCGGCTGGGGCGTCTTTGCCTTTCGCGCCTCCGCCACCCGGCGACTCGGGCTCCCAGCCCTCCGGTTTGTCTTCGTCGTCCCCGCCAAAAAGGTAGCGTTCCATCTCCTGGCGCAAGATCTGCCGCGAATCGGGGTCGGCCAGATTCAGCCCATAGTGATTGATGAGCAAGCGTGAATGCTCCTGCCACATATCCCACGCCTGCTGCGAGATATTGTCGTAGATGCGCTGGCCAAACTCGCCAGGCATCGGCGGTTTCGCCAGCCCAGGCAGCCTGCGTTTCAGCTTCACGCAGTTCACCATTCGTATCATATCGACATCACCCCTCGCCTGTCCGCGCACAACGCGCGTTGCGCCCATCCACTCGGCTCCCATCGCGCATATTGTATACCGTAGCATATCACGCGAGCATATCACGGCAAACTCGCCGCACTCTCGCCAAACTCCGCCGAGGCCGGGCGCGGCGGCGCAGATGAGTCATGGAGAGCAGCGATGGATGACGACCTGGATGACGACCTGGGCGACGGCGCAGAGGGTATCGATCTTTTCGCGCGCTTCAACGC
>VFSW01012018.1_pt1 | contig 12117 bp, 8 predicted proteins | sample 5358111 | NCBI WGS metagenome assembly VFSW01 (sample SAMN11554181, study PRJNA540505) | mine drainage metagenome | isolation source: sediment from site ElyBrook_90M | place: USA: Ely Copper Mine, Vershire, VT | collected 2017 | reverse complement strand
ACTTCTATGATCGCACCGAGCTGACGGAAATCGTCCGCCGTTCGGCACGCCTGTTGGGCGTACAACTCGACGACGACGGCGCGCATGAGGTTGCCGGCCGATCGCGCGGCACCCCGCGTATCGCTAATCGATTGCTCCGTCGCGTGCGCGATTTTGCGCAGGTCAATGCCGCCCCGATCGTTACCCGCGAGGTCGCGCTCGGTGCGCTCGAGCTGCTCGAGATCGACGCCTGCGGATTCGATCGCATGGACCGTGCGATCCTCGCCGCGATCATCGACAAGTTCGACGGCGGTCCAGTCGGCGTCGAGAGTCTTGCCGCGGCGGTCGGTGAGGAAGCCGATACCATCGGCGAGGTGTACGAGCCCTATCTGCTGCAGGAGGGTTTCGTCGCACGCACCGCTCGTGGCCGCGTCGCCACCGCGCGCGCCTATACGCATCTGGGCCGTACCCGGCGCGGCCCGCTACTCTGAATTCCCAATCCTTAAGACCAGATTGCTTGCGATTTTCCTAGGTAATTTACCTACTCGCCAATGATTTCCAAATTGTGCTATAAGTACGTTTAGTCATCTTTATTTACGTTTGAGTATTTGATCCGGAGGGCTTGCTTCGAGCTGAACGTCTAATGCGAAAGAGCATGCCGATGATCGTGCGAGGCCGTCCGCATTTGCGCGCGCGAGTCATCGCTAGACTCCCTGGCACGATCGGTCTCGCGCTCATCGCAGGTGCTGCACTGACGATCCCCAAAGTGGCATTCGCTCAGCCCCCGATCTCGGTTACGAATTGCCAGAAAATTACCAAACCTGGTCTCTACGAAATCGACAGCATCATAATCGCAACCGTCCCAGCCGCTGGCGATTGTATCGTCATCACCGCGCCCAACGTTTCCTTGAATCTTAACGGTTTCTCTCTTTTGGGTGCGACCGCCAAGGTCGGAATCCATGTGATGAAGACGGCGGCGAAGGCCGTAATAGAGGGCAATGGCTCGATCATCAAAACGTTCGGCACAGGTATTCAGATCGACGCAGCGGGGGCGCTGGCCGATAATTTTACGGTGAACAAGAACACCGATGCCGGCGTGGTGATCAATCATGCGCAGCAAGTCCAGCTTTCCAATTTTTCTTCTACTGACAATCTGAACGACGGCGTCAGAATCGTCGGTGGCGGCTTCAATGGATTGCAGATGCCGTCGATTTCCGGCAACGGCCGCTACGGCGTGTGGATCGAGGGGTACAGCAATAACAGCGTCGGGAATTTCGACATCAGCCAGAATGCGCTGGTGGGAATTTATGTCGGATGTTCGCAGGCCGGTCCAGGAGCCGCGTGCCTGCGCGGTGTCGGACGGAGCAATTACAATCATCTGTTTTCCGGCACGATCAAGGACAGCGGAGTACAGCAGTACGGCGTCGCGATCGACCTCGGCGACAATTTCAATCGCGTGGTAAACGTGTATGCCTGGCTGGATAGCCAGGTGGATTTGCTTGACGAGAATCCCGATTGCGCGAGCAATGACTGGTTTGCCGAGCCCATCATCGGCAGGGTGACACCGCAAACCTGTATCAATTGATTTCGCGCACCCTCGTATAAATTTATCGCGCTCCGTCGCCCGCCTACACCATCCCGACGAAGGTTTCTGTTTGCGGAGCGGCGTAGCCCGCGCTAATAAGACCTCGTGAAGCGGCGACTTGGTTATTCGGGTCGCCGAACCGGTATCAGGATTATGGTCACGACCGTTGCGGGCCCACCCGCCGGCGTGAACACGCAAGGAGGTTGTCATGTCCGACCATCGTCTCATCTCAGCCGATTCGCACTTTGTCGAGCCCCCTACGATGTGGATCGAGCGAATGGATCAGCGCTTTCGCGATCGCGCGCCGCACACGGTCAAGGGCCTGAGCGGGCGCGAGGGCGAGTTCTTCGTCTGCGAAAATGTCACCCCGATGGCGGTGGCCGGCTTTTTTGGCGCGGGCGTCCCCTCGGCCGAATTACCTGAACACAACAAACGCGGGTTCGACGCCGCGCCCAAGAGCGTGTGGGATCCCGCCTTCCGGCTTAAGGATCAGGATCGCGACGGCGTTCAGGCCGAGGTCATTTACACCTCGATGGGCATGCCGTTGTTTGGACTGGACGACGCCGAGCTGCGGGCGGCCTGCTTCCGCGCATTCAACGACTGGGCGGTTGAGTATTGCAGTCACGATTTCAAGCGCCTGATTCCGCTCGGACTGATCACGCTTGAAGATATCCCCAGTGCGGTCGCGGAACTCGAGCGCATCGCAAAGAAAGGCATGAAGGGTGCGATGATCTGGGCGGAAGCACCCGACGAGCGGCCCTACAGTCATCCTGACTACGAGCCTTTTTGGGCGGCAGCGCAGGACCTCAATATGCCGCTCTCGCTGCATATTCTGACTTCCCGCAAGGGCACTGGCGCCGATCAGCGGGCAGGGAAAAACTTCCTGCTCTCGCTTGCCAATCTGCATCACCAGATTGAGCGTTCGATTTCCGTGCTGGTTTATGGCGGCGTGCTGGAGAAGTACCCGCGTCTGCGTATCGTCTCGGCGGAGAACGACGTCGGCTGGATGGCCTATTTCATGTACCGGCTCGACACCGTGCAGAACCGGCTTGGTGCGGTCGGCGGGATGAAGCTGCCGATGCGCGCGAGCGACTACATCAAGCGGCAGGTGTTCGCGACCTTCATCGCGGACCCGGTGTTCGTCGATTCACTGCATCGCTATGGCCCCGACAACATCATGTGGTCGTCGGATTACCCGCACACGGCGGCGACCTTCCCGCGATCGCAGGAGATCGTGGCGAAGCGTTTCGGTACGCTGCCCGAGGATCAGTTGCGCAAGATCGTGCATGACACCGCCGCGCGGGTTTACGGCCTCGCCTAAAGCCATTGACGGCACCGTGGTCACACCTGGATTAGCTCGATCACGGTGCCGTCGGGGTCCGCACAGCAGACAAAGCCTTCCTGGCGGCCGTCGCGGACCTCGACCATTTTCGGCTCCGTCCAGAACTCGATGCCCTTGGCTTTGAGCTCCTCGTAATCCTTCACGAGGGTGCGCGTGCGCAACGCGATTCGGCAGATCCCGGCGTGCCACAAGGGTACCGCCCGCCCTTCGGTTTGCGGATTTTTCCACTCAATAAGATCGAGCCGGGTCGCGCGCGGATTGTCGCCAAGGATCATCAGCACGGCCCGCCCGCGGCCGTCCGGCATGCGCAGACCTTCGCTCAACATTTTGCTGCCAACTTCACCAAGGTCCAGAATCACCTTGAAGCCGAGTAGTTTGTAGAATTCGATCGAGCGTTCGAAGTTTGTCACGTTGACGTTGACGTGAAATATGCTCTCGATCATCGCTATTATCTCCGCTTAGGAATTCACGCACTATGGCGCGATAGCGCTTGACGCGAAACCTTTAATTTGAACGCCGGAAGCCGCGCCGATGCGTTTACTGGCCATCATCTCAAGCCGATAATCGACCGGTGAATGATCACCCGGTGGCGCGGCAGCACGCCCATCGGCAGGAGAATTCGGATGGCATCGGATCAGGCGGCATTTCTTTTCGACGTTGACAATACGCTGGTCGATAACGATCGTATCCAGGCCGACATGGCTAGCCATTTGGAGCGCGCTATCGGCGCGGAACGCAACCGGCATTACTGGGAGCTCTTCGAAGAACTGCGCACCCAACTCGGCTATGCCGATTACCTTGGAGCGCTGCAGCGCTATCGCGTCGAGTTCCCGCGCGATTTTCATATCCTCGCCGTCTCTGACTACCTGATCAACTATCCCTTCGCGAACCGCCTCTATCCGAATTCCCTCGACGCGATCGAACGCTGTCAGCAACTTGGCGGAACGGCCATCGTCTCCGATGGCGATGTCGTATTTCAGCCGCTTAAGGTCCACCGGTCCGGGTTGTATGAGGCCTTCGACGGCAATGTACTCATTTATATCCACAAGGAATTCGAACTGGACGACATTGTGGCACGCTACCCTGCCGCTCATTACGTATTCATCGACGACAAAGTGCGTATTCTGAGCGCGGTCAAAAAAGCCTGGGGTGCGCGCGTCACTTCCGTCTTCCCGCGGCAGGGTCATTACGCATTCGACGAGGCGGAAGTCGCAAAGTACCCCACGCCCGACGTTACTATCGATCGCATCGGTGCGCTGCTCGACTATGATTTGAAGTCGCTCACCCCCCCGCGTTAGCTATCGGCTCGCGATGATCCAGTGATTGCGAACGGCACGGCCATGCCTGCCACTAACTACGCGCCTTCACGAATGCTCGACTTCACATGTGGGTCGGGCGGCAGGTTGAGGACGTCGCGGTTGTAGAAGTCGCTCAGATATTCGATCAGATTGCGCATCGAGACTTCCGCTACCGGGCGATTGTCGTCGTCAACCAGCGGGATGTGGCGGAAGCCCTCCACTACCATCCGATTAAGCGCGAAGGCGACGGCGGAATCGGCCGGCAGCGTGACCGGATTGGGCGTCATAAAGGTGCTGACCTGGCTGCGCGTCAAATCGATCGCGTGTCCCGCGACCTTCATCAGCACGTCACGCTCGGTGAAAATGCCGACCAGCCTTCCAGCCTCGACCACCAGTACCGTGCCGCGATCTTCACGCTGCATCGCCTCGATCACCGCCGCCAGCGTCGAGGTCGATTCGACCACGAGCGGCTTGTGCTGGACGACGTCACTCAGAGTGACCGTCACCAGCGCGGATTCAAGATCGTTGGGACCAGGATGCTCTTCTTCGAGCACCCGTTCGATATCGTCGTTGTCGAGGGACATGTCGAGACCTCCCTTTTCGGCTCGATCACCCACATTCCCGCAGCCCCGCCCCACCTACCTCGCGAGGCAAAAACCAGGAGAAGAGCTCGCGTCGCGAAGCTGGGCCAACCTGAGAGATAGCACTGGATTCTGGACGACGCCACGGTGAGAGTCCTAAAAAGATCAGGTCCAGACTTCGTGCAGTCGCACCGTTGCTCATTCGCCCCGCCTTAGCAACTTCCGCACTTGGTCAGCTTTGGCCGCCCGATCCGCTGTGTTTTCCGTCGTCGTATTGCGGACGGCTGCTCGATTTGGAACGAGGATCGCGGCTCAGTGTCTAATGCGCAGTGCCCCAGAGAAATATCAGCAGATCCTTCAGGTGCGATCGCCAGGTAGTCCAGTTATGGGCACCCGCAATTTCCTGGTAGCGGCAAGGCCAGCCCTTTCGCTGCAGACGGGCAACGAAGCGCTCGTTAGCTGGAATAAAGCGCGGCTCATAGGTACCGACGTCGAGATAGAACGTAAGCCTGACGTCTTGGACCTCATCCAGCAGAGAGTTCAATTCATTTTCGGCGTAATGAAGCGCGCTCGATTGACCGCCGACTTTTGAGAACATTTGCGGCCGCGAAAGCGCTGTATATGCGGAGATCAACCCGCCCAGCGATGCGCCCACCATACCGCGGCTCTCGCGATTGGCGGCCGTGCGGAAACGTCGATCGATCATCGGAACGAATTCCGTGCACAGGAAATCGCGATAGTCATCGTTGATACGGTACTCGTGCTTCCGGTCGATCGGGTCAATCATCACCGTGATAACCGGTGGGATCTCACCCGCATGAATCAGGTTGTCCAGCACCGTGGGTAATCGTGCGTGATCGAGATATTCGCGACCATCATGTACGTACAGAGTAGGAAAGCGCGCTGCACGATCACGATCGTATGCGGCAGGAAGATATACATGCACGCGCCGGGAATTGAATAATCGCGTGCTGGCGAAATCGAACTCCTCGACGCTCCCGTGTGCGATATCGGCTACCCATTCCAGTTCCGGCGGATCGCGAAAATCTCCCACGACGAAATAGCTAATCCGATCGTTGCCATTGTCGATGCGGTTATGGCAGAGCGGATCGGTCTTCCATTCGCCATCGACGATGAACTTGTATTCAAGCCGGGTAGATCCAGGCACCACGAGCGTATGGTAAAAGAGGTCCGTAGCGCCCAACCGATCCATTGTGATGGCGTCGCCGTGCTCGCTCCAATCGTTGAACTCGCCGGCGAGCTTCACGTCGGCAGCGTGAGGACCGCGATAAACGAAATGTACTCTGGCGCCGTCGATCAGGGGTGTGCCGACCGCCGACAGCATCTGCATGAAGCGCTCAGTCTCATCCTGCACCCGATCAGGCTTGGCTTGTTCGATCCGCAGCTTCCAGTTTTCGAACGTCGGTGCAGCCTCTTCGCGCGTCACTTAGTTTCCTCGCGACCCGAGAGGTGCGTTCATTGCCTGGTAGTGGCGAGCACCTCTGCATAAGTGAGCGCGTCCACTTAGACTCATCACTTATGAAATGCCACTACACATAGGCTCATCACTTACAAAGTGCGATGGCTATTCGTTCACGCTGACCCGCTGCCTTTCGGAGGCGATATACGCTAGCAGCTCGCGGGCAAATTCGCTCGCCAGTTGCACGCGGGCCACATCGAGCGGAACCATGAGTTTTTGCAGTAGGAGCCTATCCCTGTTCTGCGGGTCGCGTGGCGCAAACCCGCAGAAGAAGAATCCTCTTTTTTCCATTACCTCGCAGAGGGGAATTGTAGTCGGCTCCTGCAATGGCAATTCGGCAAATACTACTTCGGCGCCTTGCGTACGAAACGTATGTTCCGCGTCGCTGATGCGCAGGTCGGCGTCATGACCGGCGGCAAGCACCTTGATGTTTCCCTGCTTTAAGTGGGAATCATAGCTGGAATCAATTCGGCTGCGGTCCCTTGAGGTACCCGCGGATTGTGAATCAGGAAATTCCACCTGGCGGCCCGTGCCTTGGAAGATCCGCTGGGCGAGTGTCCGATGACGAAGTGGCAAATGGAGTTTCGCCGGTCCCGGAACCGAGGTGTACTTGAAGTAAGTAATCAGGGTTACCCGCTGTGGGAAATCCTTGAGCTGATGGGCCGCGGCGGGGGAGCTGCCGAGGAGGATGGCGGTCGGCTGGGCCTTGGCGCGCTCCTCGGTCAGTTGGCTGAACACGTGATGAGTAACGGCGTTGCCGAAGATTCCGGTGAGGCCGATTTCGCGGCCCTGAGCGTCGAGCATCTCCTTCATCCGGTCGAGCAGGTGATGATGCCGATGTTCGGGCAGTACCATCGCCTCGCCGCTCTCCGCGTATGGTTCCGGGTCGGGGCGCTCGAGGGCTGCATGGCCGACTACCTCGGTGCCGCCATGGACGGCCACGACGGAGAGGAGCTGGCCCGATTGATTCATCGAGAGCAAGCGTTCCGGATGATAGACCTCGGGGTGGATGTAGTCCGGGCCGTTAACGCGAGTGGTCAGTTCGGGTATCGCGGCCGCATCCTGGGGCGTCAAGCGCCTGACTTCGTATTCGGCGGGTTCCATTGAGGAATAGTTATAGCGTCCCTGACGGGTGCGGCAAAGTGGGTTTGTTTTGTGCGGCAAAATTTGCGGCCGATCGAGGGCTGACGGCGCTTAGCGGGGTCTTTGACGACCGTGGCATACAATGACCTAACGTACGATGCGCCCAAAATTGACATGTTTTGGTGAAAAATCACTGATTTTGGCTTCGTGAAACTGCGCTTCAGGAGACCGGTTGACGAAGAACCGGACAGTGCGTGTGACGTCAGGAGGACCAATCGAGACGCCAAGGTGTAGCAGTATACTCCTATGGGGAGTTGAATGGAACCCCGTGCGAAACGGGGAACAAAGGTTCTTTTCTGAAACCTCAGCGAGGCTTCAGACTTCCCATTGGGAAAGAGCGAGAACCAAATATAGGCCACCGGCCTTAAACCGCCAATCGATACCTGCGACGGGCAGTTGCCTATTTTACCGGGTCAGGAGCAGCTGGCAAAAGGGAGTCCTAATATTCCGTTCAGCGCTGAGCATACACCGTTAGCGATTTCCTGTTGGCCCGCCGAAGTTGGATGTGGCAGACAATTGGCGAACACCAACCCAACGTTGTTGAAAATGGGAAGGTTGACGATCGAGCTTGTATCGGCGGGATTCCTCGGGTACTGGCATGTGCTGGGCATTGCAAAGTCCGGAAGTATACTTGGTAATGGGCTGTTGATCAGTTTTGGACCATAGGCGAAGGCTGCACCGCCAGCGCAAAAGTCGTGGCCCTTGAAAGCGAGCCTCGTAGGCACAAATTTTATGTTTGAATAAGGGGCGGCAGCGGTCATAGTCGTCGCGTTCAAGGTGTCCAGAACGTTATCGACGAAGACAAAGGTCAGGTCTTGAAATCCCAGCGCATCTAAGTCGAGCAGAGCTTCCGCAGGCGCTTGACCAAATAGGCTAAAGGTGAGCAAGAATCGGCTTAAGGTGCGGGGCGACAACAGCGTGGCGATTTCATATGGTTCACAGACCTGCTCGAAAGAAGGACCTGGGAGAGGCGGTGCCAACGGATTGTAGTAATCAGGCACCAAGATCGTTGAATTTGGGTTGGCTTGCTCAAGTTTTGCGAAAATGCTCGTCAGGTGTGAACTTAGATTTGTAACCCGATGGCGAAATAACAGGCTCTGAGGTGAACAGTCATTTTGTCTAAGCGGCTGGCCACTGAAAAGTTCTTTCATACAGTCAGGAAAATGGATGTCATCGGCGCCAACGCTCAGGGTGACGATATTTGGCTTTAAAGTCGGGTTAACCAGCTGGTTATTAAGCACATCCGCTGATGTTGCTCCGTCACGCGCAAGATTGACGCCCGCGTATCCGCGACTGGCTCCCCATTGGTTTAGGACTAGCATTGGATAGGAGCTTGGATTGCCGTCGTCGCCTAACCCGTGTCCGGCTGCAACTGAGTCTCCTAGACCGACGAGTAGAGGAGTGGAGAAAACTGCGGCGTTGCAAAGCGGTGTCACCGCAGCGGCAGTGCTCGCAATGTTCGCGCTCGCGTTCGTCGTCGCGAAGTTAGCGGCGTGGGCGGCCGCACCACTGTCTTGAGGCACGACAGTAGTGGTCACCACAACTGCGCTGGTGGCCTGTCCAACACCGCTTGGACAGCTCGTACTGTTGGGAGTCACCGTGCCATCCGGCAGCAGCTTTAGCATGGTGAAATACTGAGGGGATGGGGCGGGATTGCACAAGGGACATCCTGAAGCCGACAATCCTGCGACGATATATCCACCATCGGGCGTCTGGCGAACCGCGCCAACGGTCTCTGCGGGCGATCCGCTATCGTAGCTGCGTTGCCACACGACGGCGCCGGTGCCGTCTAGTTTTAGCGCCCAAAGATCCGAGCCGGTCGCTGCGAACGTACTCGTAGATCCACCGACGATATAGCCGCCATCAGTGGTCTGTCTGATAAAGTGCCCGTCTTCGTTTCCGCTTCCGCCGTAGGCATTCTGCCAGGCTACCGAGCCATCGGCGTTGAGCTTCAAGACCCAGACGTCTTCGCTCCCGCTGCCGAAGGACGTTGTGCCGCCCGCAACGATATATCCGCCATCTGAGGTCTGCGCGAGGCTGCTGAAACTGTCGTCGCCCGTCCCTCCGTAGGTCTTTTGCCACTGGATATTGCCAGTTGCGTCCGTTTTGATGAGCCAGCCGTCAGCGCCACCCTGACCAAACGCGGTCGTGTTTGCGGCAATCAAATAGCCACCGTCGGAGGTCTGAAGGACATCCCAAGCGAGTGAACCGTCTGGATTCCCATAGAACATCTGCCAGACGACGTTTCCTTGCGTATCCAGCTTTATGGCGGCGGGTTCGTCGGGTCCAGAAACGGTGAGGTCGCTCCCGCCCACGACTACGTATCCGCCGTCGCTCGTCTGCTTTATCGAATTGCCCCAATCGCGACCCGAAAAAATGTAATTCTTTTGCCACTGAAGAGAGCCGTTGGAATCGAACTTGAGAACGAGAGGAGCGTGTTGGCTGGCGCCAAAGGAACCGCTAAGGGCAACAGTGACGTAGCCGCCATCTGAAGTCAGTTCAAGCCGCTGGATATCATCTCGGCCGCCACCGCCCACGCGCTGCTGCGACTGGATATTGCTAAGCGCATCAAACTTCACAAACCACTCGTCATCCCACCCTTGCGCACCAAACGACTTGGTGAAGCCGGCTGCAAGGTAGCCGCCATCGGAGGTCGGGAAAACGTCGGCTGCGCCTTCGCCTGATCCCCCGCCATATGTATTTGCCCACGAGACGATGGCAGCTTGGGCGTGGGACGCCGCAGTCAGCACGAGGACGATCATCATGATCGAACGAACGAGGATACTTCGGTTAGGGGTCGTCATCACTTCCTCCTCTGAGCGCTGAAGGCGAAGGCGCGAGCAATGTGACGAAGAATGCATACTATCGGTCATAGGAGGATGTCAATTGAAGTGATGATTGAGATAACGCATAAATAGAAAAAGCTAGTGCATTTATCCACATTGGCGTGCCTCGGACGGGACTTGAACGCTCGATACAGGCGTCGCAGGCGTCGCGTTGGCAGTTGCGGCGGAGCGCGCGGTGCGTTCCAATGCGTCATTCGCGGGCGGCGGAAGGTCGCGCCTCACCATAGGCTCGGCGCTCCAAGGTGGCGAAGCGCGTCTTACTAATGGGAAGTCTGAAACCTTGTGAGGTTTCAGAAGGAAGCTTTAGTTTTGCGTTCCGCGACAACTCGCACGCGCGTCATCGGTCCGGCAGCGTGGCGGCGTGACTGGGTCGGGCGTTTTAGACGTCCGTCCCCGTCACGCAAGCAGTAGGGCGGGGTGAGTGAGTGACGCGCGCAGGGGAAAAGCGCGCCACATACGCTCGAGGCGGGTGAGTGAGGCGCGCTGAAGGCGCGGGTCGCTCACCCGGCGGGGGAGAGTGAATACGCGACGCGAGGCGTCGCAGGCGCGCTTCGGAGAAGCGCGGCGGTGGGGAGGCGACTACTTCAGGTGGCCGAGTTGGACGATGCTGGCGACCGACGGCACGCCCGTCGAATTGAGGATGAACAACATGTACTTGCCGGGCGGGGCCAGGTTCGGGTTGACGGGGGCGGTCACATTCAACCCGTTCTTCACTTTGTTGAAATGGAGGTGGTTGATGCGCTGGCTGAAATTGAAGTGGTGAGTGACGGCGCCGAAAGCGATCAGATTAGCCTTGGCGATAGTAGCCGCATCGGGCGTGACGACTTTGAAAACCTGACCGTAGCGGAGCGCGGACGGCGCGGAAGTGATACTCGGCCGCGGCCCATTGAAGAGATAGGGCGGGGAGTAGAAGTCGGCGTCCAACTGGTCGGAACAGCCCTGATCGGAGGCGGTAGTGCCGGCGGAGAGCACGCGCCCATCGGGGATCAAGGCGGCGGTCGAGTGGTACACGCGGTAATGCGGCATGCTGGCGACCGTGGTGAATTTTTCGCTCGCCGGATCCCAAATCTCGGCAGGCAGGACTGCGGTCGTGCAATCCTCAACCGGCGGCGCCGACGAGCCGCCGGTGATCAGCACCTTGCCATCGGCCATCAGGGTGCCGTTCAGATAGCGCCGCGCAAAAGCCATCGGGGAGACATTACGCCAGTGCGGGCGCGGCGCCCTCAGATCAATTACCTCCGCCGTATTGGTGGTGGTCGCGGCGGAATCGCTGGTCGCACCACCCGCGATGAGGATCTTGCCGACGTCGTACATCACCGCGGTGCCATAGACGCGCAGGCCGAAGTTGCTCGACGCGACGGCGGTGTAGGAATCCTTATGGGCGGGATTGAGGTAGCGGGAAGTCTGTTCCATCCCGGCGAGGAAGATCTTGCCGTTGGGGGCGACGAAGGCGCGGGGGTAGTTGTAGAAGCGAGTGGCCGCTGAAACGCCGGTGAGACTGCGGATTGCGGTACCGCCGTCGATGGTCAGGTCGGGCGTCTCGGCAGTGGTGAAATTCATGTCGATACTGCCCAGCAGCGCGAGGACCTCGCCGGTGGGCATCGTGGTGACGGTCGGATACCAGCGCCGCGCGCTCATCGTAGGCCCCGAACTCCAGGAGGTCGAGGCGGGATCGAAGATATCGGTGGTGGTGCGGCTGCTGCCGTTGGTAGGAGCGGGTTGATCGCCGCCGCCGGCGACGAACAGGCGGCCGTCGCCGAGGAAGGATTCGCCGGCGCAAAAGAGGTCGTCATCGATGACCAGCTTCTGGACCGCGCTGGTATCGGGCGAGGCGCTCGGGATGGTCACGACATAGGTGGGGAA
>VFSW01012017.1_pt1 | contig 12117 bp, 10 predicted proteins | sample 5358111 | NCBI WGS metagenome assembly VFSW01 (sample SAMN11554181, study PRJNA540505) | mine drainage metagenome | isolation source: sediment from site ElyBrook_90M | place: USA: Ely Copper Mine, Vershire, VT | collected 2017 | reverse complement strand
CCTTTAATGGTATATAAAACCGGGAAAAGAGCAAGGGGCGGGTCTTTGTGCAAAAACGGCCTTCTCTGAAGCCGCGCAATTTCCGGAAGAGGTGTCCCGGTCTTGATTCCAGGTCCTAACGAACAAACTTAAAAGTAGAAACAAGCTGGTCAAATAAACTTATATCTTCGCTTTTTTCGCTGTTGATATAGATGTTAAAAATTTTGCCGTCTTTCAGCAAAACAACTTCCGTACCGCTTATCGCAGAGCTTTTATAGTGGACTCGCACTGCCGTGACGCCATCAACCGCAATATTTATCTTACTATCGTATTGCGCCGCTACGCCTCCCAGAAACTTATCAATCGATGTCTGGCCCGGGAAAACTTCCACGCCTCCGAGTCCCGAAGCGCTATTCGCATCCGGGCCGAATAAAGAGTTGCTGTTGTTATAGCGGTTAATTGCGGCCTTCCAAACCGGCGGATAATCGAAACCATAGCCGCCGCTGGGATTGGTGAATTGAGTTCCGCTTTGCGCCGCCGCCGCGCAATTCGAGAAAGTGGTTGTGCCGTTTTCCGTTATGAAAGCGGTGTCGCCCTTATTCCAAAAGACGAACGACTCATCTGCCGTTGCGTAGCGCGCGCCGGAAGCGGAAATAGCGCGGGGTACCGACAATTTCCTTCCATCGCTCAAAACCAGATCTACGTACTTATCGTCGGTCGGATAAAAAGTGGCGGAAATGGTCTTTGAATCGGCGCAGGTAAACATGGCTGTTTTCGGCGTTGCGGCAGTGCAATATTCTTCCCATGGCCTCACGCACGCCTGCTTTGCGCCGCACCAGGAATAACCTGCCGCCGGCAGGCATCCATGCGCATCCTTTTGTCCGCCAATAATTTGCCCGCGGGTTATCGCAAACGGCGCGCTCTCGGCAGTTATCGGATTGGTTACCGGTACGGAAGCGTAGCTGTTCACCTCCAGAATATACGTGCCGGTCGGATACATATCCGAAATCGTCCAATCCGCGCTCCCGGTATTTTCAAGGTTCGTAAAAATAAGGGGGTCGAACTCTTGGCCTTCGGCGGGCAAAGGCGGAGGAGGAATTCTGCGTATGGCGATGGAAATTTTATTTCCCGGGGGAACATTTTTCGCGGTCCATGCAATGGTGTGCGTAGAGCCAACCGTCCAGGTGTCTGTACCGGCCGGAGAAGTGATCTCAATCGAGGGTACGGGTTGGACCCGCAGATATCTTCCCCAGGTATATAATCCGCCGCCGACCACAACGGCGACTCCTGCGACTATGAGGATTACTGCGAGCGGGGCAAGGCCGGCGCGTGATTTTATATCGTAGGGCATATCTGTATTATACCTTACTTATATCAGGCCCCGGGATCGCACTCCGGTACCCTTGGTTTCTAACGGGTTTCCCACACGGGAAACTACCGTTTCCCGACCCATTCCACTCGTTCGATTCCTACTCAGCAGTACAAAACACCCGACATAAAGCCGGGTGTTTTGTACTGCGGGGGCACTAGGAATCGAACCCAGGTTATCGGTTTTGGAGACCGACGTCCTACCACTGAACGATGCCCCCGGACACAAATAGTGTAGTGAAATTTGTATTATTTCGCAAAATAAATTTTATTTCTAACCGCGGAGATTTTCATATTTGCGGGCATTCCGCAGGCGCGCAGAGCGCCGAGGCATAGCGCATATTCAGCAGAATATGACGCGGCCCGCAAATATGAAAACTGGAGCTATTTGCCGCTGATTCTAACCTCTCTGTGCTTCGTGGCTTTCCTGTCCCACGGACAATATTTCATGAGCTCCACTTTTCGCTCCACCTTTTTCTTGTTCTTGTGGGTGTAGTAATTCCGGCGCTTGCAGAGGTCGCACCGGAGGGCGATTAAATTTTCAGCGTATTTGACCTTGGCCACGTTAGTTTTTGTTGATGAGTTTACGAATCTTATAAAATCTTACGTCCCGTTAGATGTCCGCAGGACTATCCAATGGGATGAATCTAAAACTGGATGAGTATAACAGATTGTACAAATCCCGGCAATATGCCTCGTTAGACAGCGCTGCGTCTAATAGGGCTGTTCAAACCCGCCAATGAGCCGTTGGGCGGATATTTCACGTCGCGCTTCGCACTCCCTAAGAACCCTCGGTTCTTAGTATTTTCCCACACGGGGAAACTCCCGTTTCCCCGACCCTTTTCCCGGTTCAAACCCGCCAATGAGCCGTTGGGCGGATTTGAACCGCCGACCTACTCCTTCGCCTAAACTCCTTCTTCATCAGCTATACAAGGAGGCTAGACTGTATCTTTGCGCCGGAGGCGCACTCTTGTCAGTCGTTCGGGCGCATATCGCGCCACGGTCTTAGCCTGCTTTCGGCCGTTAACCGTTATTCGAGATTCATGCTACGGTTGCCCGCAGTATGGGCAGGAGACAATGCGTCCCACCATGGAGTTGCTCTACCACTGAGCTACAACGGCAAGTTTGCTTACAAGCAAATCTCGCAACTTTTTATTATGGTACATAACGGTCAAAACCCCATACCTGCTCTTCCTCTGATAGTTACCTATAGAACCGGAGATTGTCACCACAGGTTTATAGAATTGACTGGGCTTTATTTTAATCTTTTTCGCCCAAAAGTCCACAGCCTCATCTACATTAATGTCGTTAAAAATTTGAAGTCCGAAATGGAAGTTTCTCTTCTCAACGCCGAAGAAAGTGGTAAGAAATTGAATGAACTTCAAGATGAGTTCTGGGTCGGTATTTCCTAGGCGCACGGAGTCTTTATTAGCTTTGGTCCCTTCGCCCCAGAAGAGACCTATGCCTATTCCATAAAGCTCCGCTTCAGCTTTTGAATTCGGCTCTCTAAAGTTAAAGGGATCGCCCTCGGGGTTGTTTTTGAGATAAATAGCGTTGCTGATAGTCCTGCGATCAATGTCGTACTTTTTCATCCAGTACTGCACTTTATGCAAAGAACAATGCAACGTACCGGCTATATCCTGCATTGATTTTCCTTTGTCCAGATAAAGTTCGGCTAACTTCTTTTTCGCCAACATGGTTCTATTCTAGTTATTGTGGTAAACCTACTTCAAGTCAAAGCTTGTTGATAAGCAAATTATGCACTTGACCTCCGGGGTGCAGGGTGGAAGATGAAATCGGCAGGAGGACAGGCCTATGTCCGCATTGGAAGAAGCTCTGCTCGAGCACGAGGTGCCGTCGGAACTAGAGGTTTACCAAAGGACGTTTGGCGAAAATGATCTGGGGGCCTGGCTCCAAATTTTCACGGGAGGCGTGATTCAAACCGGAGAATGGTCCACCATATCCATGGCGGACTACAACCGCTGGCTGGACCTGGCCGGCATCCCCCGGGAATTCGCCGACGATCCGGATGTGAGGAAGATGCATGATGAGCGCCGGCTGCCGCCGGTCATCGCACATCACGAGTTCTTCTTCCTTCTAACCAAGGTAGCGCCGAGGCCCTAAAGCCGCGGCGCTACTGCTTTATGCTGGAGCCGCCTCTCGGATTCGAACCGAGGACCTACTCTTTACAAAAGAGTTGCTCTACCGCTGAGCTAAGGCGGCTGGATTATAAATTTTAAGTAAAATCGGGCTTTTTGCCAAGGTTTAAGCTGCGGCGAATTTCGGGTAAAATACAGGCATTCTGGTGCGGAGAAGATTCTTCGCTGCGCTCAGAATGACTATACTTTATGCCTAAGTTTGTTCACCTGCACACGCATTCTCATTATTCGCTTTTGGACGGGCTGACCAAAATCGACGCGCTGGTTGCCAGAGTCAAGGAGCTCGGAATGGACGCCGTGGCCCTGACCGACCACGGCGTGCTTTACGGCGCCATTGAGTTTTATCAAAAAGCGAAAAAGGCGGGCCTGAAGCCGATACTCGGCGTGGAGGCCTACGTCGCGCCGCGGGACCGGTTCAGCAAGGAGATGAACGAGCGTTATTACCACCTGATACTTCTGGCCAAAAACATGCAGGGCTGGAAAAACCTGATAAAGCTCGTTTCCAAATCGCACCTGGAGGGTTATTACTATAAGCCCCGCGTAGATAAAGAGCTCCTGAGGGAGTACCACGAAGGCCTCATTGCCACTTCCGGCTGTCTCGGCGGCGAAGTGGCCCAGTGCATCCTGGGAGACAAATACGAGGAAGCTAAAAAAACGGCGCTGGAGTATCAGAAAATTTTTGGCAAAGGCAACTACTATATAGAAATCCAGAGCCACGGCAAAATCGCCGATTGCGTAAAGGTCTGGAACGATACCATCCGCCTTTCGCGCGAAACCGGTATTCCGCTCGTGGCCACCCAGGACAGCCACTACGCCCGGCCGGAAGACGCCGAGTACCACGATATACTGCTCGCGGTCCAGACCGGCAACAAGATTTCGGACGGCGACCGCCTGTCGCTCAAAGCCGATGATTTTTCCATCTCCTCGCCGGAGGAAATGGCGGAAAAATTCAGGGAAATTCCGGAGGCGGTGGAAAATACGGTGAAAATCGCGGGTGAGTGCAACCTGGAACTTAAACTGGGCGGCGTGCTCCTGCCGAATTTTCAGAAGCCGGACGGCAAAACCGCCGACCAATATCTCCGGGAGCTGGCGCTGGAGCGCATCGGCGCGCGCTATCCGGGCGAAAAGCTCACGCCTCAAGTAAAAGAACGGCTGGAATACGAGCTTAAAGTAATCGGTCAAACCGGTTTCGCGGATTACTTTTTAATCGTGGCCGACCTCATGAACTGGGCCAAAGACCACGGCATCGCCGTCGGTCCCGGCCGCGGCTCGGCCGCCGGCAGTATCGTTTCCTATATTTTGAACATTACGGACATTGATCCCCTGGCCTACGGCTTGCTCTTTGAGCGGTTCCTGAACCCGGAGCGCATCACCATGCCGGATATAGACATGGACTTCGCCGACACCCGCCGGGATGAAGTTCTGGCCTACGCCAAGGAAAAGTACGGCGAGGACCACGTGGCCCAAATCATCACTTTCGGCACCATGGCCGCGCGCGCGGCGGTCCGCGACGCCGGCCGGGCGATGGGCCTGTCCTACGGGCTTTGCGACCAGGTGGCCAAACTTATCCCGCCGATGGAAGACCTGGCAACGGCGCTGGAACAGGTTCCGGAGCTGAAGCAGATGTCCCGGGACAACCCGGAGGTAAAAAAGCTCCTGGACGCGGCCAAGCACTTGGAAGGCGTGGCCCGCCACGCCTCCGTCCATGCCTGCGGCACGGTGATATCCAAAGACCCCCTGATGGATATCGTGCCTCTGCAGATGGCGCCGCAGGATAAGACAAACATCATCACCCAGTTTGAAATGCACGCGATTGAAGACCTGGGGCTCCTCAAGATGGATTTCCTGGGCCTTAGGAACTTAACCACCATTCAGGATACGGTGCGGCTCGTCAAGGACCTGCAGGGCGTGGAGCTGCATATGGCCAACCTGCCTCTGGACGACCCGGCGGTTTTCGCCCTGCTCCAGGCAGGAGACACAACCGGCGTTTTCCAGTTTGAATCCGCCGGCATGCGCCGCTACCTCAAAGACATCAAACCGACCGAGTTCGAAGACCTCATCGCCATGGTGGCTTTATACCGTCCGGGCCCGATGGACCTCATTCCCTCTTTCATCAAACGGAAGCGCGGCGAGGAAAGAATAACCTATCTCCATCCGCTCCTGGAGCCGATTTTGAGAAATACTTACGGTATCGGCGTCTATCAGGAGCAGATGATGCGCATCGCAACCGACCTGGCCGGCTACACCCTGCCGCAGGCCGACACTCTGCGCAAAGCCATCGGCAAAAAAATAAAGGCGCTTCTGGACGAGCAGGAGGAAAAGCTGGTCTCGGGCATGATTAAAAACGGCATAGACAAAAAAATCGCCCGGGAAATCTGGGAGCTTTTTCCGCCCTTTGCCCGCTACGGTTTCAACAAGAGCCATGCGGCCTGCTACGCCTTAATCGCCTACCGCACCGCCTACCTCAAGGCTCACTACCCGGAGGAATTCACCGCTTCCCTCCTGAACAGCGAGTCCGGAGACGTGGAACGGATTTCCTTTTTAATCACCGAGGCGCGGCAAAGCGGCCTCAGCATCCTGCCGCCGGACATAAACAAAAGCTTCGCCAATTTCGCGCCGGAGGGCAAAAATAAAATCCGCTTCGGCCTCGCGGCCGTCAAAAACGTGGGCGACCAGGTCGTGGCGGCGATAATTGAAGAGCGGATGCGGCGCGGGCCTTACAAGGATTTTTCGGATGTGATCAACCGCGTCCAGCACAAAGACCTCAATAAAAAATCCCTGGAGAGTCTGGCCAAGAGCGGCGTTTTTGACTCGCTCGGCGTGGAGCGGAATCAAATATCGGAAAACCTGGACGACATCATCAAGTACGCGAGCGCGGTGCGCAAAGGCGGCAACGGCGGCGCATCGCTTTTCGGTGCCTCCGCGCCGGTGACCCTGACCTTGCGCCTCAAGGAGGCGCCGCCGGCGACCGCCAAGCAAAAGCTCGCCTGGGAAAAGGAACTTCTGGGATTTTATCTGCAGGACCATCCGCTGCGCCCCTTCAAAAACCGGTTTCAGCAGATTAAAGCGCAGCCCTTGGACGAACTGCGCGGCCTCGCGAATGAAAACATGATTTTCCGCACCGCCGGGCTGGTTTCCCAGGTCAAAAAAATAGTCACCAAGAGCGGCCAGCCGATGCTTTTCGTGACTCTGGAGGATTTTTCGCCGAAGCCGATGGAAGTGGTGGTTTTCGCCCGGACTCTGGATAAAACCGGGTCCGTCTGGCAGGACGGCAACGTAGTCGTCCTGGAAGGCAAACTGTCCCATCGCGACGCGGATACAAAAATAATCTGCGAGCGGGCGCAGATTTTGGAAGCGTAATACGCAATAAAAGGATTGGGCGCCCCGGAGAGAGGACCGGTGCGCCCGTTACCATTGTGTAGGAGTCGCTGTCACCGCCCCACGGAGAGCGGCGGAGAAACCCCCCTGGGATTGGCGACGCGCCAACCTTGCTTTATTTATACATCTAAATCAAAACAAAGTCAAAACATTGCCGGCGCTAACTTTCCCGGCGCATTAAGGGGAAAAACACTGTTTCCCGGATGGGTTTGTCCATAAGTACGGCGAAAAGCCTCTCGGACATGCCCCAACCGGCCGCCGGCGGCATGCCGTACTCCAACGCTTCCAGGAAATCCTCGTCCAGAAACTGCGCCTCTTTATCCCCTGCCGCGCGCAGGCGCATCTGTTCCTCAAAGCGCTCGCGCTGGTCGGCGGGATCGTTCAGCTCCGACCAGCCGTTCCCGAGTTCCGTCCCGCAGGCCAGGACCTGCACTCTTTCCACTTTGCCCGGCTCCCCCAAGAGCCGCTTGGCCAAAGGCGAAATGTCCACCGGATGATTGATTAAAAGGCAGGGCTGAATCAGATTCGGCCGCACGGTTTTCTTGTAAATCATGTCTATGAGGCGGCCTTTGCCGGTCTTATTGTCCGCCGCTAAACCCAGAGATTCCGCCTTGCGCAGAAGTTCTTCCCGCGAGGCAGAGACGGGATTTAAACCGTTATTTTTTTCAAAAATCTCGGCGTAGTCCACGCGCGGCCAGGGCCGCCCCCAATCAATCTCGTAGCTGTTCCATTTGGTCGTGAGCGTACCGCAGGTTTTTTCAATCACCGCTTTGTACATTTTTTCCGTGAACCGCATCAGGTCGCGGTAATCGTGGTAAGCCCAGTAAAATTCCATATCCATATAATCCTGCAAATGCTCTTTATCTATGCCTTCGTTCCGGAATAGTCTTCCTATTTCAAAAACCTTTTCGAAACCGCCCACTAAAAGTTTCTTAAGCGGCAGTTCCAGGGAAATGCGCAGGTAGAAATCCGTGCCGAGCGCGTTGTGGTGGGTGACGAACGGTTCCGCGTCCGCGCCGCCGGGCAAAGCTTCGAGCGCAGACATCTCCACTTCCAAAAAACCCTCGTCTTTCAGGAATTTACGTATGCTTTCCCAAAAAACGGCTTTTTGCCGGAACATTTCCCGCACGCCGGGATTAAGTATCAGGTCCAAGTAGCGCTTCCGGAGGCGCGTCTCCGTCTCTTCCAAACCGAAATGCGCGCCCGGCAGGGGGCGGAGGGCCTTGACCAAAACCTCCGCTGCGCGCGCTTTAACGCTCTGCTCGCCCTTTTTGGTTTTGAAAAGGGTGCCGCCGACCGACACGAAATCGCCGACGTCCAGCGTCTCCTGGAGCAGCTTGAAATTCTTAAGCGATTTCTTGTTTAAAACCGCCTGCATCCGGCCGGTTTCGTCTTCAATATCCAAAAACAAAACGCCGCCCTGGTCGCGCAGGCCCATAATCCGGCCGGCCAGAGTTATCTCTTTGCGGAGGATCCGTAGCGCCGGAAACATGCGCCGCGCCGCGGCGGCGGTCATGGTCCGCTTGGCGGTGGCAGGATAGGGGTCTACGCCGGCGGCGCGCAAATGGCCCAGTTTTTTCTTGCGTTCGGCAATAATATCCTGAAGCATCGGATGCCGAAATCATAACCCAAAAAGCGGTTTTGGGAAATGCGGCATCGCTATTTATAAGCGAAAGCTTTTGCCCTGGCGGAGGCTATCGGAGGCGGAAGACGCCGAGATGCAGCGCGCTTAGAGCACTAAGCGACGCGTCTCCGCCAGGGCGAAAGCTGAGCCCCTTATTCCACCTTCAAAATGGTGTAATCGCTTACTCCGTTCGGCGTTTCCACGCTGACTTTGTCGCCGGCTTTGCGGTTCAGGAATGCGCGCCCTAAAGGCGATTCGTTGGAAATCTTCCGTTCCGCGGGGTTGGACTCATTGGAACCGACGATGACGTAATCCGCTATCTGGTCGCCTTTCTTCACCCGTACGGCGGAACCGATGGTGACCGTGTCGCTGCCGGCGCCTTTTTGGATGATAACCGCGGACTTCAGGATTTCGTCCAGTTCGGCGATGCGCGCTTCTATCCGGCTTTGCTCTTCGCGGGCTTCGGCGTATTCGGCGTTTTCGGAAAGGTCGCCGTATTCCTTGGCGCGTTTCAGCTGTTCCGCCACTTCCGTGCGCGAAACGCTCCGCAGCCCGTCAAGCTCCCGCTGGAGCTCGTCGTAGCGCTCCTGGGACAAATAAGGTTTATCCATTTGGAATTGAAATCTTGGTTAAGTCGGCTCCGATATTATTAAGGACGGGTTGTATTTACCCGTCCAAAGCCACGCGCGTATTTTAACAGTTTCCCAAAGGACCTGCAAGTAAGCGGAAGCTTTGACGTGCGAGGCGGTGTCGTTGGCCCAATGCACCGGAATTTCTTTAATTTTGTAGTGGAGCTTCTTTGCCACCGCCAGCGCCTCCACGTCAAAACCCCAGCCGTTTACGCGGGTCAGGCGGAAAATCTGTTCCGCCGCTTCCGCGGTGAAGCCCTTGAAGCCGCACTGCGTATCCCAAAGGCCGGGCAAGAGCAGAAGTTGTATCCAGAGGTTTCCGAGCTTGCCAGGCAGCTGGCGGTACCAGGGTTCCGGCGGGTCCAGCTTACTGCCTTGCGCCGCGCGGGAGCCGATAACCACATCATAACTTTCCTCTCCGCCCGGGGCGGATCCGCCTTTGTCGGAAAACCACGGCTGCATCTTTTCAAAATGGTCGATGGCGGTGGAATTGTCCGCATCGGTGAAAAGGCGGTATTTGCCTTCCGCCGCGAGCATGCCATCGCGCACGACGGCTCCCTTGCCGCGATTTTCCGGGAAGCGCAGGAGTTTCAGGTGCCGGATTACTTTCGCCATGCGGTTTACGATTTCCGGCGTTCCGTCCTTGGACCCGTCGTCCGCCACGATTATTTCGTAAGGATAATCGGCGCGGCTTAAATACGCGTCTATCTGGACGAGCGTGGCGGGCAGGCGCTTGGCCTCGTTGTAGGCCGGAATGATTACGGAAAGATATGGGCGGGGCATGAGGGACAGAATTTAGTATTTAGAAACTGGAATCTAGTGGTTGAAGTTTAGTTAATTATACCTCTAGTTTCTAAATTCTAGATCCTAGATTCTAAATACTGGTCAGGACCACCGGTCCTAACCTTGTAATGGCCACCGTGTGTTCAAAATGCGCCGTTAGCGACTGGTCCCGGGTCGCGTAACTCTCGTCCGCGAGCTGTTTCACCTGTCCTTTGCCCATAGCCACCATCGGCTCAATGGCCAATACCATCCCCGCCTGGAGGACGTCGCCCTCGCCCCGCCGCCCCACATTGAAAACATATGGTTCTTCGTGCACTTCCCGGCCGATGCCGGGGCCCGGCAGCTGCTGGACGATGGAAAATCCGTCTTTATGCACTCTTTCGGAAATCGCCCAGCCGATATCGCCCAGGGTGTTCCCCGGTTTGGCCATCTTAATGCCGGCCCGGAGCGCTTCCTCCGTCGCCCGGAGCAGCCTAGCGGTTTCTTTGGCCGCCGGCGCGAGCGCGAGGGTGAACGCGGCGTCCGAGTACCAGCCCTCGTGCACCACGCCCATATCGATTTTGACCACATCGCCGGGCTGGATAACGTAGCCGCCCGGTACCCCGTGCACCACCACCTCGTTTACCGAAGCGCAAAGCACCGCCGGATAAGGTTTTTCCGCCCCGTGCGGCTGATATCCCAAAAAGGCGGCTTTCGCGCCGACCTCCTTCAAAAGCGCGCGGGTCTTTTTGTCCAAATCGCCGGTCGTAATCCCCGGCCGCACTTCTTTTTTCAGTTCGCGCAAAATATAAGCAAGTTTCCGGCCCGCTTCGGCCATCAGCTCTATTTCGCGCCCGGTTTTAATCAACCCTCGCCCAGCCATTTTGTGTATGCCGCCGTGACTATGGCGATGACCTGTTCTAAACCGTTTGCCGCGGTATCCACTATCAGGTCAAAATTATTTTTATCGTAGACATTCACTCCGTAAAGGTTGTCGTAGCGCTTGCGTTCGCTGGCCACCCGCTCCGCCGTATTCCTAAGAATCTCCTCCACCGAACTGCCGGTTTGGCCCACGCGGCCTTCTTTTTGGATATGGCTCAAAGTCCGCTCCGCGGCCAGGTGCGGCTCCAGGTCCAGATAAACCTTGAAGGCGTCCGGCATCCAGCGGAAAGCCATGCGCGAATCAATCACCATGTTTTCCCTGGTTTGATACAGATTCTTCAGCCATTCGTCCACTTGCAGGTCTATTTCCTTTTCCGCTTCGGCAGTCAGGTTTATCTGCTCCACCGAAATACCCCGCTCTGCCGCCAGTTCGCGGAAGCGGTCGCCGGAGGAAAAATGCTCGTAGCGGAGCGCGGCGGCTACGCCTTTGGCGGTGCTGGATTTGCCGCTGCCCGGATAGCCGCCGATGGTGATGATGTGTTTTTTCATAAGGTCAGGCATCCATGCCCAAAGCCTGGAATATTTCTTGGGTGACTTCCGGAATCGGCGGCCGGCCGTCCACCGGGAAATAGTCCGTGTGCTGTTTCAAAAATTCCAGCATGGGCACGGTGGCATCCTCATACTGTTTCAGGCGGTATTCAATGGCCTCCCGGGTATCGTCTTTCCGCCCCTCGGTTGCGGCGCGGAGCATCAGGCGTTTCACGGATACGTCGTGCGGCACATCCAAAAAAACAGTGGCCATGCTGGAACGGCCCTGCGCAGACAGAAACTCTGTTATGAATTCCGCCTGGCCGATGCGCCGGGGTATGCCGTCAAAGATTACCCCCTTCTCCAGGGGTATGGCGGCTATGAGCGGCTTAACCACGCCGAGGAGCTGCGCGTCGGTTAAGAGGCCGCCCGTATCGATTATTTCCCCGACGGTTTGGCCGGTCACGGTTTTAACGCCGCGATTTTCCCGGAGAACCTTGCCCGTGTCCCAGGAATAAAAACCAAGCCGGCCGGCCAGGGCTTTCATCTGCGTTCCTTTGCCGGAACCCTGCGGGCCCACGATAAAAATCGCGTCGTAATGCTTCATGCTGGTCCAGTATAGCCGGAAAACTCAATAAAATAAAGCTGTTTTGGCTCTGACCCTAAACTTCCCAATCAGCAAAGGAATAATCTTTGATTTCTCTTTTACCGCGGAAGCTTTGGCTCTGCGGGAAGCTATCGGAGCGCCAAAAGCTGGGTGCGCGAAGCGCTTTTGGCGCGAGATGCAGGAACGGCGTGCCGCTGGAGC
>VFSW01012016.1_pt1 | contig 12117 bp, 12 predicted proteins | sample 5358111 | NCBI WGS metagenome assembly VFSW01 (sample SAMN11554181, study PRJNA540505) | mine drainage metagenome | isolation source: sediment from site ElyBrook_90M | place: USA: Ely Copper Mine, Vershire, VT | collected 2017 | reverse complement strand
GTCGAAGGAGAAACTTCATACTTCAAAGACCTATCCGCCAAGAATGACATCTTTAGTACTACTATGGAGATCGATTCGAAGAAGCCGCGCAAGCAGGATAAGGAAAATTCAAAGTGGGAACGAGGAGACGACGACATCTTCGTCGCTAAGGACGAAAAGCATCACCATCGTCGGAATCGGAAGGCAGACAAAAAGAATGATCCCGACCCAATCACCATGGAGATAGTGATTGAAGAGGACAAAAAGAAAAGTCGGCTAATGGAGATTTTGACGAAAAAACTCTAGTTGCATACAAAGTGTGCAAGAATTTGAAAGATCGAAGGATAAACACCCTTCGATCTTTCTTTTTCGCGTGGCTTTAGTCTTCGCTAATTCCAAGATCCCACACGAGCGTTACCCTTTCGAGTTCAGCATCCTTGATGATTCTCTCTCGGTTTCTCTTAAATTGCGGATCGTGAGGAGGGAGCAACAGCAAGCGAGCCAAGACGCGTTGACGAAATGTATCAACCACTTTTCTTTCGCCGCCCGTGTGGTATACCTCCCAATGGGGAGCCACGGGGCCAAGATAAACTATCCTTGCGCTGGCAATAGGGAGCGTATTGGAATCGGTTTCTGTATATGACATGGTCTTCTCTGAATCCTACAATCTGGCCTGAGCCACCTACCTACAATCTATATTCGCAATACCTCATTTAGTCCACAGTCATATGAGCGATACGAAATAACAACGACTACTCATGTTGTTGACAATGATGTAACTTTGGGGCATTCGACGAATCGATTGCACTAGATTACAGAGTAAATCTATTGTAAATAAAAGATTACGAGTCAGGTAGAGCATGCAAGATACCACATGGATGGCAGATGGTAACTGCAAAGACGTTCCAGCTGACCTCTTCTTCCCGACTGATGGCGCCGGAGTAGAGATAGCTAAGCGTATTTGCCAAGATTGCCCAGTTATAGAGCGCTGCTTGACCTATGCCATCGAGAACAAAATCGACCATGGAGTATGGGGCGGAGAATCTGAGAGAGCAAGGCGCCGCATTGCACGTGCCCGTCGGAGTCGGCCTCGAACAATGCTTCGCGACATGACAAAATAGGCTGAAATCTCACTTGAGTGTCTCTTTGGAGTGCGTAGTAAATATCTCGACCGGAGAGCCATCGATAGTCAAGAAGCTCAAAAGTACCTGCGAATCATCGCTTCTCGACGTACATAGCGATATTGACCACAATCGAAGTGTTTTTACGTTATTTGGGGCCAATGTATCGAACGACTTGACATTGCTTTGTCGCGAATCTTACTCCCTAATAGATATTTCAAAGCACACTGGGGTACATCCGAGATTTGGTGTGGTAGACGTCGTTCCTTTCGTTCCATACGAATTAGGACAGGGCGGAGGTCCCTTAGATCTCGACGATGCCATAACTGCTCGTAACGAATTCGCTCGTTTCGCTGCAGAAGAATTTGGCGTGAACGTCTACCTGTATGGACCTGAACGAAGCCTTCCAGATACTCGCAGAGCCATTCGAGAGGGAATTGCACCATCCTTACAAGCCGGGCCAAGTGCACCGAAACGCGGATCCATATGCGTAGGCGCGCGTAACCCACTCGTCGCTTACAACTTGATCGTTGAATCAGACCTAGCGGATGCAAGGAAGATAGCGGTCGGCCTTCGCAGCGAAAACGTCAGAACTCTAGTATTCGAGGTAAAAAGTGGAGTTCAACTGTCGGCGAATCTGGTTGCACCATGGCTAGTAGGGCCAATTGACTTCTACGAGATGGTAGTTGCACAAACAGCGATCGTTAGCGCAGAGTTGGTCGGCCTCGTCCCTGCCTATTGTATCAAGACGAGCGGTAGAGCCCTTCAAAAATACGGTTTGTCGCAGTCGTCTACGATCGAGTCTCGAATTTTAGAGCGAAACTAAGTCAGCGTATTTACTACCGCTATCAAATGGATTTTCAACAATCCAAAGTCCCGCGTCAAATATCGTTCAGACAAAAAACGGTGACAATCACCTGAAGTCAGATGACAGTCACCACTTTCTAAAAATTTTTTCAACAATCCCAGCTACTGAAGGTGGAGCCTCAAACGAGCGCGCTGACGATGTAGCTTTCTACGCTCCCGCTCGGAAAGTCCTCCCCAGATTCCGAATCGCTCATCACGCCTTAGTGCATACTCCAGACAATCCCTCTGAACCGGGCACTCGTTGCAGACTGCCTTCGCAGATGCGGAGGGTACTCCGCGATCTGGATAAAAAACTTCGGGATCCCAACCCTTGCAGCTGGCAAACTCCTGCCACTTCTCTTTACCAACAGAGAGATCGTTGCCAACAATGGTCACCGTCCCCCTCCTTCCCCCCAGGTAACGCTTTCCAACGCTTGACGCCTTGACTGTTCTAGCTACGGCTCAATTGAAGATCTTATATAGGCAACAATCAATTTCGTTCAAATCCAAACTATTTTTTTTGCCAAATTGTATAGTAAATTTTACCTAAGATCACTCCTTCGATTCATGAAGTCAACGATGACGAAGTCTCCCAGGTTATCGGGGTTACAAAAGTAATTCTTACCTCCGTTGATCGATGACAGCTTGTTCATAAATGACATAAGTCGATCATCCGCATCAAGAACGAAGGAAGTTATTAAGAGGTTCTCGCGAGTGCACCGACGTACTTCTGCAAAGGTGGCCTCGATCGTCTCATATGCCGGAGGATAAGAAAAAAACGGCGTTCCATCCTCGAGAATATGTGCAGTTGGCTCCCCGTCAGTGACCATGATTATCTGCTTAGTGCCAGATTTTCCAGCCAGCATCGCACGGGCTTTACGCATCGCATCTTCCATATTGGTCCCGTAGACGTAGTCCCAAGCAACAGTTGGCAAGTCGTTAATCTTGATCTCATGGGCGGCCTCAGAAAATCCCACTATCCCCAAATAGTCTCTTGGATAACTCGTCCTGATCAAGGTCGCAAGGGCCATTGCCACCTTCTTTGCGGCCAAGAAGTTATCTCTCAGTGGCATTGAAAGTGAGAGGTCAAGGAGAAGTACCGTCGAGGCGGTAACGCTTCTTTCTTTCAACTCAACTTCGAAGTCCCCGACTGAAAGCTTGATAGGAACGCCACCTCCACCGCGAAGTATGGCATTCTTTAGAGTCGCATTGAGGTCGATCTCGAGTGGATCTCCAAATTCATAAGGTTTGGTATCATAATTTCGGTCAACGCCAACACCACTTCCGCGGCTGATGTGAGCGCCGAATCGAGATTTATCAAGATTTTGGAAGAGATCCCTCAGAACCTTGGCGCCAATCTTGCGCATACCTGCCGGAGTCAACTCCAGAGTTGCACCCTCTCGACCAATAAGCCCTGCCTTCTCAAGCTCTGCCACAATCTCTGACAGGCGACGAATCGAATTCGCCGAGTCCTTACCAAGCAACTTCTCTACCGCATCTAAATCGATCTTAGACAGATCGGATGGGGAAGTTGCCGAGCGAAGGAAGCTCTCTATCGAATCGATATCGGAGAGGCTAGACATAGCTTCTGAGGCTTCACCCATAGACATCGATTGATTGCCGCGAAACCGCATCGAGTTCAACTGCGAAGGGTCGACGAGGGGTGAGAGAGCCGATGCGAAGCGATTCATCTGCCAGGCGAGGTCCATATCATCCATCATCATTGAAAAGAGTTCGCTCAGCTGGCCTTGTTGTTCGGCAGAGAGTGCTCCGAACGCCAGCTGTGCCGCTGCCATTTGCTCGACCAAGAAATCAAGCAACTCTTGGGTATTCTCAATACCTGGAGGGATTGAATCGCCATACTTTTCTTTGAAATTAGCGAAGGATTCTTCAGTGTCCTCACCTCGAAGATGTGACTCTATCAGGTCATTCATCGCGCTCATCATCTCACGATAGGATTCCTTATTTCCTCCTGAAAGGGACTCGAGGGACTGCTTCGTACCTTGGAAAAAGTTGTCAAGAACTTCTTGTCTCAGCTCCTCCACGATCTTTTCGAAGTTCTCCCGAGCAGCATCAGATTCGAATTCGTAACCAGATAGCGACTCAAATATTGAAGGAAGCGTCGATCCAACATTGTCGAGCTCCATATTTCCTTCAAAGAATTTATCTTCGTCCGACTTTGATATTTCGCCCTTTGACGCATCGACCAATTGATCGAGCTGTTGGCGTTCGACGTCAATAACTTCGCGCTCAATACGGTCTCTAATCTCCGAACTCTTACCGCTTGGATCGAATCGATTCAAGATGTCACTTCGCTCCTGGCGGAGGCGCTCAAGGATCTCCCTCAGCCCCACTAGGGATCGCCCATCCGGCAGTTCAAGGCCGTCTGCCATGAGTTGTCGAAGCGCCGAGGAAGGATCTCCGTGATAAAGCAGAGAGTCAGAGATCGCATCAAAGATCTCACCCTCTTCGAATTGCGCAGCTTGACTACCGTCCCACTTGGCAAAGCGCTTTACGCTTTGCCCATAGAGCGGTCTCATCGGCTTCGCCTTGCGTAAAGCATCATGCCACCATCTTCGTACTTGTTCAATCGCTTGCTCTGATGCATGCCGTCAAGGATGAACTCCACCGCCGCGATCTTCGCCTCTCGTTCTTCGTTAGGTTCAATGCGGTCAACTACCGCCTTCAAGTCAGGGATCGAGTTATAGAGCGAGAGTAGGTCTTCGTCGGAATTTTCTGCTCCCACACTCACTTCGGTACCGCCTTCAAAGTATTGAGTCACACCCTTAACTTGATCTAAAGCGACATGACGGCGGAAGACTTCAAGGACAGCCCTCGAGATCAACTTAGGAATCACACTTATAGAGTCACTATCGTCCGAGGCGTCGATCTCAATTTTGCCAGCCATTGAGGAGACCACGACCCAGAAGTCACTCAAACGGCACACAGCCTTTTCTGCCTCACTGATGAGAGACCTTCGAATAGCCGCCGCTTCGATTGCCTCGTAGTTTGAGATAGTTGCGCGAACAGAGACACCAGATCGCTGACTGATAAATGACGCCTCCCGAGCAACCTGAGAGATGGTGGCTACGAGTTCACGTAGGTAAGGTGGAAAGTACGGCTCGTTGCCTCGGTATGGAACTGAAGTCGTCTCAAAGTCAACGATGGCAAGCTCGATCTCGACGCTCTGAGGGTAGTGCGTTCGAATCTGCGAACCAAAGCGATCCTTGAGTGGCGTGATCAGTCGACCACGATTGGTGTAGTCTTCGGGGTTAGCCGTAGCAATCAAAACAATATCAAGGGGCATCGAGACTCGATATCCTCTTATCTGGACGTCACGCTCCTCAAGAATCGAAAGAAGACCAACCTGAATTCTTTCAGAGAGGTCAGGGAGCTCATTGATGGCGAATATACCTCGGTTTGTTCTTGGGACTAAACCAAAGGCGATCGTAAGCTCGTCACTCATGTAACGTCCCTCGGCAATACGGATCGGATCGATATCACCGATGAGGTCAGCCATCGAGGTATCCGGCGTCGCCAACTTTTCTGCGTAGCGCCTACTCCTATGGAGCCATTCAATGGGGGTGGCATCGCCCTCTTCAGCGATCATCTGAACCGAATACTTCGAGACAGGACCGTAGGGGTCGTCAAAGATCTCAGAACCAGCTACGTAAGGGATGTATTCATCGAGCAGCGAGATCAAGGATCGTACTATCCTGCTTTTTCCCTGTCCTCGCTCGCCGAGGAGAATGATGTCATGGCCAGCAATTAGAGCCGCCTCAATTTGAGGCAGAACGGTCTCGTCGTAACCAGCGATCTTCGGGAAGATGCTCTCTCGCTTTGCGATCTTATCTATAACGTTATCTCTAAGTTCTTGACGAATTGACTTCGAGCTCCAGCCGCTCGCCTTCAGCTCTCCAAGCGTTCCAATCTTTTCAATGTTCATTTCTTTAACGATAGGTCAATTTAATGGTGTATGTAACCTCAATACGGGTCGAGCCTTCAATGGCAAAAATCGGTGATTTCCGTCACAAATCACGAATTTACCTTGGAAATCGTAAGAAATTCTTGTTTTCGGATTTCCAAAAGCGCCATTTTCGTGCGAAGCTATAGTTTGTGAAAGTCCATTACCACAGTTACGATGCAGTTATTGTTGGAGCCGGAGGCGCCGGACTCCGAGCGGCTATTGAGGTAGCCGGCAAGGTAAAGACTGCAGTCATTACCAAGCTCTACCCGACTCGCTCCCACACTGGGGCGGCTCAAGGTGGAATGTGTGCGGCACTAGCCAACGTCGAGGAAGACTATTGGGAGTGGCACGCATTCGACACCGTCAAGGGATCTGACTATCTCGGCGACCAAGACGCTATCGACATCATGTGTCGAGAGGCGATCGATGCCGTAATTGATCTTGAGCACTTCGGAATGGCGTTCTCCCGCACGCCAGAGGGAAGAATTGATCAACGCCGCTTTGGTGGACATACCAGGAACCACGGTGAAGCTCCGGTTCGTAGGTCATGCTATGCCGCAGACCGAACGGGACACATGATTCTTCAGACTCTCTATCAGCAGTGTGTAGCGCGCGAAGTCAACTTCTTTAATGAGTTCCAAGTCTTCGACATCATCTTCGACGAATCCGACGGGGAGCGCAGGGTCTCGGGTGTAGTCGCCTACGAACTTGCAACCGGCGATATTCACGTCTTTGCGACAAAGGGTGTACTCTTTGCAACTGGTGGGTTCGGAAAGATGTTCAAGATCTCTTCTAACGCCCACACACTAACTGGCGATGGTCCCGGCCTTCTGTTCCGCAAGAACATCCCCATGGAAGATCTCGAGTTTTACCAATTTCACCCAACAGGCATCTATGGCTTTGGAATCTTACTCTCCGAGGCAGCTAGGGGCGAGGGCGGAATACTCAGAAACGTTAACGGCGAGAGGTTCATGGAGCGCGTTGCGCCTACAGTCAAAGACCTAGCCCCTCGCGACATGGTCGCTCGTGCAATACATGCCGAGATACGAGAGGGACGCGGAGCCGGCCCCGATAAGGACTACGTCTACCTCGACCTAACACACCTACCACCAGAGCAGATCGATGCCAAGCTCCCAGACATCACCGACTTCGCTCGAACATATCTTGGAATTGAACCAAAGCAGCAACCTATTCCGATTCAGCCAACAGCCCACTATGCAATGGGTGGAATTCCGACAAACGTAGAGGGCGAAGTAATCGGGGATAGCAGTGGAACGATCATAAAGGGACTCTACGCCGCTGGTGAGTGCGCTTGTGTCTCGGTACATGGTGCAAATAGACTCGGCACAAACTCACTCCTCGACATTGTCGTCTTTGGCAAGCGAGGCGGACACTCTATGGCCAACTACGTGAGCCAAACCGACCACATTGACCTTCGCAGGGGCGTCGAGCAAGACGTCTTGGACAGAATCAGTGCGATCAAAAGCGCTACGGGTGGCAACAAGGTTTCAGACATCCGAACAGAACTTCAATTGACTATGACAGACAATGCCTCTGTGGTTAGAACTGCAGAGAGTCTTGACGCCGCCATCACGACGATCAATCGCTTGAAGGAAGAGTACAACAACATCCACATCGATGACAAAGGCGAGGTTTTCAACTATGACCTCGTCGAGGCCATGGAACTTGGACACCTCCTCGATCTCGCAGAGGCTTTCGTAATAGGCGCCCAAGCGCGCAAAGAGAGCCGCGGAGCCCACTGGCGAGATGACTACCCTACGCGAGATGATGCAAATTGGATGAAGCACACCCTCGCCTACAGAGATGCAGATGGACAAGTTCGCCTCGAGTACAAAGACGTAATATCTGGCCGGTATGAACCAATGGAACGAAAGTACTAATCATGACAATGACTATGGATAAGTCGCCACAGATCGACTCGCACGAGAAAGAGGTAAAGGTAACCCTCCGTATCAAGCGATACAATCCAGAGGTAGATACCCGTCCTCGGTTCCAAGTCTACGAAGTAATGCTCAAGCCAGGAGATCGAGTTCTAGACGCCCTGCACGCCGTCAAATGGAAGTTAGACGGAACGTTGAGCTTTAGAAGATCGTGCGCCCACGGAGTCTGTGGATCCGATGCAATGGTCATCAACGGCGAAAACAAGCTTGCTTGCGTAAATCTTATCCGTAACGTCGGAACCGATCTAACAATCGAGCCCATCCGAGGACTTCCGGTCATCAAGGATCTAGTCGTCGACATGGAGCCCTTCTTTGCCCAATATCGTTCGGTGCTGCCATATTTGATTGCCAACGACGATCCTGGGTACAAGGAAAGACTCCAATCCCAAGACGACCGCGAGCGCTACGATGATACAACCAAGTGCATCCTTTGCGCGTGCTGTACGACATCGTGCCCTGTCTATTGGGCGAATGACGAATACGTGGGACCCGCCGCAATTGTCAATGCGCATCGTTTCATCTTTGACTCGCGAGATCAAGCAGCTAGCGAAAGACTGGACATCCTCAACCAAAAGTCTGGAGTCTGGCGTTGCCGGACTTCATTCAACTGCACCGAAGCATGCCCAAGAGGAATTTCGGTAACCAAAGCTATCGAAGAGGTAAAGCGCGCAATATTATATGACCGTGTCTAATCAACGAGTTGTCGACGAAGTCAATGCCCTGAGGGCTTCAATTGAGAAAAAACTCAACTACTTCCAGCCCGGAGTCTCCTTCGGCTTGGAAGTAATTGTAGACGAATCTACCAAATATGGCTTCGAGGTTACAACCGATGGCTTCGAGGTGAATATCTCTGACTTAGTAGATAGCGCTAGCTTTTACGTAAGTCTCAGTGCAAATTCATTTCTTATGGCAAGGAATGGCGATCGAACAATAGCTACACTATTGACGGCGGGAGAAATCAAGGTTCGTGGAGACATCTCCCAAATCGACAACTTCCAAAATTTGTTGCTTTCCTAGGGGGTCGGTCGGCAGATGAGTCGATCAAAGAGCAAAAAACGTCGACCATCGGCTGCCGGTTGGTACCAAGTACAGACCAAAGCTTCAGACGAACTTACCCTACGTTACTTCGATGGTTATATGTGGACCGATCGTTTTCGAACAGCCCAGTACCTTTCCAACACCTATGAATGGCATGACGTCTTTGGCCTGGTAATTGAGATCGACGCCTCCAACGCTACTTCGGTGATGCGGTCCAAAAACTACGCAAATGGGATCCCTTCAATAAGTTCAAGACGAAAGGGCCACGGCAGGAGATCAAGAAAACTTCTAATCCTTTCTCTCTTGCTCTTAGCTGCGCTCTCTTCGCTCTCATACGTCGCAGTAATGTTCAAGCATGATTCAAATAGGGCCTTCGAGCTATCGTCGAAAACTCCTCTCAAAGCCGATCCAAAGTTAGTTGAAGCCTTCAGTCAAGTGTGCATCGCAAATATTTCAGCACAAGGTCCGATTCTCTCTACATTCGCCTCGGCTGGTACCAACGAGTCAAAGAAGCTACTCTACATTCGCGAGCTTCAAATGTCGCTAGCTAAAGTTGATTCAGGGATGCACTCCATTATCGCACCGTCATCACAATCTGGGAACATGGACGCGTGGCTCGCGCTCATCGACGACGCGGCATCATCGGCGCAGTCAATTCGAAACCAGCTTCAGGATGGGACGATTTCGCAAAGTACCTTCGATAATCTAGTAAGCGACTTAAAAGAGATCGTCGCTATCTCGAAGGCAAACGGAGTAACCGGCTGTTCCACTTTCAAGATTTGACCGTCAGCTGCGCAGTGATATACTTGCGCAAACACCTTGCAAAAGGGAGGTCCATTTGAACCCTAAAGTTATCGTTGACGACCAACTCCTAGCAAAGTATCGCACGCTCCTCGATGAAGAGGAGAATGCATTCAACATGGCAGAGCACTTTTTCGAAGAAGGCAACAGACGAGGCTTCGAGGAACAGCTAGAACGACTTGCCCTAGCTAGTGGCAAGAAAAACTTACTTATCGAACAACTTGGCGGCCCCAAGACCCTCATTACCCTCCGCTAGCATCGAACAACTAAGCCAATTTCGCCGCAACGTCGCCAACTATCTCAACGGCAGAGTAAAGGTCAGAGTACGAGACGTAACTCGATGCGAATCCGAACCGAATGAGATCTGGCGTCCTAAAGTCGGGGACTACTCCTCGTTCTATCAAGGCAGGAACTAACTTACGTGCATTTTGATGACCGAGAGTCACGTGTGAACCTCGCATTAGTGGTTCGCGGGGGGATTCAAGGGTGAATCCCATCCCCTTTAGCCGTTCGTCGAAGAGCCCTACGAAGAAGTCACCCAGACCTCTGCCCTTCTCCGCAAGATTGGCTAATCCAGCCTCGGCGATCAAACTTGCGCCCTCTCGGACCAGATACGTACCAATGATATTTGGCGTTCCGTTTGAAAACTTTCCAATGCCAGGACGTGGGCTGTAGGTTGACTCCATCTCAAATTGATCCCTTTGGGAGAACCATCCCTTTATCGGAGTCTCTACCGAATCCACTACTTCGTTATTGACATAGATAAAGGCTGGAGCGCCAGGCCCTCCATTTAAGTATTTGTAGGTGCACCCCACCGCAAAGAGTGCGCCATCAGCGTTCAGGTTGACTTCGGTTGATCCCACAGAGTGGCTAAGGTCCCAGACCACGATTGATTCACTAACCGCCGCCAACTCATTTACCAATTTCATATCAACTTTCGCCCCACTCTTGTACGAGACATGCGATAGGCAAACAAGGGACGGCCCTACAGACAAAAGCCCTCTAAGTTCTTCTAGGTCCATGCCAACCGCGGAAGTTGTTCGTATGGTCTTCCACGGAACCTCTAATTCCCGGGCTAGGTCAGCGGTCAAATAGAGGTCGGTCGGGAAGTTATCTGCCTCAGTGATTACCTGAACGCAACGCCCGCCATTAGCGAGCAAGAGGCTCTTAGCGGCTCTTAGCGCTTTATAAAGATTCGTAGTCGTTGAGTCGGCCACGAGAACTTCGCCCTCGCGCGCTCCCAAAATCTCGCCCGCCAACAGATTACCGACTTCAATTGGCAACTTTTGCCAATGACCCCAAGAGGTAATCAGGTCCTCGCCCCACTCTTTCTTCACCAAATGGGTTACGGTCTCAATTGCACGCTTCGGAGGGCGCCCTAAAGAGTTACCGTCGAGATAGTACTTACCGGCTGCATCGAAGTGAAATCGGTCTCTAAATTTTGCTAGTTGATCCCTTGCGTCGAGATCCTGTGCTGTTTTGAGACTCTCTGACACGGTCACGAAGTGCCTTTCTTGCCATAATGCAATCCACCCAAACCGGGTATCTGTTTCCTCTAATTTAGACAACGCAACGAACTAGGTGTACGTAGAAGTTGCATTGCCCGTAAGCTTTCCATAATGAAAATTTTGAAGATTAGGTACTTAGCACCCATTGCCCTAGCAGTAGTCGCGAGCGCATGTGGATCTGCAGCGACTTCAGCCAACAGCATTACTTCGCTAAATGCCGTAACGGCTGAATCACAAGTTACAAAGGCGATACTTGCAGAATCAGGCGTCCATATGGACATCAAAGTCACCCAAAATGGTGTCACGACCGACCAAGGATTGGACGCCACGAAGTCCAACTCTCAACGAACGATCACCATAAATGGCCAGTCCGCAAAGATAATCATTACTCCAACCGCAGCTTACATATATGCGCCAGCACCGATTCTCATCGCTAACTTTGGCTTTACCTCTCAAGACGCCGCCACACTTGCTTCAAAGTGGCTTTCGGTTGCCGCCGGAAACTCTGAGTACAGCGCGCTCGCCTCTGGGTCCACCATCGCCAACATCGCACAAGCCGTAGCACTTAGCTCCCCCGTAAAGAGGAGCCACGCTCCAATAAACGGTGTTAGCGTCACCGAACTCTATGGCCAGTCGATCGGAGGAAAGCTCGCACTTGAAGTTCCAGTCGGAAGTGACCTACCTTTGATTGGCACAATAGCAAACTCTTCGATAAAAGTAACCCTTACCTTTTCAAATTGGGGCAACGCAACGAAGATCGCGGCACCAGCTTCGTCTATTCCGCTTGCTGCACCATCGTCACCAACTACGGCTGCCGCATCGTCACCAACTACGGCTGCCGCATCGTCACCAACTACGGCTGCCGCATCGTCACCAACTACGGCTGCCGCAGGCTA
>VFSW01012015.1_pt1 | contig 12118 bp, 5 predicted proteins | sample 5358111 | NCBI WGS metagenome assembly VFSW01 (sample SAMN11554181, study PRJNA540505) | mine drainage metagenome | isolation source: sediment from site ElyBrook_90M | place: USA: Ely Copper Mine, Vershire, VT | collected 2017 | reverse complement strand
CCAACTGGACCTGGGACCCGGTGGCGGGCGCTTACTACTGGCACCGGTTCTATTCGCACCAGCCGGACCTGAACTACGACAGCCCGCACGTGCGCAAGGCGATGCTGGATGCGGTGGATTTCTGGCTCGACCTCGGGGTGGACGGACTGCGGCTGGACGCGGTTCCGTATCTGTTTGAACGGGCCGGGACGAGCTGTGAAAACCTTCCGGAGACGCACGAGTTCTTGCGGGAGATGCGAGCGCACATCGACTCCAAGTACGACGACCGGATGCTGCTGGCCGAGGCGAACCAATGGCCGGACGACGCCATCGCCTATTTCGGCGACGGAGCGGAGTGCCACATGGCGTTTCATTTTCCCCTGATGCCGCGGCTGTTCATGTCGGTGAGGATGGAAGACCGGTATCCGATCACCGACATCCTGCGCCTGACGCCGCCGATTCCGGAGAACTGCCAGTGGGCGCTGTTCTTGCGGAATCACGACGAGCTGACGCTCGAAATGGTGACCGACGAGGAGCGGGATTACATGTACCGGGTGTACGCCCACGACGCCGGGGCGCGGATCAATCTGGGGATCCGGCGGCGGCTGGCCCCGCTGCTCGAAAACGACCGACGGCGAACGGAATTGATGTTCGCGCTGATTCTGTCGCTGCCGGGGACTCCGGTGATCTACTACGGCGATGAGATCGGGATGGGCGATAACTACTACCTGGGGGACCGTAACGGAGTCCGGACGCCGATGCAATGGAGCGGCGACCGCAATGCGGGGTTTTCCTCGGCGAACCCGCAGATGCTGTACCTGCCGGTGGTGATCGATCCCGAGTATCACTACAGCGCGGTGAACGTGGAGAATCAGCAGAACAACCAGCATTCTCTGCTGCGCTGGATGAAGCGGCTGATCGGGCTGAGGCGGCAATACCGGGCGTTCGGACGCGGGACGATTACGGTGCTCAATCCGGAGAACCGGCGTGTGCTGGCTTTCGTTCGCGAGTACGAAGAAGAGCGGATTCTGGTGGTTGCCAATCTTTCGCGCTTCACCCAGCCGGTGGAGCTGCCCCTGAGCGCCTACCGGGGCCTGGCGCCGGAGGAGATCTTCGGCCGGAACGCGTTTCCGGCGATCGGCGAAGGGAGCTATTTCCTTTCGCTGGGCCCGCACGCCTTCTCGTGGTTTGTGCTGCGGCAGCCGCGGACGGAGAAGGAAGTGCTAAAGGGAGCGGAGGGCCTGTTTACGGCGCTGGTGCTGCCGTGGCCCGGGGGTGAGAGGGGAGTGCTCGACGCCGGGATGATGGAGAGGCTGGAGGCGGTCCTGGGCCCCTACTTGAATTCGCGGCGATGGTTCCAGCGGAAATCGCGGCCGATGAACCGGACGAGAATCGTGGACGTGGTGCCGTTTCCGGCGTCGTTGTCCTGGGTGCTGATTGTGACGGTGGAGTTTTCCGACGACGATCCGCAGACGTATTTCCTGCCCGTATCACTGGCTTTCGGCGAGAGCGAGCGGGAGCGAATCCAACGGGAGTCGCCGGAGGCGATTCTGGCTCATTTGGAAGGGCCCGGCGGAGCGCGCGGCCTTTTGTACAGCGCCACGCGGAACCCGGCGTTCTCCAATGAGCTGCTGGGATTGATGTCGCGGCGGAAGCGAGTGGAGGGACGCGCCGGCGAGCTGGCGGGCGGCCACACGCGGCAGTTCCGGGCGATTCTTGGGCCTGACCGGCCGGAACTGACGCCGGCACTTGTGCAGGCCGAGCAGAGCAACAGTTCGATCGCGTTCGGGAGCCGCTTTGTCCTGAAGCTGATTCGCAGGATCGAGAGCGGGGCGCATCCGGAGCTGGAGGCGGGGCTGGCCTTGGATGCGGCGCGCGAGACGCCGGCCCTGACGGCGCCTTTGGCCGGATGGATCGAATACCGGCCGCGGGGCGGGGAGGCGGCCGTTGCCGGAATTCTTCATGGCTATGTGGAGAACGAAACCGACGGCTGGCGTTACACGCTGGAGAGTCTGTCGCTGTTCTTCGAGCACGCGCTTTCGCCGGATGCGGGCGAGGCGGGGCAGGGGATGAGCGGGCTGTCGTTGGCGGGCCTGCCCGGAACCGAGGTGCCGGAGGCGGCGCACCGGTTGACGGGAGGGTATCTGACGGCGATCCGGCTGCTCGGTACGCGGACGGCGGAGCTGCACCTGCAGTTGAGCCGGATCGACCGGCCGGAGTTTCGCCCGGAGCCGTTCAACGATTTATACCGGCTGAGCCTCTATCACGGGCTGCTGGCGTTGAACGCGCGGGTGTTCGAGCTGCTGCGGAACCGGGTGGCGCGGCTGCCCGAGCCGGTTCGGCCGGCTTGTGAAGAGCTGGCCACGCACGATCAGGAATGCCTGAACAAGCTGCACTATCTTCGCGATCGCCAATTGTACTCCTGGCGCATCCGGGTTCACGGCAGCTTCGATTTGAAGAGCGTGTTGTACACCGGCAAGGATTTCGTGATTATCGATCTGGAGGGGGAGCCGGACCGGCCTTTGGGCGAGCGCCGGATCAAACGTTCGCCGCTGCGCGACGCGGCGGGGATGATCCTGTCCTTCTTTGAAGCATCGCAGACCGCCGTGGCGGCGCACGCGGGCGCGGCCGGAGGCGAGGGAACCCAGCGTTGGGCAGAGGCGTGGCAGCGATGGGTGAGCGCCGAGTTTCTGAGCGGGTACGGGGAAACACCGGGCATTGCGGCACTGCTGCCGAAGACTCCGGAAGAGACGCGGGCGCTGCTGGAGGTGTACATCCTGGAGAAGGCGCTGCAGGATCTGGAGGACTGCCTGGTGCGGCGGCCGATGGAGGCGCTGATTCCGGCACAGGCCATACTGCGCCTGCTGGAGGCGACGCGATGAAAGAGCCTCGCGGGACGTACCGGGTGCAGCTCAACGCCGGCTTCGGTTTCGATCAGGCCGCCGAAGCGGCCGAGTACCTGGCGGCGCTGGGTGTGTCGCACATATATTGCTCTCCCTACCTGCAGGCGGCGCCGGGAAGCATGCACGGCTACGATGTGGTGGACCATCACAAGGTGAATGAGGAGCTCGGGGGCGAGGCAGCGCATGAAAGGTTTTGCCGGAGGCTGGGGGAACTCGGTCTGGGCCAGGTGCTGGACATCGTTCCGAACCACATGGCGGCGGTGGGGCGCGCGAACCCCTGGTGGTGGGACATTCTGGAAAATGGACCGGCGAGCCGCTATGCTCCCTATTTCGATATCGAGTGGAACCCGCCGGAGGACAGGCTGCGCAACAAGGTGCTGCTGCCGATACTGGGCGAGCGATACGGGGTGGCGCTGGCGGCGGGCGAGGTGAGGCTGCGGCGCGAAGGCGGGGCCTTTTCGTTCCGGTATCACGATCACGAGTTTCCGGCTTCACCGCGCTCGACGGGAGCGCTGCTGGCGAACGCGGCGGCGCGCAGCGGAAGCCAGTATCTGGGGTTTCTGGCCGATCTGCTGGCGCATCTTCCGTCCTCCCATTCCACCGACTGGCCGAGTATCATGACGCGGCATCGGGACAAAGAAATGCTCAAGGAGCTGCTGGCGGGGCTTTGCCGTGACCAGCAAGAGATCGCCGCCAAGATCGACGAGTGCGTCGAGGAGCTCAACGGCGACGCGGCGGAGATGGACGCACTGCTCAGCCGGCAGAATTACCGCATCGCGTACTGGCGCTCAGCCGAGCGCGAGCTGGGCTACCGGCGGTTCTTCGACGTGAACAACCTGGTCGGCCTCCGCATGGAAAACGACGGCGTGTTCGACGACACGCACGAGCTCACGATCGACTGGCTGCGGCGCGGCGTGATCGACGGCGTGCGGGTGGACCATCCGGACGGGCTGAGCGATCCGCGGAGGTACCTTGAACGGCTTCGGGAGGCGGCTCCCGAGGCCTGGATCGTGGTGGAGAAGATCCTGATGCCGGGCGAGAGCCTGCCTGCCGACTGGCCGGTGGCGGGGACGACGGGCTACGACTTTCTGGACAGGGCGGGAAGGCTGTTTGTGGATGTGCGGGGGGAAGCCTCGATCAACGAGATATACCGCGAGTTCACCGGCGCGGCGCTGGACTGGGCGGCGATGATGCGGGAGAAGAAGGACCTGGTTCTGACGGAGATTCTCGGCAGCGACGTCAACCGGCTCACGGCGTTGTTCCTGCAGATCTGCGAGCAGGACTGGACGCACCGGGACTATACGCGGCACGAGATCCATGAAGCGATCCGGGAAGCGGTGGCCGCGTTTCCGGTGTACCGCACGTATGTGCAACCCGACGCCGGTAAGGTGACAGAGGCCGATGCCGGTTTCATCCATGCGGGGATTGCGGCGGCGATCGCCGGGCGGCCGGAACTGGACGAGGCGCTGTTCAGGTTTCTGGAGCGCGTCCTGACGCTCGATGCCGGAGGCGCGCTGGGGGCTGAGTTTGTGATGTTGTTCCAGCAAGTGACCGGACCAGCGATGGCGAAGGGCGTCGAGGACACGGCGTTTTACTGCTACCTGCGGCTGGCATCGCTTAATGAAGTTGGCGGAAGCCCGGAGCGGTTTGGCGAGACGCTGGATGAGTTTCATCAGTTCTGCGGGAGGCTGCAGGAGCAATGGCCGTTGACGATGGTGACGACCGGGACGCACGACACCAAGCGGGGCGAGGATGTCCGCCTGCGGATCGCGCAGTTGTCCGGCCGCGCCGCGGCGTGGGGCGAAACGGTGAAGCGGTGGTCGGCGCAGAATGAACGCTATAAGAGCAACCGGATGCCGGATCGGACCACCGAGTATCTGCTGTACCAGACAATGGTGGGCGCATGGCCGATCTCGCGCGAACGGCTCCAGGCGTATATGCTCAAGGCGGTGCGGGAGGCCAAGGAACTGACGTCGTGGAGGCGGCCGGACGCCGCGTTCGAGGAGGCACTGGCCGGATTCATTGACGGAGTGATGGGCGATGCGGCATTTGTAGCGGATTTGGAAGAATTCACGGCGCCGGTGGTGAAGAGCGCACGGCACGCCTCGGTGGCGCACACGTTGTTGAAGATGACGGCGGCGGGCGTGCCGGACATTTATCAGGGAAGCGAACTGTGGGACTTGCGTCTGGTGGATCCGGACAACCGGTCGCCGGTGGACTTCCCTCGGCGAAAGGAACTGCTGAAGGAGATGGAGGGCCTGGGGCCGGAGGAAATTGCGCTTCGGACCGAGGACGGACTGCCGAAGCTGTGGACGATCCGGCAGTCGCTGCGGGTGAGGGCGGAACGGCCGCGGAGCTTTGGCGCGCAGGGGACCTATCGCCCGCTTTGGGCGTCGGGCCCGAGATCGGGGGACGTGGTGGCGTTTGAGCGGGGCGCGGACATTGCGGTAATGGCGCGGCGCGGATACACGGGGGATGTCGACAACAGCGGCTGGAGCACAACGTTCGTGGAGTTGCGGCCGGGAAAGTGGTGCGAACGGCTGACGGGTGAGATGGTGGACGGGGGAAGAGTGGACGTCGAAAGACTGCTCCGGACGTTTCCGGCGGCGCTGCTGGTGCTCGAAGAGGGCAGCGGGACCTTGGGGCCATGAGGGCTCTTCGGGTGTGGGCGCCGGCGGCGGGCCGGGCGCGTGCGCGGGTGAATGACCGCCTGGTGAACATGGAGCCGGAGGGCGGCGGCTGGTGGAGAACGCCGGCCGATGCTGCGCGCGGCGGCGACGATTATGGGTTCGAGCTCGATGGCGGAGACCTGCTGCCGGACCCGCGCTCGGCGTGGCAGCCGCGTGGAGTGCACGGTCCGTCGAGGGTGGTCGACCACGGCCGGTTTCGCTGGAACGACCACGGGTGGCAGGCCCGGCCGCTGGCATCGGCGGTGATTTACGAGTTGCACGTGAGGACATTTTCGGCCGAGGGCACGTTTGCGGGTGTGATTCCGCATCTCAGCCATCTGGTTGAGACGGGTGTGACGCATGTCGAGTTGATGCCGGTGGGTGAATTCGCGGGGAGCCGGGGTTGGGGCTATGACGGAGTGGATCTGTTCGCGCCCCATCACGACTACGGCGGACCCGAGGGATTGAAGCATCTGGTCGATGCCTGTCACGGACACGGGTTGGCCGTGCTGCTCGACGTGGTCTACAACCATCTCGGACCGGCAGGGAATTACTTGAGCCGGTTTGGACCGTATTTCACGCCGAAGTACGGCACTCCGTGGGGGGAAGCGGTCAATTTGGACGGGCCGGGAAGCGGCGAGGTGAGGCGGTTCCTGTGCGACAACGCGCTGATGTGGCTTCGCGATTATCACATCGACGGCTTGCGGCTGGATGCGATCCACTCACTGTTCGATCAGTCGGCGGTGCACTTTCTGGAACAATTGGCTCTAGAAGTGGAGGAACTGTCGGCGGCGCTTGGACGGCATCTGGTGTTGGTGGCCGAGAGCGACCTGAACGATCCGCGGGTTGTCGATTCGCGCGAGCGGGGCGGATATGGATTGCAGGCACAATGGAGCGACGATTTTCATCATGCGCTGCACGCGGCGCTGACCGGAGAACAAGGTGGCTACTACGCCGGCTTTGGACGGCTGGCGAACATCGCCAAGGCTCTGCGCCGTGCATTCGTCTACGACGGGCAATACAACCCTCGCCGCCGGAGGCATCACGGCCGGCCGGTGCGAGGACTCTCGGGGGCGCGGTTTGTCGGATACCTGCAGAATCACGACCAGGTGGGCAACCGGGGGCTCGGGGAGAGGATGGGCCACCTGGTGAGCCCCGGGAAGCTGAGGATCGGGAGTGCTCTGGTTCTGACTTCGCCGTTTGTTCCGATGTTATTTCAGGGCGAGGAGTTCGGCGCGTCCTCGCCGTTTCTCTATTTCACCGATCACGAGGAGCCGTTGGGCCGCGCAGTGGCCGAGGGGCGGATGCGCGAGCATTCGGGCAACGGGGTGAGTGCGGCGGCGATTCCGGATCCCCAGGCGCCGGACACCTTCGAGCGATCGCGGCTTCACTGGGAGGAACTGGAGAGCGAGGGAGGGGCGGCGCTGGCGGAGTGGTATCGCGAGCTGATCCGTCTGCGCCGGTGGTTTCCGTCGCTGTCGGATGGGCGCATGGACCGGGTGCAAACCCGGTTCAGCGAGGAGGAGGGCTGGCTGACGGTGCGGCGTGGACCGGTGTGCCTGGCGTGCAACTTTGCGGCTGAGGCGCATCTGATACCGCTGCCGTGGCGGGAGTGCGCGCTGGTATTGGGCGCCGGGGCGGTGTCTTTGAAACTAGGCGCGATCAACCTGCCCGCCGAGACGGCGGCAGTGATCGGCGAGGCACGGGATCCGGCCGTGTTGGCGTGGCTCAGAGATGTGCGCGGCCGCGCAGAATCCGCGCCGCCAGCAGGGCGATCGCCAGGATCAGAAGCAGGTGAATTTCCGTCGTCAGCGCGAGAGACGTCACGAAACCGAAAATCCAAAGCATCAACAAGACGGCGAAAATCAGTTCCAACATAAGTGCCTCCCGCGGCGCGGCCGGATCAATTGCCGGCGGGCATCGGGCCGCGCCCTGTTCTCAACCGGCCAGGTTTTGGACGGCGCGCCGGCCGGCATCGATTGCCTCGGCGACGTCTTCCTTGCCCTGATCGATCCAGCGTCCGGCCGAGCGTTCCATGGCTCGCTTGTTCTTGTTCACATAAGCGCGGGTATTATCGACGCGGCCGCCGAGCCAGCGCCGGGTGTCTTTGCCGGACTTGGGCGCTAAGAGCAGGCCCAAGCCGGCGCCGCAGGCCAGACCGAAGAGCGTTCCTGTCAGAAAATGACGATTCATCGATTTATGCTCCCTACATTTCCAGAAAAGGAGGGAGCAATTTCGATACCACAATGCGGCAATTTCGGGCGACGTTGGACTGAAAGGGCAAACCGCGGCGGCCGGTCTCGACGGCGTGCCCGATGAGGCGCGGAAACGAGGAAAAATTACACTACCAGCGACAACGGCGAGCTTTGGGTTCCGTTTCTTACGTGCGGGTTGGCGCGACGTCAGGCGGCGGATTCGCGGAAGAGGGCCGTGCTGCGCGCGATCAGATCGTAGGCCGCGCCGCTTTCCAGGACGGTGGCCGGAGGCGGCGCGGAGTCGCGGGTGTCGAGAACCAACTCCCAGCGGGCGCCGGCATGGGCATTGGGCAACTGGAACGGCACGGCCTCGTGATGGGGGTTGAGGAGCAGGAGGAAGGTGTCGTCGCGGATCGGCTCTCCGACCGAGTTGACGTCGTCGAGGGTGCGCCCGTTGAGCAGCAGCCCGATGCAGCGGATCCAGCCGGCGTGCCATTCCTCCTGGGTCATCTCCTGGCCGTCGGGACGGATCCAGAGAATGTCGTGCTCCACCGCGCCGTCGACTTCGCGTTCGGGCGCGTCGGGGTCGATGCGGCGGTCCTGGAAGAATTTCCTCCGATGGAGATTCGGGTGGTCGAGGCGGAGTTTAATGAGGCGGCGGGTGAACTCGCACAGTGCCATGCCGCGCTCGCTGAGGTCCCAGCCGGTCCAGCTCAGCTCATTGTCCTGGGCGTAGGCGTTGTTGTTGCCTTTCTGGGTGCGGCCCATTTCGTCGCCGCCGCAGATCATCGGCACGCCCTGGCTGAGCAGGAGCGTGGTGAGGAAATTGCGTTTCTGGCGATCGCGAAGTTTGTGGATTTCCGGATCCTCAGACGGCCCTTCGACGCCATGGTTCCAGGAATGGTTGTCGTTGGAGCCGTCGCGGTTGTCCTCCCCATTGGCTTCGTTGTGTTTGGAGTCGTAGCTTACCAGGTCGTGAAGGGTGAAGCCGTCGTGGGCGGTGACGAAGTTGATGCTGGCGGTGGGATGGCGGCCGTCGCGCTGGTAAAGATCGCTGCTGCCGGTGAGGCGGTAGCCGATTTCGGCGAGCTGTCCGTCGTCGCCCTTCCAGTAGCGGCGTGTGCCGTCGCGGTAGCGGCCGTTCCACTCGGCCCAGAGGGCGGGGAACTTGCCGACCTGATAGCCGCCGTCGCCGACGTCCCAGGGCTCGGCGATGAGCTTCACCTGGCTGATGACGGGGTCCTGATTGATGATGTCGAAGAAGGCGGAGAGGCGATCGACGGCATGAAGCTCGCGGGCGAGGGCGGCGGCGAGGTCGAAGCGGAAGCCATCGACGTGCATGTCGAGAACCCAGTAGCGGAGGCTGTCCATGATGAGCTTCAACACCTGGGGATGGCGGACGTTGAGAGTGTTGCCGGTGCCGGTAAAGTCCATGTAATACCGGGGCTGGTCGGAGACCAGGCGGTAGTAGGTGGCGTTGTCGATGCCCTTGAAGCTGAGCGTAGGGCCGAGATGATTGCCCTCGGCGGTGTGATTGTAGACGACGTCGAGGATCACCTCGATGCCGGCGCGGTGCAGGGCCTTCACCATGCTCTTGAACTCGCCGATCTGCTCGCCGTGGGAGCCGGAGCTGCTGTAGCGCGCCTCGGGCGAAAAGAAGTTAATGGTGTTGTAGCCCCAGTAATTGCGAAGGCCGCGCTCCACCAGGGATTTGTCGTCGAGAAAGGCGTGTACCGGCATGAGCTCGACGGCGGTGACGCCGAGCTTCTTGAGGTAGTCGACAATGAGCGGGTGGCCGAGGCCGGCGTAAGTGCCGCGAAGCTCCGGCGGCAGGTCCGGATGGGCGGCGGTGAAGCCCTTGACGTGAAGCTCGTAGATAACCGAATCGTGGAGCGCGGTGAGCGGCGGGCGATCGTTCTCCCAGTCGAAATGCGATGTGGTGACCACGCATTTGGGCACGCCGGGGGCGTCGTCGTGAAAATCGGGCGCCAGGTCGCCGTCGGCGTGGCCGAGCTGATAGGCGAACACCGGAGCATTCCAGTCGACGGTGCCGTGGATGGCGCGGGCGTAGGGATCGATGAGAAGCTTGTCGGGATTGAAGCGGAGCCCCTGCTCGGGTGCATAGGAACCGTGAGCGCGGTAGCCGTAAAGCTGGCCGAGTTTCACACCGGGCAGATAGCAGTGCCAGACGAAGCCGGTGTTCTCGCGAATGGAGATCGTTTCGCAGGGAGAGGAGTTGGCGTCATCGAACAGGCAGAGCTCGACGTCGGTGGCGCCCTCGGAATAAATGGAAAAGTTCACACCTGTGCCGTCCCAGGTGGCTCCTTGCGGATAAGGCTTTCCGGGAAGTATGGTTCGTGGCATGTTCTGCGCGAGACCAGCGGAAACGAAAGCGTATTTATTGTCTCAAAGGGCCGGCAAAATGGACAAGCGGCCGGAGGAACGGGCCGGCGCCGCGCGGGCAAAGCTTTTCACGCCGCGGCCCTGCGGCGGGCATCCAATTCCTCATGGGGGCAAGCCTTTTTGAAAACCGGCGAGCGGCGGCGCCACAGTATGCTGAGACTGTGGCGATACTCCGCTTGCAGAACGTGTCGAAGGACTACGCCACCGATGGCGGGAGGGTGGCGGCGCTGCGCGAGGTGAGCCTCGAGTTCCAGGCGGGGGAGTTCTGCTCACTGGTGGGGCGGAGCGGCTGCGGAAAATCGACGCTGTTGAATCTGGCCGGGGCGATGGACTTCCCGACCTCGGGCGAGGTGTGGATTGACGGCCGGGCGACTGGCGCGCTCGCGGAATCGGAGCTGACGAAGCTAAGGCGGGAAAAGGTAGGCTTCGTGTTTCAGTCGTTTCAGCTTCTGGCCAATCTCAGCGTGGTGGAAAATGTCGAGCTGCCGCTGCTGCTGGCGCGGGCCGGGGGAGCGCGGGCGGCGGCGATGAAGCAGTTGGCCGAGGTGGGCATGGAAGCGCTGGCCTATCGTTTTCCGCATCAGCTTTCCGGAGGGCAGATGCAGCGGGTGGCGATTGCGCGGGCGCTGGTGCATGGGCCCGGCATTCTGCTGGCCGACGAGCCGACGGGCAACCTGGATACGGCGACCGGCGCGGCGATTCTGGAACTGATGCGGCAAATCGCGCGGGAGCGCGGAACGCTGGTGCTGATGGCGACGCACAGCGCGGAGGGGGCGGCGCTGACGGACCGCGTGATTCACCTGCGGGACGGCGCGGTGGAGTGCGTCGAGGAAATGCGACGCGCCTGAGATGTTCGCGCTGCGGCTCTTTTTCCGATTGATCGTGCGTCCGTTGCGGCGGGAACCGCTGCGCGCGGCGCTGACGGCGCTCGCTGTGGGGCTTGGCGTGGCGGTGGTGCTGGCGATCGACCTCGCGGGGCAGGCTGCGGCGGGTTCATTCCGCTCTTCGGTGGAGACGCTGGCCGGGGACGCCGATCTCGAGATTTCGGCCGCGGGGGGCGTGCCGGCGAGCGTGGCCGGGACACTCGCGCGGCTGCCTTATCCGATTGAGATCCGGCCGCGCATCGAGGACTACGCGGAGAATCCCGGCACCGGTCATGTGACGCCGCTCATCGGCGTGGATGTGTTCGCCAGCGGCACGCAGACGGGCCAGACGCTCGCGGGCGGGACTGAGGGCGCGCCGAAGGAAGACGAGAACCGGATCTGGCTGGGTGTGCCGTTTCACAAGAAGACCGGCGACACGATCGAGCTAAGGATCGGAGATCGGGACGTGCGCTTCACGGTGGCGGGGACGCTGGCGGAGCGGACCGGCGATGCGGCGGTGATCGACCTGGCGCCGGCGGACCGGCTTTTGCACCGCGAAGGCAGACTCGACCGGATTCTGATCCGGCTGCCGCGGCACGGGGAGGCGGGGCGGCGGAGCATCGAAGATTGGGAGCGGCTTCTGCGAGCGGCGATACCGGCCGGCATGACGGTGGAGCGCAGCGGCGCCAAGACGCGGGAGAACCGGAAGATGCTGGAGGCGTTCCGGTGGAATTTGCGGCTGTTGAGCTACATCGCTCTCATCGTCGGCGCATTTCTGATTTACAACACGATTTCGGTTTCGGTGGTTCGACGGCGTCCGGAGATCGGGGTGGTGCGGGCATTGGGAGCGGACCGGAGCCTCATTCTGGGAGCGTTCGTGGCCGAGTCCGCGATGTTCGGGTTGGCGGGCTCGCTGGTGGGCATCGCGCTGGGGCGGGTGATGTCGGAGGGCGCGGTGCGCCTGGTAGCGGCGACGGTGGAGTCGCTGTACGTGAGCAGCACTCCGGCGCCCATCGCGCTGACGAGCGAGGCGGCGGTAGTCGCGCTGCTTCTGGGAGTGCTGGTGTCGGTGGTTTCGGGATGTGTGCCGGCGCGGGAGGCTGCGT
>VFSW01012014.1_pt1 | contig 12118 bp, 10 predicted proteins | sample 5358111 | NCBI WGS metagenome assembly VFSW01 (sample SAMN11554181, study PRJNA540505) | mine drainage metagenome | isolation source: sediment from site ElyBrook_90M | place: USA: Ely Copper Mine, Vershire, VT | collected 2017 | reverse complement strand
GCAACCTATTCGCAATTGAGAACAATCAACCACGACGTTCTGTTTGTAGCCATACAAAACATGCTCCAGGCTGATGCGCAAGCACCACAGGCAACATACCTAGATTTAGGTGCCGATGGTGTCAACACGCAGATATCTGCACAGCAAGATATCCCAACTCATTCTGGAACAGTATCATTTGATCAAAAGACATACAAGGTAGGAGACACTGTGACAGTTACAGTTAACGACCCAGACCTCAATACCAACAATGACCTAGTTGTGATATACACAGCAGTCAAACCAGTAGCCCCATTGACTAGTGCACAAGACCCAGCTACCGATACAATCGGTGTAGCAGGACTTGGCACTTATTCCGATGGTACGGCATTTGGCAGACTGCTTGATGTACAATTCGGACAGCAGGATATCAGGTGGTCCAACTCTAACGTTACTGGTGCAACTGGCACCGGTACATGCTTTGGTGGTACCACACAAGCTGACGATAACAACACTGGCGATGGTGGTGGATTTGCCACTAGTCTCTCAGCCTCAGGATTCTCACTAGTTGAGACTGCTGCAGGCTCTGGTATCTTTACAGGTACCTTCGAGATTCCAAGCCATGTCTGCCAGAACGGTATATCTACAACAACCAACGGTCTTAACATGAAGGTTAACTATGTTGACTTTCGTGATGAATCAAGCAAGTTGGTAGAGATATCCGACAATGCTGGTATCCGAGGTAACACCGGTTCTATCAAGTTGGACAAGTCTGTCTATCCAGTACCATTTGGCACAATCAGTGCAACACCTGGAGGAGCAAACTTTGATTCAACTTCAGATTCAGGCAATGTCAAGACAGACTCCAGCCTGAACGGTGTATTCCCATTGCACAGAGACCTGTCAGGTAGCGGTTTGTTACCAACAACCGGCGCGTATAAGGGCATTCCACTGGTACTGCCAGCTGGTAATGTAATCGTACACGCCCGAGTAAATGACCCTGATTATACAACAGCAGCAACAGGCACCAACTTTATCGCAACAAGCGTATGGGGTGCAGGTCACGGTCCGGTAGCATTCCAGATATCAAGACAGGGTCAATCAGTACTATTGGCAACAGCAGGTGGTCCAGCAAAAATAACCGGCAAGATCTTGAATCTAGGTAGCGCACAGTTGCCGCCTCAGAATTCACCATTGTGGAGCTTGGTCCCAGACCTTGGCCCAATGACTGAGATCTCACCAGGTGCTGGAATCTTCCAGGCTGATCTGTCAATTGAACTGACTGATGGTCCACAATCTTCTGACTGCCCCGCAGTCACCAACTGGGATTCATCAATCAGTACTGGTAGTACTGGCTTTGGTCCTATAGGCACAAGATTTGTCAATACGACACTAGCCAGTGGCAACAATGGGTACTGTGTAAGACAGGGAGATATTCTCACTGCAACATACTTTGATACAGCTAACGCGGCAGGTCAAACCGACACTGTCACAGATTCTGCAACATTTGACTTAAGAAACGGTGTACTACAATCCGACAAGTCCGTATATATCATAGGTTCAGACATGATCTTAACCTTGGTAGAACCAGACTTGAACCTGGATTCACAAAATGCTGAGACAGTACCACTTGATGTAATCGAGTGGGACTCGCATGCATACAAGGGCACAATGGGTCCATTGGCTGATATAACAACCCCTGGAGTCACTGCAGCCTTTGATGCCAAGCCATCAACATTTGTAGAGACAGGCAAGGATACAGGTATCTTCCAGGCAGTAATCAAGATTCCAGAAAAACTGGGAACTACACTGCTTGAAAGAGGAGAACAGATCAATCTAGAATATACCGACTGGGGTCCAGCTGGAGCCAAGACGGTAGGTGCAAACAGCCAAGATATTGAGCTGACAATTTACACCTCCAACTTTGGTGCAACAGTTGAACTTGACCAGAAGGTATACACCTGGACTGATATGGTATTCATTACCGTAGTCGCACCAGATCACAACTTTGATCCAAACCTAATCGATACCATCGGTCTGACTTCAGAAGATCAGGTAATTGTCTCAACTAGAGGCAACCAGATCTACTACAAGCTCTCAGAAACTGGTGTCGATACAGGTATCTTCACTGGATATGTCATACTTACCGGCGATCCCAATCTAAAGGGCGTCGGCGGTGTTGATGGCCAGGGAACCGAACCAACTGGTCTGATTGGTACTGGACAAGCAAACTCTTGTACCCAGTCAAACCCATGTGGTCCAACAGACGGATTCCTTCCAGCAGAAGACTCTGACGGTGTATCAGTATCGTTTGAATTCACAAGAGATCAAACAGTTACTGGTTCAGCACTGATCAGATGGAACATTGGTGAAGTCACATGGTTACAGTCAAGCTACCCAGCTAATGGTCAAGGAGTATTGCAAATAGTAGACCCAGACATGAACCTCAATCCAAAGGCAATCGACAAGTTCGACACCAACGTGTGGTCTGACTCTGATTCAGGTGGTATCAAACTCACCATGACAGAGACCGGCCAGGATACAGGTATCTTCCAAGGTACGGTATACTTCACAACCAACTTCCAGTCATCTGGTAACAGGTTGCACGTTTCAGAAGGTGATACAGTAACAGGCGAGTACGATGATAGAACATTGCCTCCGCCATACACCACGGCTGATGACTTGCGCATGACCGCGACGACATTCATTGGTACAGTTGTGCCCCCACTCGAGAGAGCGCCGGCCAGCAACCCAAGAATAGTTGACTCGTTTGGCAACGCAATCAACGGTACTGTTAAGACAGGCCAGCAGATTCAAGTAACTGCTGATTTGGCTAACGGACAAAACACCGACCAGCCATTTGCATATCTTGTACAGATACAGGATAGCAACGGTGTGACAGTATCACTCTCATGGATCACAGGTACGCTGTCTGCAGGTCAGTCACTCAACCCGGCCCAGTCTTGGACTCCGTCAGCTGCTGGCACATACACTGCTCAAATCTTTGTATGGCAATCAATTGACAATCCAAACGCACTGTCGCCACCATTGAGTACGACTATAACAGTACAGTAAATACAGTAGACTAGCAAAACCAAAAACAACTAACTTTCCCCCTTTTTCCTTTTTATCTTAAAAAACTCCTAACGCAAGTTATCAATTAGAACAATTCCAGCTCCTTTTTGGTTCAAATTCATTTGATGAAAAATCTTGAGTATGATGAAAAAACTGTTCCAGACTACAATATTTTGTGTATGCGTATTTGATTGGCGTTAGCAAGCCATCATTTGGAAGAGATCTTACACGCAGCACAGGAAGAAAGGCAAGTACATGTGTCTTCAACTAGAAGATTTCATCATCTGGACTATTGAGCAGCAACTAGGATCAAAACAAACTGCACCATGTCATGGGGGTGTTTATAAACCGTTAAACTTCAGTTCAGTATTAATTTGAAAAATAAAATAAGAGAGATCATTCATGAAAGTGAAAATACTAGGTGGTTCTTGCCTTCTCTGTTCCTATCAAGTGTAACGCTTCTATTTCTAAGAAAACCAATTTACGCCTTGATTCAACCTGGAAGAGTTGAAGATGTTGACACTCTTTTACAGCAAGCAATACAGTATTCATGGGGTAGTTTTTTTATTGTCTATAACTACTATTTTCATTTTATTCCAAGACTGGTAACGATTGTTTCTTTATCCTTGCTGGGTATTGCAAACGCTCCACTCGGGATGAATCTAGCTGCAATTGTAATTGCAACCCTCTGCGCAGTGTTTTTTGCAACTAAACAATTCAGATTTATAATTAGGAATGATCTGCTGCGAGCCATTTGTTCCCTGTTCATTTTAGTAGTTCCAGGCGTTGGTGATATCTATTCGAATATTTCTAGCATTCAATGGTTCCTGAACATATTCCTAATGCTCTTTGTAGCATTATTGCTATTCAACTATGACGAATATGAAAAAAAATCAAGGAAAAAGAAATATCTTTATACCTTTTTCTGCTCAGTGTCATTTTTATCGTCTGCTTTTTCGGCCATCTTTCTTCCAGTGCTAATATATGTGATAATACGCGAATTTAGACGAAATAAAAAGAAAATATTTACAATATCAAGTTATGCGATATCAACAACTCTGTTGCTTGTTCAAACATTAACTCTCTACCTTACCTATTCGCAACAATTCAAATCCCCTATAACTGATGTCACAAATGACGTTATAACGTCATTGATAAATGGGTTTACTATAGTTACAACCAGAATTTTCTATCATGATACCAGCAGTGTTTTCCAACATCTTGGAGAATGGATGTATCTTATACCTGTTATCATAGTTGCATTTGTTATATCGAATTCTATCAAAACGGGGGTAAAGTTTGAAATATACACTCTGGTACTGGCAATTGAAACCTTGTATTGGACATCCATATTTCGCCGTAGCGTATTGGATTGGGGATGTCTTTGCGGTGGAATGGGAAATGAAACAAGATTTTTTTTCTTTACAGCTGTATTTTTATTTATATTAATCATCAGGCAGCTTGGTAAAATAAAAGCATTCTTTTTCAAATTTATTTTTCTATCTATAATCATGATTATGATTTTAAATACCATGTCTGGATTTTTTATCCAATCTTATGCAGACGAGAACTGGAAATATGTGACAAAATTATACGATCCTGCTGGAGCATACAAATGTTATGTTGGGGAAGTGCCTCATGGATGGGCACTTGTAATTCCATGTTCAAAACCAGTATCAAACAATCTGACAGTAGCAGGAAGTGCTTTACCCGCAGAATCAGGTCCATCGATAACATTTACACCCCCGGTTCAACCAACAATTACATCAATAATATCAAGTTCATCATCTGTAAAATCTGGTCAGTCCATAACATTTACAGCAACAGTATCGCCAACACCAGATTACGGAGAAGTACAATTTTACATCGATGATACAGCTACAGGAAAGCCAGTTACAATTTCTGGAGGTCAGGCTATCTTTAGTACATCTCTCTCAGTTGGCTCACATCAGATTTATGCATCATATTCAGGTGCTCCAGACTTTAATGCCAGCATTTCAGGTAGGATGACAGTTACTGTGTCATCAGTATCAAACTCATAGGATGTGAATATAGGCTATTGTTACCTATATTCCGCAATAAGCAAATTGATATTTTTTTTACCCTTTTTACTGCCTAAAATAACGCTCCCCAGGCACAAGGAAATGATAAGATCAACAAAGGAATCCAATTTTTTGCACCAAAAAAGATCAAGATCACCTTATTGTGGAATATGAGTAGAACGTATCAAATAGCCCTTTTTTTAGATAGAAATTCTTTCTTGGCAAGTATTATTGGAAATACCATTGTATGAAAGGCAAGTGCGACATCCTCGCTTGCATTTGCCATCGCTTCGGTAGCATGATCAAAATCATCCGATACTACTAAAACATCTAATATCACTATCTTCTTTTTCTTCACCCTTTGAAACACTTCCAAAAATTACAGATGAGATAATTTTTTTGTATTAAGACGATCTTTTAAAAACTTCAATGGATCATTGACAATCTTCAAAACGCTTAAATAGAAAGCGGGGCACACGTGAAAACAGCAAATGAAAACTCTCATTGCTATCTCAATTATAACATTAGTTGCTCTAGCACTAATTCCGCAGATGTATCTTGCACATGCCCAGCTTGCGCAGAAAACGTCTGAAACACAGTACCTCAATCTAAGAGCGGTTGTATGGAATGAGTTCTTCAGAATGACCACTGCCGCATTTACAGTCGGCGCAGTTGTCTCAGGTACATTGATCTGGCTTGTCTGGAGATTTAGAGAATCAAACCCAAAGAACAAGAGCCCTACCAAATGGGAACGTCTTGAAGATCCAACAACTGGAAGTTACGAGGAGGACGGTCATTAGATGGGTCACGAGACCGCAGAATGGGTTTTTGTTGCTATTGTTATTTCAATTTTGGTATATGTCGGTGTAGATTCATGGATAGTTCAAAAGGCAGTTGAAGATGTTCCAGCAAATGCCGAGATTATAAAGGTAACAGGCCAGCAGTGGTACTGGAGTTTTGAGCATCCAAATGGAACAAAGGAGGTTAATACTTTACATCTCAAGGAGGGAAAACCATACCTGTTTGAGATCTACTCAAGAGATGTCATGCACTCATTTAATATCCCAGACTGGGTAGTCTTTGAGGACGCAGTTCCAGGTCATGTAAACCATGCATGGTTTGCGCCAAACGAGGTGGGAACATATCCTATCCAGTGCAGGGAATATTGCGGATTATTACATTATAACATGAGAGGAACGCTAATAGTGGAGCCTAGTAACTGATCATGAAAATAACCAAAAACATTTTATGTGTATCGAAAATATTTAGGATGGAGAAAGTTACATGGCGCTAGAACTTCAAAAACCACGACCAGTCTGGCAGATAATGTTTTCGACACATCATACTGATGTAGGTTATCTCTATCTGATATTTGGTATTACATTCTTGTTTATGGGCGGAGTATTGGCCATGATAATCAGGACACATCTATTCTTCCCAGGTCAAGGCGTTCTAGTATCAGACTCGGCAACATTTAACAGAATATTTACAGTTCACGGTCTTACAATGCTCTTTTTGTTTGCCCTGCCAGTTGCAAACGGTATTGGTAACTATCTTGTTCCAATCATGGTAAGATACAAGGATATGGCATATCCAAAGCTCAATGCTATTGCATTCTGGATGAATCCTGTAGGTGCTGCATTGCTCTGGCTTGGATTTGCAGATACGACATGGGTATCATATGCACCATATTCCATAATTCGAGCACCAGGACCAGCTGCAGACATGTTCATATTTGGCATGAAGATTCTTGGCATATCATCAATTCTGTCATCGATTAACTTTGTTGTAACAATTATCAAGTGCAAGCACCCAGACCTTCCACTACGAAGGGTTCCGCTATTTGCATGGTCAATGCTTACTGTATCCCTTATGACAATTGTTGCAATGCCGACATATGCAGCAGCGCTTATCATGATGTTAACAGACAGACTAGGACTTTCAGGTTTCTTCAATCCATGGGCAGGCGGAGATCCAATTGCATACTTGCACCTGTTCTGGTTCACATTCCATCCTGAGGTGTACATCTTTTTGTTACCGTCAATTGGAATGATGTATGAAATCATCCCAAGATTTTCAAGAAAGCCATTGTACAGTCAGGCTTCAGGTGTGTTTGCATTTGTAATGCTCGGTATCATAGGCTTTGCATCTTGGGGACACCACATGTACTCTACAGGAATGGACTTTACAACAAAGGTTGTCTTTATGATTGGTACTCTAGCTGCAGTTCCTGCATCAGGAATGCATGTCTTTAATTTCCTTGCAACAATGTGGGGAGCCAGAATTAGATTTGCAGCTCCAATGAAATTTGCAGTTGGTGGAATTGCGCTATTTTTCTCTGCAGGTGCTGGCGGTGTGTTAAACTCTGCAATGCCGCTAGACTTTATCACACACGGAACATACTGGGTTGTAGGCCACATGCACTTGTTCCTTGTAGGAACAATTGGATTTGGATTTGTAGCCATGATATACTACATGTTTCCATATATCACAGGTAGGATGTACAGCGAAAAGTGGGCAAACGTTCACTTTATTGGAATGCTCTGGGGAACTGTCCAGGTATTCTTTACACAACACTTGCTTGGTCTTGAGGGAATGCCAAGAAGAGTTTATGATTATCCGACACAATTCACGTCATGGGTACAGCTGAACCAGATTGCAACTGTGGGAGCATGGATACTTGGAGCAAGCTTTGGAGTATTCTTGGCCATGTTAATCTACTATGCTGCAAAAGGCAAGCCCGCCAACTTGGACGATCCATGGGGACTTGGTGGCAAATATTACTATCCGATAGAAGCAAAGAATCCACACGGTGGTCACTCGGGATATGGCTCATCTGACGCAAAGCATGCGCCTGAAATAGAAGCAAAGAATCCACAAGGCGGTCTCTCGGGACACTGATATGAGTAACAACGAGCACCCGGATACGATCTATAGGACAACCCCTAGAAGGGTTGGGAAAATGCTTGCAATTATAATCGGTATTCAAATAATCGGTGGCATAATATTTTTCACGCATTATGATTACTGGAATTCATACCTACCAAATGCAGGCAAGATTCAAGAATTGCAGATGGAAAAAATGGCAGAGAATCAAACTTCCGGCAGCGGTCCATCCTCAACGCAGGGAACATTTACGGGAAAAGTGATTCCAATATCACTAAAATTCGTCGAGTCGCCTGACTTTTCAAAGTATGGCTTTGACGCGCCAAAAGGTTCTCCAGGGTCTGATCCACAGATTAACGCAAACGTTGGAGATAAGATTGTATTTTCTGTAACAAACGGCGGCAAGTCATTTCATGCATTTGCAGTTACCGCCTCAACAAGCGGTCCAGGACCTGCAATACCTGGCACAACCATTGGAACTGCTGACAGCCCAATGAAGCCGGGACAAAGTGGCACTGTTACATTTATTCCAGCATCTGCTGGAACTTATTATTACATCTGTGCGGTGCCAGGCCACCGAGAACTTGGCATGCAAGGTGCGATAGTTGTGGGTGGAGGATCTGCCAGTATCCCAACAGGAACTGGAGGTACTGTTCCAGCAAGTGGACAGAAAGATTCGTTCTCACTTAGCTTCCAAATCAGTCCTGACTTTTCAAAGTACGGCTTTAATGGAACTGGTGGCTCGGGTACAGATCCAACCATTACTGTGCATTCAGGTGATACTGTTACAATTAACCTGAGCAACCCAAGCAAGTCATTTCATGCATTTGGAATAGTGACAAATCCTAGTGACCCAAGCGGGATTGTCTGGAATGCCTCATTTAAGACACCTGACAGCCCAATGAAGCCAGGTGAGACTGGAATTGTAACATTTGTAGCAGGAACTCCGGGATTATATCATTACATCTGCACTGTCCCAGGACATGCGGCACTTGGAATGAACGGACAATTTATCGTGGAAAAGTAAATGTATTTTAGGTATCTTGCACTTGCTTCTCTGGTAATCCTGTATTGCCTAATGTTCATTGGTGGATATCTAGAGTCAAGCGGGCAGGGACTTGAGTGTCCCCAATGGCCGCTATGTCCTAGCGGATTCTTGCCCTCTGCAGAATACCTAACAGAATGGACTCACAGATTGATTGCTGCAACAACAGGTGTCTTAATAATAGCTACTGCCGTTGCCAGCTGGAAAGTTGTCGGCTCACACAAAAATCTTAGAATCACTGGAACACTGGCGGGAATTTTTGCGGTATCGCAGATCGCATTGGGTGCAATAGTGATCAACACGCAACTCAAGGCAATAATAGTTGCAATTCACAATGGTATTGGTATATTGCTATTTGCAATGACCTTGCTTACTGCAATCTATGCGTTCAAGTTATCGCAAAGTAAAACCATCGAAACCAGTGCTGGCTCTGTAGGTTCTAGTTGAACTTATTCCCTACCATTGGAGATAACCTGACAGAGCCCTAATAAGAGCAGGCTTTGGACTAAATTTCATGCAGATTGGACTGCTTGGCAAAACCAATGTTGGAAAATCAACATTTTTTTCAGCTGCAACTCAAACTACTGCGCAAATTGGAAACTATCCCTTTACCACAATAGAGCCCAATATTGGTATTGTTTATGTTAAAACTGAATGCGCGTGCAAATATTTTGGGATAAATCATGTTCATCAACTATGTGTAAAAGGAACTAGATACATACCCGTGAAATTAATTGATGTGGCAGGCCTTGTTCCTGGTGCTCATGAGGGGAAGGGACTAGGAAACAAATTTCTAGATGATGCAAGGCAGGCAGAAGTGCTGATCCACGTGGTAGATGTATCGGGGTCAACAGACATCCAAGGCCAAACTGTCCCAGTTGGTACTCATGATCCACTCAAAGATGTTCAGTTTGTGGAAGAAGAGTTTGATCAATGGATGAAGCAAATACTTCAGAGGGAGTGGCACAAGTTGACACGGGAGCTAGAAAGCAAGAGTGGAAAAATAATTCATGCCATTACCCAAAGATTCAGCGGCCTTGGAATTGTGGAATATGATGTTGAGGTTGTACTGCATCATCTGGGCTTACAGATAAAAAAACCGATTGATTGGACTGAAAACGACATTTTCTCATTTGTAAAGGAATTAAGAAAGAGGACCAGGCCGATTATAATTGCTGCCAACAAATCTGATCTCTGTCATGATCTGGGAATATTGGACGAATTAAAAAAAATACATAATACGATAGCGTGCAGTGCAGAGACTGAACTATTATTGAGAAAAGCTGCAAAGGGAGGCCTAATAGATTATCTTCCAGGGGAGAAAAATTTCAAAATAATAGGGACAAATCTCAGTCCGCAACAACAAAAAGCGCTGGATCTGGCCCAAAAGGTGCTATCCAAGATTGGAGGTACAGGTATTCAACAGATACTGGATTCTGTCTGCTTTGATCTCTTAAAATTGATTGCAGTGTTTCCAGTAGAAGATGAATCAAAACTGTCAAACAAGAATGGGGAGATCTTGCCAGATGCAAGATTACTTCCAGCGGGCTCTACTGCAAGAGATCTTGCTAGGGCTGTTCACGAAGATCTGGCAAAAGGATTTCTTTATGCAATAGACGCCAAGACAAAACAACGAGTAGGTGCAGAGCATCAATTAAAAAATGGGGACGTGTTGAAAATAATGTCCACACTAAGTAGAGGATAATGATATGCTCTGTCTAGGGATAGAAAGCACTGCCCACACATTTTCGTGTGCCATTATTGAGAAAAAAGGAAAAAATGGAAGGATTCTGTCAGATGTTAGAAAAATATACAGACCGCCTGAAGGCAAGGGGATACACCCACGAGAAGCATCACGCCATCATGCAGAAAACTCCCCTCAAGTACTATCAGAGTGCCTAGAAAAGGCAGGTGTAAAAATTACCGATCTTGATCTGGTATCGTATGCCGCAGGTCCGGGTCTTGGCCCGTGCCTTAGGATTGGCGCAGTTGTGGCAAGATCCCTTTCTTCATACTATGATATACCGGTATATCCTGTGAATCATGCACTTGGTCATATTGAACTGGGCAAGATGCTTACCGGGGCAAAAGATCCTCTTGTTTTACTTGTATCAGGTGGTCATACTATGATCCTGGCGTTTCTAGGCAAGAAATGGAGGGTGTTTGGTGAAACGCTAGACATAACGCTAGGACAATTGCTAGATCAAATTGGAAGACATGCTGGATTTGCATCACCATGCGGTACAAAAATAGAGGAACTTGCATCCAAGTCGTCTAATTATGAGACCCTGCCATATGTAGTAAAAGGAAATGACGTATCTTTTTCAGGTCTTCTTTCTGCCACAAAAAGAATAATTCCAAAAGGACTGGAGACTGCATGCTTTTCATTACAAGAAACAGCGTTTTCAATGATAGGAGAAGCTGTAGAGAGAGCTTTATCGTTTACAGGAAAGAAAGAATTTCTAGTAGTAGGCGGTGTAGCAGCCAATGCACGGCTGTCAGAAATACTTTATAGCATATGTAAAAGACATGGTTGTAAATTCTTTGTAGCTCCAAAAGAATATTCTGGAGACTGTGGCTCTCAGATATCATGGGTTGGATTGTTGGAATCTTCAAAAAAAGGCGGTACAAAGCTGGAAGATACATTTGTAAAGCAGTCGTGGAGGCTGGATACCGTAGAGATACTTTATTGATCCTTGTAGTTAGAAATAGCCATCTTCAACATTTTTTCCCATTTTCCATTGTTAAAGACGCCAAACCTGTATGTCTTTTCACCTTCGTTGGTTTTGATTTTAATTAAAAGTTTTTTGATAAATCTTCCTTCTCTTGTTACTTCAACTATGTCATTTAGTTTAGCTTCTATTACAGTCTCACCAAACCTTTTGGAAAAATCCATAATTCTACCTTCTGTTTTGTCAAAAGCTATTCTCATGTTAGTAAGAGTAAGAATGCCCATGCCTGCTGTATCCTCTGAACAGTCCTCTTGGGTGATTTTTTTTTCGCCTGGTTCCACGAAATCTTTTTTTTATTGTATATTATAACTGTATATTTGTATAATTGTCAGGGGCCGCTCACCGGGGAGGCCCTCGCG
>VFSW01012013.1_pt1 | contig 12119 bp, 9 predicted proteins | sample 5358111 | NCBI WGS metagenome assembly VFSW01 (sample SAMN11554181, study PRJNA540505) | mine drainage metagenome | isolation source: sediment from site ElyBrook_90M | place: USA: Ely Copper Mine, Vershire, VT | collected 2017 | reverse complement strand
GCGTTGTCCATCGAACGATTTTTTTCCTCATAAACTGCTTCGAGCTCGGATTGGAAAATACGGAAAATAGGATGAGCAAAGCGCTCTGACTCCACCATCGCCCAATTCTTCGCGCGGTTTTCGGGAAAATCCGAGACATAGACCGTTTCTTCTTTCGAGGTAAAAGCGTTAAGCCCCCTAAACCCTAAGGCCTTATAAATTTTATCGAGCTCATTCGGAATCGCATACCGGGAAGCCTGAATGTTTTGCGCGTCGATCTCTTTATAGAGCCGTTCACGCATGGCGGGATCTTTTGAGGCAAAGCGCTCATCATAGAGCCGAACAATTTGATCCAGATAGGGCTTTTCTTTTTTATAGTCCGTCGTGCCAAAGCGAGTGGTCCCCTTGAACATCATGTGCTCAAGATAATGCGCAAGACCCGTCGTCTCATGCGGATCATAAGCGCTTCCCACCCGAACGGCGATCTGGGACGCGATGCGCGGAGTCTCATGATTGGGACTCAAATAAATGGTGAGGCCATTGGGAAGGCGTTCGATCGTCACCTTGAGGGGATCGTTCTCGAGCGGTTTTAAAATCGGAGCGGGAACCATCGGCGATGGAAGCGAAGAAGCGCGAAGGGCGGGAGTAATCCCAAGAAAAAGTAGAACGAATATTTTTAGATGTTTCATTACGAGAGGATACAAAATCTACCGCTATTTAGCGGAGACAGGGGGCAAAGCGCCGGGAAGCGGGGGCGTCTTGGGAATGGGAAGAGTAAAGAAAAACCGAGAGCCCTTGCCCAGTTCGGACTCAACTCCCATCTCGCCGCCATGGAGCTGAACGATTTCTCGCGCGATCTTAAGACCAAGTCCAAAGCCCGCCTTCCGCATGGCTTGGGCCTCTTGCGATTGAAAGAATCGCTCAAAAACGCGCGGCAAATCTTCTTTCGAGATTCCGATTCCGGAATCTTTGACTCCCACCGTCAGCATTTCCGGCCCTAAATCGACTTTGACAAGAACCGTTCCGCCCTCTTTGGTGTACTGCACGGCATTCGTGCAAAGATTCTGAATGACCTGACCAATTCGATGAGGATCTCCTTTAAGAATTGGAATTTGAGCGGGAGCCTGCGCTTCAAAACGGATTTTCCGCTGTTGCGCCACGATCTGAATGCGAGAACTCACCTCTTTTAAAACTTCCTGAAGATTAAGAGCCCCCAAATTGACGCGCAGTTTCCCCGATTCGATGGCGGCCAAATCCACGAGATCAGAAATAAGAAGATTGAGTGTATTTGCCGCAGAATGAATATGCGAAGAATATTCCAACTCCTTGGGTTTTTCTTTTAGTCCCATGCCCAGGATTTCAGAATACCCCAAAATCGCCGTCAGAGGATTTTTAACATCATGCGCGACCATCGCGAAAAACTTTTTTTGAAATCCGTTCATTTGCTCAAGTTGCCGATTGGACTCCTGCACCTCTTTTAAAAGCCGCGCGTTTTCCAAAAGCAAAAATCTCCGCTCAAGGGCGCGGCGAATGGAGAAAATAAGACGAGAAGGCTCAACGGGCTTAAGTAAAGCGTCATCAAGCCCGAGTTCAACAGACTGGCTCACTCCTTGAAGAGCGGTGGTCAATGGGTAGCGGTCCACCATAAAAATAATGCGCAAATCCGGATCCATATCGCGAAGTTTCTGCGCGATCTCAAGGCCCGTATGCCGAGTATAAGCCAGCGCGGCGCCGACAACGGCAAGATGAAATTTTCCTTTTCCTTGGGCGGAACGCAACGCCTCTTCCGCGTCCATGGTGGATGTGACCTCATAACCGGCGACGCGCAAGGATTGAGACAAGACTTCCAGAGTTGGCTTATAATTATCCAGAAAAAGGATTCGCTCCTTGCCTCGTTGAACTCCCTCGGAAATATTTGGCGCTTCGGAAAGAACTTGAGCGATTAGGGACGCCTCTTCGCGCAAAAGGGTGATCGGGATATTTTCCTTAAGACGCTTGGCCGCCCAATGAAGGCGGTCTAGGCTTGAAATGTAATAGCAAACGCAATTATTAACGGCCTTTCTCAAATCCGCGTCAAAGCGCTCCGCTTCCGTCCATGTCCCGGGAAAAGAAACGATAATCGCGCATTTCCGGCCCGAACCGAACGAAGGCGGCTCCGGCTTTTGAGTTTGAGCGACGTTTTTCCAAAATGCCCCGCTCCGAGAAGACAGATCCTCCGGCGGAGGAGTTCTTTCTAAAAGAAATTTATCAAGACCCTGCGCGGAAGCCCGCTCTTCAACGACAATTCCAGCCTGCCTTAGACCGATGGGCAGAGCGTGGCTCGTGTAAAACGCTTCATCCGCCAAAAAGACTACGGAACGTTCGATTGATCTTAATTGATCGGAAAAACCGCGCTGGAGCGGCCAAGAAAGCGCCCGGACAGGCCCCATCTCGACTGGGGAAAGCGTCGCCAGAGTTTCAAGAATAAACAAGGGAAAGCGCCCGCGCGCTTTGTAGGCGACTAAAAGAGCCTGGCGATCCGGCGGGGGAAGGCGCTCATAATCAATGACAAGCGCCGCGATATTGGGAACCCCCATGCGGATAATCGCGTCCGCCGCCGTTGGAAAAACTGACAGATCATATTCGCGATTTTTAAGCGGGGTCTCCATCTCGCCGACCAAAGCGAGGTCGGTCGTCACCAAAAAAACGACGCCCTTACTCATTTCAGGGGTCTCAGTTTTACGGTGAAATGCCGCAGACTTTCCGGCGCTTCCGTTATTTCAAGACCGCGAAGAGACTTCTTTCTTCGCGCGATATCGCCGAAGACTTCGATGATAAAATCGACATGGCTCTGGGTATAGACGCGTCGAGGAAGAGCCAAACGAACCAGCTCCATTGAAGCGGGCGTAAAATTTTCCCCTTCACCTCGACCAAACATCAATGACCCGACCTCGACCGAACGGATGCCGGCGGTCAAATAAAGTTCGCAAACGAGAGCCTGCGCCGGAAAACGATGTGGCGGAATATGGGGCAAAAATTTCTTCGCGTCCACATAAATCGCGTGCCCCCCCGGTGGCTCGACAATAGGAACGCCGTGCTTTCGCAAACCTTCCGCCAAATATTCCGCAGAACGCATGCGATAAGACAGGTAATTTTCATCCAAAATTTCTTCAAGCCCCCGCGCAATCGCTTCCAAATCTCTTCCCGCCAGGCCCCCGTAAGTCGGAAAGCCTTCGCCTAAAATTAAAAGGTCTTTTGATTTTTTAAGCCAGCTCGAATCATTAAACGCCAAAAATCCGCCGATATTGGCAAAGGCGTCTTTTTTCGCGCTCATGAGACAGCCCGAAGCGCAGGAGAAAATATCTCGCGCGATATCCAAAACGGGACGATGGCCTTGTCCCGGCTCGCGTTTTTTAATCAAGAACGCGTTCTCCGCAAAACGCGCCGCGTCGATCATCACGGGAATCTTGTTTTTTCGCGCGACTTCAGACACCGCTTTTAAATTCGCCAAAGAAACCGGCTGCCCCCCCAAAGAATTATTCGTGATCGTCATGATGATCATCGGGATATTTTCGGGGCCGATATTTGAAATCGAAGTTTTGAGCGCGGCGACGTCCATATTCCCCTTAAAAGGCGCAGGCGAGCCAAAATTTAACGCCTCTTTAACCGGCAAATCCAAAGCGCGCGCGCCGACCGCTTCGACATTGGCGCGGGTCGTGTCAAAATGCGTGTTTGCGATCACGGTTTTTCCGGGACCGCACAAAACCGACATGAGAATTCTTTCCGCTGCCCGGCCTTGATGAACTGGAAGCACATGATGGTATCCGGTCAGATTTTTGACCGCTTTTTCAAAAACAAAAAAGCTGCGCGCCCCGGCGTACGACTCATCTCCCCGCATCATGCAAGCCCATTGCTCTGATGACATGGCCGAAGTGCCGGAGTCGGTCAAAAGGTCGATTAGGACTTTATCAGCCGGAATTTGAAAAAGATTGTAGTGCGCTTTTTTGAGAAGGCTTTTTCGTTCGCCATCCGAGGTAAAACCCAAAGGCTCGACCATCTTGATTCTGAAAGGTTCGATAATCGTCTTCCATTGGTTTTTCATGACTAAACTCCCGTAAAAATTCCTTTTTCGCATTCCGCGCACGGACAAAGTTTTCTAAGACCATCAAAAGTATAAATCCCCGTTCCGTGTTCATCGGAAAAAGAAAACGCGAGACCGTAATGGCCGATGACGCTTTCTCGAAGAGACGTGATATCCGCGGGAATCGTTTTTGGATCTAAAATCATCCGGCCTGAAAACTCATCGCGGCAAAGAGCGCAGGGACAATTCTCCCTCAAATAGCGAAACGGATAATCACTGACATGGTCGTCATCCCACACAATGCGAATTTTTTCCGCGCCGATTTTTTCAATGCCCTTAGGATTCGCCATTTGTAAATTGTCAACTACCCCCTGAATGTTATAAAATTCAGTGCGTTTATGGGAATTCACTGGACGGCGCATCGCTCCGTAAATTCGTCTTTTATACGCCCTCCAGTCAAAGCCCAAATACTTCGGCATGGAGAATGAAATGAAAAAACCGAGCAAAGCGGACCTCCTCAAAGAACCTATCGAGCACATCGACATCGCGAGCTTTAACGCGGTGCCGCTCTTAGAAGCGATGGATAAGATGGCGTTTACCGCGAGAGATCTCGCGCGCGCCTCGCAAATCTATGACCGCATGCTGGGCGACAAAGACACGGGCATCATTCTCTGCTTGGCGGGCTCGCTTTTTTCCGCAGGGCTTAAAAAAGTCGTCTTTGACCTCATTGAAAATAACATGGTTGACGCAATCGTTTCCACCGGCGCCAATATCGTGGACCAGGATTTCTTTGAAGCCCTTGGAAACAAACATTACAAGGGAACGAAGTGGGTCGACGATCACGCTCTACGCGCGGCCCGCGTCGACAGAATCTATGACACCTTCATCGATGAGGACGCTTTAGGCGAGACCGACAACGTCACTTCCGAAATCGCCAAAAGCTTAAAACCTCGCCCTTATTCCTCTCGGGAATTCATTCGGGAAATGGGAAAGTATTTGCTCACCCGCGGAAAGGTAAAAGAATCCGTTATTCTTGCCGCCTACAAAAAAGGCATTCCGATTTTTGTTCCGGCTTTCTCCGACTGCTCGGCGGGGTTTGGCCTTCTCCACCACCAGTGGAACAATCCGGACGAACATGTCTCCATTGACTCGGCAAAAGACTTCTTAGAACTCGTCAAACTCAAGCTCGCCTCAAAAGAGACGGCCCTTCTGATGATCGGCGGCGGAGTTCCGAAAAATTTCGCCCAAGACATGACGGTCGGAGCCGAGATGCTGGGCCTTAACCCCCGCATGCACAAATACGCGGTTCAGATCACCGTCGCCGATGAAAGAGATGGCGCGCTCTCTGGCTCCACGTTGCGGGAAGCCTGCTCTTGGGGAAAAGTGGACACGGTCTATGAGCAAATGGTCTTTGCCGAAGCGACCTTGGCCATGCCGTTGCTCGCGTCTTACGCCTATCACAAAGGATCTTGGCACGGACGCGCGGCAAGACGCTTCAACGATCTCTTGGACAAAAAAGCAAAAGAGACCGCCGGGGCTTTGCGCTAAAGCGGGAAGGATTTTCCAATGGCCGTCGCAAGTTTCGACCCCAATTCGGCGGCCGAAGAAGGCTCTGGAATCTTTGGCCTTCCGGTTAAGGAAAAAGACGCCACGTTGGTCTATCTTCCGGTCCCCTGGGAAGCGCCAACCTCTTACGGTGGCGGAACGGCGCACGCTCCCTCGGCGAGTTTAAAAGCGAGCCACCAAGTCGATTTATTTGACGGCCAAATTTTAAAACCCTACGAGCCCGGACTTTTTTGCCTGCCGGAATCCAAAAAAATTCAGGCTTGGAATAAAAAAGCCAAGGCTGCGGCCCAAAAAGTGATCGCCGCTGGCGGAGTCGACCCAAGAAATAAAACTCTCCAGAAATCCGCTCATGTCGTCAACGAACTCAGCGAAAAACTTAACGAAGAAGTCTATCGGGAAGCTCGTCGCCTAATGGATTCCGGAAAAATCGTGGCGCTCATCGGCGGGGACCATTCCACTCCCTACGGCGCGATTCGCGCGGCCTCAGAAAAATTTCAAAATCTCGGCCTTCTTCATTTCGACGCGCATCATGACATGAGAAAAGCCTATGAGGGTTTTACTCATTCGCACGCCTCGATTCTCTATAACCTCATCGAAACTCTCCCCAAAATCGGCCCCGTCGTCCAAGTCGGCATTCGCGATTACTGCGAGCAAGAAGCGGATTACGCGCAAAGCAAAAAAAATATCGTATCTGTTTTTTATGATTCCGAAATTAAGGCGAGCCTCTTTCAAGGAGAACCCTGGCAGGGTATCGTTTCACGACTTATCTCTTCTTTGCCGGAAAAAGTTTGGATTACCTTCGACATCGACGCGCTCGACCCGCGCCTGTGCCCACACACAGGCACGCCGGTCCCGGGCGGGCTTGATTTTGACCAAGCGATATTTATCATCGCACAGGTAGCCAGAAGCGGACGCAAAATCATCGGCTTTGACTTAAACGAAGTGTCCCCCGGCCTTAAATCCTCAGAAGGAGAATGGGACGCCAATGTCGGGGCCCGACTCCTCTACAAGATGTCCGCTTGGACTTTGCTCAGCCAAGGCTTGCGCGGAATCCGCGCCACTCATTCCTAATCGCGAAGAATCGCGGTGTATCCCGAACAAGACGACATCGGAAGACGCGGGTATTTTACGAAACTCTTATTTTCTAACGACAACTCACACAAATAGATCGGCGCGCCGCTTTTAGAGCGCAAGAGTTTGGAATATTTGCAACTGGCGCAGAGACCGACGCGCTTCTCAATTTCCTTTTGAAGACAATTTTTACATAAACAGTCTTCCTTCGTAATCGGCGAAATAGCCGGAAGCTCCTCGCACCAACACCGTTTCATTCCCGCAGCCGAACCGCAAATAAACTGAGTGGAACATCGAGGACATTGATTGGCTTTGGGCGCGCCGTCGGATGGATTCATTCTTAAACAAAAGTGGCGAGAAGCGTGGACGTGACAGGGATCGAACCTGCGACCTCCTCGTTGCGAACGAGGCGCTCTCCCAGCTGAGCTACACGCCCGTAAGTCAGATTATACAATACTTTCTAAAGGACCTCGGCGGCGAGTATAATACGTACATTTGGGGAATAAACTCGTTACAAAAAACTTACGCTCTCAATACTCTCGGCTCAGGTGGCAAGCATTATGATTGAGGAGTATGAAGCTCTCTTGGACGCGCCAAGTTTTCGCCATTGGAATATGGATCGCAACAGCGGCGTAAATATTATTTCCCAAAGTCGCCTTCGCGCACTGTCCCATCTCCTACGTGATCACTGGACCTGGCGGTCTCTACTGGCAAATGAGCATCGATGTGGACCTCTACGACGGCATGCTGCCGGGTGGAACTCCAAGTCAGCTGGGTCCGATCACGTCGTGGCCAGACACGCGTCGCCTCGGCGTGACGGTGGGCACGGTTCCCATATCCCTTCTCTTTACAGACGGAACCCACTTTGCCGTTTGCCCGCCGGTAATGCTGAACCTGTCCGGCCCGCCCGACTGTAGCGAGGACATGAGCGGTCCAGATGAGGTCCCCCACCCTTTGTGCATCCCGTACTTCACGGTGGTGCAGACATCTCCCGGTGTTTATAGCTGTAGCTCAACATGCCAGGTCGGGACTTTCCCTGTCCCTCAAGCCTATTCGCCGCCACCTTCAACTCCGCCAATCTTATCGGCAATCCCCCCAAGCTCCAGCACGGCGGCAAGCGCCGCCATCGCGCTCAGCGTTTCAGGCACGGGATTTATGGGAGGCGCCATCGTCAACTGGAACGGTTTTCCACTTTCCACATTTTTAATTAACAACAACTCAATTGCAGCGCTCGTGCCAAGCGCGCTTTTGGCTTCCCCTCAAACCGTCAGCGTGACGGTGGCCATTCCTGGAAGCGTGTCAACACCGCTGGCATTTACAATTTCCCAATGAAAATCTCGCTGAAAATAAGACTCGTCACCGCAAGTCTGCTCGCGTTTTTGACGCTAGCGTCGCGCTTTGCCTGGGCGCATTGCAGTTTGCAATACCAGGTGATTGGGCCCGGCGGCTTGTTTTACCAGGCCGGTCTCGGCCCGATTCAAAATTTGGGACTTCTCCCCGGCGGGACCACCAGCCAACTGGGGGCCGACGTCTCCTGGACCGACATGAGGTATCTGGATTTATCAGGCACGATACAGGTCACTCTCACGGCCACGGACTTGACTGGCTCTGTCTCCTGCCCCGCCATCAGCCTGAACCTGGACGGTCCGCCTTCATGCTCCGACGACTTCTCGCCCGAGGGTTTTCCGCCGTGCACCCCCAGCTTCACCGTAACGCAAACGGCGCCCCACATATTTAGTTGCAGTTCAAGCTGCGTCAGCTATCCACAGCCGCATAACTGGCTTGCAAACTATTATTTAGGGAACTCTCCGGCGCCACCGCTTTCAGCGCTTTCACCCCAATCGACTCTCGTGGGAACGCCGGCCTTGGCGCTCGCGATCCAAGGATCGGGATTTGTTGGCGCGTCCCAAGTACAATGGACCGGCTCGCCACTAACCACTGTACTTGTCAGCAATTCATCCTTATTGGCCTTGATTCCATCATCGCTCATCGTCTCTTCTGGCACAAACAACGTGACTGTCCTTAATCCCGGCGGAACTTCATCGCCACTCGTTTTTAGCGCATTGAGTCTCGTTCCTGCACCTTTAATTTCCAATATTTTTCCGGCTTCTGCCGTAGTCGGAAGCGCTGCCTTAAGCTTAACGATTGCCGGATCCAATTTTATCAGCTCTTCGATTGTTCTCTGGAATGGCGCCAATCGCAACACGGTGTTTATCAGTAGCGCTCAACTCAACGCACAAATACCCGCTTCCGATCTCATCGCTGTCACGACTGCGGCCGTGACGGTCTTTAGTTCAGGCCCCGGTGGCGGAATGTCTGCGCCGCAAGATTTCTTTGTGACGGCAGCACGTCCCGCAATGCCCCCCATCACATCCGGAACGGCCCAAGTGGTGACAAGCACCGGTGGAATTGTGACGTTTCAGGGTTTTCCCGGACCGACGACAATCATCAACGTTCCTAGCGGGGCATTCAATACCGCAGTCACTATCGCGATTCAAACTCCGAGCGTTTCTCCCGCTTGCAAATTTCCACCCGGACAGTCTTTTAGCGATCCCGGCGTGGATGTGGAACTTTCCGTTAGTTCCGGTATCGAGCCATCTTCAAATGTAGGGATCTCCCTGTCCTATGCCGGAGCCTCTCTTCCCACTGAAACGAATCAATCAGGACTCTTTATCGCGCGCTGCGACACAAATGTCGGCGTTTGGATTCCGCTCGCATCAAACACGGATACCTCGAAAAGCCTCGTCACAGCCCAAACCGATCGTTTCTCATTTTTTAAAGTTTTGGCTTACGCTCTTCCCAGCTCAGTCAAAGACGTCGAGATATCCAACAATCCCATTCGCCCCGCCCGCGGGATCACGAGCACCACTCTGAGCAATCTTCCGGCAAACGCTCGGATACGAATTTACACAATCTCTGGGCTCATCGTTAAAGATATCACGACCGACGCCTCCGGCACTACGACTTGGGACGCGACCAATCAATCCGGCCGCAGGGTCGCCAGCGGCGTTTATTTTGTCTTTGCGCAAAGTGCGGGGACAAAAAAAACGTTTAAAATCGCGGTGCAGCGGTGAAAGCTAAAACTGCAAAAGGCAGGACTGAAAGAGAATTTATTGATCGGAGTCTAGGCCCGCTCGACCGCTTTCTGCCAGAGCTTGAGTCGATCGGCGCGACTCTTCGAACTCATCGCGGGCTTAAATTCGCGGTCTTTTCTCCAGATTTTTTTGATGTCACTTGTGGTTTTCCAAATTCCCACGCCGAGACCCGCCATGAAAGCCGCACCCATGGCGGTCGTCTCAATGGTTTGGGGCCGAACGCAGCGCGCGCCGAGATAGTCTGCCTGAATCTGCATCAAGAGATCGTTGGCAGACGCTCCGCCATCGACTTTAAGGCTCAAGATCGGGCGAGTGACGTCTTTTCGCATGGCGTTTAATATCTCGACATTTTGAAGCGCCATTCCTTCCAAAGCGGCCCGAGCCAAATGAGCCTTAGTCGAACCTCGAGTCAGTCCGCAAATCACGCCTCGAGCCATGGGATTCCAGTAAGGCGCTCCAAGCCCGGTCAACGCGGGAACAACCTTAACTCCGCCGCTGTCTTTAACCGAACGGGCCAGCGCTTCAATTTCAGATGAGGATTGAATGATTTTGAGTCCATCTCGAAGCCATTGCACCGCCGCGCCACAAACAAAAGCCGAACCTTCAAGGGCGTAACTCGTGCGCCCCCCCCAATGAAGAGCGACCGTGCTGACGCAACCGGAACGGCTCATGACGGGCTGATCGCCTACATTCATCAAAAGAAAACTGCCCGTCCCAAAAGTGCATTTGGCCTCGCCCGCATTAAAACAAGCCTGGCCAAAAAGCGCCGCTTGCTGATCGCCCGCCATTCCGGCAATGGGAATTCCATCGGGCAAACCAGGCACATTCTGGGTGCAGCCAAAAATTCCGATATTGGGACGAATCTCCGGCAAAATTTCTTTTGGCACGCCTAAAGCCCGGCATAAATCAATGTCCCATTTTAAAGTTCGAAGATTCATCAGCAAGGTCCGAGAAGCGTTGGTCGCGTCCGTCGCGTGAACCTTGCCACCTGTCAAACGCCACAAGAGGAAAGAATCAACAGTGCCAAAAGCGATGTCGCCTTTTTTCGCTTTTTTTCGAAGACCCGGGACATGGTCCAAAAGCCAACGGATTTTCGTTCCGGAAAAATAGTGATCGAGAAACAGCCCCGTGCGCTTGTGAAAAAAATCCTCGAGATTTTTCTGTTTAAGATACCCGCAAAAATCCGCAGTGCGGCGATCCTGCCAGACAATCGCGTTATAAACGGGTTTGCCCGTGCGACGATCCCAGAGGAGAGTCGTCTCGCGCTGATTCGTAATCCCGATGGCGGCGATATCCGAACCGAGGACTTTTGATTCTTTGAGAGCCGCGGCCACGGAGCGCAAAGTAGAGCGCCAAATTTCTTCCGGATCATGCTCGACCCAACCAGGCTTTGGAAAAATCTGCCCAAATTCCAGATTAACCTTCGAGAGAATCCGACCTCGCTCGTTAACAATGACGGCCGTCGTTCCGGTCGTTCCTTGATCGATGGAAAGAATGTATTGGTGCACGAAACGTCAGATCCCAGAGGACTTGGGGGTTCCGTCAGAATTGTAGAGTTCTTGGACCAGTTCGCGAATTTTTTGATCGTCCCCGCCGGTCTTAAAAACATGATAAATATTCAAAATGAACGCGCGGGCTTCCTTAACATCGGGAGAAGGGCGAGACTTTTCCTCGTTATCCAAAATCTTATCAGTCGTCGCAATCTCTTCGCCTGTCGGATAAATCGCTTTAATGCAATCGTATTCCCGATGAAAGGCGACACTCTCCACGTCTTCAACCGAGCCATCGCAAATATTGGGGTCCGACGCGTACCCCGCCTCATGAAAGAGAACGCAAGCGGCGATCGGACGGCCCACATAAGTCGAGATATCGGCAAGATGAGGATGAAGGTCGATCATGCCAGCCTTGTCTCCGGATTTTGAGCCGCAGACTTTGTGATAAAGACCGAGCTCATTAGACGGCAATTTCTCATATGAAATGCGGTTAAGGGAATTCATCTCATCGATCGTGGCGAGAGTGTCGCTAATAGAAGCGGGCGGCATACGGTTGGAATTCATTTCAATTCTGGAGCGCGCCGCGTCAATTAAATCGCTGACGGAAGCGGGGGCCTCCCCCACTTCTTTTTCCATCTGCCAGGGGTGAAGATGGGCGCGGATCAAGATTGCCGCTCCCGGCATTCCATCTCCAAGATTTTTGGATTTTTGCCCGATCGTCTCAACTGAGGAGTCTCCACCAAGCAGTCCCAAGAGTTTCGAGGCCTGTTCCCCCATATCCACGGCATTGGAGGGAAGTCGGGAAGAATTTCCAATCGTAATGGGAAGATCGCGGGCGTTTAAATGGAGTTGAAA
>VFSW01012012.1_pt1 | contig 12119 bp, 15 predicted proteins | sample 5358111 | NCBI WGS metagenome assembly VFSW01 (sample SAMN11554181, study PRJNA540505) | mine drainage metagenome | isolation source: sediment from site ElyBrook_90M | place: USA: Ely Copper Mine, Vershire, VT | collected 2017 | reverse complement strand
GCATCCCCCAGGTTGTCCACCACCCGGCAGAAAATCCACCAGGGGTGCGTACTCACGGGGACGGACAACGAAGGATTACGCCGACAAAGTCAGCTGTTCCACCGCTTCCGCACCGGCTGCCGCAATGATGCCATCCTGAAAGGACTGTACACCGGAAACCCCAATGGCCCCCACCAATTGCCCTTCGCTGAAAAGAGGCAAGCCTCCTTCGACGGGAGTGTTCCCCGGCAGGTTGAGCATGACGATGCGTCCGCCCACCACCGTTTCTTCCATTACTTTGGTGGAACGCCGGAACAGAAAAGCAGTACGGGCTTTTTCCTGAGCCACCTGAACAGAACCCACCTGAGTATGATCCGCCCGTTCCAGCAACATCAAATGCCCCCCTTCATCGAGGATGGCAATGACTACATTCCAGTGATTTTCCACCGCCTTGGACCGTGCAGCGGCGACGATGGCGTAAGCGTCGGAAAGGGAAAGTGCGCGTTTCAGTTCCATTCTGTCATCCTTGTCGTATTCAATGATCCCGTTGGATCAATAGTCGATATGCAAACGCAGTCCGAACACATCCGCCGAACCGCGCAGTTATTGTACGCGGGATTGACAATGTGTTGCCAGTCAATCGATCGGAATATCGATAATGGCCTTGATGGTCCATCCGTCTGCAGCCTGGGTCAGGCCACGACCAACCCCGAAGTTGATGACCCAAGGTTTCATATTGATGTCCACGGCAGCAAACAACACATTATTCTGCTGCGAATAGGGAAACATCGTGGTGAGCGTACTCAACACGGAATAGTACTCGAAGCCTGCCATAAAGCCAGGCATCACATTTCGTCCCACCTTGATCTGCGGACTGAACACCGGCCCACCCTGTCGATAGCCGGGGCGCAGATTATAATCCAAAGTGGGGTTGATGTCATACAACCACTCCGCATCCCGATAGCCGATGATGGAACGTAACTCCATCATTTGCTGTGTGGGTTCGTAGATCGGTTTGATATCGGAAATTTCCACATTCAATCCGTAAAACAGCCCTCCCGTATCCGGGGCTTTTTGCGGAATCCATTTCATCCGCACACGGGGACCGGCAAACTGGGTTCCATCATAGTAGCCATGAACCACCGGAAGGTATAACCCGGCCTCCAGGGTGGGGGTCAGGCCATAACTGATTTCCGCCGTACTCCGATATCCATGGGTATCCACCATCCCATCATTGGGTGGAATATACTGGGGTCCGGAAGGGGTGCTGTTGAGGTGCATTTGCAACCCCCATTGACCGGGATCGTTGATGGTATCGTCATAGACCTGAATTTCATCCTGCAATACCGCTTGCGCACCGAGTGGATAAAAACCCGCCAGCACCCACACCGCCAAACGGCAGAGGAATATATCTCCCTTTCCTTTTCCCGTTTTTCGCATCACCGGCCTCGTTCGCACAAAAGCACGAAATTATAACGAAGCCACCCCCCCTTCTCCATGAAGGTTTTATGACACTTTATCTCAACTGGGCAAATGAGCCAGGATGGAATCCACACTCTTCTTGGCATCACCAAAGAGCATACGTGCATTCTCCTTGTAGAAAAGGGGGTTTTCCACACCGGAATAGCCTGTCGCCATGCTGCGTTTGAAGACCACCACCGTCTTGGCCTTCCAGACCTCCAGCACCGGCATGCCGGCAATGGGGCTACCCGGATCTTCCTGGGCACTGGGATTGACGATGTCGTTGGCCCCCACCACCAGCACCACGTCCGTGTCCGGGAAATCCCCGTTGATTTCATCCATTTCCATGACAATGTCGTAGGGCACTTTGGCTTCAGCCAGTAACACGTTCATGTGACCGGGCAAACGTCCGGCCACAGGATGAATGGCAAAGCGTACTGTCACCCCCTTGGCACGGAGACGACGGGTAATTTCGCTGATGGCTCCCTGGGCCTGTGCCACGGCCATGCCATAGCCGGGAACGATGATCACACCTTGGGCATCGGCCAGCAGGTGAGCCGTTTCTTCCGCCGACACGGCCACCACTTCACCCTGGGGGCCTTCTGCCGCAGAAGAAGTTGTACCGCCCGTACCAAACCCGCCCAGGATGACACTGAGGAAACTGCGGTTCATGGCCCGGCACATGATGTAAGACAGGATGGCCCCGCTACTGCCCACCAGGGCACCAGTGACGATGAGCAAGTCATTGGAGAGCATGAAACCAGTGGCCGCCGCTGCCCAACCCGAATAACTGTTGAGCATGGACACCACCACCGGCATGTCTGCGCCTCCAATGGCCATGACCAGATGAAAACCGATGAACAGTGCCAGCCCTGTCATGAGCAGCAAGGGCAGCAGGGGTGCCATGGTCGATTCCGCCCCCACGAATCCAATACCCAGATAAACCGAAATCAGAATCACCAGCAGGTTCAGCAGGTGACGCCCCGGCAGGGCCAGAGGTTTGCCGGAAATGGAACCGCGCAATTTACCGAAAGCCACCAGGGACCCGGTAAAGGTCAACGCACCGATGAACACCCCCACAAAAATCTCGGTACGGTGGACGCTCAGTTCGGCGCCTTTGAATACCGTATGCGCGTCCAGAGTACTGGCATAGCCCACCAGGGTTGCTGCCAAGCCCACGAAACTGTGAAGGATAGCCACCAGTTCGGGCATTTGGGTCATCTCTACCCGTACCGCCAGCATCCAACCCACCACGGCCCCCACCAGAATAGCGGGAATCAACCAGCCCAGATTGCCCACCTGCCCACTCAGCAGGGTCGCCCCCACTGCCAGCGCCATGCCTGTCGCCCCATAAAAATTGCCCCGTCGTGCCGTCTCCTGCCGGGACAATCCGCCCAGACTCAGAATGAACAGAATCGCTGCCGCGATATAGGAAACCGTCAATACTCCATTACCCATGAAACAATCCTCAATCTTTGCGGAACATGTTCAACATGCGCTGGGTCACGCGGAACCCGCCAGCGATGTTGATGGTGGCAATCAACACGGAGAACACCGCCAGCCCGACCACGCTGGGCTCGGAGTTGGCCATCTGCAACAGGGCCCCCAGCACGATGATGCCGCTGATGGCGTTGGTCACGCTCATGAGAGGCGTGTGCAGGGCCGGGGTCACATTCCATACGACCTGATAGCCCACAAAACAGGCCAGAACAAAAACCGTAAAGTGTGGCAAGAAGGCGGGCGGCGCGTACAGCCCCACCAACAGAAAGAGTATCCCTCCGCCGCCGAACACCTTCAAAAGGGTAGAGAGATGAGCGGGCCCGGAAGATTCGCCGTGCTTGGGTGCCGGCACCATGGCCGTCGCCGGTTTGGCAGGCGCAACAGCCCGAATCTTAAGCGGTGGTGCAGGCCAGGTCAATGCGCCCTGATGGACCACAGTGGCCGTACGAATGACCTCATCCTCCATGTTGACCACCAGTTGCCCCTCCTTTCCGGGGGTCATGTCAGTGAGCAGGTGGCGCAGGTTGGTACCGTACAACTGGCTCGACTGGGCCGCCAAACGGCTGGGCAAATCGGTGTAACCGATAAGGGATACGCCGTGAACCACAGTCACCTGACCGGGCACCGTACCTTCACAGTTCCCTCCTTGTTCCGCAGCCAGATCCACAATGACACTCCCGGGTTTCATGCTCGCCACCATGTCAGCGGTGATCAAACGGGGGGCCGGCTTGCCCGGAATCAAGGCAGTGGTCACGATAATGTCCACTTCCTTGGCTTGAGCCGCGAAGAGGGCCATTTCCGCAGCGATGAACTCGGGGCTCATTTGCTTGGCGTAGCCCCCGGTTCCACTCCCTTCTTCCTTGAAATCCAGTTCAAGGAACTCTGCCCCCATGCTTTCAATCTGCTGTTTGACCTCAGGACGGGTATCGAAGGCACGCACGATGGCACCCAGACTGCGCGCCGTCCCAATGGCCGCCAACCCTGCCACCCCGGCGCCGATCACCATCACCTTGGCGGGAGGCACCTTACCAGCCGCCGTGATCTGCCCAGTAAAAAACCGCCCGAAATGCTGGGCCGCTTCGATGATGGCGCGATAGCCCGCAATATTGGCCATGGAACTCAGGGCATCCAGTTTCTGCGCGCGGGAAATGCGTGGTACGGCATCCATGGACAACGCCGTGATTCCCTGGACCCTGAAAGCTTCCAGCAAGGCCGGATTCTGAGCCGGCCAGAGAAAACCAATCAGAGTGGACCCGGCACGCAAAGCATGGGATTCCAGTTCACCCGTGGCAGGATCAACCTCGGGTGGGCGCACCTTGAGTACGATATCCGCCTGTTCCCACACCGCCCGGGCCGAGGGCAGAATCCGCACCCCTACCGCTGCGTACGCCTCATCACCCCATTGGGCTGCTGCCCCCGCCCCACTTTCCAGAGCCACGACATAGCCCAGTTTCATCAACTGGGTGACCGTCTCCGGGGTAGCGGCCACACGCCGCTCTCCCGCATGGATCTCCCGCGGTATCCCGATCATCAACGCCATAACGATTCTCTCCACAGAGGGGGGCGCGCTGGGGCCCCTTTTCAGAAAACCCCCATTCTATCCTGAGCGCGCCTTCTTGGGGCGCAGAAGTTGCACAGGATACCCCAATGCTTCCCAACGTGCCCAGTGGAAACAGGGGCCTGGATCGGTTTTACGGCCTGGTGCCACGTCGCTGTGTCCCGTAATTGCCTGAATCGGATAACGTGCGCAGAGTCCCTGGAGCAAGGCGTCCAGCGTGCCATACTGCGCCTCCGTAAAGGGAACATGATCGGTCCCCTCCAGTTCGATGCCCAGAGAAAAATCATTGCACCCCTGCCGTCTGCCCCACTGGGACACCCCGGCATGCCAGGCGCGCGCATCGGTGGATACGAACTGGATCAGCGTGCCTTCGCGCCGGATCAAAAAATGGGCGGAGACACGCAAGTCCCGCAGAGACTCAAAAGAGGGATGGGCTGAGGGATCCAACCGGTTGGTGAACAGGTCCTCCACAGCCCGGCCCCCAAACTGCCCCGCCGGCAAACTGATCGAGTGGATCACTACCAAAGTCGGGGGAGACCCCGCTCGGGAACGGCTATCAAAATTAGGAGACAGGCAATGACAGGCACGTCTCACCCAGCCCTCGGAATCCACAAAAAAAGGTGGGGGAGAGGTCAGATTCCGCCCAGTCATTGGGCGCGTACACCGGCTTGGCGGTGGGCTTCACTACAGAACCAGTCGCCCCTCTGGGAAAGAGCCTCCTGCCGGGGCAGGAACAGTCCGCAATGCGCGCAACGCACCATATCCTGGGTCGTTTCAAGTTCTTCGGAAGCCTCCGAAGGAGGGCGCTGAACCCGTCCCGTTCCGGTGAAATTTGAAAACAGGGAGCCCGTTGGGGCTTTGCGCCCTGTGATCTGGCGATACACCCAAAAAATCACCAGTCCCCATAAAATCCATTTCAATAGCATCTGCCTTTCCTTGCGTTGCGTCGTCACTCCCCCCGAGGAAGAGGAGGAAACCTTTTCCAAACCCAACCTGAGCCGGAAAATCCATGTAAACTGATGGCTCGGGCATCACGCCCCAGTGTCTGTAGTCTTCACGACCACTGACATCATAGCTCACTCACAGGTTTTCCATCCATGTCTATCCCGCACGCGCGTCCGCGCTGGAAAGGTTTTTTGGCCGCTGCCGTTGTGGTAGTCTGCTGGAGCGGATTCAATATCGTTTCCCGCCTCGGTGGCAAAAGCACCCTGACTCCCTACGACCTCGCCGCACTGCGATTTGGCGTAGCCGGTTCCCTCATGCTGCCAGTCTATTTTATTTCGAGGAACCCCCTGTCTCTGCGCCAACTTCTGATCATTGCCAGCAGCGGTGGGCTGTTCTACGCCTTGCTCATCTATGCCGGTTTTTCCCTGGCACCCGCAGCTCATGCCGGTGTACTGGTCAACGGGGGGATTCCTCTGGCCAGCGCCGCCATCGCCTGGATCTGGCTCAAAGACCGCCCCAACAGCGCCACCCTGACGGCCCTGATATTGACCGCGCTGGGATTGATGGTCATTGGTTTCTCCCGTTTCGCTCCAGGTTCTGCTACCCCATCGACGGGAGAAAAATACTGGATGGGCGATCTCTGCTTTATCGGTGCAGCCTTGTGCTGGGCCTACTACGGCTTGCTGGTCAGAGTATGGAACATCCGCCCTCTGGACGCAGTCAGCGGCATCACCGTAGGTGCTGCCGTGCTCTATTTGCCCCTGTATGCCCTGTTCCTGCCCAAAGGATTGTCCGGCGTCAGTACTTCGGCCCTCCTGCTTCAGGGGATCTATCAGGGCATCATTGCCGCACTGGTCGCCGCCTTCAGTTTCGCCTATGCCACCCTTTCTCTGGGCAGTGGAATCGCCTCCATGATGCTGGCCATCGTTCCGGGAACCACCACTCTGCTGGCGGCACCTTTTCTGGGCGAAGCCCTGACCCTCACCACACTGGGCGGTGTGGCTCTGGTGTCGGTGGGCGCAGCCCTCGGGGCCAAAGTCAAAAAAACAGCACCAACCCCCACACCACTGCGGCATTCACCAGACTAACCAGAACAGCGGCACTGCCGATGTCTTTGGCCCGTTTGGCGAGTCGATGATCTTCCAGAGAAATTCGGTCCACCGTGGCTTCCACCGCCGAGTTCAACAGTTCCACCAACAATACCCACAGGATACTGCCGATCAACAGGGCATGCCCCTCCCCGGAGGCGTGAAGTATCAGGGACAGGGGAATCAATACGCCGGATAGAGCCACTTCCTGACGAAAGGCACTTTCATGCCGATAAGCATCAATAAAACCGGTAAGGGAATAGCCCAGGGCATTCCAGATTCGCTTGAATCCCCTTTTCCCCTTATAGGGGCTTTCTTTCTGAATCATCCCATCCCCAGTTCAGCAATAATGGGAGAAACATGCACCACCGGTTGTAAATGCGCCAGGAACTGATGGGTAGCGGCGGCCCAGGAGAACTTCTCCGCATGGGCTCGAGCGGTGACCCGAGAAATATTCAGGGCAGCGAGGCAAGCCGTTCGCAAATCCTCGTTCAGCGCTCCGGCGGGGGAATCCCCGATAACATCCAGCGGTCCTGTCACAGGGTATGCCGCCACCGGGCAGCCACAAGCCAAGGCCTCCAGCAGTACCAACCCAAAGGTATCGGTCTTGCTGGGAAACACAAACACATCAGCCGAGGCATACACGGCAGCCAATGCCTGCAGATTCAACACCCCCAGATAATTGACTTTCGGATAGCGTTGGCGCAAACGGGGCAAGGCCGGCCCTTCCCCCACCACCCATTTGGAACCGGGCAATTCAAGGGACAAAAAGGCTTCCACATTCTTTTCCACCGCCACCCGCCCCACGTACAGAAAAATCGGCGGTGCCGAATCCAACCGCCGGCCCCGTTCAGAACGAAAAATCTCCAGATCCACCCCCCGACTCCACAGCACCACCCGTTTGAAACCCTGACGTTGCAAATCTTTCTGTACCACCGGGGTCGGTGCCATCACAGCACGGGATGGCCCGTGAAACCAACGCAAAAAGGCATAGGTCCAGGACAGAGGAAGGGCAAAACGAGCGCGGACATATTCGGGGAACCGGGTGTGATACGCCGTCGTAAAAGGTAAATTCTGGCGCAGGGCATAGGCTCGCGCCGCCATACCGAGGGGGCCTTCGGTGGCAATGTGTAGCGCTTCCGGAATAAAATCTTGCAACCTTTGGCAAACCCGACGCCCCGGCAGAAGCGACAGACGAATATCAGGATAAGTAGGACAAGGCAAGGTAATAAAGTCCCGAGGAGTGATCATGGCGACCTCATGCCCCAGGGTTTCCAATTCCCGACGCGTGTTTTTCAAGGTCTGGACCACACCATTCACCTGGGGTTCCCAGGCATCCGTCACGATCATGATACGCATTTCTTCACTCCTTGTTGATGGGGGGAACTGGCTCACCCCTCCTGTTCGGCCAGATGAATGGGACCGAGGTTGAGAGGAGCCGCCACTTTTTGGCGCCATTCCACGATGCTCAATGCCCCTTCATGGGTTTCCACCAAGGCAGTCAAACTTTCCACCCAATCCCCATCGTTGCAGTACAAGGCCCCATTCACCTCACGAATCTCGGCCTTGTGGATATGCCCACAAACGACACCCTGACAGCCACGTCGACGAGCTTCATCCACCATCACCTGTTCAAAGGCATGGATGTAATTGACTGCATTTTTCACCTGGTGCTTGAGGTATTGGGACACCGACCAGTAGGGCAGACCAAGGCGAGCACGGGCCGCATTGAACCACTGGTTGAATTTGAGGATGAAGGTATAGAAGGTATCCCCAAGATGGGATAGCCAACGCGCGTGGGTAGTTACTCCATCGAACAGGTCACCATGCACCACCCAGAGCTTACGTCCATCCGTCAGGGTATGAATGGCTTCATCCTGAACCACGATGTCGCCAAAGGCCAGGCCACAGAACTGGCGCATCAGTTCATCATGATTTCCCGGCACATAAACCACCCGGGTTCCCTTGCGCGCCTTGCGCAACAGTTTTTGGACCACATCATTGTGGGTCTGGGGCCAGTACCAGGTCTTGCGCAACTGCCAGCCATCCAGGATATCCCCCACCAGATAGATGGTGTCTGCGTCATTACAACGTAGAAAATCCAACAGATAATCGGCTTGGCACCCCGGCGTCCCCAGATGGATATCGGATATCCACAAGGTACGGTAGTGAAACACCGGGCTCATACGAGGGAAACGCCGAACAGGATCTTCTTCATGCCCCCATTGAATCAAGGCGCTATGACAGAGGCGTGACTCTTTTATGAAATTTCCGTGACCCCGCAGGATTTAAAAAGGACTAAACCCAGTTGCCTCCGCCGGGTGGGGGTTGCCAGGGAGGCGAACCATTGGAAAGAAATGCCCCAATGATCAGGCTGAGCAGAGACACAAAAATACTGGCGAAGAAGGCTTCCCAGAAACCCGATACGGTAAAGCCGCGTACCAAATAAGAAACCAGCAGAATCATCAGGGCATTGATGACCAGCAGAAAAAATCCAAAAGTAAACAAGGTCAGTGGCAAGGTCAGCAAGATCAGGATGGGTTTGACCACCGCGTTGGCAAACCCCAACACCAGAGCCGAAATCACCAGGGCACCCAAACTGTCAAACCGGATCCCTTTGAATACGTAACTACATACCCACAGCGAGAAGGTGGTGGTACCCCATTGCAATAAAAAGTTCAGGATATTGGGTGACATGAGTGACTCCTTTCCATTTCGCCCTCTCGAGCAACCAAATCGTCCAAACCTGCCGCCAGGGTAAACGGTGGGGACCACCCCAATTCAGCGCGGATGGCCGAGGCATCCACCACCAAAGAGCCGAGCAAACGGTGGATCTCCGCCCGGCGTCCCAGCAGTTTTCCCAGTCCAAGCAGCAGGAAGGGGGGAACCGTGAGCAAGCGGGCCGAACGGCCCAAGGCGTGGGCCAGATGGCGGATCAGGTCGGGGGTGGAAACATCCTCTCCATCGCTCAGGAGGTAGGTTCGCCCCGCCGCCGCCGGGTGCCTCAGTACCCATTCCACGGCATCCACCAGATTACCCAGTGCCAACAAACTGCGCCGATTACGAACTCCCCCCAAAGGCAAGGGAACCCCGCACCGCACCCAATGCATCAAGCGCGCAAAATTGGCTCCCACTCCGGGACCATAAATCAATGGGGGGCGAAGGATCACCACCTCCAACCCGGTGTTCGTCGCCACCGTATGCAGCCCTTGCTCTGCCGCCCACTTGGACTGGCCATACGCATCGGCAGGTCGAGGAATGCTGGCGGCCGTCAAGACCCCCTCTTCCCCTAACACTTTAACGGAACTCAGAAAAACCAGACGACGCACCCCTGCTGATGCTGCCTGCCTCGCCAGATTCAAGGTCCCTGCCGTATTGACCCGGTGAAAAGCCTGTTGGGAAGAAAGATCCTCTGCCTGCATCACATGGACCCGCGCTGCCAGGTGCACCACAGCCTCTACTCCGCCAAGGGCGACACGCCAATCGGTATCCGGACCGATGTCCCCGATACCCACCTCATTGTCTTCCTTCGCCATCCGAAGGGCACGCACCACGGTGTGACCTTGCCTCTCCAGATAAGGAACCAAACCCTTCCCCACAAATCCACCAGCGCCCGTCACCAACACTTTCATCGATGAATTCCTCGATAGTCACATGGACGATACTTGGCGTACTATAGCATCCTCATACCGTCCTTCTGGAAAATACTGAATTCAGGGCCCAGGACAACTCATTTCACCCATTGGATTGAAATCATGAAAAAACTGTTTGCTTTCCTGTCCCTGACCTGTTTGACTGCGCTGGTTCGTGCCGATGACATCGGGTCAGTCAATACCTCCTGGAAAATGTTAGGTCCAGATAACAAGATCGTCGTAGAATCCATCGATGACCCGGATATTCATGGAATCACCTGCTACCTGGCGCGGGCCAAAACCGGTGGAATCTCCGGGGCAGTGGGCATTGCCGAGAACAAGACGGAAGCCTCCTTGTCCTGTCTCAAAATCGGCCCCATCACTCAGTCAGGTCCCCTGCCGCGCCAGCAGGATATTGCAAAAATCCGTGCTTCCTTGTTCTTCAAGAAACTGCACCTGGTGCGCATGATCGATCCCGCCCACTCCGTGGTCATTTACCTGACCTATAGCGACGAACTCATCGAGGGTAGCCCAAAAAACAGCATCAGTGCTGTTCCCTTGGGGGTCCCCATTCAACTAAAATAATGTCCACTCATCATTCTTCCACACCCACAAAGAGTTTGTTCATTGTCCAGGATTTTGAGCAACGTTGCGGAATCTCCGGCATTGCTTGTGGGCGTTGATTATCGGTAAATAACCATGGAACTCAAAGGCAAAAAAGTTTTATTGACAGGCGCCACCGGAAGCATTGGAAAACCCTTGGCACAGGCTCTGGCACGACAAGGAGCCACCTTGATCGTGACTGACCATTCTGCTCACGGGTTGAACGAACTGGCCATTGAATTACGTCGAACGGGCGGAACGGTCCTGCCCATCCCGGCCGACCTGTTGATCCCTCAGGAAGTCAAACAACTGGCGGACAGGGTTACCTCCCAAACAGAAGGTATCGACATACTGATCAACCTGGCAGGAATGACCAGTTTCAACCTGTTTCATCAAGAAACTGAAACAGGGATCGAAAACCTCTGGCGGCTCAATACCCTCGCGCCCATGCAACTCACTCGTCTGCTCCTACCTCACTTGTTGACTCAGGGCTCGGGACTCATCGTCAATATCGGGTCAATCTATGGTTCTATCGGTTTTCCCGGATTTTCCGCCTACTCAGCCAGCAAGTTTGCGTTGCGCGGATTTTCCGAAGCATTGCGCAGGGAACTGGACGGCACCGGGGTCGGAGTGACCTATGTGGCCCCTCGTTACGTCACCCCCCTCATCCATACCGGAGCCATTCACCGCATGTCCAAAGCCCTCAAGGTACCCATGGACACTCCTGAACAAGTCGCCCAGAAAATCATCCATGCGGTGACTCGAAACCGGCATGAATATTTCATTGGCTTCCCGGAATCCCTTATTGCTCGCATCAATGGCATTCATCCCGCCCTGGTCGATGGATATGTGCGCAAGCAATTGAGTGTGATCCGCGATTTTGCCTTGGGAAAACGCTGAGTGGGCATGAATGGCGCCTCCCTGGAGAATGACTGAAACTCTTGGAGCACAGGGATACTTCTCTTCATTTCAACAATAGATGGTTAGAGGACTTTTTTCACGATACTGACCATAGGATTTTTCCATGCCCCTACGAAAATTACTGATCTCTCTGAGCCTCGTACTGAGTTTTCTGAGCAACGTGGCCGCATATGCCGGAACGATGGCGGAAGATCTTGGCGCGGAGCAATATGCCTGGGCGAAAGGCCGTTACTCGCTCCCTGAAGACAAACGTGAAGATTACTTTGCCCAACTTCAAACATGCGCTCATGACCTCACTCTGAAATTCCCCAATCAGGCGGCTCCTCTCATCTGGGAAGGCATCATCAAAGCCACCCATGCTGAACAAAGCACAACAGTAATTTTACCGACCCCGCAAGGATAAAGACCGCATGAAAAAAATCGCACTAACTC
>VFSW01012011.1_pt1 | contig 12120 bp, 8 predicted proteins | sample 5358111 | NCBI WGS metagenome assembly VFSW01 (sample SAMN11554181, study PRJNA540505) | mine drainage metagenome | isolation source: sediment from site ElyBrook_90M | place: USA: Ely Copper Mine, Vershire, VT | collected 2017 | reverse complement strand
TCATCACCTACTGCACGCTGCCGACCTGGTGGCAACTCGAGATTACGGGGATGTTCGTCTTGATCATTTGCGTGATCATGACCTTGTACGGCGGCGGTTTCGCGACGGTGCCGGCTTATCTCGCGGATATCTTCGGCACGCAGATGGTCGGCGCCATCCACGGCCGGCTGATCACCGCCTGGTCGGCCGCGGGCGTCGTCGGCCCGGCGTTGATCGCCGGATTGCGCGAGGCGCAACTGGCGGCGGGAGTTCCCAAGAATCTGGTGTACGACCGGACCCTGTACATCATGGCTTTCCTGCTCCTGTGCGGCCTCATCAGCAATGCGCTGGTGAAGCCGGTCAAGGAATCGGACTACATGAGCGAGGAAGAACTCGCGCGCGAACGGGCCATGCAGCAAGAGGATACCCGCCTGGGCAATGCGGACACGGCCGCGCGCGGCGCTTTCGGCATGGGCGGATTGCTCGCCTGGCTCGGGGTCGGCGTGCCGTTCCTGATCGGCCTGTTCATCGCCCTGGAGAAGGCGGCGGCGCTGTTCTGACGGCGGACCGGGCCGGAGCTGCGCGGGTCGCGCCCTAGGCGCGCTCGCGCAGCATCTCCTCCTCGTGCAGCGCTCGGCTGGGCTTCAGCAGATCGCTCCGGCTGACGATGCCGATCAGACGATGGGTGTCCGCCTCGTCCACCACGGGCATTCGCTCCAGACCGAGCGCGGCCAGGCGCAGGGCGACTTCGCGGCAGGTCTCGCCGCCGAAGGCCACAGGCGAGATCCTCCCGGGCGGGAGGATCGCGCTGATCGGCCGAGCGAGTTGCCGCGCCGACAGGGTGTCGAAGGTCGCGCGTTCGACCATGCCGATCAGCCGTAGGTCCGCCATCACGGGATAAGCGCGATGGCGCTGCGCGGCACCGAAGTAGCCGCGCAAGGCCTCGCCGGCGGTGAGTTGCGCGGGAATGGCGATCGGCTCGCGGCTCATGACTTCGTCGATGAAATGCCGTTCGAGGGGATCGACCGCGTACTCGCGGAAGACGTGCCGCCCGCGACGGGCGATCTTCTCGGTCAAGATCGATCGCGGCATGGCGATGACCGTGAACCCGTAGGCCACGGCGCAGGCGAGCAGGGTGGGCAGGAGAGCGTGGGCGTCGTGCGTGAGCTCGAACGCGAAGATCACCGCCGTCAGCGGCGCCCGCATGGTGCCGGCGAGGATCGCGGCCATGCCGACCAGGGCCCAGACCTGCGGACTGCCACCGGGCAGCGCGGCGCCAAATATCGATCCGAGCCCGGCGCCGATCATGAGCAGCGGCGCGAGCACCCCGCCCGAGGTGCCCGATCCGAGCGCGAGCGACCAGATCGCGAGCTTCACGGTGAGCAGCCGCAGGGCCGCGAGGGTCGGCAGCTGATGGTGCAGCAGATCCTGAATCACATCGTAGCCGACGCCGAGCGCGCGCGGCTCGATCAGGCCGCCGACGCCCACGCCCAGGCCGCCGATCGCGGGCCACCACATCCAATGCACGGGAAGTCGATGGAAGGCGTCCTCGATGCGGTACAAGAGATGGGTCATCGCGGCGGACGTCGCCCCGCAGGCGAGGCCGAGGATCACGCAGGAGAGTACGGCGGCGGCGGTGGGCGCCGGCGTGCTCAACGCAAACATCGGCTCCGCGTCGAGCCACAGGGGACGCAGAAATGCGGCCACCGCGCAGGCGACGATCACAGGCAGCAGGCTCCGGGGCCGCAATTCGAACAGCAGCAGCTCGACGGCAAGCAGCACGGCGGCGATCGGCGTGCCGAACACCGCGGTCATGCCCGCGCAGGCGCCTGCCACCAGCAGCGCCTTGCGCTCGGCGGCGGTCAGGTGAAAGGCCTGGGCCAGCAGCGAGGCGGACGCCCCGCCCGTCATGATGATGGGTCCCTCGGCGCCGAACGGTCCACCGCTGCCGATCGCGATTGCGGAGGACAACGGCTTCAGGATGGCGATCTTGGCGGACATGCGGCTCTTGCCGAACAGAATGGCCTCGAGCGCCTCCGGTATACCGTGACCGCGGATTTTCTCGCTGCCGAAGCGTGCGATCAGCCCGACCATCCGCCCGCCGACCGCCGGCACGAGCACCGCCCAGGCGCCCAGGTGATTCTCGGCCGGCGAACGGGCGGCGAGCGACAGGGTCTGGAAGAAAAATAGGTTGGTGAACAGGCGAATGCCGGCGAGCAGCAGGGCGGCGCCGACCGAGCCGATGGCGCCTATGGCGACGGCGAAACCGGAGAGCCGGATCAGCCGCTGGTGGCGCGTGAAATCCGCGCCGCGCATCCGCGGCGCCCCTGGGCGGGATTTACTCGACATCGGCCACCACCATCACATCGCGCAACGACTGCAGTTCCGCGCGATGCCGAGCGGCGATCTGTGCCACCAGCCGCCGGCCGCGCGGCGTCGGCCGCACTTGCACGCGCCGCGCATCTTCGGAGCTGCGGCGCTTGGTGACCAGGCGCTGCGCGACGCCGCGCGCCACCAGCGCGGCGGTGCCGTGCGGGCTCGCTTGCAGCCGGATCGCCAGCTCCCCGACGCTCGCCCAATCGCGGCCGATCGTGCCGCGAACATGCAGCAACAGCAGGTACTGCCTGGGCGTTATGCCGGCCTCGCGCGCGGCGCGCTCGCTGAAGCGCAGAAAGCCGGCGAGCTTGTGGCGAAAGTTGGAAAGCGCGGTGAAATGCCGCTTGGACAGCATGGGGGCGGATCTCGGTCGGAAGGAGCATAAAATATATCACGACGTGACATAAAGGGCGGGCGGAACCGGACCGCGCGCGTGCCGGCCGCGGGTATCGCGACGCAAAAAAATCGCCGGATGGTTGGGAGGGGAGCGCCGTTTCGGTACCATGGCGCCCGCCAAATGGAGTCGGGGCGGTTCAAAGAGTAGGTCAAATGGCTGCGATAGGCGTGGAAAAGGTCTTGTCGGTGCACCACTGGAATCGAACGGTATTCAGTTTCACCACCACCCGCGACCCGGCACTGCGGTTCGACAACGGGCATTTCATCATGCTTGGGCTGGTGGTGGAGGGTAAGCCGCTGATGCGCGCCTACAGCATCGCGAGCGCGAATTATGAAGAATATCTCGAATTCCTGAGCATCAAGGTCGCCGACGGCCCGCTGACCTCGCGTCTGCAGCACATCGCGCCGGGGGACGAGGTCCTGGTGAGCCATAAGCCCACGGGGACGCTGCTGCTGCGCGATCTGCGCCCCGGCAAGCGGCTGTACCTTCTGGGGTCGGGCACCGGACTTGCCCCGTTCATGAGCCTGATCAAGGACCCGGAGACCTACGAGCGCTTCGAGAAAGTGGTGCTGGTGCACAGCGTGCGCTATCGCAGCGAACTCGCTTACCGGGATTTCATCGAGTGGGAGCTCACCCATCACGAGTATCTCGGCGAGCACGTGCGTAATCAGCTCGTCTACTTCCCGACCGTGACTCGCGAGCGCTTTCGTTATCAGGGCCGCATCACCGCCTTGATCGAGAACGGCAAACTGTTTTCCGAGACTCTGCTGCCGCCGCTCGACCCGGCCACGGACCGGGTGATGATCTGCGGCAGTCCGGCAATGCTCAAGGATCTGTCGGCCCTGCTCGATGCGCGCGGCTTCGAGATCTCCCCGGGGGTGGGTGAGCCGGGAGATTACGTCATCGAGCGGGCGTTCGTGGCTCGCTAGCAACGTGCTACCTTGCCGGCGAGCGAGACTCGGAGGGCGCCGATGGACATTCACGAATATCATGCGAAGGAGCTGCTGGCGCGCTTCGGCGTTCCCATACAACCGGGCGCCGTGGCCTACAGCGCCGAGCAGGCCTCCTTCGTCGCCTCCGAACTCGGCGGCCGGCACTGGGCGGTGAAGGCGCAGATTCACTCCGGCGCGCGCGGCAAGGCGGGTGGAATCAAGCTGTGCAAAACCCACCACGAGGTGCACGAGGCGGCGAAAAGCCTGCTCGGCCGCCGACTGGTCACCGCACAGACCGGACCCGAGGGCAAGATCGTGCACCGCGTCTACGTCGAGATCGCGGAGAAGTTCGAGCGGGAGCTGTATTTCGGCATCGTGCTCGACCGCAAGGCCGAGCGCGTGCGCATCATCGCTTCGGCCGCCGGCGGCATGGAAATCGAGGATCTCGCCAGGGAGTCGCCCGAGGCGATTTTGCAGATCATCGTCGAGCCGGCCGTCGGCCTGCAGCCGTTCGAGGCGCGCGAGCTCGCCTTCGGGCTCGGGCTCAACATCAAGCAGGTGAGCCGCGCGGTCGCCGCCATCCTCGGTTGCTATCGCGCCTTCCGCGATCTGGACGCGAGCATGCTCGAGATCAATCCGCTGGTGGTCACCGGCGATGACCGGGTGATCGCCCTCGATGCGAAGATGTCCTTCGACGACAACGCGCTGTTCCGCCATCCGAACGTGGCGGAGATGCGCGACCTGGCGCAGGAGGACCCGCGCGAGGCCGAGGCGTCGCAGGACAATCTGAGTTACGTCGGACTGGACGGGGACATCGGTTGCATCATCAACGGCGCCGGTCTCGCCATGGCGACCATGGACACCATCAAATACGCCGGCGGCGCGCCGGCCAATTTTCTCGATGTCGGTGGCGGCGCCTCGCCGGAGCGGGTCGCCAAGGCCTTCAGGCTCGTGCTGTCCGACAAGAACGTCAAGGCGGTGCTGGTGAACATCTTCGCCGGCATCAACCGCTGCGACTGGGTCGCGCAGGGCGTCGTCAAGGCCGTGCACGACTTCGGCATCATCGTACCCCTGGTGGTGCGTCTGGCGGGGACCAACGAGGCGGAGGGCCGCAGAATCATCGCGGTCAGCGGCCTGCCCATAATCGCCGCCGACACGCTCGCGCCGGCGGCCCGGATGGCGGTCGCCGCGGCGCGCGGCGAGGGGTAGAGGATGAGCATCCTGATCGACGAGACGACGCGAATCCTCATCCAGGGATTTACCGGCGACAAGGCGAGCTTTCACGCCAGGGAAATGATCGCCTACGGCACGCAGGTGGTCGGCGGCGTCACCCCCGGCAAGGGCGGGCAGCGCCACCTCGACCGGCCGGTGTTCAACACGGTGAAGGACGCCGTCCATGCGACCGGCGCGACCGCCAGCATCGCCTTCGTGCCGCCGGCGTATGCCGCCGACTCGTTGATGGAGGCGGCGGATGCGGGCCTGCAACTGGTGTGCACCATCACGGACGGCATACCGGCGCAGGACATGATGCGCGTGAAGCGCTATCTCATGCGCTACCCGAAGGACCGGCGCACCATGGTGGTGGGGCCGAACTGCGCCGGCATCATCAGCGCCGGCAAGGCCATGCTCGGCATCATGCCGGGACACATCTATCGGCGCGGCCATGTCGGCATCGTGTCGCGCTCCGGCACCTTGGGCTACGAGGCGGCCGCGCAGATGAACGCGCTCGGAATCGGCCAGTCCACCAGCGTCGGTATCGGCGGCGACCCGATCAATGGCAGCTCCTTCCTCGATCACCTGAAATTGTTCGAACAGGATCCGGAAACCGACGCGGTGGTGATGATCGGCGAGATCGGCGGGCCGCAGGAGGCCGAAGCCTCGATGTGGGTGCGCGAGAACATGTCCAAACCCGTCGTCGGCTACGTCGCGGGCCTGACCGCCCCGAAGGGGCGGCGCATGGGTCACGCCGGCGCAATCATCTCCACCGCCGGCGACAGCGCGGCCGAGAAGGCGGAAATCATGAAATCCTACGGCCTGACGGTGGCGGCGAGCGCCTCCGAGCTCGGTGCGACGATCGCCGCGGTGCTGCGCGGCCTGCCCGGGCGTCGTACCACGGCGTGACCGACTCGGCCGAAGCGCTGGCGACGCGCACCTTGGAAGCGGAGGCCTACGAAGCGACGCTGTCCGCGCTGCTGTTCGACCTTCTGGTCGAGATCGTCGCGCATCATCACCCGCAGATAGTGCCGATGCTGCGCGGCGAGTCGAGCGGGGAGGAGCTGTCGCCGGAGTCGTGCGCGCGGGCGCTGCAGGCGCAGGGCATCTGGTTCCAGTTGCTCGCCATAGCCGAACAAAACGCGACGATGCGCCGGCGCCGCGAGGTGGAGAAGGTGCGCGGCGACGATCAGGTTCGCGGTACATTCGCGCACCTGATGGCGGAGACGGCGCGCGCCGGCATCTCGGCGGCGCACGTGCGCACCGTTCTCGCAAGCCTGAAGATCCGGCCGGTGATCACCGCCCACCCGACCGAAGCGAAGCGCGTCACCGTGCTCGAGCGTCACCGGGCGATCTATCGCCGGCTGGTGGATCTCGAGTCGCCGCGCTGGACGCGGCGCGAGCGCGGGGAATTGCTCGCGCGAATCAAGAGCGACATGGAGATACTCTGGCTCACCGGGGAGCTGCGGCTGGAGAGGCCGACCGTCGCCCAAGAGGTGGCCTGGGGGCTGCATTTCTTCAGCGAATCGTTGTTCGAGGCGGTGCCTGCCATGCTCGAGCGCATGGAGGATGCGCTGGCGCGGGCCTTCGGCGGCGAGCGCTTCGAGATAAGGCCGTTCTTTCAATTCGGTGCCTGGATCGGCGGCGATCGCGACGGCAATCCCTTCGTGACCAACGAGGTGACCCGGCGAGCGCTGCTCGAGAACCGCAACGCGAGCCTGGCCCACTACCGGCGGCGGGTCACGGAACTCGGGCGCCACCTGTCGATCGCGCAGCGCTCCGTGCCGCTGCCGGGCAAGTTCCTGGCCGCACTCGAGTCGCGGCTCGCGCGATCGGGCGACGGCGCCGGCATCGCGGCACGCAATCCCGGTGAGCCCTTTCGCCAGTTCCTTGCCTGCATGCTGCAGCGGCTCGAAGCCACCGCGGCGGGCGATCCCGGCTACGCCGACGCCGACGAGCTGGTGCGCGACGCGCGCACGATGGAGGATGCGCTGCAGGATGCGGGATACCCCGGGCTCGCGCGATTCCTGGCGCGGCCGCTGCGCCTGCAGGCGCAGACGTTCCGCTTCAGCACCGTGCGGCTCGATTGCCGGGAGAACAGCGCCCGGGTGACCGAGGCGCTGCGCGCCTTGTGGCACGCGACCGGCGGCTCCGGGGAAGCGCCGGCGGCCGACTCGTCCGAGTGGCAGGCTTGGATACAGTCGCGCTTGACGCGCCCGAGTCCCCTGGGTTCCGACAGCATCCCCCCCGAACAGGAGGTGCGCGAGACCTTGGGGCTGTTCGATTTGATCAGGGAGATGCGCACGCGCGTCGACCGCGAGGCCTTCGGCGCGTTCATCCTCAGCATGACCCGCAGTGTCGCCGACTTGCTCGGCGTGTATCTGCTCGCGAAACGGGCGAGGCTGTACGCGGACACCGCCGCGGTTGAGACCTGCACTCTGCCCATCGTGCCGCTGTTCGAGACCATCAAGGATCTGCGCGCGGCACCCGCGGTGATGCGCGAGCTGCTGAACCTGCCGATGGTCAGGCGCAGCATTCGTGCGCAGGGCGGGGTACAGGAGGTGATGATCGGGTATTCGGACTCGAACAAGGATGGCGGGTTTCTCGCCTCCAACTGGGAACTGTACAAAGCGCAACTCAAGCTCACCCGCCTCGGCCGCGAGCTCGGAGTGCCGATCAGCTTTTTCCATGGACGCGGCGGCTCGGTCAGCCGGGGTGGCGCACCGACCGGCCGGGCCATTGCGGCGCAGCCCGCCGGCTCGATCAACGGACAGTTTCGCGTCACCGAGCAAGGCGAGGTGGTTTCCTCGAAATACGCGAACCGGGGTACGGCCGGCTACCAGATGGAACTGCTCGCGGCGAGCGTATTCGAGCACTCGCTCAAATCCGAGCGCGAAAGCGCCCTGCTGCCGGTGTCCGAATTCGACGAGGCCATGGAGGCGCTCGCGGGCGCCTCGAACGCCGCGTATAACCGGCTCGTCCAGCATCCGGACCTGCTCGCGTATCTGCAGTCGGCGAGTCCGCTGGAGGAACTCGCCCTGCTGAACATCGGATCGCGCCCCGCCCGGCGCACCGGGGCAAGATCGCTCGCCGATCTGCGGGCCATTCCCTGGGTGTTCGCGTGGTCCCAGAATCGCCACCTGCTGCCCGGGTGGTACGGGGTGGGTAGCGGCATCTCGGCTTTTCTCGAGATTCGCGGGGTGCCGGGCCGCCAATTGCTGCAACGGATGTTCGCGGATTTCCGTCTGTTTCGCCTGATCGTCGATGAGGCGGAAAAGACCCTGCTGCAAGTGGATCTGGAGGTCGCGCGCGAATACGCCTCGCTGGTGGCCGATGCGGCGGTACGCGAGACGATCTTCGCGATGATCGAGAGTGAGCATGCCCTCACCGCAAGCATGCTGCTCACGGTCAGCGGCGGCACGCAGATCGCCGAGCGCTTTCCGCAGCTGCGCGGCCGGCTGGCGCGCAAGCTGCCGACCATCGCCCGGGCGAATCGGCAACAGATACGAATGCTGCGCGGCTACCGCGCCGCCACCGAGGAACAGCAGCGCGAGAGCTACCGTGTACCGCTGCTGCTCGCGATCAATTGCATCGCGACCGGGTTTGGCACCACCGGATGACCGAGCGCCCGCCGATGAGGATTCGCCCATGAGCTTCACCACCGTCCTACCCGCCGTACCGCGGCTGCATCGCTCCGAACTCGCGGTCCCGGGAACCGATCCGGCCCTGTTCACCAAGGCCGCGCAATCCGCCGCGGACGTGATCTTTCTCGACTGCGAGGATGCGGTGGCGCCGGATGACAAGGAGCGGGCACGACGCAACATCATCGCGGGGTTGAACCAGGTGGATTGGGGCGCCAAGACCATGATGGTGCGCATCAACGGCCTGGACACCCATTTCATGTATCGCGACGTCATCGAGATCGTCGAGGCTTGTCCGCGACTGGACATGCTGCTGATTCCGAAGGTGGGCGTGGCGCAGGATGTGTACGCGCTCGACCTGCTGGTCACGCAGATCGAGGCGGCCTGCAAGCGCGTGAAGCGCATCGGCTTCGAGGTGCTGATCGAGACCGCACTGGGCATGGCGAATGTCGAGGCGATCGCCCAGTCCTCGCGGCGCCTGGAAGCGATGAGCTTCGGTGTCGCGGATTACGCCGCCTCCACCCGGGCGCGCACCACCGTGATCGGCGGGGTCCACCGGGACAGCGGGGTGCTTGCCGACCGGGATGGCGACGGGCGGCGAGAGTATTACTGGACCGATCCCTGGCACGCGGCGCAGACCCGCATGCTGGTGGCATGCCGTGCGTATGGACTGCGTCCCATCGACGGGCCGTTCGGCGACTTCAACGACCCGGAGGGCTACATTGCCACGGCCAACCGGGCCGCGGTGCTGGGCTATGAGGGCAAATGGGCCATCCATCCTGCGCAGATCGCGCTCGCCAACCAGATCTATACGCCCGGCGAAGCCGAGGTCGTCCAGGCGAGGCGCATCCTCGAGGCTATGGCACAGGCCGCCCGAGAGGGTCGCGGCGCGGTATCGCTGGACGGCCGGTTGATCGACATCGCCAGCATCCGCATGGCGCAGTCCCTGATGGCCAAGGCCGAGGCGATCGACGCCGCCGGCCGGCGCGCCTGACCCTCGCGGCGACAGTCGACCGAGAGGCGGCGGATCGGTTACCGTGCGCGTCCATGGCAAGAACCGGAATCACGGGCAAGGCGGTACTCATCACGGGAGCATCCGCCGGGATCGGCGCCGCCCTCGCGCAGGAGTTCGCGCACCGCGGCGCGGAGGTGTTCCTGATGGCGCGCCGCGCGGATCGCTTGCAAGCCCTGGTGGAGCGGATCTTGGCGGCCGGGGGCAGGGCGCATGCCTTGCCCGGCGACGTGGTACGGGAGCAGGACCTGGCCGCGGCGATGGCGGCCGTCGCGGCGCGCGGCGTCACCCTCGATGTCATCGTCGCCAATGCCGGCTTCGGCGTTTCCGGCCGCTTCACCGAACTGAGTCTGGCGGATTATCAGCGGCAATTCGAGGTCAACGTGTTCGGGGTGTTGCGCACCGTGCAGGCGGGGCTTGCGCACTTGCGTCGTTCGCGAGGGCGCATCGTCATCCTGGGCAGCGTCGCGGGACACGTTTCGCTGCCGGGCGGGTCGGCCTATTCGATGAGTAAGTTCGCGGTGCGCGCGCTGGCGGCGGCGCTGCACGGTGAGCTGCGCGCAGAGGGCGTGGGTGTGACCCTGATCTCGCCCGGCTTCGTCGATTCCGACATCCGGCGCACCGACAATCTCGGCCGGCTGCATGGCGATGCACCGGATCCCATTCCCGGCTGGCTGCGCATGCCGGTCGCGCGGGCGGCGCGGGCCATCGTCGATGCGACCGAGCGCGGGGACCGAGAATGCGTCGTCACCGTGCACGGCAAGATCATCGTCTGGCTGAGCCGCTGCCTGCCCTGGGCGATCGGCGGACTGGTGCGGCATTTCGGTGAGGGCGCGCTGCGGCGCGGCGCAGCGCGGGGCGGGGCGATGCGTGATTTTCATCTGCCGGGGCGAAGTCCCGTGTACGCCACCGAGGGCATGGCGGCGACCTCGATGCCGCTCGCCAGCCTGACCGCGCTCGACACGCTGCGCGCCGGCGGCAACGCGCTCGACGCGGCGGTTGCCGCCGTCGCCCTGCTCGGGGTGATCGAGCCGCAGTCCACCGGGATCGGCGGCGACTGCTTCTGTCTGTACAAACCCGCCGGCGGCAAAGTCGCGGCGCTGAACGGGTCGGGGTGCGCCCCGGCGGCGGCGAGCCTCGAGCGGCTCGCGGAGCTCGGGGTGCACGAGCTCGAGGCGACCTCGGCTCATTCGGTGACCGTGCCCGGCGCGGTGGCGGCCTGGGAGCTGCTGCTCGCGATCCACGGGCGCAAGGGTCTCGATGAATTGCTGCAACCGGCGATCCATCATGCGGAACGGGGCTTCGTGGTCGCGCCAAGGGTGGCTTTCGATTGGGCAGCCGAGGCGACCAAGCTCGCGCGCCAGGGGGCGCACGGCTTCCTGCCCGGCGGTGTCACGCCGCGCGCCGGCCAGGTGATTCGCCAGCCCGAACTCGCCCGTACGCTGCGACGGATCGCCGCGGCGGGCGCCCGTGCGTTCTACGAGGGCGAAATCGCCGGGCGCATGGTCGGCTCCCTGCGCTCGCTCGGCGGGCTGCATACCGAGGAGGATTTCGCCGCGATGCGCACGGCGGTGGAATTCGTCACGCCGATCAGCGCCCGCTGGCGCGACGTGGAGGTCTGGCAGTGCCCCCCTAACGGATCGGGACTGATGGTATTGATGATGCTCGGGATCCTGGGCGGACTGCCCACCTCGGCCGATCCCCTGGGGGCGCTGCGTCTGCATCGGCACGCGGAGGCGGCGCGCCTGGTCTTTCGCGACCGCGACGCCTTCATCGCCGACCCCGCGGCCACCGAGTCCGTCGTCGAGCGGCTGCTCGATGCGCCGTATCTGGCCGGACTGCGCGCCCAGATCGACGACTCACGGACCCTTCCGCGCCTGCCGCAGCCCGGGCAAATCGAGCTGCCCCGCCATTCGGACACCGTATATGTGAGCGTGGTCGATCGGGACGGCAATGCCTGCAGCCTGATCAACTCGATTTTCCAGAGCTTCGGCTCCGGGATCGTCTCGGCCGAGGACGGCATCGTGCTGCATAATCGCGGCTTCGGCTTCACGCTGCGACCCGGTCATCCCAACGCGCTCGCGCCCCGCAAGCGACCCATGCATACCATTCTGCCGGGACTGCTGACCCGGCGCGGCCGCGCGGTGATGCCGTTCGGCGTGATGGGCAGCCACTACCAGCCGATCGGTCAGAGCTGGTTGCTCACGAACTTCCTGGAGTACGGCATGGACCTGCAGCAGGCCGTCGATTTCCCGCGAGTGCTGCCGAGCGACGGCAAGTGGCAGGTCGAGCGCGGCGTAGGGCCGGCGACGCGTGCCGGCCTCGCGGCGCTGGGGCACACGCTGATCGTTCCGGACGAACCCCTCGGAGGTGCGCAGGCGGTGTGGATGGACCATGAACGGGGCGTGCTGGTGGGCGCCTCCGATCCGCGCAAGGACGGTTGCGCCCTTGGCTATTGAGCGGAACTCGCCGGTGAACATCGTGGTGGTGGACCACGACGCCTCGGCGTCGAAATCCATGGCGCACGTGCTGCGCCAGGTCGGCTACCAGGTGCACATCGTCGCCCAGGGC
>VFSW01012010.1_pt1 | contig 12120 bp, 11 predicted proteins | sample 5358111 | NCBI WGS metagenome assembly VFSW01 (sample SAMN11554181, study PRJNA540505) | mine drainage metagenome | isolation source: sediment from site ElyBrook_90M | place: USA: Ely Copper Mine, Vershire, VT | collected 2017 | reverse complement strand
GTGCATGGCAGCCCCCGTAACCTCCGGCGACCGGGCGCTGGTGTTCTCCGGACCCGGCGGGCACCGGCAGGCGGCCGGCGTGGGGCTTGCCGCCGAACGCATTCCGGAGTTTCGCAGCCGCCTAAATGAACACGCCCTCGCGCGGCTGACGGAGGAGGACTTGGTCCGGGTACTCGAAATTGACGCGAAGTTGGACTTGCCGGAAGTGGACGACGCCTGCGTGGCCGAGGTGCTCAGCCTGGCCCCGTTCGGCTTCGGCAACCCCTCGCCCGTCTTCGCGGTGTGTGGCGCCGAGGTGGCCGCCCCGCCAACGATCCTGAAGGAGAAGCACCTGCGCCTGAAGCTGCGCCAGAAGGGCCGGACTCTCGCGGTGGTGGCGTGGAACGCCGCCGGGCGCGTCGGGCAACTTGCGGCCGGCGCAAGCATCGACGCAGCCATCACCCTGGAAGAGGACCAGTACTCCCTCCGCCGCGGTTACCCCGGCTGGAGCGCCGTCCTCAAGAACTTCCGCCCGGCGTAGCGGTTTCGGATTCACCGCCGAGACGCTTCCCGAAGGGCGGAGGAACGTGCAGGGACTTGCCGGCGACGCCTACCAGTACCGGTAAGCGCTTCCGCTCATGTTCGCCTGGGTATTGAAGTCGATCCTGTACGTATTCATCATCGCGTCGCTCATGCTCATGTAGGCCGAGTGGCGGCGATTCTGTTCGGCCATCATTTCCGAGACTGACTTCTTGGCAGCGCCGGCCGTTGACTTCGCGGCCACGGGAACCGGAGCGGGGAGGATGGTCTTCAGTTGCTCCGCCCACTGCGCGCGGTACTGCGCCTTCTGGTCGTTGGACAGCGCGGGCCAACTGACCTGCATCACGGCCGAGAACAGCGGCATCCCTGCGATCTGCTTCTTTAGCTCGGCGGAGATCTTCGGGTAATTGGCGGCCAACGCCTTCGCCCAGTCGTCCTTCAGCTTCTGGTCGGGGACAGACTGCTCACCACTCACCTCGCCGACCATGAAGAACAGGGCATCGAGGAAGGCGTCGGTACTCTGGCGGGTGAGTGGCGGGGAGCCCGGAGCAATTACCTTGTGCGATGACTCGTAGACCGCCAGGGCCCACTTCGCCATCGGCTCGTTCGGCTGGTTCCGCATCTGGGTGAGCAACTCGGGCTCGATCTGCACCCGCACCAAGGCGCGCTTTTGGACGTCCAGCTTGGAGAGTTCAACCTGTTGTTGCACGACTTGGATGACGTCGTCCATGTCGCTTTTCTTCTTCTGGCTCCAGGCATCGACGGCGTACTGGCGGAGCACCTGACGCTGCTCGACAGTAAGTTGCACGTCGAAGGCCCACTCGAAGAACTCGGTAAAGCGTCCGACCGTCTCTTCGGTCAGCGGCGGTTGGCCCTGTAGCAGCACCGGACTCTGGCCGCGCGCCGAACTGGCCGCAAACAACACCACAAGTATCCAATGCAGCGGAAAACGGGGTCTCATGCAAAGCTCCTTACCCAGCCTGGACTTCCGACTTGAATGTGAGATGGAGAGTACCACGACATGCGGACGTGCTGCAACTTTCCTTCAAATGGCGCATCAGTGGGTCACAGGACACCACCTTCGGGAGTATCGGCCTTGCGGCGCCCTATTCGTACCGCAAAGCCACCACGGGGACGACCCTGGTGGCGCGGCGGGCGGGGACCAAGGTGGCGACGAGTGCCACGGCGGCCAGCACCAGCGCCACGCCGATGAAGGTCGCCGGGTCGGCTGCGTTGACGCCGTAGAGCATGCCGGCCATGAGGCGGGTGAGCCCGAAGGCGGCGGCCAGCCCGATGGCCAGGCCGGCCACCACGGGAAGCATGGCCTGGCTGACGACCACCTTCAGCACATCGGCCGGACCGGCCCCCAGCACCATGCGGATGCCAATCTCGCGAGTACGCTGCGCGACCGTGTAGGAGATCACGCCGTAGATCCCGACCGCGGCCAGCAACAGTGCCAGCCCAGCGAAGATGCCCAGGAGCAGCATGGAGAAGCGCCGGTCCGCGATGGACGCCGAGACGATCTGCTCCATGGTCCGCATTCCGAAGACGGGCTGGTCGTGGCCGGCCTCGAGGACCGCGCCGCGCAGCGCCGGGAACAGGGCGAGCGGATCGACTCCGGTGCGCACCACGAAGGTGCTGGAGCCAGCCATGCCCTTCATGAACTGATCCGGGACCTGAGACAGGGGCAGGTAAAGCTCGCTGCGGACCCGGGCGGTCGCATCGCTATCCAGCCCCCAATGGCTGACGTGGCCCACGATGCCAACGATCTCCATCGGCACGGTAAGCTCGGGGCCGAGGTCGCCGCTCAAGTCGGCAACCACGAGGCTCTTGCCCAACGGGTCTTCGTTCGGGAAGACCGTGCGCGCCGTGACCTCGTCGATCACCACCACGTGGCAGCCACGGTGCATGTCCTGGGGCTCGATGTAGCGGCCACGCAAGAGCGGAATGCCCATGGCCTTGAGATAGCCGGGGCCGGTAGCGTACAACAGCGCCCACGCCATGTCGCCCTGTGAGGTGGGGCGAGGCCGTCCGTTCACGTAGAAGGGGATCTCGCTGTCGCTGCCGCCCAAGGGAATCAGCGAGGACACCGCCGCGCTCGTGACTCCGGGCACGTTGTGGATGCGATCGACGGTCTGCTGGAAGGTCTGGAGGATCCTCGCGCTGCTGCTGGCGTTGGCCGGGGAGAGGCCCACTGAGAAAGTCACAACATTGTGTGGGTCGAATCCGGGATTGACGCCGCCGAGGCTCCAGATGGTACGCAGCATCAAGCCGGCTCCGGCCAGCAGCACCAGCGCGGCGGCTACCTCGGAGACCACCAGCAGGTTGCGCAAGCGGCGGTGCCCGGCGGTGGAACCACGGCTGCCCTCTTTCAACGTCTGGTGCAGATCGGTGAAGGAGACTTGCAGGGCCGGAGCCAGCCCGAAAACGATACCGGTGAGGAGCGAGACGCCCAGGGTGAAGGCGAGCACCCAGGCGTCCACACCGATGTTCTCCATGCGGGGCAGGCCGCCCGGCACGGCCGCCAGTACCGCTTGCGTGCCCCAGCGGGCAACGGCCAGCCCGGCGACACCCCCGGCGAGCGCCAGCACCACGCTCTCGGTAAGCAGTTGCCGGACCACGCGGCCGCGTCCGGCGCCAATGGCGGAGCGGATGGCAATCTCCTTCTGGCGTCCGGCAGAGCGGGCCAGAAGCAGGTTCGCCACGTTGGCGCAAGCGATGAGGAGCACGAAGCCCACCGCGCCCAGCAGAACTAGCAGGGTGGGGCGGACGTTTCCGACGATCACGCCCGCGAGCGGCGTGACCTTAGCGCCGTGCTTGGAATTCGCTTTGGGATAGGCCTCCGCCAGGCGGGCCGCAATGGCGGTCATTTCCGATTGCGCCTGGCTTTGCGTCACGCCGGGCTTGAGCCGCCCCACCACGTACATGCCGGGATGCATCTCGCGCGATCTGGCCAGGATGTCGTCCCACTGTTCCAGGAGCGTGTAGACGTCGGCTTTGCCTTGGAACTGAAAATCGGCGGGAACGATGCCCGCGACGGTATAGCTCCGGCCGCTGAGCGTGAGCTGGCTGCCGACCACGGCAGGGTTTGCGCCGAACCGCCGGCTCCACAAACCGCCGCCGACGAGAACTACCGGCGAGGCGCCGAGCCGGTCTGCACGAGGGTCGAAGTCGCGGCCCAGCACGGGGTTGATCCCGAGGACGCGGAAGAAATCGGCTGAGACCATCTTGCCGCTCAGGTGCTCGGGCTGCCCTCCTCCGGTGAGGTCGTAGTCCTCCCAGCGGAACGCCGCCAGGCCAGCAAAGCTGCGGCTCTGGTCCTTCCAGTCCACGAAGTTCGGACAGGCGACGGACATCGTTCCGAAGTCGGGCGACGTTTCGCTGAGCCGCATGAGGCGGTCGGGATCGTGGTAAGGCAGCGGCCGGAGTAGCACGCCGTTGACGACGCTGAAGAGGGCTGTGTTGGCGCCAATCCCGAGCGCCAGGGCGATCACTGCCACTGCCGCGAAGCCCGGGTTCTTGGCCAGCATACGCAAGCCGTAACGAAGGTCCTGGATGAGTGCCAACATGCGGCTTCCTCCTGACGCTGGGACTTGACGGCGTGCACGGCGCCGGACTAATGAGTACGCGCGGTGCCGGGGCGATGTTCCTGCCTATCCGAGGAGCCGGGACGCCTCGTAGTGCTTCACGCTAGCTTGACACGTGCCTTGTGCCGCTTGCAATCGGCACTCAAATGATGCAATCTGGATGGTTTTCCTGGTGTGTCAGGCAGGTTCATGCGAATACGGGTTCTTTATCACGATCATTGCTTCGATGGCGCGGCGGCGGCGGCCTTCTTCAGCCGGTTTCTGGAAGACTGCTTTCATCCGGGCGCGGAGTTTCTTTTCACGGGCCTGGTGCACAAGGCCTCCCAGTTGTTCGACGACTCTATGTTCGACGGCGACGTAAACGCCATCGTCGATTTCAAGTACTCGCCGAACCCGCGGCTCACCTGGTGGTTCGATCACCACCAGAGCGCTTTTCTGCAGCCCGAAGACGAGCGGCACTTCCGGCGGGACACCAGCGGGAAGAAGATGTTCAATCCGGAGTCGCACTCCTGCACGAAGTTCATCGCAACGGTGGCGCGCGAGAAATTCGGCTACGATGCCGCGGACCTGGCCGAACTGGTCGCGTGGGCGGACATCATCGACGGCGCCCAGTACGCCGATGCAAAGACCGCCGTGGAACTGGGGGCGCCGGCCATGAAACTGACGCTCGTCATCGAGGGCGTGAAGGGCTCGGCCATTGTGGAGAAAGTGATCCGCTTGATGCGGCGCACAAAGCTGGCCGATATCATGGCGCAGCCCGAAATCCAGGAGGTGTACAAACCGCTGTACGAGCGCCACCTCTCGGCGATCGACATCATCCGGTCCAAAGCCGCGCAACGCGACGGCGTAGTGTACTTCGACCTCATCGGCAACGACCTCGAGGGCTACAATAAGTTCATCCCCTACTACCTGTTTCCGGATTCCGTCTACACGGTGTCGGTGAGCAAGTCGAGTTTCCGCACCAAGGTCTCCGTGGGATCGAACCCCTGGTCGAGCGCGCCCCTCACGCACAACCTGGCCTCGATTTGCGAACGCTACGGCGGAGGCGGGCACCCGCGAGTGGGCGCAATCAGCTTCGACCTGGGCGCCGTCGACGGAGCGCGCAAGGCGGCCGCCGAGATTGTGGAAGAACTGAGCCGGTAGTGCCCCCAAGAATTCGTCCAAAGACCGCTTGCTGACGCGCGCGGCTCTGTAACCTGTTGTCGTTTCAGAGCCGCGACCGTCAGGGAGCGGTTGCGTGCGAATTCTGCAGCTACTGGTAGCCCAGGCAGTTGTCGCACCAGTTGCCGTCGTCGTCGAAGTGCGGCCAGGGTTGGCCCGCGTGGTAGTTCTGGAGCCGGATGTTGTTGAACTCCGGCGTCGGCAGGAAGTAGCCGGGCTCGCGCAGGTGCTTCTTTACCACTTCTTCGTTGAGCTCGACGCCGATGCCGGGCGTGTCGGGCACCTTGGTGTAGCCCGCGTTGACGATAGGCTTCTCAGGGCCGTTCACCAGGTCCTGCCACCAGGGCATGTCGACGGCGTGGTTCTCCATGGCGTGGAACTGCTCGAAGGTGGCGCACATGTGTACCGTGGCCATCCCCATTATCGGTCCGCCCGCCATGTGGACGGCGGTCTGGATGTTGTTCTTGAAAGCGTAATCCGCGATACGCTTGGTTTCGATCGCGCCGCCCGACGTGCCGGGGTCCGGGTGGACGATGTCGACGGCCTGCTCGTCGATCATCTGCTGGAATCCGCCCTGAAGCCCGAACGTATTCTCGCCGGTGAGGATGGGCGTCGTGGTACCCTCCCGGATCTGCTTCAAAGCCCGCCAATCGGTCCAGGAGACCATGTCCTCGGCCCACGCCATGTTGTAGGCCTCCATCGCCTTGCCCAGCCGGATCGCGCCCGGAATGGTCAGGCGCCCGTAGTGGTCCGAGGCGATCGGGAACTCTTTGCCGATGACGCTGCGCGCCATGGCCATATACTCCGAGAGGTAGGCGAGGCCCTTGTCGGTGAGCTGGCCGTCCGCTCCGAAGGCGCCTTCGCGGCTGCGGACCAGGTTGGTCTGGAGGTCCATTTTGAAGAAGGTGAAGCCCTGCTTCTTGCGCCGCGCCAAACGATTCTCGTAGGACTTGATGTCCGCAGTGCTGGTGGTGTCGCAGTAGACGCGGATCTTATCGCGCTTCTTCTCGCCGAGAAGCTTCCACAGCGGCACACCCTGCACCTTGCCCCGAATGTCATTGAGGGCGAGGTCTATGGCGCTGTAGCCGCCGCCGGCGCGCCCGTGGTTATTGAACGCTCGTATGCTGCTCAGAATCTGCTGGACCTGCATCGGGTTCTTGCCCAACAGCATGCCCTTGAAGATGAGGGCATTGTCCTTGCCGCCCGCGTCGCGCACTTCTCCCAGCCCATACACGCCCTGGTTGGTGTCGATCTTAATGAACGGATAGTCGTAATTGGCGGCGATCGTCAGAGCACGCATGTCGGTGATCTTCAGATCGCTGGGCGCGGAGTTCGGGTTCACCGTCTTCGGCGGCGGCACGGTCCTTCCCTGTGCGTCCAGCTTTGGCGCCGTGAGTTTGAAGATGCCAGCGGCGGCCGCGGCACTCGCGGCGCGCCTGAAAAAATTCCTGCGGTTGAGAATCATCTTTCTGTTATCGCACTCCTATCCCATGAAGTGTACTAACGAATGGTAGGTGGCGGGGGCGAGTCGTTTTCTGTCGCCTGCGTCTATTCCGGGACGTATTGGCGCAGGAAATCGTGCGCCACCCGGAAGCCGGCCTTATAGGGCTCGGTGAAATCGGAGCCAGTGTACTGCGGGTAGTAGAAGGCGTCCTCGTGCTCGATGTTCATGGCGCCCTGGTAGGCGGCCTCCTGCAGCACCGTGAAAAAGCCTTTCCAGTCCACCATGCCCGCGCCTGGCAGGCGGAACCGCCACCAGCGCGAATTGTCGAGCGGGTGGATGCCCGTCCGGCGCAGCACGGGCCAAAGGATCTCGCAGTCCTTCAGATGCACGTCCCAGATGCGGTCCACCCAGGTGCGGGCGCAGGCGACCGGATCCATGAACTGCCACTGCAAGTGCGACGGATCGAAGAGCAAGCCCACGTAGGGCGAGTTGTTGAAGCCCTTGAACAGCGCCTCGTACCCCACCGGACCCGTGGCCAGATTCGGCCCGCCGGCATAGGGCTCCCAAACGATCTTCACGTTGTGCTTCTCGCACAGCGGGAAGTACTTCTCGGTATAGACGCGCACGATTTCGTCGACTTGGTCGTTGAGACGGCGGCCGGGCATGTTCCCCGACATGGCGCCCACGAAGGGCACACCGAGTTTACCGGCCAGCTCGATGGTGCGGGCAAAGCGCCCGTTGATGGCGGCGCGTTGGGCCGGATCGGGCGCAATGTGGTTTTCGCTGCTCATCAGCGAGGATACGAACAGCCCGGCCCGGCTGACGTTGTCCTTGACCTTGGCGACCAGCTCGTCGGAGGCATCGTTGGGCAACGCCGCTCCCACGGAAAGCTGCAGGCTGGTGAAGCCTTCCTTGCGGGCGAACTCGACATTGGCCTCCGAGTATGGCCCGAGTATGCCCAGCTTCGGCTTCCAATTGCGCGGCCTGCGGGTCTGCGTCTGGGCGGCGGCGGAGGTTGCCGCCAGAGTGGCGAGTACGGCGCGTCGTGTGATCTTCATTCGAATCTCTTGAGTTCCATCATAACCGCGGCGAGACCCTTCCGGCGGTACAGTTCGGTAAGGCGCTGCTCTTCGGGAGATGGCGCCATGACGCTCGCCAGCCGGGGACTGTTCAACGCCTCCCAGGTGGGGATCCACATCGAGCCATCCACGAACTCCACCTGGCTCACGAAACCGGTCATCCCGGCGATGGCCAGCGGCCGGCCGGGAGCGCCCATGAAGCGCAACGATCCGTCTTGCAGCACCCGGCTCTTCTGGCCCGGCGCGAGATGCAGGTCAGGGTCGGAAGCCGGCACCGAACCGGCGAGGAACTCGCGGCCCCCGGAGTCCTTGACGATCCAGCCCAGCTCGAAATAGCGCACCGAGCGGGCGGACTGGTTGCGGACGTCGAAGCTCGGCGCGCGGGCCTCGTTGCCCGAGATTTGCGCGACCCCGCCGAGCAGTTCGAAGGGCGCATCCGGCAAGCGCATGAACGCGAATTGGAGCGGCTTCTCCGCCTCGACGTTGGTAGCGCGCCCGCCACGGGCAACCTGCACGTCGACGCGCGGAACGTCAGCCTGCCGGGCCATGCTTTCGATGATCGTCTTGCGCAGCCCCGCTTCGCCGAGCGATGCCAGTACGCTCTTGAAGTGCCGGCGATCGCGCCGCGCCTCCATCTCCCAGACGGTCATCGAGCGGCGGGAGTTCAGCCGGTTCGGCCCGTAGAAGGAGAGATCGTCGAAGAGCACGCCGTCCAGACTCACCACCACCAAGGGGCCCACCGGCACCAGGGGCCGCAGCAGGCGCAGGTCGATCCGGACTGGAAAGGTCTCCCCAAAGGCGACGTTGAGGCTAGGCACCGAAACGGACGCTTTGCCACCGGCGGTGACCTCCTGCGCGGTAACCAGCAGCGTAATGCCTCTGATCCGCCGCGGGCCGGAGTTGCGCAAAGAGAGCGAGGAGCGCAGGTCGATGACCATGGCGCTGCCGCGCGCCGTGGTGGCGGAGTCGCCCAAGTCCGCGGAGACCAGCGTGACCGGAGAGTCCGGCGGGAACTCGATTTTGAGCGACGTACGAGGATCGAGAGCGGGCTGCTGCGCCAGAGCGGCCCCGAGGCACACGAGGATGAGGACGGCGGCTCTACTGTGCATAGAGATTCTGGATGGTGATCTGCCCGGTCTCCGAATCCACGTAGCGAGCGCGAAGGCCGCCTCCCACGTTGACCAGATAGGTGACATCCTTAGCCTCCGGGTGCCGCAAGCTCAGCATGCGGTCCCCTTGCCGCATTTCGATTCCGCCGCGATTCGCTTCGATCAATGTGCCGTCGACCCACGGCGCCGCCGCGGGCCGCGGCTGCGGGTGCTGCAACAGAAGCCCGACCAGAACCAGCAATACCACCGGCGCGGCGACGGCGGCCAAACGTCCAACAAACGGCCGGGGTTCCGGTCGGATCGGGGCGACGCATTCCCCCGCGGCGAGTCCCAGGTGGATGTTGGCCTTCATCTCCCCGGCCAGACGGCCCCAATTCAACTCCGGCGGAAGTTCGGCCAGCTCGTCCAGCAGTTGTTCACGGGCCGAGCGGAACGCCTCGATCCGGCTCCGGCATCCCGCACAGAGGACGGCGTGACGCGAGATCCTCCAGCGCGCCCACACGCCGAGATCTCCGCCTGCGTGCAGCGCCAGGCTGGTCTCCCTCGGCTGGGTCCTGCCTTCCTCCTCTCCACGTAGCGCTTGAATTTGATCCGCGCGTTGGCGATGTGCGACCGCACGGTGGCTTTGGAACAGCCGAGACGGCGCGCGACCTCCTCGGCGGGCAGTCCCTCGACGTCCCGAAGGACCAGGGCGAGCCGTTCGCGGGCGGTCAGCAGGCGCATGCCGTCCTCGACGTAGGCGCGGCGCTCGGACTCGAGCAGCAGCCGTTCGGGGCTCTCGGAAAGGGGCGCGGTGAGGGGTTCCGGGGTCTCGTCGATCTGGGTGAAACTGTACCGGCCGTGCCGCCGCAGGAAATCGATGGCGGTATTGGTGGCGATGCGCGACATCCAGCGGCCGGCTTTATCGGCATCCTTGAGCTGTTCTTCATGCTGGAGAGCCTTAATGAAGGCCTCCTGAGCGAGGTCCTGCGCGTCGGCGGCATTGCCCACAATCCGGTAGATCATCAGGAACACACGACGCAAGTTGTCCCGAATGAACCGGTCCTGGCGGTCCAGGTCCTCTTCGACGAGACGCCCGGTGGCTTCGCTCATGGCGTCCTGCCAAATCTCGACAGCGGTAAACATGCGCCTACAAAGGATGACGCCAAAGCGCCCGAAACGTGGAGGCAAACACCCAGTGAAGATGCTATCTTCATGCAGCCAAAGGCACCTAAACACCATTATGCGCCGAAAGGGTGGATGGACCAAGGTAGGGCCCGCGCCAGGGGGCGTTAGTGAGTGGCTCACGGCGCGGTAGTTCTCTGCCCTTACGCTCTCGCCTCAGGCGCGACCACTGCAACGCGCCGCACTCTGACATTCACCTCGACGCGCGATCCAAGCCGGTTGATGATAGACATGAGGCGATCGACAGTAAACCGCCCGAGGTCCGCATTGCGAATGCGCGAGAAATCGGCCGCAGCAATCCCGGTGCGGCCGTGCGCCCCGCGCACGCTTAGGCCGTCACGGTCGAGCACCTTGATGATTTCAGCGGCCAGGATGGCCTTGAACTGTTGGGCGTCCGCATTCTCACGACCGAGCTCGCGAAAGACATTTCCGCTGCCCCTCAGGACTTCCAGCTTGTCGTTCTTCATCGCAACATCTCCTTCAATCTCCTCAAACGGTCCTTGATCAGCTCGATCTCACGTTGTGGTGTCTTGATGCCCTGAGTCGATTTCTTTTGGAACGCATGGACCACCCAGATATCCTCGGCGATCTGCACGCCGTAGACCACGCGATACGCATCACCCCGGAAAGGCAGCGCAATCTCGAAAACGCCTGCGCCCGTATGGGCCGTGTCTTTCGGCTCATTGGCCGTCTTCTATAGTGATGTTGTCATATATGACAACATCCGTCAAGAACAACCCGCCGACAGCCTCCCGGCGGTCCACGCGGGATGCCGGCTCGGGCGAGGTGGTACATCTGGAATTGCCATCACGCCAGTCGACGGCCTCGATGCCCTGCTTCACCATTTCTGCCACGTGGGCGATGTTGAAGTGCGCGACGAAGCACGCGAAGACGCCGGTGGAACGCGAACGACTGAAATCGGCACCGCTTGCACATTGTCGGCAGGCTATCCGGAACAATCCCCTTGGCCACATTACCCCCGTTCCGTCCTCTCGGTCAGAACGCGTTGCGCCTGCCGGGCAGAAGGGAGCATAGCCGACTATACGGCCAAGTGGCCCGGTCCAGCGTGGCCAAACCGCTCTGAGTTGAGTAATAGCACCAGTTTCAGGGCGCAAACCGGCGCGTCTGGTAGCGCAACGCTTCGTCCGGCATGGGAATTACCAGAAGCTTGTCGGCCGCACCCGAGCCCGCTAGGGCAGCTGCAGTCCACCCCGATCGCCGAAGTGTCGTGCCTCTTGTTTTCCCGTAAGCTCGGCAAAGAGCCACGCCTTGGCCATTCTCCAATCGCGCTTTACGGTATCCGCCGAAACGCCCAGGGCCTCCGCTGCTTCCTCAAGGCTCAAGCCGCCGAAGTAACGCAACTCCACCACGCGGCTTTTGCGGCAGTCGATTCGGGCGAGTTCATCAAGCGCCTCATCCAAAGCGAGCAGTTCAATCCCACGAGCGCGGGCCAGCAGCAGCATGTCATCGAGAGGCACGCGCAGCGCATCTCCTCCACGCTTGGCGAAGCCCTGCTGGCGAGCGTGATCCACCAGGATGCGCCGCATGATCTGGGAACACAGTGCCAGGAAATGCACCCGGTTCTCGCAACGGATCCCCCCGGCATGCACCAGCTTGAGATACGCCTCGTTGGCCAGAGCGGCAGATTCCAGACTCTCATCAGCGCGCCGGCGCCGGAGGTGCCGGTGCGCGATGCGCCGCAACTCCGGATATACCAGCTCGACCAAGCGATCCAGTACGTCCGGATCGCCGCCGTTCCAGGCAGCCAGCATCGCGGAGATATCCTGTCGGCCTCGGGTCGGCATCGTTTGGAGTCCTACAAAAATATTATCGTCTCCTATTAACCATTTCGGCGCCGGTTCGCGGAATACCAATTGGAGAAAGGAGCTAGTTTTATGAACCGATTGCTTTCGGCGATGTTGGTCGCGGCCTGTTTTTTGGGGGCGGCGCAGCTCGTCAACGCTCAGGATTGCAGTAGTTGGACCAATTGGGACATTCGCGGCTCGTATACGCTGTCCGGCAGCGGCTATATCGACCTTTCGAAGACATTCCCGGGT
>VFSW01012009.1_pt1 | contig 12120 bp, 12 predicted proteins | sample 5358111 | NCBI WGS metagenome assembly VFSW01 (sample SAMN11554181, study PRJNA540505) | mine drainage metagenome | isolation source: sediment from site ElyBrook_90M | place: USA: Ely Copper Mine, Vershire, VT | collected 2017 | reverse complement strand
CCCCCCCCCCGCGCGGTGCTGCGCCCCCTTGGTTTGCCCCCCGGGCGGCCGGCCGGCGCGGGGCGGGGCCCGCCCCCCCCCCCCCCCCCCCCCCCCCCCGCCCCCCCCCGGCGCTCTCGAAGAGGACGCCCGCCTGACCGCGCTCTTTCTCTGGACGATTCAATCCACGGCCACGAAGGGCGACTCCGCCGATGAATAGGACGACAGCGAAGAGGCCGACGACGATGACGGCGAAGTAAGCACGGGGAAAAAGAAAAAGGGCCTGACGCTCATCTACGATGTGGTCCGCCGCTTTTCGCAGCCGCTTGGAATCCATCTGGAGAATTGGGAAGACCGGATTATCGAAAACAAAAAGGGAATCGTCCGCCTGCTCCCGGTAACGGAGCGCGCGGAGCATCTGCTTGGTGAAGACGGCGCCGGTGGCGTCGCGGAAGTTATCGAGCGTTCGCGCGGCGGCCCGATCAACTATCAGTTCGAGTTCGCCAAAGACGCCTCCAGGCATCCCGCTCCGGCGGCCGGAGGCAAGGGAAAAAGGCGGCGCGGGGCCAAATCGTCCGACGAAGCGCCAACCCTTCAGCCCGGCACGACCACGCTCGACCGGGTGCATATCGCGATGCTGCTTCAGTCGGCCGGCAAGGCAAACGCCTTGCGCACGATGCTCAAGGCCGAGATCGAGCGCGGCCAGGATTTCCTCCGGCTTGCAAACGCCCTGTCGGCGCTCTATCCCAAAGACAGCGAGGAAAAACGCTTGTTGGATGCTATGCTGCTGGCCGCCCCACGGTGAGGTGAGGAAAATGGCCAAATACGATATTGCACAAATCTGCCTCAACGGGCATGTAGCTAATATCTACACAATGATGATGCCTGAGCGGGGATGTGAATTCTGCGAGACATGCGGAGAAAAGACCATCACGGCATGCACTGGCTGTCGGCATGAAATCCAAGGGGCTTATCAAGGTGCGTTTCAATCGGAGGATAACTTTGCCGCGCCTAATTTCTGTCGCAGTTGCGGTAAGCCGTATCCATGGATAGAGCGGAAACTGCAAGCCGCAAAGGAATTGATCGAGCCCGAACAGACACTGACTGCAAATGAGAGGACCGCCTTCGAAGCCGACATTAACGACATCACGCGGGACGTTCCGCGCACGCAAGCAGCGGCCATCCGGATTAAGGGCTTTCTCGTCAAAGTTCCCGGTGCGGTAGGTTCGGCACTTCGTGACATCGTCGTGGATATTGCCAGCGAAGCGGCCAAGAAGACCATCTTCGGACCCTGACAAGGGGTGAAGACCGGAACCCAAGATGGAACCCTGGTACAAAATCGTCCAGCCGAGAGCGGAGGTTCGCGAGGGCCGCTCGTTCAACCCCGACGAGTTCGCGATCCATCTTGAGCAGGTGGTAAGCGGCGCCGCGCCGAACGACTACAAGAATCCGCTCGACTTTTTTGCCCGCACCTGCTTTACCGCCGCGCTTACGGAGCACATGGCGATGGTGGTGCGGCGGCTCAACGGCGAGACGGCCAATGCTGCGCCGGTGCTGACGCTTGTCACGCAATTCGGCGGCGGCAAGACCCACACGCTGACGGCGCTCTACCATCTGGTGAAGAACCACAAGGCGGTCGCGGCAATGGCGGACGATTTCCGCCACACGCTCGGGGTGGAAAAGTTGCCAGAGAAGACCCGCGTCGCGGTTTTCGTCGGCAACGCATGGGACCCGAGCGAGACGCGCGAAACGCCCTGGATCGATATTGCGCGGCAGCTTGCGGGCGACACCGGAGTTGCAGCGCTCGGAAGCTCCGCCAAGGACACGCCGCCCGGCACCGAAGCCATCGGGAGGATGATCGAGAAGGCCGGCGGCTCAGTGTTGATCCTGTTCGACGAAGTGCTGAACTTCTTCAACCGCCATCGCAAGCTTGCCGATTCCTTCTACGCGTTCATCCAAAACCTGACGGTCGCGATGACGGCGACGCGCGGGAGCGCCTGCGTGATAAGCCTGCCGCGAAGCCAGGTCGAGATGACCACATGGGATGAGGAATGGCAGGACCGGATCAGCAAGGTCGTAAGGCGTGTCGCCAAGGAGCTACTCGTCAACGACGAGGCCGAGATCGGTGAGGTGGTTCGTCGCCGGCTCTTCGACCACGTGGGAAAGGAATCGACGCGGAAGGCGGTCGCGATGGCTTACGGGGATTGGTGTTTCGAGCGCCGCGCACAGCTTCCGCCGGAATGGACGGCAGTTGACCGAGCCGTAACCGAGGCGAGCGCACGCGAATATTTGAGGACCCGGTTCGAGACCTGCTATCCGTTTCATCCCGCGACGCTGACGGTCTTCAAGCGGAAGTGGAGCACGCTTTCGCAGTTCCAGCAAACGCGCGGAACGCTCGCGATGTTCGCGCAGTGGGTTTCCATCGCGTTCGGGAAGGACCACAGGGAAGCGAGGCGCGAGCCGCTGATAACCCTCGGCTCGGCACCGCTGCACGCGCGAGAGTTTTGCACGGTTGTCCTGGGGCAACTGGGCGAAACGCGGCTGGTCCATGCGATCGAGAGCGATATCGCGGGCGAGCACAACAAGGCGGCGGCGCTGGACGCGGACATCGCCACCGGCCCGCTCAAAGACCTTCATCGCCGGGTGGGCACTACGATCCTGTTCGAGTCATCGGGCGGCCAGAGGGATCAGGTCGCGCATCTTCCTGAGCTTTGTTTCGCTCTCGGCGAACCCGATGTCGATACGACATCGATCAACAATGCGGCGACCGCGCTCGAAGGAAAGGCTTTCTACATCAGGAAAGCCGGCGCGGACGGCTATCGATTCGGGCTGAAGCCCAAACTGGAAAAGGTCGTGTATGACCGGCGCGCGTCGCTCGACGACGGCGAGGTAAAAAAAGCCACGGCGAAACTGGTCGAGGCCGAGTTCAAGGCCGGGGCTTCCTTGTACCTCCAGAAACCGTTTCCCAAAGACGGTGCTGATGTCGAAGACATCCCGCGCCTGAATCTGGTGGTCGTCGATCCTGAGGAAGAGTGGACCGGCGACGGGGAACTTCGCGCGAGGCTGGCCAATTGGACGAAGAATCACGGCAGATCGTCGCGTCTGTATCCAGCTTCACTGATTTGGTGCGTCCGAAAACCGGGCCGCGAGCTTCGCGAACGGGTCGAGGCATGGCTCGCGTGGCAACGGGTAAACGATGACATCAACCAGGGCGTCTTGGGTGGCGATTTCGAAACTTCGGAGCTGAAGCAGGTAGCCCTTAAAGCCAAGACCGCAAAAGAAGAGGCGGGCGAAGAGGTCTGGGGAAGCTACCGATTCATCATGCTGGCTGATCCAAAGGCGAGTGACGGCATCAAGCCCTTGGACTTGGGAGCCGGGCATTCGAGCGGCGCGCATTCCCTTTGCGACCGGATTTTGGCGGCGTTGCGGCGAGAGTCGCTCCTGAACGAATCTCCAGGCGCCGGCTACCTCGAACGGCACTGGCCGGAGGCATTCAAGGAATCCGGCGCATGGCCGCTGAAGAGCCTTCGGCAGGCATTGCTCGACGGATCGCTTGACCGCGTGATCAGTCCAGACGAGTACCTCAAACGCAAGGTTCCGGAGTTCGTCGCGAAGGGCGATTTTGGCTTGGCGTCAGGCCAGCAGCCCAGCGGCAGCTACACGCGACTCTGGTTTATGGAGCCTATATCGGCAGACGAGGTCAGCTTCGAGCCTGACGTGTACCTGCTGCGCAGGGACAAGGCAAAATACTTACGCGCCTCGCCAAGCACGGGCGCTGCCGCGCAGCCCGGAGCCTCGGGCTCGGAAACGGCCGAGGAGACGCTTGCGAAGCCTTCGCCGGACGGCGGTGCGGGCGCTCCAGCCGAAGGCAAGCGGACGATCGTCGTCAGGGGAACAGTCCCGGCCGAACTCTGGAACAGAATCGGCAGCAGGCTGATTCCGAAAATCCGTTCGGTTGCCGACCATCGGCTGACCATCGAGTGCGTGGCCGAGATGGACGCCGCCAAGGCTGTTCAACTCGTCCGCGAACTGGAGCAGGCCATCGCCGACTTGAATCTCACCGGCAAGCTGGTCGTGGAAGTGAAATCATAGGCGGATTTGAATTTGCGTTGCCGATGTAAAAGGCCGGATGAATCCTGTCCGCCAGTGGCCAAACTGAGCAATCCTGTACAGTATTCAGTCCGCGAACGCCGTAATGTCCGCCAATATTCACCTTCTCGGTGGTCAAGGTGGTGGTCAGCTGGCGCGCGTGAGCTGACCACATAACCCGCTGATTAAGGAATCCCCAGATACTTTCGCTGTGTCTCCCAATCGAGCGGGAGTCGACTTGATTTGTGAAGAAGCGCCTTTGCCGTCAGTTCCGGCGATGGAACGCCGGTGACGATCTGCTCGACGATATTGGGAGCGAGAAATGCTAGCCGCACTATTTCGCTGACATGTCGCTTTCCGATTTTCTCTCGCTGGCCGATTTCGACCATCGAAGTTGCCCGTCCTGTTACGAGTTCGTCGAACCAAGAGTGGGCTCTTGCAATTAGCTTCAGGAGCACAGGGTCGCTCCTGCGAGAAAGTTCTCGATCCCCACCGATGACCAACTTCATCTCAACTCCGCGCCGACGCATTTGCATGGGAATCATTCGGACCAGCGAGAGGTGGGTTGCGGCATGGGCCATTCGATTCTCAGCGGATTCGAGAGGCAACCTGATGGAGAGCCGGATTCCGTCTGCACTTAGATCTACGCGATCGACGAGAACCGCTAGCGCTCCCGTTGCTTCGGTCTCGGATCGAACCCGGCTGCTCCAGGAGCTTGCCGCCTCCAGGGCGGATTTCATCTGAATTGCATCGCAGTCCAGATGTTCGAGCTCGGTCGCGATTCCGGGGCGATCCTCAAGGATCGTGAGTACAGCGGCCGTGACGCTGCGCTCGATTTCTGGAGCTGGAATCCGCCATCCCCTCTCGGCGTCTTCTGCGGTGCCCACAAGAAGGTTGCGGGAAACATAGTAGCGATAGCGGCGTTTGGCCTTGACCGCATGGCTTGGTGTCAGAAGCTTTCCGGATTCGTCGAAGATTTTGCCGGCCAGCGGGCTCCGCATCGATTTGGTAGCTGTTCCGCGAGCGCGCGATGCGTGAGTGTGTAGTAGCTCGTCGGTCTTGTCCCACACCGCACGCTCTATGATCGGCCGGTGCAGACCGTGGTAACGCGTTCCCTTGTGCTTGACCTCGCCTATGTAAATCGGGTTGCGTAGGAGCGTGTAGAGCGCGCCGCGCGAAAACGACTCGCCGCCCGATCGTTTTCCGTTCTTCGAGACCCGGACTTTCGAGCGCACTCCGCCCCTGTCGAGTTCATCTTTGAGAAGCCGGACGCTGCCCAGCTCGGAGTAGCGCTGGAAGATATTCCTGACCGTCCTTGCTTCGGAAGGAAGTATCTCCAATTTCCGGTCACGCGCTTCGTAGCCGAGCGGGGCGAGGCCACCCACCCACATGCCCTTGCGTTTGGACGCAGCGATTTTGTCGCGTATCCGCTCGCCGGTCACTTCGCGCTCGAATTGGGCGAAAGACAGAAGAACGTTCAGCGTTAAGCGTCCCATCGACGTGGTTGTATTGAACTGTTGCGTAACCGCAACGAACGAGACACCGCAGGCATCGAATACATCCACCATTTTGGCGAAGTCCGATAGTGATCGGGTGAGACGGTCCACCTTGTATACGACGACGGTGTCGACCAGCTTCTGACGAATATCCTCCAGCAGGCGCTGCAGGGCTGGTCGATCCATCGTCCCGCCGGAGAAACCGCCGTCATCGTAGTGGGTCTTGATCAGTCTCCAGCCCTCGCCCTGTTGACTTCGGATGAATGATTCACAGGCCTCTCGCTGGGCCTGAAGTGAGTTGAAATCCTGTTCCAAGCCCTCTTCTGATGACTTGCGTGTGTAGACGGCGCATCGCAGTATCTTCGGCTTAACGGCCTCCATCTTGCTGCTCCTTCCCGGAATTCCTCAGGCCGAAGAACAGAGGTCCCGACCAGTGTGTGGCGGTGATTTCAAACGCGACTTTCGAGAGCGATCGAAAGCGCTTTCCGTTGAACATGAATCCATCTTTCAAGGCAGTTACCTGATGCTTGACGCCATGCCACTCGCGGATCAGCACCGCTCCCGTTTTGACCTGGCGCCTTGCCTCAACCACGATTGGTCGTCGTGCTCGAGCATCTCCTGCGAGACGTAGGAGTAGACGCCGATTCGAGGGCTTCAGTCCCCCGAGAGCCTTCTCCTGCAGGCGATAGGCGAGAGCCTGAATCATCAAGGGACGGCGAAGCCGGGCAGGTGGATCCGCGCCGTACAGAGCCTTCCATCGCGCATTGAGCTCCTCGGAATCGAGCAAGGAAAGGGCAGCTAGCGCAGAAGGCAGATGTTTCGGATCGTATTTCGTAATCGGGTCTTTCATGAGGCCGGCTCCTCTCGAACACACACATTGCTCGATTCGCGGCACACAGCCAGTCTCTTTCAACTGGCTACTTCTGATTTTCGACCGAAGGAAATTGCCCTGTGGGAAGTCGGCTCAAGGGGGCGGAAACGGGCCTGAATTCTGAACAGCAGGCTGCCTAGCGGGTTCGCCTTTCAATCGCCAATACGGTGTGTAGCGGCGGATCAGCGCCACCTGGAGCTTCTTCCGCATCGACGGTTGACGCATGGGAGAGAGCCCCAAACCATTCGCTTCATGTGCCCAACAGAGCAAACATCCGGGCCAGCCGTTACGGCCAAGGAGACTTATAGGAAATGGAAAACGCAAAGTTGGCAAATGAGGTGAAGACCGAGAGTTCCGGGAAGAGTTCGCTCCGGAAGAAACTACCTTCAACACAGACGAAGCCCTCCCGTCCGCTCCCAAAGGACGCTGGTGCTAGGGCGAAATCCGACAGGTTGGTCTGCCGTTATTGCGGCGGCGATGACCTAGCTCCGAGTTTCATCAAGCGCCGGGATCGCCGATGCAGAAAATGTTTCGCCAAGCGCTATGGGTCGGGTTCGCCCCCGAAGAAAACGAAACCTAAGAAGTAGTGTTGCAGCGCGAGATGAGAGACCGGGCTCGAAAGAGTCCGGTCTCTTTTTCGTTTCGGGTTTTGTCCGTATCTGCGCATTATCATAGGGTGTGCTTAGTCAAAAGCTAAACCCTGACATATTGGTGATGCAGCCCACCGAGAATTGAGATGCTTGCGATGGCGCCGAGCTTCTGCGGCCGCCGATAATTCGGCGCATTCTTGTCCAGTGATAGATGCGTCCGGACCTGATTGTAATAGGAAGCGTAATTCTTCAGAACGCGACCCAACTGTGCTTCGTCGGACACGATGAGGTGATCGAGAGATTCGCGGCGAATCGATCCGATGAGGCGCTTAACGTAGCCGTTCTGCCAAGGTGAGCGTGGCGCCGTCGGGTGATCGCGGATTCGCATTGCACGAATGCGGCGGGTGTAGGTTGGGCCGAAGGCCCCGTCGCGGTCGCGAATCAGGTGACGTGGCGCGTCGTCCCAGGGGAAGGCGTCAGTCACCTGACCTGCGATCCACTCGGCGGTCGGATTGTTCGTCACGCTGATGCTCACCATTCGCCTGCGGGCGTGACGCAGAATGACCAGGCCGTAGAGCAGCTTGAATGAGATCGTGCGTACCACGAACAGATCCAGCGAGGCGATGCCACCAACGTGATTGCGCAGAAAAGTCTTCCAACCTTGCGACGGTGGACGGCGGCGGCGGACCATATACCTGCCGACGGTTGATTCAGCGACTTCGATCCCAAGCATCAACAATTCGCCGTGGATTCGAGCTGCGCCCCACAGCGGGTTCTCGCGGCTCATACGCCGGATCAGCCCTCGAATCTCAGCATCAATCCGTGGACGGCCGCCGAGGTGGCGGGACTTCCAGCGCCAATAGGCGCGGAAACCGCGCCGGTGCCAACGGATCACGGTCTCCGGCTGGACAATGATGATCGCATCGAGGAGCGACGGGTACAGTCGATACGACCACACCAACAGGAAGCGATCGATGTTCCACAGCCTCACGCGCTTCGGCAATTTGCGCCGTAGAACTACCAGCTGTTGGCGCAGGACGAGATTCTCGGCCTCAAGCCGCGCTCGCCGCGCGAACCGCGACCGCATAGCAAGCAGCAGCTTAATCAGAAACGTGAACATCGCGCTCCCTATTAGCACAGCGATCACACTTCTTCACCCCGGACGAGGTTTTCGGTAACGACAATCATCACAAACGGCTAAAGAAATACGCTTAAGATAGGGTATGAAGTCAGATCGATAAATTTGTTACGAGAATGAAACTCAGTGAGAACAGGGACGAGTTTCGTGCCAAGTTCGCGCGAGTTTTCAAAAGGACGCCATTACAAGTGAGTTTCGACGAAATCAATTGGAGGGCATCGGAATGAAGCCCCGCCGCGGCATCGGACTAACGCATTGTCCAAACTGCGGAGCGAGAATCGTTCCCACGCCGAGAGAACTCAAGCAGTGGCGAAAGACTGCCAATTTGAGCCAGCGCAAGATCGCTGCGCTTCTCAAGATCACTGCGGTCCATGTCGCCTATCTGGAGCACGGAAAACGAACACCAAGCGCGGCTCTGATCGCGCGCTATTGGAAATTCAGTGCTGCCGCGATCCCGCCCCACACTTCGGCGTTCACGCTGACCGAACGTCAACGCCAAGTGACGGAGCTGCGGAGCGCGGGTCTTACCTACGCTGCCATCGGCAGACAGCTTGGCATCAGCGGAGAACGGGTGAGGCAGATCGAAATGCGGCTATTGCGCCGCGTCCGTTTGAATTAGGACACTTGCGCTCTGCTGTGGTTCCTCAAAACCTAATCTGCGGGTACAGAAACGCGGGAGCTCGCGGGGACGGCTCGGGGTGGTGCGGATGAGTTCGAGGCGTGCGCACTGGCAGGGACCGGCGTGATGAATTCTGGCGCGACTCTGCACTAACGGGACGTCTTGAGTAGGCCCGCGGTCAGGGCAATCGCGACCGCAAGCTTGCTGCCCTGGACTTCGGATCGGGAAAGCGGCCCCGCAACGATTGTATAGCGCTCTCCTTGAGCCGCCGGACGCGGCGGCCGCGCGATGCGTCACTGTGCGATCGCACTGAGCGGAGCGCAGGAACGACGCGGTCGCGACCACAAACATGTCGATCGCCGAGATCCCGTCGAGCTGATCGCGCAGGAAACTACGATAGGTTGGCGGAGGCACGCCGACTCTCCGAACCATGTACTTGGCGACCCTAGCCTGGCTGACCTGAAAACCGAGCTTCAAGAGCTCCCCGTGGATCCGGGGTGCACCCCACAGCGGGTTGGCCACGCTCATCTGCCGAATCAGATCGCGGACCTCGCGGTCTGCTCTCGGTCGCCCCGCCCGTGAGCGCCGACGCCAGAACAGCCGGAAGCCTTGGCGGTGCCAGCCAACCACGGTCGCCGGCTTCACTATCATGATCGCGTCCGAGGCAGCGGGGCCATATCTTGTAGAGGAGAACCCAGAGCACACAGTCGGCCAAGGCCAGCCAAGGTCGTCCCTGGTGTTGGCGACGGAGGACGGTCAACTGATGGCGGAGCGCGATGATCTCAAGCTCAAGCTTCGCGCGGCTGCGGAACCGGCATGCGATCGTGGCAGAGAGCGCAGACAAAAAGGCGTGCATGCCCGCGACGCTATGGCGGCCAAGCAAAAAACTCCAGTGTTCTCGCCGCTTTCGGAATTTTCAGCAGGGACAGGCGGCGTCCGACTCAGCTCGTGCATTTCATCACACAGTACTCGCCGCAGCCCACGAATCTCACACGAGATGGAGTTTTGCGCAGGCACAGCCAAGCCCACAGCAGGCGGTCGCCTCGACGAAGCCACGCTCGGCCGGGCCGCTGCCGATGGAGAACGGCCAACTGATGCCTGAGGGCCAACACCTCCAGTTCCAGGGAGACGCGACCCCGAAACCGGAAGGAGACCAGGGAAACTATTGCCGAGAGGACCGTAAGCATGCCGGCCACGATAAAACGGTCGGCGCAAAACTCCAATGTTTACAGAACATACGGAATTATGAGCAGCCACAACACAACAGCCTCGGCGCCTTGACACCGACCGAGTTCGCGATGCTCAAAAGACCGGAAGAGCAACCGCCCGAAGAGGGCCATAACAACGACCGACTCTAATTATGATCTGACGGGCATCGGAGAGCAGGCCATATCCAATCGCCTTCGTAGGCGGGATCTGCACTCTATCAGCAGCGTGAAGCAATCGCCTGCCTGAGCACAAATGAGCTAGCCGTCCGACAAATTAGACGTCTTCAGGCGAGTGTGGCAGGCAACACAACAGGTTTAGCTCTGAACACTTTCTGACTGCTTTTGTGCACTTTTGGTTATCTGCGGCACACACCAAGCATGCCTTCAAGACACTACAATTAGTATATACATAGATAGATGCTGTATTATGAACCGGCGGTCGCTTACGACAATTATCTTGGTGCGCCTCTACTTGAGGCGAACCGTGCTGAGGTAACGGACATTTGCCCACGGATTTTGAGTGTGCACCGTGTATCATCCGCAGTTGACGAGCTGAGTCGTTACTAGGTTTCAGACAGGGGGCGTCCGTCGTATGGCGAGTGGCATTCGTGATATTAGAGCGCTGACAGACCAACTTCCTTCATCGGAGGAACTTGACCGACTCGGCACTAACGGAATGTTGGCATTGATTCATGACGCGATCGCTCATCTCATCACTCCGGTCAACAACCTTCCCAAGGTGATGCCTGTTATCGAGCAAGTCGCGGACGCGTTGATTCAACAACAGGTACTTTTAAAGGAACTGTTGACCGTTCGGCAAGACCCGGTGTTGGAGAGGTTCGCCGTTCATAAACTCGAAGAAGTTCCCTCGCTCTCGCATTCGGTTCTCAAGCGGGATCTGCGCTTTGTTTCAGTCAGTGAATCCTACTGTTATTTGTTTGCATTCAGCCCGATCCAATTCCAGAGTATTGCACTCAACAACCTTATTCATCCAGCGGACATCCCCCGATTTTCCAAAATGGTCAAACTGTTGTTAGCCGGTAGGGTCGAGTCATGCGAGCTGGTCCAGTGGAGAGTTACAGGTAGCCACCGCTTCGTGCTCACCAAAGACACCCTCTGGGGGATTGCTGGGCACCAAGTGCGAGGGCCCCAATATATTGCCACAGTCTCTCAAATACTTGCTGACCAGGATGAAGCGGCGATGCTCGTTGGGAACGCAAAGTTGCGGAGTCGTGGACCTGGCGACCAGCAGGGACCAAAGTAAGTGCACTCAACGCGCCAGTAGCGTTGTTCATTTCCAACTAGTCGAAGACTCGACGACACTGAAGCGTCATTGTTCTTTAGTATTGCCGCTTGGAGGTTCGTCGAACGGCGATGACCCAAAACCCGAAAAGCGAGCCACGGACAAGTTGAGTTTGAAGCGGCAAGCATGGTCCTCTGGACGAGAACGAGGAGGACACGAAGGTGGCGAAGAAGGGACATTCGGAGGAGCAGATCCTGCGGGCATTGCGGCAGGCGGAGGGCGGCACCAGGGTGGCCGACATCTGCCGGGAGCACGGGATCAGCGAGGCGACGTATTACATCTGGAAGAAGAAGTATTCGGGACTGGGTCTGAGCGAACTGCGTGAGCTCAGGCAGTTGCGCGAGGAGAACTCCAAGCTCAAGCATCTGGTCGCGGATCTTTCGTTGGACCGGCACATCCTGCAGGAGATCGTCCAAAAAAAGCTGTAAGGCCTCGCCATCGACGCGAGCTGGGGCGCTGGACGCAGGCCGTCTTCGCACTTAGTACGCGTCGGGTGTCGGGGCTGATGATGCTCAATCGGGCAACGATGAACTACCAGAGCCGAAGAGATCCGCAGCACGCGTTGCGAACGCGGATGCGAGAGCTGGCCGCGAGCCGGGTGCGTTTCGGCTACCGGCGGCTGACGGTGATGCTCAGACGCGAAGGTTGGGTGGTCAATGCCAAGCGGATCTACCGGCTCTATACCGAGGACGGACTTGCGGTGCGGACCAAGGTGCGCAAGAAGATCGCGCGGCGCGCACGTGTGCCGGCCCTTACAGCCACACGGCCTAATGAAAGGTGGTCGATGGACTTCGTCGCCGCCCGTCTGATTGATGGGCGCTGGTTCC
>VFSW01012008.1_pt1 | contig 12120 bp, 11 predicted proteins | sample 5358111 | NCBI WGS metagenome assembly VFSW01 (sample SAMN11554181, study PRJNA540505) | mine drainage metagenome | isolation source: sediment from site ElyBrook_90M | place: USA: Ely Copper Mine, Vershire, VT | collected 2017 | reverse complement strand
CTTCAGCGTCAATTCATACAAGGAAGGGACGGTGGATAACGTTTTTGTCAACTTTTAGACGGTTTTGGACCAGCCGGAGGTACAGGCATTGGGTTTCTCGAACCTCGCCTCGATGAGGCCCCTTTGGGGCGCGTGACACGTCGAAGTCACCCAGGGTATTTTCAGTAGTGGTGATATGCGTTCGAATAGTGATAAGTACGGAGTTCGAGAAACCCAATGCCTGTGCCTCCGGCCAACCTCTGAACATGCTATAGTCGGCCAGTGAAACCCCTTGAAGGCCTCAACGAGCGTCAAAAGGAAGCAGTTTTGCACACGGAAGGCCCGCTTTTAATCGTTGCGGGGGCAGGGGCTGGCAAAACGAAGACGATCACTCACCGGATCGCACATCTAATAGAGAGGGGCGTGCCCGCACACGCGATCCTCGCCGTTACATTCACCAACAAAGCGGCAGGTGAAATGCGCGAGAGGGTCCGTGCGCAGATCCCGAAAGGCCGCGGGACGCCGCTCGTGACCACATTCCATAGTTTGGGCGTCCGCGTCCTACGGGAATTCCATGTCGCTGCAGGTCTACCCAGGTCATTCGTGATATGGGACCGCGACGACTCGATGCGTGCGCTCAAGCGGATCGTCGAGGATGTCGGTTCGGACCTCCCGCCGCGCAGCGCACTCTCAGCCATATCCCGCCAAAAAGGCGACGGCAATACGTACAGAACGTATGCGGAAGACGTGAGCGACTACCGCACTCGCCAGGTCGCGCGTATTTGGGAAAAATACGATAAGGAACTGAAGGACGAGGGTGCGCTCGACTTCGACGACCTCCTGCTTCGTACGCTTGAATTGCTGCGCCGCAGCGAAGAAGTGCGAAGCTTGTTGCAGAACCGATGGCAATACCTGACGATCGACGAATACCAGGACACGAATAAGTCGCAGTACGAGATCGCCCGGATCCTCGCGGGCGAAAAGAAAAATATCTGCGTCGTCGGAGACATAGACCAGAATATTTACAGCTGGCGCGGGGCGCAGATCGAACACCTGCTCGATTTCGAAAAGAACTTTCCAGGGACGAAAGTCGTTCTGCTCGAGCAGAACTACCGCTCCACCCGGACGATACTCGCGGCCGCGAATTCGATCATCCAAAAGAACCGCCGACGCGTTCCGAAGAACCTTTTTACTGATAACCCCGTGGGGGAGGCGATCCAAACGTTCGCTGCACGCAATGACATCGAAGAGGCATGGTTCGTCGCGGATCGGGCCGCCCGCATGATCGCCTCGGGTATCCCACCGAAGGAGATCGCCGTTCTGTACCGGGAGAATTTCCAGTCGCGCGCACTGGAAGAGGCGATGCTCGCCGGCGGTATCCCGTACCGCGTGCTCGGCACGAGGTTCTTCGACCGCAAAGAAGTGAAAGATGTGCTCTCTTATTTGCGGGCCGCGACGAATCCGCAAAGCAAGTCGGATCTTGTGCGCATCGTTGCTACGCCGGCACGCGGGATCGGAAAAGTTACGCTCGAAAAGATGCTCTTCGGGCTCGACAATGACCTCTCCGGTGCCGCGAAGCAAAAAGTCCTTACGTTCCGAGAGAGCTTACGGCAGATCAAGTACGCGACGGACCAGCTCCCGTGCTCGGAAGCGGTCGCGTTCGCCGCGGAGAAAAGCGGTATCGACGATATGCTCAAAAAACAGGGAGATGAGGGAAAGGAACGTCTTGATAACGTCCGGGAATTGGTGAACTTTGCGACGCGTTACGACAACTATCCTCCGCCAGAAGGCGTTGAGTTACTTCTCGAGGAAGCGGCGTTGCAAAGCGAGCAGGATAGCCTCGCCCATGACGAGCGGAATTCGGTCGCCTTGATGACCGTACATGCCTCGAAAGGGCTTGAATTCAGTACGGTTTTCGTCACTGGCCTCGAGCAAGGCCTTTTCCCGTCGGAGCGCGAGGGCGGCGGGGAACGCGACCCGGAAGAAGAGCGACGATTATTCTATGTCGCGCTGACACGGGCGAAGTCACGGGTCTTTTTAAGTTATGCGCGCGAACGCATGCGCTGGGGTTCACGCGAATATACGCTGCCGTCGGAGTTCATCGGCGAGATAGACGAACGTTTGCTGCAACCGGCGGATTTTCAGGACGAAGAGCCTACAATACAACTATGAGGCGGATGCGTGGCGCGCGTTTGGGGCAGCACTTTCTGACGGGAACGTGGGCTGCGCGGAAACTCGTCGAAGCTGCCGAGATACAGGCGAGCGATACGGTGCTTGAGATCGGGCCGGGCAAAGGGGCGCTTACAAAAGAGCTCCTGAAAACCGGTGCGCGCATCGTCGCGATCGAAAAAGACGAGACGCTTGTGGAAAATTTGAAGGGGACGTTCGCTGCGCAGGTGAACGACGGTTCGCTCACGATCGTTCCCGGCGATGTCCGCGACCTTGACCTTGAAGCGACACGCCTCGGGAACTATATTCTTGCGGCAAATATCCCGTACTACATCACCGGGGAGATCATCCGGCAGTTCCTGTCGGCTGACCTGCAACCAAAAACGATGGCGTTGCTCGTACAGAAAGAGGTTGCGGAGCGCATCGTCGCGAAGAACAAAAAAGAGAGCATCCTTTCAATATCTGTGAAAGCGTACGGCACGCCGCAGATCGCTGCAAAGGTCCCGAAAGGGAATTTTAGTCCGCCGCCGTCCGTTGACTCCGCGATATTGGTCGTTCGTTCGATCTCGAAACTATCCTTTGGAGGTCTCGACGAGTCGCTCTTTTTCAAAGTAGTTCGAACTGGCTTCTCGTCGAAGCGAAAATTCCTAAGTGGGAATTTGGCCAAAGAATTCGGACGTGACGGCGTCTCAAAAGCGCTCGCGGGAGTAGGACTATCGGAAAAAATCCGTGCCGAAGACGTGTCGCTGCAACAATGGACCAAGCTCGCGAAGCTTATCGCGAACTTCCCATCATAGTAATTGCGATGCCCGTGAACACGATGATCGGTACGACCGAAACGAGACAATAGTACGGGGGCGAGGCGAGGCCCAAAAGCCATTGGCCGGAGTGGGAAGGCGGCCCGAACTCGTACGTCACTGTCGAAGGCGTCCAGACGTACTGTCCGCCGCGAGGCGGCCCGACGCTGGCCCAGATCGCATCGTTATAGCAGAAAATGACCTGGCCGATCGATCCGCCGAATGGGAACGCGAACGCGGTGGCCGGGAACGCAAGCATCACCGCGACAAGTGCAGCCGTTGCCCGCAATTTCATGCACTCATCGTATCACGCAAAAAAATGCCAGTGCTATAGTTCGCACATGGAATGGCTGCGCAGGCACCCCTACACGTTCACGATCGCCATCGTTGGGGTCGTTCTCATCGGCGGCGCCTTGTTCGTAGAGAGCCGATCTCCGGTCGCACTCTCCTCACAATCTATGGACACGTGGGGCGGCGGGTCGTTCCCCGCATATCAAGCACCAACGACGCAACAAACCCCTCAACAGGTCGCACAGGACGTGATCGAAAGCCAAGTGCCTGCCACACTTTCCCTCCCGCCCCTTTCGACCAGTTCTCCCGCAGCAGCACCGCAATCAGCTCAAAAAAATGGGTTCGACTATCTAGCATTCCTCTCGCAGTTGAGCGGCGCACAACCGATCCCTACTTCAGTGAACGGGACGACAAGCGCGAACGCCGCGATAACCGAGGCGTACGAATTCATCCCGACAGGGTTGGTAGCGACGACCGCGCCGGCAAAAAAGCCGATGACGCCGGACCAGCAGGCTCTCTATGACTACGGGAACGAGGTCGGCGGCGAGATCCAGTCGTTTGAAGAGCTACATACGAATGAGGCGCAAGTGCTGAAGGACCAGGCGGAGGACCGGAGCGATCCTACAAAAGCGGCAGCGCTCGTTTCGCTCGCGCAAGCGTTCGTCTCCGTCGGAACGTACTTGCAACAAATGCAGGATGTACCGGCGGATGTGTCATCCCAACACAAGGCCCTCGCACAAAGCTATATAGATATCGGCACGAAGCTCCAGCTCGTTGCACAAGCTAAGAGCGATTCCGATTTCATCCAAGCGATCGAGACGTACGACACTACGGCGAACATGTTCGTCCAGAATTATGGCGCGCTTGCCCAATTCTTCTCAGCACGGGGCGTCGTATTCGCCCCGCAAGATCCAGGAAGCGTCTTCTCTTTCAGTGGATCCGGCGGCGGGGGATTATAGTCGCCCGCGCTATCCCAAAAACCCTTACATTGCGACATTTCAGGGATTTCCCCGATGCTATACTTTACTCGTGGAAAACCCGCACGGCAGGGACGTTTCTCATATAAGACTGACCGCGGTGCTTGCGGTCCTGGTGCTTATCGGCGTTGGTATTTGGCAAGTGACCGGATCGTTCGCTCAAAAGGATTCTGCAGAAAGCTTTGTAGCCGCGCCAGAGCAGGCGGCCAGCGCACAGAACACGAATGTGCCGACGATCGCAGACGCGAATGCTGCACCATCCGATCCGGTCGGCGCAGTATCGAGCGATGCGATCGGAGAAGTGGTCGGCGCGTACGCAGGCTTGCAACAAGAAGGTGCATACAGCTCTACGACCGGCACGCAGATCGCCGATTCGATAGGAATGGGCTTGCAAGCACCCGTTTTATACACAACGCTAGATGCGTCGCAGGTCAAAACCAGCCCTGATACTTCATATAATGCGATGATCCAATATAGGACCGCGCTCCAAACCTCACTCAAGCCGCTCCTTAGGAATACGCAGCCTGAATACGTGCTTTTCGGCATGTACATAAAGACGAAACAGCAAACTTACCTGGACCAGCTGAACGCTGCTGCGGCGAATTACGTCGCTGCCGCCTCCTCAACCGCAGCACTGACGGTGCCGGCGGACGCAGTGCAGGTACAGCTTGGCCTTGTGAATTCGATGAACGAATTCGCAGCGACCTTGAACGACCTCGCTACGCACGCGAGCGACCCGATCGCATCGACCGTGCTTTTGGAGAACTATAATCAAGCAGAGAACGACGTGCTGACGGCGTTCCAAAACCTTGTCACCTATGAAAAGAGCAAGACGCAATAACATACTGCTACTGATGTTTTTACTGGCGCTTACGCCGGCGCTTTCGTTCGCGCAATCCACGTCCCAAGTGCAACTGGCGAATGGACAACCGAGTCAAACGCAGATCGGGACACCGGTGGGGTTCAACGGCATCTTCAGCTGCAACCAAACCGGCGCCAACGCGATGTCCGTCGGTGCGCTCGGCGCGACCGGCGGCGTGTACGTGCCTGTTGCGGACGCTAGCGTAGAGCTCAACACCGGCACGCTCGTCTATAAGGAATGTGTTCTTCGGGAAGTCGTTGATGCACAAAAACAGGCTGCGACCGCCGGCTTCGGTCAGCAAGCAACTAACAACATTCTCACCGGCCGCAACGGTTCGCCGCAGTTCGCGCAGTATCAAACAAAGGAAATGAACCAGGTCGGCACTAACGCAATGAAGACTGCATTGCAGAGCATCGGTGGCAATTTGGACCCAAATAATAAGGCTGCGGTCGAACAAGGCGTCGCCCAAGGTTACTCAACGGTCACATATAACGCACAAAGTATGGTCGCGTGTCCCTACCCCGGCGCGACGACCGCGTTCACCAATTCTAATTCGCAGTTCTCGTGGAACAATATCCTAGCTGTCGGGTCGCCGTGCAACCCGCTTTTCGCCTACGTCGCGACCAACGACCTCACCAACGGATACATCGCGCAAGAGCAGAACTGCCTACAGAATCAATGGCTCTGGGGCGGCGGGTTCTACTCGGTCACGACCGGCACCGGAGGCCCATGCGAACAGCAGATCGTGACGCCATCCTCGCTCGTGAACAGCTCGTACAGCACGATCGTCAACAGCGGATACAACCAGCTGCAGAGCGCGAACGATATCGGGCAAATGGTGGGCGCGCTCTTCGCCGGGCTCTCGACGCAGATCCTTTCGGGAACGGGCGGCGGCATCACCGGCCTCAACCAATCGTTCGGGGGTTCTCCTTCGTACCTCCAGCAAGTGGTATCGCAAGAAACACAGAATTTGCAGTCGACCGTTGCGAATGCTGCACTCGCCAACCTCGAGGCTGCGTTGCAGGTGGAACAGTCCTACTACAACATCATGTCAACGATCGCCGGGACGCTCGAGGGCACGATCGGGCAGCTTCGCGGCGCGGAAAACACCTGCTGGAACCAGCTCATCACGACGATATGCGCCACGGGTTCGGTACAGACGAACTCGAAGGGCGTCACAACGTGTACCGGCACGAACGGCTCTCAGTTCACGATCGCGACCTCGACCGAGTTCTCCCAGCCGGTCATCAACTCGCAGATAGAAGCACTCGCCTCGACGACCGCGAACAACCTGCAGGTCTCGCAGCAGGCGCTCGCGCTCATCAACCAGCTCATCCAGAACGTCTCGGGCACGTCGCCGGACTCGCAGGCGCTCGCGATCCAACAGCTCAATACGCTGATCTCCAATAAAGAATTGCATACGTCGGCCGACCTCACGACCGCGCAGGGCCAGTCGCAAGCCATCAGTAACGCGATGCAAACGCTCTCGCAAAATACACCGCAGCTCTGGGCCGGCACCGACCCCAACAACACCACGAACAACAACATCCCTTGGAACGGCTCCGTCGGGCCTACAATGACAGCGACTGACCCGGGCGTCGGGTGGTGCAACTTCAAGAATCAGACGACGATCCAAGCCTGGAAACAAGCGTGGGGAGGATGATATGAGAATACATTTAACAAAATTCTTGTTTTTAGTGACCTTGTCGGCGATATTCTTGCTGAGTCCGGTTACATTACGCGGTATCGGTACGGTAAGTGCGGATACTGCCACTCCTTTTTGTCTGCAATCAAATATAAGTACGGGAACTTTGAATGGCGGCTGTAAGGTTGCGGATGTGAGCCCACAATGCCAAGCTGCCGGATTTACTGGTCCGAATTGTGCGGACGCTATGGATCAAGCGGTTCTACAGGACTTAGGAAATAACACTCTCGCCACAAACGGCACTGCTCTGAAGCAGGCTGCGATAGCAGCAGGAACTGCTTCGGTCTGTACGGAAGATATGAACAGTTGGGCCGTATTTTTCAACTCGTCTTGTTGGCCCGCTCTCATTTCGGCGGTGATCAGCGGGGCGCTCGTTTCCGTCGCGTCGTGGGTGCTGACCGTTGCCGGCATCCTTTTCAACTGGAGCCCGACCGAAACAGTTCTTCAGTTCGGGCAACTCATCAACAGCAATATAATCACCGGAATAAACACTGCTTGGTCAGCGTTTCGCGATATATCGAACATTGTCATCATCGGCATGTTCACGTTCATTGCGATCGCCACCATCCTCGGAATAGACAGCTACGGTTACAAAAAATTGCTCGCGCGCGTGCTCATCGTAGCTATCTTGAACAACTTTTGTCTCCTTTTCACCAAGCTCGTTATTGATGTATCGAACTTTACCGCGACGCAATTCGCGAGCGCCGCGGGGGGTCCGCTATCTCAGCTAGCATCGGCTACAAGTACCAGCAGCACGGTAAATTCGTCCAGCCCGAGTCAATGGAGTCAGCCTGCTGGTGTCGCTGGAGCATTTATGCAATATGCGGGCGTAACTGGTTTTGGCGATACATCAAAGGCAGTCTTTGAATTAGGGAAGAACCCCCAGGGCGGAGGCGCTTGGCTCGGACTTTTGTACGGTGTCGTGACCGCGCTGCTTTTCTTGATCGCCGCGATAGTACTCTTTTACGGCACCTTCCTTCTGGTCACGCGTGCGCTTTTGATGATCTTCTTAATGATCACCTCCGCTATCGCCTTTGCGACATACCTCATCCCAAGCCTTTCCTCGGGGGGCTATGGATTTAATGGGTGGTTGCAAGCGCTCCTCAAGAATGCGATCTTTGCGCCACTTCTCATGGTACTTCTGTGGGTGACGCTTCAGATCGGACAAGCTTTCTCCGTCACAACCGGATCTCTCGGCCAACTTATAACGAGTCCGGAAGCGGCGATAAACGTGAATGCGCTCTTCGGTTACATAATTGTTATTGGATTGCTGTTCGTATCACTCAAAATTGCATCCAGTTTCTCAACACAAATTGGAGGGTTCAACTACGCTTCGATGGTGCCCGCGATTGGTGTTGCCGCCAGCTCTCGAGTGGCGGGATTGTTTGGGAGGCAAACGGTCGGACGTGCAGCGTCCGCGATAGGTGCTAACTTCCAGAAAAAATCCCAAGATGAAAACCGTTCAATGTTCATGCGTAACCTCTACGACTTCGGGGCACAACGCGCTAAAGGTGTGGCAAAGAAGGACTTTAATGCGATGCGCACTCCGCTGGGTAACGCGCTTAAACAAGCAACCGGCGTCAAGAAAATTGACTCTCTCGCCGGTAAAAAGGTCGGGGGCTTCCAGGGCGGCCAAGAAGCAGTGGCAAAGAAGGTCGCGGAAAAGGCACAACGTATGACCGCAAGTGCGGAGGATCAGGCGAAGGTAGTAAAAGCGGCGATAGAAAAAGAGATCCAGAATGATCCTGAACTGGCTCGACAACACAAACAAGCGACCGACGTGCATGAGAGCGCTCAGGCCGATCAGAAGACGGAAGAGGGTAGGCTTACCGAAATACACAACCAGCACGCCGAGGAAATGAAGCAAATCCATTCGGAATTGGAGAGGGCTAGCAGCGCGGCATCCGCTGGAGAGGCAGGAGCGGAGGCGCAGGTCACCGCTTCGCAGCAACGGCTCGCAGAGGCGCGAAGGCGTCAGACGGAACAACTTGACGAACAAACACAGCGGATTGAACGAGCACGAGGAATCACTTCCAGCACGTACAACCAGATACAGCGAATCGAAGATGCTGCGCGCGATCGCGCAGTTGCAATAGGTAAGCTCCCTCGAGACCTAACCGTAGATAACCGAGGGAAGATTACCGGTTTCAAAAATGCCGGGGACACGGCACGAGACATTATTCAAAGCAAATTCACGCGTGCATTCTTCACCGATACTGAAAACAAACGACTCGAATCCATGGCTGTCCACGAAGTGGGAACGCAGGGGCGAAAGAAGAAATTGAAGGAAAGCGGCCTGATCGACGCCTTTAGAGAGCAAGTAGGTGGCGGTCATGCGCCAGTACCCCATGCTGCTGCTCATGTGCCAGAAGCCCCCGCTCCAGATCACGCGGCCGAACCCGAACAAGACGCAGAACATTAATTAACGAGATACACTGGTAATCATACGTAGTATGCAAGACGATAAAGAATTCGATGATCTGATTAAGCAGCGTTTTGCGCAACTGCCTAAAGTTGTGCAGGAAGCGATTACTTCTGCGGACGTGGAAAAGCGCATGCGTGAACTTGCTGATACGCAAAAACTTCACCTTGATCAGTGGGAGAGTCTGGAAAATGAAGTGCAACTAACGTTGCTTGGTGTGCAACCGATCGAGGAGCTGCAAAAAAATATCAAAAAAGAAGTTGGCGTAGACGATGCGACGGCAAAAACCCTCACCGAGGAAATCTCCAAGATCGTATTCGAACCGATACGGGAGGAGCTTGAACGGCAACTTGAGCACCCGGACGCAAAGGCCGCCAATATAAGTGCCGTTGAGGCAGCCGGAAAAGAAGCGATACGCGTTGAAACGGCACCTCCCGTGCAACCAGCGACCCCGCCGGCACCGGCAAATGAAGAAAAGGCCGTGCGCGCTCCGATCACAGAGACGTACAAGCCCGGAGAGGCGTCATCGGAACGCAAAACCGTGCATGACGATCCTTATCGGGAGCCGCCGGCTTGATGCTTGCCGCCCCTTTGGCCTTTTGTTTTTGAAAAATTACGGCTCTAGGGCGCTTGAAGGCGCCCGTCGCAATCAAATCCTTCATTGTTTCAAAAACAAAAGGCCAAAGGGGCGGTGTTATCCTGGTATACTATTTGCATGCAGTTCCAGGTGCCTCAATTCATCGAGGTCGAGGACAAGATATTCGGGCCGCTGACATTCAAGCAGTTCATCTATATTCTCGGCGGGCTCGGGGCTTCCTACATGGCATGGCGCGTGCTGCCGCTTTTCATTGCTGCCCCCATTATCCTTATCATTGCCGGCAGCGCAGCGTCGCTCGCATTCCTCGAATACAACGGCCGGCCGTTCATCGTCTCGGTCGAAAGCGCGTTCTATTTCCTGATACACCCGAAGCTCTACCTTTGGAACAACGAGCGCCGGGCGAAGAAGCCGATCGAACAAAAGACCCAGGACCTCGGAAAAGGCACCGTGTATATCCCCAAGCTCTCCGAGAGCAGGTTGCACGAACTTTCCTGGTCGCTCGACATCAACGAACGCGTTGCAGCAGGTATCAACGAGGGTGAGGAGCACCAAGGCGGGGTCGTTTCCCCGATCCGGACCGCCCGCGAAGCGCTCGTACGCTAGATCATATGCCCACCGCAACCAAACAATCCACATCCCGCTCGACACAGGATTTCGTTCCGGTCCAGGAAGTACGCGATGGCGTCGTAGTGCTGAAGGATGGGTCGCTGCGCGCAATATTGCTCGCTTCGTCCATCAACTTCGCTCTCAAATCCGAGGACGAACAGACGGCATTCATCGTGCAGTTCCAGAACTTCCTCAACTCGCTCGACTTCTCCGTGCAGATCTTCGTGCAGTCGCGCATGCTCGACATCCGCCCGTATATCGCGACGCTTGAAGCGCAATTCAAACAACAGTTGGACGACCTCATGCGCATCCAGATCCGCGAATACATCGAGTTCATCAAGAGTTTCACCGAAGCCGCCAATATCATGACGAAGAACTTTTTTGTCGTGGTCCCGTACTCATCCGGGGGCGTCTCCTCGGCGAAAGTTTCGAGTTACTTACCGTTCGGGAACAAAAAACCGACCGCCGAGCAGACCAACAAGAGCTTCGAGGAACAGGTGACGCAGCTCGAGCAGCGCATTTCTATCGTACAGCAGGGTCTCACGCGCACGGGCGTGCGCACCGTCCAGCTTGGCACTGAAGAGGCCATCGAGCTCCTCTACAAGATGTTCAACCCAGGCGAAGAAGGGAAGCCGATGACGCTCGACCAAAACCAATAGTATGGCGTTCACCGACTACTTGCCGTTCGGAAAGAAAAAAGATGCCGGCCCTGAGGTGCTGCCGGTCTTGCCCGCGGAGATCTACCAAACGGGCGTACTCGACCTGCAGGACGTGATCGCGCCGCACGCGCTCAAGGTCTCGCCGAAAGAGCTTGACCTTGGCGAGAAGATCGCCCGTACGTTCTTCGTTATCTCGTATCCTCGCTTCCTCACTACGGGGTGGTTCGCGCCGATCATCAACATGGACAAGGTGCTCGATATCTCGATCTTCATCCACCCGATGGACACCAACGAGATGCTCCGCAAGTTCCAAAAGAAGGTCGCCGAAGTGCAGTCCCAGATCGCGACGCGCGAGGAGAAGGGCATGGTGCGCGACCCGATGCTCGACACGGCGTACTCGGACCTTGAACAGCTGCGCGATTCCTTGCAGCAGGCGCAGGAGCGCATCTTCGACGTAGGACTTTATATGACGATCTACGGAGCGACGCGCGAGGAGATCGACAAGGTGGAATCGGAGGTCCGCTCCGTCCTCGAGTCTCGGCTCGTATACATCCGGCCGGCGCTCTTCCAGCAAGAAAGCGGTTTTCGCTCGGTATTGCCGCTCGCAACGGACGAGCTCGGCGTGCACACCAAGCTCAACTCCGCGCCGCTTTCCTCGATCTTCCCGTTCATTTCATTCGACCTCACGTCGGACAAGGGGATCCTCTACGGCATCAACCGCCACAATTCGTCGCTCATCCTCTTCGATCGCTTTTCGCTCGAGAACTACAATTCGGTAACATTCGCAAAGTCGGGAAGCGGAAAATCTTACACGACCAAGCTCGAGATCCTCCGCTCGTTGATGTTCGACACCGAGGTCATCGTCATCGACCCGGAACGCGAATACGAATACCTGGCGGAAACGGTCGGCGGCCGCTACTTCAACATTTCGCTTTCATCAGAGCACCACATCAACCCGTTCGACCTTCCGATCCCGCGCGAGGACGAGGCGCCCTCCGATGTCCTGCGCAACAACATCATCACGCTGGTCGGCCTCTTCCGCATCATGCTCGGCG
>VFSW01012007.1_pt1 | contig 12121 bp, 13 predicted proteins | sample 5358111 | NCBI WGS metagenome assembly VFSW01 (sample SAMN11554181, study PRJNA540505) | mine drainage metagenome | isolation source: sediment from site ElyBrook_90M | place: USA: Ely Copper Mine, Vershire, VT | collected 2017 | reverse complement strand
TGGCCTGGGAACGCATTTCCGCAGGATCGGGCAGCAAAGGCGAACGGTTGTACGACTGGACCATGATTTCGGGCTGGCAAGAGGATGGCTGGAGCCACGGGTTGCTGGTGCGGCGCAGCATCGAAGAGCAGCCCGATCATGCCTACTATTGGTTTTACGCGCCCGCGCAAAAGACCACGCTGAAAACACTGGTGCGTGTGGCTGGACAACGCTGGCAGATCGAGCAAGCCTTCCAGGCCGCCAAGGGCGAGTGCGGACTGGACCACTACGAAGTCCGCCACTGGCAAGGCTGGTACCGGCACATCACGTTAGCCATGCTGGCCCACGCGGTACTGGTCATTCTGCGCGCACGGGGAGAAAAAAACTCCCGGCGGCCAGGTGCCGCTCAGCGTCCCCGAACTGCGTCACCTGCTCACGCACCTGCTCTGGCGAGGATGGCACGGCGTTGAACATCTTCTGCATTGGTCGAAGTGGCGAAGACGACATCAATTTCATGCTCTGCGTTGCCACTACAGAAAACGTGGTTCGCCCCTGCCGAGCTACTATCTACAACTGTAGTGCTAAGCAGGTGTGATGCGTCCGTTAGAAGCATATTTCGTTACGCGTGTACATTTTATTCTGTGAGATTCTTTCCGCATTTGCTATATAAAAATATCAAATTAACTTTGTCCTATCGTCTGTAGATCGGAGGAGATTCGTAGGCACTATTTGAATATCCAACCCGTTTCGTCGGAACCAACTTCCCTTTCTATCCGTTCTATTCCTGGTATACGTAGATATATTTCTGTAGATGCCCATTGGTTCGAATCACTATCAAAACAAGCCTGCCAGTCATTCGTGAATAACTCAATATCGATCGGAGAGAATTCTAGAAATGTAAGGATTGAATTGATGAAATCCACCCTATCTTTCACACTTGCATCTGTGCGATAAATATCTTCGTAATTTAGAATCAATGCTGGCACATCGTGATTCTTTAGGAACTGGAGTTTCTGAGTTATCGAATGAAAATCTCGTTTAATTTGGGCGCGTGTAAGAGTAGGATCGAGAGTGGGTAATTGGCATTTATCGAAATGAACTTGAAATTCTTTCTTTGTACCTATCCAGTACCGTGTATGACGACAAATGTAATTAGATATAAAGCGACGCAGCAAGTTTCTTCTGGATAAAAATATGATTCTTTTATGCGAGCCAAGCAACATGTTGTCATTCAAAACTGGCGCATGCAGAAATGGCCACCCGCTTGCTTCCCAGACGTGCTTTATTCCGTTCCATTTTTTCCAAATTAAATCAAGTGTGGTTTTAAATGTAAAATTATCTACTGCCAGTGCATGAAATTGTCCTTGGTACCGCCTGGGGTGAAAAGGTTCGATAAGGCAGTTTATATTCGGATGACAATTAAGAACACGCGCTAAAGTCGTGCTTCCGCAGCGAGGCAGCGATGTAATTATGAATCGATTATTCTTATCAAGATCAGCATGCATGAGATAGAGAACCTATTTCGTAAGATTTGGAATATGAATTGTTTTAGACAATACATCGATGAATAGATTTTGGAATAAAATTGAAACATACATTTCCGACTTCGAAGAATATTTTTAAAGTGTTATGCGGAGCCAAGCTGCGCATATAGTTTTAGGGTCTTAGGAAGCAAAAGCTCTTAGAGTGGATGATTACGGAAGAAGAATAACAGGGTTTTGTAGAGATTGTCCTGGCGGTGGTTGAAGCGGAACTCGGTCTCCTTAAGATGCAGGTAAAAGGTATGTTTTGCGATGCCATTGAACTTAAGCAAGCGGCGTTTTGCGAAACTCCAGAAGCTCTCAATGCCGTTGACGTGGCGAGGTCCGCGAGCAAATTCATTCTCGCTGTGATTGACCCGAAAGTGCTTGTCGAAGCCCAGATCGACCAGACCATCGTAACCGCGCCAACCGTCGGTGTGCAGGATGGATTCTGGACTGGCCTTGCCACGAATGATGGCTTGCAGCGTGGCTTTGGAGGCATCGGGCACAATCTCTGTATAGACTTGGTGGCCGCGTTTGAGCAGGCCGAAGACGATGGTTTTTCCTGCGGCACCACGACCTCGTTTGCCGCGTACTCTGCGCGGGCCAAAGTAGGATTCGTCGGCTTCCAGTTCTCCGCCAAAGGGTGAGTCGCGTTCACACTCAGCCGCAATTTTACTGCGCATGCGCAGGAAAATTTCATTGACAGAACGAACCGACAAGCCGGAGATATTTGCGGCTTGCGTTGCCGTTAAATCTAGAGCAAAACAGCGCACGACCTGCCGGAATTTTGCTTCTCCAATTTTTGAACAACGAAAATACTGGTTTAATCCTGCCATTTCAGAAGCTTAGCTCTTTCTTCTAAGAGCTTTGCTTCCTAAGACCCAAGAATATTTGCTCAAGGAAACGGTGCAGCAAGCCAGCAAGCCGTATAAAATGCGGGCTCAATTCCCGCTAGTGCTATCAAGAATTCCAGCCAGTTCCGCCAGAAATCTAAGAAAATTATGAAGTGCCCTAGTCGCCGGCTTGTTCTGCAGCCCACAGGGTCACGGTGTGCTCAACATTATGGCCACCGGAGATCAGGTTGCGAATCTCAAGACACGAACGCCGCTTGAGCACGGTGTCCACAAGCAGGCGAAAGTCGCTGATGAAGGTGGCGCGCTGCTGGTAGCGGTGATCGAGTTGCATCTTGATAGGTGAGACCACAGTGACGTGGAACTCTTCGAGCATTTCATCGGGAACATCGCGCAGCATGACCTCTTCATTGGCAAAGGCCAGGGTGGCTGCACCCGTAACTCCTGGACGATAGTGCATGTCCAGATGTTCATGCTGGGGGAGCTTGGGGCGCGGGCCGACCAGACTCATATCTCCACGGAACACATTGTAGAGCTGGGGAAATTCATCGAGCTTGTATTTACGAAGAAACTCCCCGATGAGCGTAAGCCGAGTGTCGCCGGTTTTGGTGACGCAGGGGCCAGCGCAGGCGAGTTCGTGGTACATGGTGCGAAATTTGTAGATTGTAAAAGTTGGGCGATGGAGACCAACGCGAGGCTGACGGAAGAGAATCGGGCCGTCGGAGGTGAGCCAGACGAGTACGGCCACCATCAGCATGATCGGGGTCAGCAGGATCAGGGCTGGGATGACACAGGCCAGATCGAAGATTCGCTTGAGCGGAGACATGCACCAGGGGCTGACCGCACGCTCTGGATTGAGATTGACAGGGATCGGAATAGCGCTGGACTGTATGGGGCTGGATGACGCGAGCCGATCATTTTTTGTGGATTTCGCGGAAGCTACGGAAGCGCCTAGAAGCGTAGCCACTTGTACACTGGCCACTGCGACATAGGATTCCACTCGACGGGGATCGATTACCGGATTCGCGCTCAAAATGCAGCCTCCAAAAGGCAACTGAAGTCAGGCAAACAAGTCAGCGGTAACCCGGGGGGTGCTGACCCTGAAACGCTGGATGCAGTGACTCCGAAAATTGGAACGATTCTGAGGCTGGGTGAAGAGATGCTCTTCCCCGTTTCATGATCGCTCTACTATCTTCATCGGAACGATTGCGTCGAGCGTGAATTTCTTGCTAGCGTCTTGCTTGTTATGCCCAAAACAGAACCTGTACCAATTGTTTGACCCATAAAAGACGGAAAAGTTGCTGAGAGACATACATACAAATAACTCTATTCTGCTTTAAGTCGAACACAACCTGCTGCCGTTGTAAAGCGCAGAAACACAAAGGGGAGGCTAGATGTGCATCGGGTCACTTGTCAAATCGGAACATGGAAGGGCAGGGGAAGGTTCACCCCCGCATGTTTCAAGGCTGCGATGCCCTTTATCAGGAGATATCCTCAGTATTCTCATACCTTTTGGCCGCCAGACAACCCCCGCCCACATCTGTCCATCTCTGTAAACAGAGGTGAATCATGGCCAATATCGATCTTTCCCCGCACGATGCTGCTCAAGCTTCCCGCAACGCGCTGGAACCCAATGCTGAACTGACCGAACAGGAACTGACTGGGCAGGAGTTGGGAGGGGAACAAGGGGCGGAGACGCCCGCTCAGCGGATGCAGCAGCTGGCCAATGACATGGCGCGGAAATCCTCCGACCGAACCCGTAGATTCGAAGAGGGAAAGGGCGTTGTTAGCCAGACGGACGGGCACTAGAGAGCGCTTTCATCTACAGAAGAAAAGAGACCCCCTCTGGGTCTCTTTTCTTTACTTAGAACGACGGAAAGCAGTTCCTACGTCGTGAAAATATCTTTCACCGCCTGAACAATCACCTGCCGACCCACATCGGAGATGGCCCGGGTGAGGGGAAGCTCCTTGGGGCAGGCCTCCACGCAATTCTGCGCGTAGGCGCAATCCTGAATGCCACCATCGCCCATCAGGGCATGCAGGCGATCTTCCTTGAGCACCTTGCCCGTGGGGTGGTCGTTGAACAGCTTAACCTGTGCAATCGTAGCCGCACCCACAAAACCAGTGGACGCATTGAACTGCGGGCAGACCTCCATGCAGCAGCAGCAGGAGATGCAGTTCGAGAGGGGGTAGGTCTCCTCCTGCACCTGCGGCACTATGCGCGGGCCGGGGCCCAGATCATAGGTGCCGTCGATGGGCACCCAGGCCTTGACGCGCTTCAGGTTTTCAAACAGCACGCTGCGGTCCACCTGCAGATCGCGCACAACAGGGAACTTGGAAAGTGGTTCCAGCAGCAGAGGCTGCTCCAGCTTATCCACCAGCGCCGTGCAGGCCATGCGCGCCTTGCCGTTGATCCGCATCGAGCAAGAACCGCAGATCTCCTCCAAACAATTGGAGTCGTAGGTGATGGGGGCCGTCTCTTTGCCTTCGGCAGTCACGGGGCTGGCCGCAATCTCCATGAGGACGGAGATGACGTTCATGTTGGGGCGATGGGGAATCTCAAACTTTTCGACCGTCGCCTTGCCGTCGGGGCCGCTCTGCCGCTTGATTTCAACCTTGATTGTGCGCTCTGCCATAGTTTTTCCTGAGGGTACGGTTATTTGGCCGCATCGTACTTGCGTGGGCGCGGCTGGATGAACTGAGTGTCCACGGCTTCGTATTCAAAGCGCGGGCCGTTCGCATTGGAATCAAAAAACGCCTTGGTGGTCTTGAGAAACTTTTCGTCGTTGCGGTCGGGAAAGTCGGGCTTGTAGTGGGCACCGCGCGATTCATCGCGGCGTTCGGCTCCCTGCACAATCACCCGCGCCAGTTGTAGCATGTTCAGCAGTTGCCGGGTAAAGGCAAAGCTGGTGTTGGCCCACATGCTCTTATCGCTGAGATTGACGTTGCGGTAGCGCTCCAGCAGCTGAACGATCTGCGCGTCCGCATTTTGCAGATTTTTGTTGTAGCGGATCACGGTCGCATTCTTGGTCATCACGTCGCCCAGCTCACGCCAGAGCTTGAAGGGATTCTCCGTGCCGCTCGACGACATCAGGCCGTGGTTGATCTGTTCCTGACGTTTGAGTTCCGCCGTGTGGCCGCCGTCGCCCTCCGCAGCTTGTAGATTCTTGCCATACTGCATGGCTTTGGGCCCGGCGACAAAGCCGCCGTAGATGCAGGAGAGCAGCGAGTTTGCGCCCAGGCGATTGGCGCCGTGATATTGATATTCGGCCTCGCCAGCGGCAAAGACACCGGGGATGTTGGTCATTTGATCGAAATCTACCTAGAGCCCGCCCATGGTGTAGTGCATGCCGGGGAAGATCTTCATGGGCACTTTGCGCGGATCGTCGCCGACAAACTTCTCGTAGATTTCGAGAATGCCTTCCAGCTTGCGATCCAGCGTGGCGCTGTCGATGTGGGTGAGGTCGAGATAGACCATCGCCTGGCCGTCAATGCCCAGACCGTGTTCGTAAACGACTTTGTGGATAGCCCGCGTCGCTACGTCGCGCGGGACAAGATTGCCGTACTTTGGGTACCACTCTTCCAGAAAGTACCAGCGCTCCGAGACCGGAATGCTGTTGGCCTCGCGCTTGTCGCCCGCCATTTTTGGCACCCAGACGCGGCCACCTTCGCCGCGCGCGGATTCGGACATCAGGCGCAGCTTGTCCTCGCCGGGAATGCAGGTGGGATGCACCTGGATGAATTCGCCATTGGCATAGCTGGCTCCCTGCTGATAGACAGCTCCTTGGGCCGATCCGGTGCAGACCACGGAGTTGGTGCTCTTGCCGAAGATGGCTCCGTTGCCGCCCGTGGCCAGAATAATGGCCTCGGCGGGGAAGGTGCGCGTCTCCATGGTGCGGAGGTTCAGCGCGCAGATGCCGCGGCAGATGCCTTTGGAATCGAGCACGGCGGAGAGAAACTCCCAGCCTTCAAACTTCTGCACCTTGCCTTCGGATTCGTAGCGGCGCACCTGTTCGTCCAGCGCGTAGAGCAACTGCTGGCCTGTGGTGGCTCCGGCAAAGGCGGTGCGGTGAAAGAGGGTTCCACCAAAGCGGCGGAAATCGAGCAGGCCCTCCGGGGTGCGGTTGAAGGGCACACCCATGCGGTCGAGCAGGTCGATGATGGCGGGTGCGGCCTCGCACATGCCTTTGATGGGTGTCTGATTGCCGAGGAAGTCGCCGCCATAGACGGTGTCATCAAAGTGCTGGAAGGTGGTGTCGCCTTCGCCTTTGAGATTCTTAGCCGCGTTGATGCCGCCCTGCGCGCAGACGGAGTGCGAGCGCTTGACCGGGACGATGGAAAACAGATCGACGTTGCCCCCGGCTTCGGCAATCTTGATTACAGCGGACAATCCTGCCAGTCCGCCACCGACCACAATAATCTTCGGGCTACTCGCCATAACTTCTCAATCCTCTTTCAAACTTTGCGGTTCGACTATTTCGATGGATCCAGAGCCGGTGCCTGCAGTTGACTCTGCGTTTGAGGTGCTGGCGTCGTCCAGCCATAGCTGAACTTTGGATTCAGAAACGCCAGCGCGCTGGCGATGCCGAGCGTAATCAAAGCTGCGGCCAGCAGTGTGCAGACATAGCCAAAGCGACGGCGCGCCTTGTCGCCTGGGGTGATGCCCCACTTGGCGGCAAAGAGCCAGAGGCCATAGCTGAAGTGCCAGCTGGTGGCGATGATGGCGATGATGTAGACGGCAAACATCCATGGATTGGCCAGCTCATGATGCACCTTGGCGAATGATGCTGCGGGGTTGTCGGCCAGGCGCACGCCGCTGAAGCGCAGGTACCAGGTGTGCTGCACGATATAGGCAAAGGCGATCAGGCCCGTCCAGCGCTGCGCGGTGTACATCCAGTTGCCTGCCCACGGGTAGTCGGTGATGTTCGACTTACCGCTGGACCAGATATAGAAGCCATAGAAGGCGTGGTACAGGATGGGCAGAAAGATAAAGCCCCACTCCAGCACCGGCACCCAGGGCAGGCTGTTAAGAAACTTGACCTGCGCGGCATAGGCGGCGGGGCCGTGGAGCGCTTCGGAGTTGGAGAGGAAATGCTCCAGCAGAAACGCGCCGATGGGGACTACGCCGGAGAGCGAGTGCAGCTTGCGAAGCAGATAGGAACTCCCCCGTCCAGCGCGTATGGGCGCAGCGCCGGAGTGCGCGCTGCCGGATGCAGGATTGGGTGCGGGTTTGGCGGCCGTGGCCATAACGTGGAACTCCTTACGTGTGTATGCCTGTGTCCGGTGCAAAATCTGTTGAAGGTTGGAACCCTTCATTATCGGAGGCAGACTCAAGGTCGTCAAGAATGGTGGCAGATTGTTTGATCGCTGGAAAACGAGCAGTACTACAAAAGCTCCGCGACTCCACCCCATTCCTCAGGATGTACATCGGCTACTGACTGCGAAAAGGTCCAAGAGTGTCCGGCCAGGTCCTCCGCAGTGTACTGGCGCTCGCCGTAGGGCTGCGTTGTTGGTTCTTGCGTGATTTGCGCGCCGTGTTCTGTAGCCCGCCTGCAGTGGGCATCTGCGTCTTCCACACGGATCGTGAGCGAGTGGCCGAGGCCCAATGGCTGATTGACTTCGTTTGGGCGTACTTCCCTTACGATCACCGCACCCTCTCCCACGTTCAACTGCACACGATGATTGCCGATGCGTAGACGGACGGTAAATCCAAAAGCCTCACACAGCGAGGCTGAAGGCTCGTTGACGTTTGGATATGCCAGGACAGGAATGACGGTGGTGCTCGGTATGGATCGATTCGAAAGCATTTTCCTATTAAAACAAACGAATCCGCTACCGGAGCATTTCTGTGGCAAGTTGCTGCTGCAGGGCATCCAGCAAGGCGCGGAGGGCATGCCCGCGATGGCTGATCTGATGTTTGGTTTCCAGATCAATCTCGGCCATGGTCAGGTTGTGCGAAGGGAGAAAAAAGAGCGGGTCGTAGCCAAAGCCGCCGGTGCCGCGAGGCTCGCGGAGAATTGCTCCTTCGACCATGCCTTCGGCCTTGGCCAGAATGATTCCATCCTGCGACGCGGCCAGCACGCAGCGATACCGCGCCGTGCGAACGAGGCAGTCGCGCATTTTTTCCAGCAGCAACAAATTATTGGCGGCGTCAGGAGGAAGGTCCGGGCGAAAATTTGCGTCAGCGGCAAAACGGGCGGAGCGCACTCCGGGCGCGCTGCCAAGGGCATCGACCTCAAGGCCGGAATCGTCAGCAATCACAATCGAGCTGGGTGCGATGTAGCTGGCGTAGATGGCCTTGCTGCAGGCGTTCGCTGCGAAGGTGTCGCCGTCCTCGGGTGCAGGCGGAATGGTTTCGAGCCCCGGGAGTGGGGCGAGAAGATATGCAGCTGAACAGGTGGCTGCGGCGACGCGAAAATCGCGCAGCTTCCCGGTGTTGCTGGTAGCGAGGAAGAGTTGCAGAGGCGGCATAGAGGCATCTAATCATCAGAGCGATGGGGTTGGCAATAAATCGATTACACTGCACGGGTGCGCGGTACGCGCCACAGGAGAAGCCTGCAATGTTGCAGCAGAAAAACCATTCGTGTTCTTTTGCGCGGAGCGTTCGTCTGGCCGCGGTATTTCTTTCGCTGGTGGTGTGCGTTCCCACCTTGCCTGCCCAAAAAGAAAATCTTGAGGGCGCGCAACAAATCGCCAAGCTCGGGCAGTGCAAGCTGGAGAGCGGCCAGACGATTCAGGATTGTCAGGTAGGCTATCGCACCTTTGGGCATTTGGACGCAGCGCGCGATAACGCGATTCTTTTCCCCACCTGGTACATGGGCGTCAGCGACCAGCTGCGGCCATATTTTGGGCCGAAGCAGTTGGTGGATACCACGCGCTTTTTTGGCGTCGCGCTGGACGCGCTGGGCGATGGCGTTTCTTCTTCTCCCTCGAATAGTACCGGGCAGCATGGGACAGCCTTTCCGCAGATGACGGTTCGTGACATGGTGCGCGCGGAGTATCGCGTGGCAACGGAGGTGCTCCACCTGCAGCATGTTCATGCGGTGATGGGAATGTCGATGGGCGGAATGCAGACCTTTGCCTGGGCGGTGGAGTATCCAAAATTTTTTGATCTGGCGGTGCCGATTGTTGGCAGCCCGCGTCTGACCAGCTATGACCTGATGGGCGCGCAGACGCTGCTGGACGCAATTGAGATCGACCCGGAGTATCGAGGCGGCAACTATACAAGGGAGCCAACACTCGCACTGGCGAATGAAATTCTGATGAAGGCGCTGACCACGCCTGCGTACCGCGTGGAGCATACGTCACGCGCGCAGTACGATGCATTTCTAACAGAGGCGCGGAAGAATGAAGACATGGATGCGAATGATCGCGTCTGGCAACTGCGCGCTGTGATGATGTTGGATCTGATCGGCACGAGTCATCTGGCAGCGGTAGAGAAAAACGCGCAACCGAAATTTTTGATTGTGGCTGCCGCGCAGGATCAGATGGTCAATCCCACCCCGGCGCTAGCCTGGGCGGATGCTTCGGGTGCACAGACATATGTTTCTGATACGAATTGCGGCCACATGATTCTGGATTGCGACTATGGAAATATTCTGGCAGCAGTGCGAGCGTTTCTAGCCACGACAAAGCAATAAGTCCCGCGCGCAAGAAAAAATGCAGCAGGCAGAGCTTATAGCTTCATGCCGTCCGCTTTTTGACTGCTGGGAGCTTTGTTTTTGAGCTCTTGTTTCCATCCCAGGACGCGCGCTTTTGCCGATTCGGCTTCGGCCTCCGGAACCTGGCCGCGCATCTGGTAGAGGATCGACAGCCGGGTATGCACCAGCACATCGTCGGGATATTTTTCGGCCAGACGGGTCGCCTCGGCGACGGCCTCGTCCAGATGCCCAGCGTCCTGTAAGACGCGAATCAGTCCGTGCCAGGCATCGTCATAGGTAGGATCGCAGCCAAGAGAATCGCGAAAGGCTGCAATCGCGGTCGTTAGATCTCCATCGGCGATGCAATCGACGGCGCGGTAGAAATGATCCTCCGCAGTTTGACGAAGAGTGTGGTCAGCGTCGATGGTCAGAGGAGTGGGGTCAAGCTCAGACATAGAAAAGGCTCGCTGCGTCTATTCTACGACCGGGACTGTGGCAGGGTCAGCGAGGCAGAGGAATTTCCGGGCTGGGCTTGGAGAATCGCGCTTCGATCGTATGTGGTGCGCGCGTGGATTTTTGTTGCAAGGAATGTGGTTCTGCTGTCGGCACAAGAAACGGTGCGGGCGTTTGCAAAGCGCGAGGTGCAAGTGCAGAGAGTTGCATATGGGTATTAGCAGATGCAACGGATCCATCATCTTTCTTTGCCAGCGCGGAGTTTTTCACCTTATCCATCCACATCTCTTCATGGTGGTTGATGTGGGGTAGCACAATGATGTCAACACGACGATTGCGATTGCGTCCGGCCTCCGTGTCATTGCTGGCGATGGGGTGAAACTCTGCATATCCGGCTGCAGATAAGTGAGAGGGAATCACATGGCTGGCGTCGATAAATAATTCTGCCAGCGCTGTGGCGCGTGCGGTGGAAAGCTCCCAGTTGGACTGGTAGATGCCGGTGTGGATGGGAATATTATCGGTGTGGCCTTCGATGCGAACGTCGTAGGGAGTAATGGCCAGGGCGCTGCCAATAGAGAGCAAGGTGTGCTTGGAGGCTGGAATCGGCGTAGCTGCACCACTTTCAAAAAATCCGGCAGCGCGTAAGGAGATGATAAGCCCATCGCGACCTACCTGCACGCTGACCGTTTTGTGTGCGATCTCTGTGGCGAGTAGATTGTCGAGCTGCGACTTCATTTTGTTTAGGTCGGCCATGGTCTTGGGCGAGACATCCAGATCATCGCCCATCATGATGGTGCCTGCGTTGGCAGCTCCGTTATTGTTTTGTAGATTGGGCGTACTGGCTGCCATGGCGAAGATGCCCATGGTCTGAAAGGCTGAGTGGATGGAATATTCCACTTGCTGCGCCTTTTTCTTGTCGGATTGCGAGGCGGAAAAAAGCACCACAAAAAATGCGAACAGGAGCGTAATGAAGTCGGCGTAGGAAATCAGCCAACGTTCGTGGTTGACGTGTTCGTGTTTCTTTTTGTTCATCGCGCACTCACTTCCTGTTGCTTCTGTCTGTGGACTTAGGCTTTGGAAGTCGCCTCTGCAGGGTGCTGTTCAGCTAGAAATGTTTTCAGCTTCAGCTCCACCATGCGCGGATTCATGCCTTCCATAATGGAGATCACACCTTCAAGCATCATCTCCTTCTGCACCTGCATCTCGCGATGACGAATTTTGAGCTTGCCAGCGGAGGGTAGGCAGACCAGATTGGCCAGACCCACGCCATAGATGGTGGCGACAAAGGCGACGGCGATGCCGCGACCCACTTCGTTAATGTCGTCAAGATGCTGCATCACCTGGATCAGCCCCAGTACAGCGCCGATGATGCCGACGGTGGGCGAATAGCCTCCGGCGGATTCAAAGACCTGGGGAATGCGCTCGTCATTTTCGCCATGGTTGTCGAGTTCAAGCTGCATGATCTTGCGCAGCTCGGCGGGTTCCGTACCATCAACGGCGAGCATGAGGGCCTGTTTTAAAAACGGATCATGCACGGCGCCTAGATCAGAATCCAGAGAGACGATGCCAGTGCGCCGGGCCTTGTTCGCAAATTCGACCAACTGCTTGACTACGTCGGAGCCATCATGTTCTTTGCTGAAGAAGACAACTGCCAATTGTTTGGCTGCAGCGATGA
>VFSW01012006.1_pt1 | contig 12121 bp, 10 predicted proteins | sample 5358111 | NCBI WGS metagenome assembly VFSW01 (sample SAMN11554181, study PRJNA540505) | mine drainage metagenome | isolation source: sediment from site ElyBrook_90M | place: USA: Ely Copper Mine, Vershire, VT | collected 2017 | reverse complement strand
GACCACCTCGGGGCCGGGCTGGTCGGCGCATTCCTTGAGCACGAGCGCGGAGAGCCGGCGCCGCGCCGCGTGCAGCCCGGCGAGTGACCCGTCGGCCGGGCCGAGTTCCGCCGCGGTCTCCTCGGTGAGCAGCGCCGACCGCCGGTAGACCTCGGCCGTCAGTGCTTTCGCGTTGGCGGTAAGGGGAACGGTGGCGCCCGCGCCGAAGCGGCCGACGAACGCCGCCGTCAGCAGCGCCCGGAAGTCGTGCAGCGGGTCGAAGGGGCTCAGCACGCCTATCGTGGCGGCCAGGTCGCGCAGCGGCGCGTCGTAGCCCCTGGTGGACACCGTCACAGGGGGCATCAGGTAGTCCTCGTCGACCTGCATGACCGCCCGGCGCCTGGCCGCCCGGCTTAGCGGGGTGGCCACGGCGGCGATGTCGGCCAGCGCACCGGGACGCGCGGCGTGCGGCATCCCGCCGAGGTCGGCGAGTCGCCGCTGCAGGTCGAGGAGCAGGACAGAGTGCTCAGGCGCGACCTTGGGGCAAAGGTCACCGACGGGGTCGCCGAGGATCTCCTCCGGCCCCGGTGCGACGCAGAGCATTCCCGCGTCGAGCAGGGCCTCGACCCGGGCGGCCGCTGCCGCACTGGTCTCGCCGAGCCGTTCGCCGAGTTCGCGGGCGATCTCGGCCAGCCGTCGCGGCCCCATCGAGGTCAGCTCAATCACCAGGAGTACCGCTGGGCTGAGCGGCAGCGCCCGGACACGGACCTTGCCGTCGACCTCACGGGAGAATACGACCTTGGTGCCGTCAGGGCCGAGGCGGAGCTGCGGCGACTGCTGGATGCTGACGCCGTCGCCGGCCTGCGGCCGGACCAGGCCGCCCGCCACGTAGTTGAACATGACCCGGTCGACGCTGACGAACGGGGTAGCGCCGGTCAACCGCGCCGCGGCCAGCCGGATGCCGGCCGGGTCGAGCCTGGCGAGCGCGACGGCGGTGAAGCGGGACAGCGGACTGGTCCGGATCATCGCCCTGGTGAGGTACTGCAGCAGGCCGCGCTCGGACTTGCGGACGCTTTGCGGCAGCGCCGTGCCGGCTCTGGCGCTTTCCCTGTACCGGACCGCCGCCGCGTGCACCTCGGGTGCGACGAGCGCCTTGGCCCGCTGGAAGTCCGGGTCGCCGAGGAATTCCGCGAGCGCCGCCCGCTCTCGGCCCAGGGCCGGCTCGAACTCCGCCTCGGCCGCGGCTGCGACCGCCGTCCTGGTCCGCGCCAGCTCGATCCACCGGGTCGCCGCCGGGCCGGTCCCCTCGGGGACCGTGCCGGGAACGCGGCCGTTGTGAATGGCGCGGCGCACGGCCAGCAGTGCCTTCTTCTCACTGGCGTCCTCGGTCCCGCCGATCCGCTGGTAAAGCTCCTCGGAGCACCGTGGCGCCAGCGCGTGCAGATCCCGGTCCAGTGACACCAGCCGGGCCAGCAGTTCGGACTGCGCGGGGTCGGCCAGCCGCTCCCTGCGCAGCGGGTTGACCCGCAGGATCCAGGTCGCCGTGCTGGTCACCGGAATTCCCGGTGCATCCGCCAGCGCTGCGCCAGCATGCAGAGGGCGAAGCCCGCGATCGTCCAGGCGCCGAGGACCAGCGCGGTCTTCAGGTGCTCCCAGCTGTGGGCGGGCTCAAGCGCGGCCCAGCTGTTGGGCAGCAGCGCGGAACGGAAGCCCTGCGCCATCCACTTCAGCGGGAAGAAGGCGCCCACGTACTGCAGCCCCTTCGGCAGCGAGTTGAAGGTGTAGTACACGCCGGAGATGAACTGCAGCAGGATGAAGGGGAACTGGACGACGGCGCCCGCGCTGCGGGCGTTGGCCATCAGCGAGCCGATCCCGATGCCGAGGAAGGAGTTGGCGGCGACGCCGAGCAGGAACACCCAGCCGAGGGTGAGCCAGTTGCCGGGCGATGTCGGCACGCGGAACCCGAACGCGAGCACCCCGACCGCAAGCACGAGCACGCACTGGGTCAGGGCGAGCGTGATCACCAGGACCACCTTGCTGAGGAAGTAGGACGTCAGCGTGAACGGCGAGCCCATCAGCCGCCGGAGGGTTCCGTCCTCACGGTCCATCACTATCCCGAAGGCGAGCGCGCCAAAGGCCGCCGACATGACGCCGGAGGCGAGCACGCCCGCGACGATCACGTTCTTCATCGACGACTCTTGGCCGTTCACGTTCAACTTGAACAGGCTGCCGAACAGCAGCATCATGAGGACCGGCAGGCCCATGGAGAACACGACCGCGGGGCGGTTGCGGAACCAGGCCCGCACCTCGACGCTTCCGCGTCGCAGGCCCATGGTGATGGTCCCTGGCAGGCGGCCGCCGACGACGGCGGTGGCAGTGGTCATGACTCTTCCCCGATCAGCCGCAGGTACCGCTCTTCCAGTGACGGGCGGCGCACTTCGAGGTTCGGCACCATGCCGCCGAACTGCTTCTCCAGCTCCTGCAGCGTCTTGGCGACGTCGAGCGTGCTGATCGACTTGACTTCGCCCTGGTGCAGCCAGCTGACGGTCGTACCTGAGCCGTCGGAGCCGAGCGTGGCCGGGGCAGCGATCTCGGCGATCACGCCGTTGCGCAGCACCCCGACCCGGTTCGCCAGGTGCTCGGCCTCGTCGAGATAGTGAGTGGTGAGCAGGATCGTCACGCCGCCCTCGCTCAGGCTCTTGAGCATCCGCCAGAACTGGTGCCGCACCTCCGGGTCGAGGCCGGTGGTGGGCTCGTCGAGGAACAGCACGTCAGGCCGCCCGATGATGCCGAGCGCCACGTCCAGCCTGCGGCGCAGGCCGCCGGACAGCGACCGGATCGGCGCGTTGGCACGGTCGGCCAGCCCCACCGCCTCCAGCGCCTCCCGCACCGGCATGGAGCGCGAGAAGTACCCGGCCATCTGCCCCGCGAGTTCCGCCACCTTCCAGTTGGCGTGGTCCCCGGCGGTCTGCAAGACGATGCCGATCCGGTCGCGCCAGGCACGGTTGGCCCGCTGCGGGTCGGTGCCAAGCACGGTAACCGCGCCGCCGCTCCGGCGGCGCAGCCCCTCGAGGATCTCGACTGTCGTCGTCTTGCCCGCGCCGTTAGGGCCGAGCAGTCCGAACACCTCGCCGCGGCTGACTTCGAATGACACGTCCGCCACGGCCGTTTTTCCGAGGTAGGCCTTGCGCAGGCCACTGACCTCGATCACCGGATTCACTTTCGACCTCCTGATACTCGGCGCGCCAGTCGGTCGCGCCATGACTCGCCCGTCATCTCATCGACGGTCTCGGCGATGGCCCAGCAGAGGTAGTACCGCTGCCGCGGTGACACCCCAAGCAGGGGCAGTTGCGTGTAGAGCAGGTTGAGCAGCAGCCGGTAGGAGAGGAACCAGGCCGGCGGGTGCTCGTTGATACCCGCGCTAGCGGTGATCCGGTGGAACTCGCTAGGGCTCGGCTTCGCATCGGGCGCGCCGGGCGGCCCCATGTTCGCCGGGAGGACGCCTCCGGGTCGCTCGTTGATCTGGTTCAGCGTCTCTTCCGTGAGCGAGCCGGCCAGCACCGCGCTGTCCAGCAGCCCCATGCAGTAGAAGGCCGTCCGGCGCCAGGACGCCGAGCTCGGGCTGTCCGCGCCGCCAAGCATCCGCTCGACGAGCGGCCGCAGCAGGGCCTTATCCGCGCTGAGCCTGCGCTTGAACTCCGGCAGGGGGTCGTAGACCGATTGCGACCAGTTGAGAAACGCCTCGGCGTGCGACCGGTAGGAGAATGTGCCGTACGGAATGCCGAGTGGATGCGCGTCGGCCGTGGCGAGCATGATCTCCGCGACGGTCTCGCTCGGCGCGGTATCGCAGAGCGAGGCATGCTCGTCCGACTCAAGCGTCACCGCGATCGAGTCGATCATCCGGGTAAGCACGCATTCACGCAGTGCCTGCACGTGCCCCGGCCACGGCCTGAGGTCGGAGTTGGCAATCCACCTGAACGCGCCGTGCGGGTGAAGCGGCAGGTACGGCCCGCTGTTCTGCTCTAGCCGCCCCAGTTCACGTGCCCGCGCCAGGTACGCGTCCTCCGTCTCTGGTCTCGCGGCCCGTTCTGCGGGCGGCCGCAACCGGGCCACCACGTGCGGCCACGGCACCGGCCTGCCGTCATCGGAGTGCGCGGTCACCTCCAGGTGGGTGCCGTGCAGCCAGCCGCGGCGCACGTTGACGACGGGCATTCGCTCGGTGCGCCGCAAGTAGCGGATCGCCGGGATGACGTCTTTCGCCAGCCAGGAAACTGGCAGCGAAGAATGCAGGTACCAGCGGAATCCCACCGGTTCGGGTGGCGTATCTTCAGCGGCCACGCTAGGTTGTGGATCGGCTATTGATTCCATTATTCCCTGTCTCTTCTCCACCATCGGGCGGATCATCGCCTTCATTGTGTCCGCATCGAGGGGCAGCACAGAGATTTTCTCACTATAATGGTGACAAAAATCACGAGCCGCTATCTTCTTAATGCCGTATACCACCGGTTAGCACAGCATCGAGCGCGGTCGTTAAAAACTGATTACCGGCTGGCATAAGATCGCTTAAGCACCGACGAGCCGCCATCAACGCCGTTAGGTTGGCGAGACTTCTGAGACGGTTGAGGCCGTTGAGATGCCTTATTAGCGTCGTACTGCCCGTGGCAGCCTCATGATCGCGAAGGCTTGCGGCATCGCGAAGGGTTTTTAGCGTTATCACCCGAAAAAGTCTTCGTGATCACGTTCTGGCCAGTCCAGTTGCGCCGACGGCTAGGCGCGCGGGCTGCCTCCTCCGTGCCAGCAGGCCCACGCGACGCCCAGGCAACACGCTTTACTAGCGGTCTCGCGGGCCGCGATCACGGCTTCCGGCGGAAAAGTCTTTACCTGCCAGCGGGCACGCACTTGGCGTGCCCGCTGGCGGCCGACGCCTGCCAGCGGCCGGGAGTCGTCCAGCGGCCGGGAATCGGTCAGCGGCCGGGAGTCGGCCAGTGGCCGGAACCGGTCAGCGGCCGGAACCGCTTAGCGGCCAGCACCCGCCAGCGGCTGGTGTCCGGTCAGCGGCCAGAACCGGTCAGCGGCCGGCTGTCCGGTCAGCGGCCGGCACCCGCCAGCGGCCGGCTGTCCGGAGCCTCCACCGCGGAACGGCGCAGGCGGGCCAGTGCGTAGGCGGCCGCCAGGTACAGGGCCACTCCCGAACCGATGCCCGACACTACACGGATGGTCACCGCGGACGCGCCATTGGCGTACAGCAGGAATCCCGCCACGCCAAGTGCCGTGACCACCACCCCAAGGACGGCGTAGGCCCTGTTCTGCCACATCCGAACGAACGCGAAGAAATGCAGGCCGACCACGACGGCGATCCACGGCACGGTCAGTTCATGCGCGCGGGCCACCCCGTTGATCACCAAAAGCCCAGCCAGGAGTGCGACTACCTCGACGGCCACGACCATCCAGTACTGCCGTCCGAGCCGAGGGCGCCGGGCGGCGCCCGGGGCGGCGGAGGCGGCGGCACGGGCGGTCCGGTTGATGGCGGCGAAAAGCACGAGGGCGACGATGAAGCCGGCGCCCCGCACTACCCCCTGCTGTCCGCTGTGCAGCCCGGTCGCATCCGCCTCCACGAAAATGAAACCGAACGTCAAGACGACCAATCCGCCCGTCTTCAACGCCCTGACCTGGCCATTGCTCGAACCCATTATTGGATCACCACCCGGTTGTGTTTGCCGGCTCGGCCGGTCAGGCCAATTATGACCAGGCAAGTCACGGATCTGCAACTGCTACGGCTCATAACTCACCACGCGCGGACGCTTCTGCGCAGGCTCAGGATACAAGAACAGTCAATCGCCACGCGCGTTTATCTTATTTCGATGGGTGGTTACCAGGGCGGGCTATGCGCTGGCGGGCGTTGGGCTGGCGATAAACCAGTTTCATACCGGCCCGGGGACGCCCGCGAGGTCACTGAATGGTAATACCCCCGCGTGCTTGACCTTGACGCTGCGTCAACCCTTCATGCTGGCGGTCATGAGCATCCCCCAAGCAGCCAATCGGGTACAGGGGCCTGCGATCCACGTGCAGGGCCTGGAGAAGTCGTACAAGGAGCTGCGCGTGCTGCGCGGCGTGAACTTCGAGGTGGCGCGGGGCAGCATCTTCGCCCTGCTCGGCTCGAACGGTGCGGGCAAGACCACGGTCGTGAAGATTCTGTCCACGCTGCTGACGGCCGACGCGGGGACGGCCCGGGTCAACGGCTTCGACGTCGGGGCGCAGGGCGCAGGCGTGCGGGAGTCCATCAGCCTCACCGGGCAGTTCGCGGCCGTCGACGGGATACTGAGCGGGCGGGAGAACCTGGTCATGGTCGCCAGGCTGAGGCACCTCAAGCATCCGGGCGGAAAAGCGGATGACCTGCTGAGGCGCTTCTCGCTGACCGAGGCGGGCGCCCGGAGGGCGGCGACGTACTCCGGTGGCATGCGCCGCCGCCTGGACATCGCGATGAGCCTCGTCGGGAACCCGCCGGTCATCTTCCTCGACGAGCCGACGGCCGGGCTGGACCCGGAGGCACGCATCGAGGTGTGGCAGGCCGTCAGGGAGCTGGCCGCGGGCGGCACGACCGTGCTGCTCACCACGCAGTACCTCGACGAGGCCGAGCAGCTCGCCGACCGGATCGCGATCCTCCACCACGGCCGGATCATCGTCAACGGCACCCTGGCCGAGCTCAGGCAGCTGCTGCCGCCCGCCCAGGTCGAATACGTCGAGAAGCGGCCCTCCCTCGAAGACGTCTTCCTCGCGGTCGTCGGCGACGCCGGCGAAGACGGCAAGGAGGGCGGCCCCCACGGGGGCAGCGCGGACCGCACGACCAAGTCGAGCAGGAAGTAAGGACAACAATGGCCACGCATTTCCTCGGCGACACCGCTGTCCTCACCGGACGGACCATGCGCCACGTCACCCGCAGCCTGGACACCATCATCACCACCGCGATCACGCCGATCGCCATCATGCTGATGCTGGTCTACGTGTTCGGCGGCGCCATCAGCACCGGAACGGCCTCGTACGTGGACTACATGCTCCCCGGCATCCTGCTCATCACCATCGCGTCGGGCATCTCCTACACCGCACTGCGGCTCTTCACGGACATGCAGGACGGGATCTTCGAGCGGTTCCAGTCCATGCCGATCGCCCGTTCGTCCGTGTTGTGGGCGCACGTGCTGACCTCGCTGGCCGCCAACGTGATCGCGCTCGCGCTCGTGGTCGTCGTCGCCGTCGGCATTGGCTTCCGCTCCGGCGCCGGCGTGCTGGCCTGGCTCGCGGTCGCCGGCCTCCTCCTCCTGTTCACCCTGGCGCTGACCTGGGCTGCGGTCATCCCCGGCCTCACCGCCAAGAGCGTGGACGGGGCGGGCGCGTTCTCCTACCCGCTCGTTTTCCTGCCGTTCATCAGCTCGGCCTTCGTGCCCACCCGCACCATGCCCGGCCCGGTGCGCGCCTTCGCCGACAACCAGCCGACCACGTCCATCGTCGCCGCGATCAGGGACCTGCTCGCCAGGCAGCCGGCCGGAACGAGCGCCTGGACCGCCCTCGCCTGGTGCGCCGGCATCCTCATCGTTGCCTACGTCTTCGCAGGCATCTCCTATCGCCGCAGGATCTCCTGAGCCGGCGCCGGCCGGGACCGGGCAAGGTGGGGGCATGATCAGAGCATGCTGACGATCAGCCAGCTGGCAGCGTATGCCGGCGTCACGGTGCGGGCGGTGCGGCATTACCACCAGATCGGGCTGCTGCCCGAGCCGGAGCGGGACTCCTCGGGTTACCGGCGGTACGGTGCGACGGCGGTCGTGTCGCTCATCAAGATCCGCACCCTCGCCAACGCCGGCGTGCCGCTGTCTCAGATCGGCCAGATGCTCCAGGCCAGCGCGCCGGCGTTCGCCGAAGCGGTGCAAGAGATCGACAGCCACCTGCGCGAGAAGATCGAACGGCTGGAGGCCACGCGCAAGCAGGTTACCCAGCTCACTGCGGGCGACGGCCTGGTGCTCCCGCCGGAGGTGACCTCCTATCTCGACCGGCTGCGGGAGATCGGGGTGCCGCAACGGCTGGCCGAGGCTGAAAGGGACGCGTGGATCCTGGTCACGGCCCGCTGGCCAGAACGCATCGGCGAGATCATGGCCGGGAAACTCGCGGAGCTCGAAGACCCGCAACTCGTCCGGCTCTACCGCATCCTGTCGGAGCTTTCAGAAAGCGACACGGGCGTCGACGACCCGCGCTTGGCGGAAGTAGCCGACATCATGGCCGAAGGGCTCGAGCGGGCCTACGCCTCCGGCGAGATCAAACCCGGCCAGATGTCGTCCGACGACATCACGTTCGACCTGCTTGACGCGCATGTCGTCGAGTCCGACCCGCGGGCGCAGCGGCTGATGAACCTGATGCGCGAGCGTGGCTGGGACGGCTGGATCCGGTCAAAGCGGCTGGCGGAGCCGCCCGGCTAACTTCCCAGCCGCCGTTGCGCGCCGGCGCTACGGGGACGGGAACCTGGACTGGCTTCGGTCATAGCGTGCGACGCTCCGGTTCGCCGCTGGTCACGGCGGCCTGCGGGACATCAGAATAGGACGAGAGATCAGGCTAGGTTGGCGAACTCAAGGTGTTAGTTGGCAAACTCAAGGTGTTAACGGTCAAGCGGGACGCGCGGCACGGTGACCGCCGGCCGTCGCCGCCTCGCGAGGTACGTGCGACGGCGCGGAAGGGGCCGAATCCCGATGCGCGCAATCAACACGGCAGCCACGACGGCCAGGGGTTACTCGCCATCGTGGCGGCTGGCCTCGGTTATCGTGCTGCGCCCCCTCGTCCGTGCGCTGATCAAGAGCAAGTGGGGCGGCCGGGAGAACGTCCCTGGAAGTGGCGGCGTGATCCTGGCGGTGAACCACCTGTCCTATCTCGACTTCGCGCCCGACGGCGTGTTCCTCCACTCCTGCGGCCGCTATCCGGTGTTCATGATCAAGGCGTCGGCATTCCAGGTGAAGGGCATAGGCGGGTTCTTGCGCAAGGCGGGTCAGGTGCCGGTGCACCGCGGCAGCAGTGATGCGGCACTGGCGCTCAGCGAGGCGGCAGAGCGGCTGGCCGAGGGCGCGGCTGTGGTCTTCTACCCGGAAGGGACGACGACCCTCGACCGCGACTGGTGGCCGATGGCCGCCAGGACAGGTGTCGCCAGGCTCGCCTTGGCCACGGGGGTGCCGGTGATCCCGGTCGCGCACTGGGGCACCCAGGAGATCGTCCCCTTCGGCGGGAAGGTACCGAGGCTGTTCCCGCGCAAGACCGTGCACGTGGTGGCCGGCTCCCCGGTGGACCTGTCGCGATGGTCCGGGCAGCAGGATTGCGCGAAGGCGCTGCGTGCGGCTACCGACGCGATCATGGCACAGGTCACCGAGCTGGTCGGCCAGCTGCGCGGGGAGACCCCGCCCTCCGTTCCGTATGACCCGGCGCTGCCCGCAGGACCTGGAAACCGGGGAGCCTGAAGTGCCCGGCGTCCGCACGCGAGCTCAGCCGGCCAGCCGCGCTATCGCCGCGTACTGGCAGGCCGCGGCGGCGCAGACGTATACGTGAAAGGCCTCGTGATAGCCGAACACCGACGGGTAGGGGTCCGGCCAGCGGCGATGGTAGAAAAGCGCGCCTGCGATGTAGAGCAGGCCGCCGGCCAGCAGCAAGATCCCTGATACGGCGCCGGAGTGAATCCACACCCATGGCAGCGCGAGGCCGCCCGTGCAGCCGAGCCCGATGAACAGCGCGCCAGCCACAAACTCCGGCATGCTCGCCCGCGCCAGGCGGATGGCTACCGCAGCGAGCGTTAGCGCCCACATCACGACCAGGCAGGCCAGGCCGGCGCCGGCGGGTGCGGACAGCAGGAAGGCGGGAGTCGCCGTCCCGGCGATGAGGAAGAAGATCATCGCCTGGTCCAGGTGCCGCAGCCGCAGCCGCCAGGCGGCGGTCCAGGTACCGCGGTGGTAGAGCGCACTGGTCCCGAACAGCGCACAGAGGCTTGCCGCGTAGACAGCGGTGGCCGTGACCTGCGTGGCAGTGTGCGCACGGGCAAGCAGCAGCGCGCCGCCAGCCAGCGAGGCAAGGAAGCAAAGCAGGTGCAGCCAGCCGCGAAGGGCCGGCCTGGTGTAGTAGACACCGCGACGAGCGTCGTACAGCTGGGCTGCCCCGGTGTGACCCGCGTCTGTCGCCGCCTGTCCGGTCATGTACTTGCCGACCGTCTAAGCATGAAAACTCCAGTTCCTGACGCTGCCGCGCATATCGCGCGGGCTCAGTTGCCTGGGACCGGAGCAACGTAGTCAGCCTACACTCGGTCGCACCCGCTGAGCAGGCGGGTGCTAAGCCGGAGCAGGGGATCGCGGCGCCACGGCGAGCACCATGGCGGCAAGGCGCGTCGCTTTACGTCAGTCGCGGAAACACGATGACTCGCCCCGCGAAGCTCGCGAAGAAGCGTGCCGCTGAGATCCGGCTCTCTTGCGCTTCCCCGCCCGCCGGGTCGCGGCAGCAGATCCAGGGCACGGGCCCGAAATCGACGGCGGTCACGACCACCAGGTGCCCGCCGCGCCGGCCGTCCTCGGGAAACCGCCGCGTCACCGAGGCAATCAACGGGCTTCCGGTAAATTCGAGGCAGGAGTGCAAGTCACCGAGCGTGAGCGCTGGAAGAGCCTTCCCTTGAAAGCCGTATTTTTCGCCGATCTCCGCCAGTCCGGAATGCACCCAGCCCCTTTTCGTGTAGTGACCCAGCATGACTCCCTCCTGCAAAAGCTCGAAGATCGTCGGGATGGGCTTCCCGTGAAACGACGCGATCGACATGAGGCACGCCAGTCCACAGGTCCGGTCGTTCCAGTAATCGCGATCCTCGCCATCGAAGCGGAATCCTTCTGGCCACTGCTGTTCTGGTATTACCTGGGAAAAAAGTGGGGTACTCGCGCAAAGAAGGTGGCTGCAAGACATTACTGATCCTGGCTCCATGGCAACGTGCCTCCGGCTAAGCGAGGGCGGCGGCGACTTCGTCGAGGCGTGCCTCGCGAGAGGCCTTGACCAGCACCACGTCGCCCGCTGCGAGCTGGCCGCGCAGCCAGTCGACGGCCGCCTCGTTGCCGGCCAGCGTCACCGCCCGCGGTCCGGCGCCGTCGGCGATCGGCCGGGCGGCCGCGCCGACCGCGGCTACCACGTCGGCGCGGGAGGCGGCATACTCGCCGACGGCGCGGTGTTCGGCCTCGCTGGCATCCCCGAGCTCGAGCATCTCGCCGAGGACGGCGATGCGCCGCCGTCCCTCAATCGCTGCCAGCGCGTCAAGGGCACTGCGGGCCGAGTCGGGATTAGCGTTGAACGAGTCGTTGAGCAGCGTCGCGCCGACGGCGAGCTCGCGCAGCTCAAGGCGCCACCCGGACAGCGAGACGGTGGCCAGCGCTGCCGCGGCCACCTCCAGCGGTACGCCGGCCGCCAGCCCCGCCGCCACGGCCGCGGATGCGTTGACCGCCTGATGGGCGCCGGTGAGCGGCAGCGTGACGTTAGCCGATGCGCCGGCGGTTCGCAGCGTGAAGGACGGACGGGCCAGCCGGTCCAGCGTCAGGCCGGTCACCCGCACGTCGGCGTGCTCGGCCAGGCCGAAGGTCAGCACCGGGCCGTCGGTAAGCCGGCGCATCGCGGCCACCCGGGGGTCGTCGGCGTTCAGCACGGCGGTGCCGCCGGGCGCCAGCCCCTCCACTAGCTCCCCCTTGGCCCTGGCGATGACCGCACGGGATCCGAACGTGCCGAGGTGGGCCTGGCCGACGTTGAGTACGACGGCGATATCGGGTGCGACCAGGCCGGTAAGCGCCGCGATGTCACCGGCGCGGCGCGCGCCCATTTCCAGGACGAGGAAGCGGGTGGCCGTGTCGGCGCGCAGTACGGTGAGCGGTACGCCGAGCTCGTTGTTGAGTGAGCCGATCGTGGCGGTCGCAGGCCCGGTGCTCGAGAGCACGGCCGCCAGCAGGTCCTTGGTGCTGGTCTTGCCCTGGGAGCCGGCCAGCCCGGCGACGGTCAGCCGGTCGCGCAGCCGGGTAGCGACGTGGGCGGCGAGTGCCTGAAGCGCGGCCCTGGTGTCCTCGACTACCACGGTGGGCAGCGGCGTGGGCCGTGAGCCGCGCACGGC
>VFSW01012005.1_pt1 | contig 12121 bp, 9 predicted proteins | sample 5358111 | NCBI WGS metagenome assembly VFSW01 (sample SAMN11554181, study PRJNA540505) | mine drainage metagenome | isolation source: sediment from site ElyBrook_90M | place: USA: Ely Copper Mine, Vershire, VT | collected 2017 | reverse complement strand
GAGGAGTGCCTAATAATGAACTGGATCCATCTTGTGTCCTACTTTTTCGGAGGCATATTTCTGGCCAATGCCGTACCGCATTTCGTCAACGGCGTTATGGGAAAGCCCTTTCAGACGCCGTTCGCAAAGCCTCCGGGAAAAGGTCTCTCGTCCTCGACCGTGAATGTTCTCTGGGGCTTTGTGAATCTTGTCTTCGCCTATCTGCTTCTGCTACGCGTCGGCCGCTTCGATCCGCGATCCATCGCTTGTATCGCGCCGTTTGCGGCTGGCGTGCTTCTCATCAGCGTCTTCTCGGCACGGCTTTTCGGTGAGTTACACGGGGGCAACGACTAGGCAGGAATTATTAGCCCGCATTTGGCTGAGCGCCCTCCGATCCGCAAAAAGCAACCCCCCTTCCCCGCGCACGCAAGAGCCCCCGCGGCTCGCCGCAGGGGCTCGATTCGATCTCCGCCGCCGTCTCCGTCGCTAAACCCGTCTCGCCCAGAACGCGGCCCGAACTTGCTCCTCTGGGTCCCCGAACCTCTCGCCATGATTGACGGCCAGATGAACGATTCGTTGAGTCTTGCCTTCGCCAGTCAACTTGGATGGCCGTCCGAGAAGGAGCGTCACGGGTTTGCGCCTCGCCACTGAGGCTCTTGGTCGGAGTTGTATTCCTGCCGCGCGACCCGAGTGACTTCGGGCTTCAGATAATCGTAGACCGCCCGAAGATCGTCGCCTTTCGCTTTCAATCCTTTCAAGAAATAATAGGTGAAGAGGCCGTGGCCCTCGGCCTCGAAGCTGTTGCTGATCTGGTTCCCGGCGGAGGCGGAGATCACCGTCAAGTTCGCCGGGACGTCGACGGCCTGCACGTTGACGAGCGGCCGCGAGCCCTTGGCGATGACGGAATGTCCGCCCCCGCCCGAGAAGCAGGAATCCATCGCGATCACGATCCGCTTCGCCGGAAGCTTGGCAAGCTCGTCGTACATGGTCTTGACCGAATAGCCGCCGGACTCGATGTAGGTCGGGTCGGCGTCGTACGGCACCAAGTACGCCTCGCCCGTCTTCGGGTTCGGCGCGCCGTGCCCCGAGTAATAGACGTAGACCTCGTCGTCCTTCTCGACGCGGTTGGCCAGCCAGTGGCCGAGGTATTTATCGAAATCGCTCTTCGTCGCGCGGTCGTTGATCAGCAGCGCGATGTTCTGCTCCGGAACGCCGAGCACGCGCTTGAAATATTCGGCCGCGAGCTTGGCGTCGCGCGCGGCGAATTCGGCGTCCGGCAGCTGCTCGCGGTAATGCTCGATTCCGATGACGACGGCGTGCGCGTGGCGCGGCGAGCGCGGCGCGGGAAGCTCGTCGACGTCGGAGAGCGGGGCGACGGACTCGGAGCCGGCGGCGCGCGCGTGCTTGGCGTCGGAGACAAGGGCGGGGGCGCCGGACAGCAGCAAATTGACGACGCCCTCGGATTCGAACAAAGGCCCCATTTGGCCCAGCGCCTGGGCCAAAGCGGCATTGAAAGCATCGCTGCCCGCCGATCCGATATACCCCCCATGCATCGGACCCATGACCGAGGCCGTTCCCGCCACCTCTCCTTTCCATAACACGGTCTTATCGATCGTCCTGAACGCCAGCGAGAGCTTGAGGGTCCCTTGGCACGTCGCGACGTGGCCGCCGCACTCAATCGAGCCTTCATCGATCGTCGCCGACAGCAGTCCGTCGGGACTTGCTTTCGCGGAGACCAAAGCGAATCCGAGCCTCTTGAGTTCCGCGATGAAGGCGTCCCGAACGGGTTCCAGCGCCCCATCGACACGGATCGTCCCGCCGCCGAAGGCTCTCAGTCCCGGATATCCGCCCTGAAAGTTCGCCAACACGATGCGCGGCTGCCGGGACGCGGCCAGCGGCGCGGGCGGCGTCGTCGGATCGTATTTAACCTCAAGCGAGGAAGCGCAGCCGACGAGGGCGGCCAGGGGAAGCAGGAATACGAAGTGGAAATTTCTAGACCGCATTTTGGTTGAGCCCCCGAGGAGCAAAGCTTAACACCCCTGCTCCGCCGACGCAAGAGCCCCACGGTTTGCAAAAAACGCCTCGATGAGCCCCTCTCGGAAACCCTCCAGGACTGGGAGACGCTGGAAGACTCAAGGCTTCTCCACCATCCAGCGACAAGGAAACCCTAGAAGGAATTCAGAACGAAGAGCCGAATGGACCGCCATGAATATTTTCCTCAATGGCAAGCCAGCCCCGGAATGCCTCTATGCTTTGAGTTCGAGCATCGTCGAGTTCGGGCCGCCGGCTTTCGTCGGAGGAAAGACCGATTTCTCGTCGAGGAATCGGTCTTCTTCTTTTCCCGGAGCCTTGAGCGCGGCGCGGCTGGCGGATCGGAACAATCAAGGACTTTGTATCATCACGCCTTGTCCGACGCATTCCTCTCGGCGGCTTTTTTTCTCTCCGGCTTCTGCGGGCTTGTCTATGAAGTGGTCTGGGAACGCTGGCTCGAACTGCGCTTCGGGGTGACGACCTACGCGGCGGCCGTGATCGTCGCGTCCTTCATGGGCGGCATGGCCCTGGGTAGCTTTCTTATCGGGAGCCTCTCCGACCGCTCCCGCCGGCCGCTGAGGATTTACGGCCTCTGCGAAATCGGGATCGGCCTCTATGCCCTCGCGATGCCGCTGCTCATGGGCGCCGCGCGGGCGGGCGCCCGGCCCAGCGCCGCGGTCTGGCTTCTCGTCTTGCCCACCCTGCTCATGGGCGGCACGGTCCCGAGCCTGTGCCGTCACGCCGCGGCCGCCTCGAAGCAGCGCCTCTCGTTCTCGTGGCTGTACGGCGTCAACATCCTTGGCGGCGTCGCCGGATGCCTTTTCGCGGTTATTTTCCTGCTCCAGGCGTTCGGCGCCCGGATCACGAACGGCTTCGCGGCGGCGATCAGCCTCTCGACCGGCGCCGCGGCGTGCCTTTGCGCCCTGGAAATCCCGGTCGAGCGCCGCTCGCCGAAAAGCCCGGCCGCCGCCCCCCTCCTCCTGGCGCTCGCTTTTGCGTGCGGGTTTCTTTCCCTCGCCAGCGAGGTTCTTTGGTTTCGTTCGCTGCGGCTCGTCATCGGCGGGACGATCTACTCATTCGGCACCATGCTGTCGACCTACCTGCTGGGGCTCGCCCTCGGCAGCCTTGTCGTCGCGCGTTCGAGAACGCTGAAGTCGCGGCCGCTTTCCGCCCTGGGCGTCGCGCAGCTTTGGACCGCTCTTCTCTTCGGGGCGGGCTTCCCGGCCTTCGTCGTCAGCTGGCGCATGATCGGATTTTTTGGCGCCATTTATTTCGCGCGGATCCACAGCTGGTTCGCGATCCATGCCGTTCATTTCCTGATCACGTGCGGCGTTTTGCTGGCTCCGGCGACGCTGATGGGCATGGCCTTGCCTTTGATCGCGGCGGAGGCCGAGACGGCGGCGAGCTCAAGCCTCGGGGCGATCTACGGCGCCAGCAGCCTCGGCGCGGTCATGGGGAGCCTCGCGGCCGGCTTCCTGATGATTCCGTCGCTGGGCCTCGAAGCCTCCGCGTTCCTGATCTGCGGACTCGAGACGCTCCTGGCGATCGCGCTTCTCTCGCCCGGCGCGGCCGCCTCCCGGCCGGCGCGGCTGGCCGCCGCGCCGGCGCTCCTCCTTCTTCTCGCCGCCGGCGCCGAATTCCATGGCGGCGTTCGGCCCAAGACCCTTTACAAAAAGGACGGCGTCGTCTCCACGATCAGCGTCTACATCGACGATTTCGGGCGCAAAGTCCTGGAAACCGACAACCTGGACATCCAAGGGACGGATCCGAGCCGGCCCGCGACGCACCCCAAGCGCTTGGGCTACCTGCCGCTCATTCTGCATTCCGGCGCGTTGGATGCGGCGCTGCAAATCGGCCTCGGAACGGGCATCAACTTGAGCGCATTGGCCGAAGGCGCGAAAGAAACCACGGTCGTCGAACTCGTTCCCGAGATGCCGGAAGCCGCGTCATACTTTTCGGCCGAAAACGGCGGCGTGCTCCATCGGCCGAACGTAAAACTCGTCATCGACGACGGGCGGCACTGGGTCGCGTCCGCGCCCGGGAAATACGACATGATCGTCGGAGACCTCTTTTATCCCGAGAACGCGGGGACCGCCTCGTTGTACGCTCGCGAACAGTTCGACAGCTGCCGGCGCGCGCTCAAGAAAGGCGGGACGATGGTGCAGTGGATTCCGGCGCATCAGCTGACGCTCGGAAGCCTGAAAACCCTCGCCGCCACCTTCCAGTCCGTCTTTCCCCAGGCGAGCCTTTGGTGGGGCACGGAAAGCGAAGGCTTTCCCACGGTGGCCCTGGTCGGACGGACTGGTACGGGTTCGGAGGAGCCTTCCGTTGAAATGATCGGCCTTGCGATGCGGCGCTATCCGGGCCTGCGCGAGGTCGGATGGGAGCGTTCCGACTGCGTCGCCAGCCTCCAAATCATGTCGCCCCGAACCCTCGCCGTCTTTTCCGCCGGAGCCGCGCTCAACACCGACGATCGGCCTCGCATCGAATACGACGCCCCTCGCCTCGAGACTCGGCGGAGCGCGGCGCTCTTCGAGACCCTGATGAGCCTTGCCGCGAGCCAGGAGTCGGAGGCCTCCGAGCGTCCGGCGCTCGCGCGCCTCCTCCGGGCTCGCGCCTTGTCGGTTCGGGCGCAGGCGCACCGCGGCATCCGCCGAATGGACTTATTCGATGAGGAAATGCGCCGCGCGAAATCGCTGGCGCCCGAGTGCCGCGACTTCGCGCGGCGGCCTCATTCCGCCTGACCGCGCCGCAGCAGCGCGGCGATCAAGACGAGGCCGAGAGCGCAGAGGACCAGTCCCGCTTCCAGCGCCGGCGACGTCATCTCGAGCGTCAGCGCGTGGCGGCCCGGAGGGACGAAGAGGCCGAGGAGCGCGTGGTTCGTGCGGTAGAGCGGAACTGCCTTTCCGTCGAGAGCCGCGCGCCAGCCCGGATACCAGACCTGGCTCAGGATCAGGAAGTTCGCGCCGCGGCTGTCGAGCGCGTACTCATAGACGTTTTCTCCGCGCCGCGTCAGCGCGGCGCTCCCGCCCGCGAAGCCCGGCGCGCCGCCCGTTCCGTCCCAGCCGAAGACGTGCGCGTCGAGGACCGACGTCGAGGCGGCGATGGCGGCCAGGGACTGCGCCTCGCCGTCGACCCGCGAGACCGACGCCGCGAAGTAGGCGGGCCCGAGAGGCCGGCGGTCGCGCCACAGAAGCACCGGCTTGCGCTCCAAGCCCTTGTAGAAATCGAAGACTTCGGCGCCGTCGCGGCGCCCGACGAAATCCCAGCCGAGCGGCTCGACGGCAACGGGGCGATTGGCGACGATGTATTCGGCGTCGAGCGCGCGCAGCATGTCGGGCTTGGCGAGCGCCGTGAGGTCCTCCCAAACGACCGCCGCGCGCGGCGTCCGAGCCGGGTCGCCGGTCTGCAGGAGCGAGAAATACTCGAGGTAGGAGCGGAGATTCAGCGGCTCGTAGCCGTTGACCATGTCGATGCCGAAATACGACGCCTGGCCGTACGGCAAGGCCGTTCGTCCGACGGCCGCGACGCGGCCGCTCGTGGGCGACCGGCGCAGCAGCGCCGCGAAGGCCGGCTCGGGAAACGCCTCCGCCAACGGCCTGGTCGTCAGGCGCGGGATCATTCGCGCGCCCGAGTCCGCGATCGGCAGCAGGCAGAGGAGCGCCGCCGCGGCCGCCTCGCGCCGGCGCCACGGCCCCTTCAGCAGATCGTCGACGGCGACGCCGGCCAGCCCGACGCCGGCCAGCTGCGCGAGCTGAAGCAGGCGCGTCGTGCGCCGGAACAGCGCGAAGCCCGGGCAGAAGCGGAACAACAGCCTCAGGACCGGCGAATCGAAGCACAAGAAGACGAGGACGACGAACGCCGCGAGCAGGGCGCGGCTGCGGCGCCAGTCCTTCCAGCAGGCCCAAAGGGCGAGCGGCAGGAACCACAGGCCGAAGTAAAAATTGTTCTCCCAGTATTCGAAGCGCGCCCCGCCGCCGTCGCGCGGATCGAAAAAGGTCAGCAGGCTCGAAAGCCGCGGCGGATCGCCGAGGAAAAAACGGTAATCGTAGTTGACGCGCGTGCTGAGCGCGGCGAACTGCGCGCGCGGCAGCAGGTCCGGAGCCGCGAGCATGGCGGCGATCGCCCCGCCGCCGATCAAGGCGAGCGCGGCGCGGAGCCGGACCGGGCGAGGCGCGGCGGCCCCCCGCCAAGCGGCGAAGACGGCCAACCCGAGGAGCGCGTAGTAGAACGACTGGGCGGAGCCCTGCATCGCCGACAGCGCGAGAGCCAGCGCGAAATGCGCGGTCCGCGCCGGCGACGGGGCTTCGATGAGGCGGTCCGCCGCCCAAAGCAAGAGCGGCGCGAGCGCGTACATCGCGATCGTCGGCAGCCAGCCCGCGTCGAAGAGCGCCAGATAGCGGTAGGACAGCATGTACGCGACGCCGCAGAACAGCGCGGCCGCCGGGCGCTCCAGGCTCCGGCGCGCGCAGACGAACATCGCCAGCCCCGCGAGCAGCGCGTTCAGGAGGAAGACCAGGTTCGCGGCCCGGTCGAGGGGCAGGATCAGAAACGGCCAATTCAAAGGAAACGCGTACGCGGTCAGCGGATTGGCGTGGGCGGGCGAGCCCGAGGAAGCCGAAGGGTCCCACAAAGGCCAGCGGCGCTCCTCGACGAGGGTGCGGCGCTCGAGCGCGCGCAATCCCGCGCCCTGCGCGATCAGGTCCGAGTGCGCCGAATACAATATGCCGGGGCATGCCCAAAAGCGGAAGAAGAAGACCGCGCCGATCGCCAGGATCAGCGCCGGCGGCAGGCACGCGGACAGGCGCTTTGAGCTCGGGGCGCTCATTCTCGGATGTTTCCGCCCGCGTAAACGTAAACGGCCTGGGCCGCGAAGCTCAGCGGGGTGCGATACGGCACGGACAGCAGGAGCCGCTGGTCCTTCAGAGGATGAGGATCGGAGGTGACGCGGGCCGAGAACGGCTGCATCGCCACCCATTCCCACGGACCGATCTCCGCCAGCGGCTTGCGGGCTTTCAGCACGGCCATGTTCCGCTCGTAGACGTGCAGACCGCACCATTCGTACCCGCCGTCCAGACTCTCCGCGGGGATGCCGGCGCGAACCGCGGCGGACGCGGCGTCCCAGGCTGCGCCCTTCCAGTTCAAGTCATCCCAGGTTCCGAGCGTCGACCAAAGCAGGAACAGGCCGCCGAGCGCCGCGGCCGGCCAGAGGCGGCGCAACGGCGGCAAGTCCCCCCCGGCCGCGCGCCGGGCGCAGAGAAAAACGGCCGGCAGGGCCGGCAGCAGGTAGCGATCGTAGAAATTGGCCCCCAGAAGGCTGGCGCCGATCTGCAGAACCGCGGCCAAGCCGAGCAGCTGGACGGCCGGGTCTTCGACGGCGGATTCCAGTTCGTCCATCCAAGCCAGCCAGCCCAGGGCCCCGGCGATCGACAGGAAGGTCAACCCCCTCAGGAACCACGGCGCGCCGAGCAGGCCCGCGGCCTTGAACGCCGCCCCGGAGATCGGCGCCGCGCCGAGGCCCCGGCTCGTGATCAGATCCGGGAGATACGGGAAGCCTCCGAAGAAGAAGAGCGCGGGAAGGACGGCGGCCAGCAGGAGCAGCGCCGCCTTGGGCTTCGGCAGGCGCGGGCCCTTCTTAAGGTTCAAGGCGACGAGCCACGGCAGCGTGAACAGCGAGAACTCGAGGAGCATTCCCGAGGCGCGCTCGTAAACGTCCCGCAGAAACCCGACGGGGCGCGCGAGATGCCTCCAGGTGCCGTTCAGGTTGTAGCTCTCGTAGGCCCAGGTCGCGCCGTTGACGCGGAAGAACCACCAGCGGTGAGCGAGGACCGTCACCGCCATGGGAAGCGCGATCAGCGCGGCGCGCCGGATGTCGAGACGGCGCCGCAGCAGCAGGAAAATGAGCGCCGCCAGCGGCAGAAAGACCCCGAGCTGCCTGAGCAGATAGGCCCACGAGGCGATCAGCGAGCCGGCGGCCCACCAGACGTCCCGATCCGTTTCCGCGGCCTTCAGGTAAAGGGCCAAGGCGGCAAGCGACCAGGCCAAATAGGGGACGTCGGCCATGAAGGTGAAGCTCAGCAGGAAGAACAACGGATTGGCGAGCAGGGCGAAGGCCGGAGACAGCGCGGCGGGACCCGGCGCCGGTCCGCGATCGTCGAGACGGTCGAAAACGATCAGGGCGAGGACGGCCAGACAGAGCGTGGAGAGGCGCAGCGTGCCGTGTCCGAGGCCAAAGATCCGGGCGAACAGCGCTCCCCAGGCGACATGGGCCACGAGGTTCGCGGACGGGTAGTCACCAATCCGGAGATAGCCTCGCTCCAGGAAGTGCCGGACATCGATGAAATACACCCAATCGTCGTCCAGCGGGAAATTCCGCCGCGGGTCGAGGAGCAGGACGGCCCCGGCGAGGGCCAGCAGAGACGTCGATAGCGATTTTCTCAAGAAGGCCGCGCGGACTTTGACGCAGGCGGGACTCGGCGGAAATGATGAGCGCGCATTTCGGCCGAGAGCCCCGCGACCTGCACAGCGTACCCCTCCTTCTTCGCCAAAGCAAGAGCGCGGGCTTTTGACGCCCGGTCTTTTCGTTGCATAAGACCGAACAAGGCCGGGCGCGCTCGGGCCGGACGCGCGCGCGGCTTGCCGGAATCTCCCATGAACGCGGAAATCGAAATCGAAGCCAAGGCGCCCGGCCTGCGCCCGTCCGCAGGCTCCGCCCGAATTCGCGCTCTCCAGCCCTGGGAACGGATCCGGAACGCGCTTCCGAAGCTGGGGACTTTCTGGGGCATCGGTCTTTTCTGCGTCCTCCTGCCGCTGGTGCATTTCATCCTGGTGCCGCTTTTCTTATGCCTCGGAATTTATTTCGCGGCGAAGACGGCCGCGGTCCGCGGACTCGTCGTGTCCGGCGCGGCTCCTTGCCCCGGGTGCGGGAGCCCTTATGTTCTGAAGCCGGGCCTGGCGCAATGGCCGATCGCGGACGTGTGCGGCGGCTGCCGCCGGGATTTGGAGCTTTCCCCGGGGGCGCCGGCTCTCGAATAAAAGAATCCCCCGAACCGAGCTCACGGACGCGCGGTTCGAGGGATTCTTATTTGCGCCGGGGCGTTCAGGTCCCCGTTTTTTTCTGTTCCGCCGGCGTCGCGGCCGGAGCGGCCGGAACGGCCGGAACGGCGGCGGGCGCCGCTCCCGGACCCTGTCCGCGCATCATGCCCCGGCCCCGGCCGCCGCGCTTCATTCCGCGGCCGAACATCGGGCAATCGGCGCCCATGAACGGGCAGGCGCCGGTCTTGGTCATCGGACACTCCTTGACCATGGCGTCGTGGCACTCCTTGACGTCCTTGCCCGCCATCAGGCATTCGGCCGCTTTCCGGTGAAGTTCGGCCATCTTCTGATGCATCTCGATCATCTGCTGGCGGTCCGTCGCCGGTTTCGCCGGGGCCGGATCCGCCGCCCTTGCGGCCAATCCCGCCGCGAGCGTCAGGCACGCCGCGGCCATCGTCATTTTTCTCATGCTCCCTCCAAATCGCGCGTCTGGCATCGCGCGGCGCAACGCTTCGTCCATTCGGCTCGAAAAGAGAACGGACTTATTCGAGCTCGTCGTTGCGCCCGGGCAGGGGGTTGTCGCCGGCGCGGAAGGGGTGCTTGACGAGATATTTCGCGTAGCGCGGCACGCCCCAGAACGGCGGATCCTTGAGCGCCGCGCGATAGGCGGCCACGGCCTCGTCGCGCCGCCCGAGGAGATCGAGGCATTCCCCGATGAAGAGGCGCGGCAGGCCGCGCGTGCGGTGGCCCTCCGGAATGAATTCGAGGGCGGCCCGCTCCTCCGCGAGGGCCGCTTCGTAGCGGCCCGAGAGCTGCTCGCCCAGGCCGAGGAAATAATGGCCCGCGGCCTTGTCGATCGGACGATAGTATTGGGCGCCGCTCTCCGCCTTTTGGAGGAAGACGCGGGCCTCGCGCTCCAGGCCCGCGCCGTCGCGCAGGTGGAAGAGGCCGATGAGGCGCATGGACGCGATCAGCGGACTGCCGGGGTAGCGCGCGGTCAGCTCCTGCAGAATCGTCCACGCCTCCCGAGGCTTCTTCTCGAAAGTCCAATCGATGCCGACCAGCAGGAGCTTGGCGGCCACCTCGCTGAACTCGCCCTTCTCCGCGGCCTGGAGCTCGGCGAGGCCCTGGGCCTTGTCGCTCGCCTTGGTGAAGACGAAGAAGCGCACGATGGGAGACAGCCGCGCGACGTAGTAGTCGAACGTCCCCAGGCCCAAATAGGCGTCGTTGAGCCCGGGGTCGAGCTTGACGGCCCGCCGCTCGTAGCGGTAGGAGCGCCGGCCGTCGAGATAGGCCTTCAGCCACTGCTTGCGCGCCGCCGCGAGCCGGCCGCGCAGGCCGTACGCCGCGCCCAAATAAAGATAGGACTCCGCGTCGCCGCGCGCCGCCGCCGCGCGCGCGGCGTCGTCGGACGCGCGCTTGACGGCGGCCAGGAAGTTCTTCTCCTGAGGGCTGCCCTCCGGCGCGAAGTCGTTTTCCATGCGCCACCAGGCCGCCACCGCGTAGCCCAGCGACAGCGGGGGATCGCCGGGGCGCTCCCGCAGCGCGTCCGCGAATATTTTTTCGGATCCGTCGTAGTCGCTGCGGTAGAGGGCGTCGAGACCCCGGACGACGACGGCCTTGTTTTCCGGCGACATGGCGCGGGCGGGCGCCGGAGACAGGAGGACCAGGGCGGCGAGCGAAGCGAGGATCACGCATTCATCATAATTTGTTGCCGAGCCTCTGGCAATGGACGGCAAGCGGCGTTCGCTCGGGAGCGCGCACGGGAATCCAGGCCCGGAACTCGCAGCCCTCGCCCGGATGATTGACGGCTCGCACTCCTCCGCCGTGCCCCTCGAAGACTTCGCGCACGATCGCCAGCCCGAGACCCAGGCCGCCCACGCGCCGGGTCAGGAAATCCGCGACCTGATAGTACGGGTCGAACACGCGCGCCAGCTCTCCGGAAGGAATCCCGCCGCCCTCGTCGCGGACCGAGATTTCGGCGTTCACGCCGTCTCCTCCCGACCGCACCGAGACGAGGCCCCCCGCGCGGTTGAAGCGGACCGCGTTCGTCAGCAGGTGGCGGAGCGCGCGCTCCAGCAGGGTCCGGTCTCCCAAGAGAACTCCCGGGCAAGGCTGGGAAGACACTTCGATCCGGACGCCGAGCGCCGAGGCTTCCTCGGCCAAGTCCTCGGCGGCCGCGCTCGCGAGCCGTCCCAGTTCCACGGCCTCGCTCCGCTCCGGCTTGACGCCGCCCGCCAGGCGCGCGTGCAGGATGATGTCGGAGGTCGCCCGGCCGAGCCGCTCCAAGCCCTGAGCCAGCAGCCGCCTCGCGGCTTCGCCCTCGGGAGAGCACGGCTCGGCCGCGATATGCTCGGCGGCCGCCCGCGCCACGCACAGCGGAGTGCTCAGCTCGTGGCTCAGGATGGCGAGCAGGCCTTCGCGCGTGCGTTCGACCTTCTTGAGCTCCGAGTAGGCCGCCGACAGCTCCTCGCGGAACGGCTCCGCGTCCGTCCGCGCGGCGAGGGCGCGGCGGATCGTCCGGCGCAGTTCCTCCAGGGCGAAAGGCTTGGCGAGGTAATCGAAGGCGTGAGTGCGAAGCGCGGACAGCGCCGTCCCGAGCTCGGGATTTCCGGTGATCAGCACGACCGGCAGGCCCGGCCGCAGGACCCGGGCCTCCTGGGCCAGACGAACTCCCGCGTCGGCGGTCTCCAGGCAGACGTCCGCGATGACGGCCCCGTAATCACCCTCGCGCAGGGCGTCGCACGCGGCCTCCCGGCTCGAGACGGCGCGGGCCGAGAGCCCCATCTCCGCGGCCACGCGCTGAAGCAGGCCGAGCATGGCCGCGTCGTCGTCGACGAGCAGGACCGCCGCGGGCTCCGCGTTCACGGCGCCGCCTCCCCGCGCTCCGCCAGCGACTCCGCGGCCTGACGGCGGACGCGCTCGGACGCGTCCGCCGCCCGAGCCGCCGCGAGATCCGAGGCGGACGCGGCGGACGAGTAGCGCGAAAGCGCCTGCGCCGCGGAAAAGCGCGCCAGCCACGAGGGGTCGTCCCTCAGCATCTTCCGCAGCGGGCCCTCGGCCCCCGGCTCCGCGG
>VFSW01012004.1_pt1 | contig 12122 bp, 12 predicted proteins | sample 5358111 | NCBI WGS metagenome assembly VFSW01 (sample SAMN11554181, study PRJNA540505) | mine drainage metagenome | isolation source: sediment from site ElyBrook_90M | place: USA: Ely Copper Mine, Vershire, VT | collected 2017 | reverse complement strand
CCTGGCGAATGATATCGACCGCGCTTTGTAAAGCCTCAGCATCGAAATCTGATATCCCCGCATAGAAATTTTCTGCTCCAACAAGTTGGCGGAGTGCAAAATTTGCTTCCATTGAAGCACGCGGTGATCCGATGCCGATGACGCAATCAGATTTTAATATCTCAGAAAGCTCTTGTTGGGCATCGGCGTGAGACAATGGCATACCATTTTTTTTCCGAGATGACCGAAGCCGGGCGGTACTCTCGATAAACCCTATGCCGAACCGTCCGCGATCACATAAAAAGTATCCATTCAACGTTTCATTATATCGGTTCACACCCCGTCTCAGTTGGCCCCCACGTTCCTGTACCGTGATATTACACCCTACAGCGCAATGCGGACAAATGGATGGAGTTGCGCGCATGTCCCATTTACGACGAAACTTCGCAGAAAAAGGCTTGTCGACAAATACGCCAGTTGGGCATACTTCAACCAGATTTCCGGCGAATTGACTCTCTAAAGGGCCTTCCTCATCCCGACCAAAATAGATGTTTCGGTTCGAACCGAACACGCCAAAATCATCGCCGCCTGCGTAATCTTGATAGAATCTGACACACCGATAGCAACCGATACAACGGTTCATTTCATGGCGGATAAATGGTCCAAGATCCTGGTTGACATTGGTGCGCTTTTCAAATCGGTAGCGCCGAGCGTTATGACCTGTCATCACGGTCATGTCTTGCAAATGACATTCACCGCCTACTTCGCAAACAGGACAGTCGTGCGGATGGTTGGTAAGCACGGTCTCAACAACAGCTTCGCGAAACTTTGCAGCCTCCTCGTCCGCCACCACCACGCGCATTCCGGGTGTTATTTTGGTCATACAGGCCATTACGATACGACCGATAGTGTCGTCTGGTCCCTGAAATAATTTGACCGCGCATTGACGGCATGATCCCACGGAACCTAACGCTGGGTGCCAGCAAAAATATGGAACATGCTGCTTGGCAGATAAACATGCGGACAGCAAATTATCATCACCATTGACGACTACATCCTGGTTTTCAATAGTGATTTTCATGTCCATGGGCATTCTCCATCGCGGATATGCCGCTCAAATTCATCCCTAAAATAGTTAAGACCCGTGGCCAAAGATGCCATTGCACCGGGAGCTAACGCGCAGAAGGTCCGGCCAGGGGCCATCGTGTCGACCAGATCTGTCAGCAAATCCAAATCTTCAAGTTTGCCTCTACCAGAATCAATTGCCTTCAGAGTCTGTTCAACCCACGGCAGGCCGTCCCTGCACGGTGCACACCACCCACATGATTCCTGTGCAAAAAAATGTTGTAAATTTGCCATGAATCCTATTGGACATGTTCGGTCATCGAGGATGATTGCAGTTCCCGTCCCAAGCCGATTACCCTGTGCCGCAAAACTAGCAAAGCTCATAGGCGTATCAAGGTCTTGTGCAAGCATAAAGCCAGTTGAGGCGCCACCTGGTAGCAGAGCCCTTAGTTCATAGCCAGATTTCATTCCACCAGCGTGATCTTCGATCATTTCTCGCATTGGTGTTCCCATTGGTAACTCATAAGTGCCAGGTTTATTCACACGTCCGCTAACACCAAAAATTTTAGTCCCTGAGGCACCATTACGGCCAAGATTACGAAACCATTCAACACCATTTGTGATTATATGCGGTATGTTGCAAATAGTCTCTACGTTGTTCACGATGGTTGGGGCTCCAAATAACCCACTCACCATCGGTAATGGTGGTTTTGATCTCGGAATGGCCCTGCGTCCTTCCAGAGAATTCAACAAAGCAGTTTCTTCGCCGCAAATATAGCGGCCAGCGCCGCCGTGAACATGCACAGTAAGGTCAAAGCCAGAGCCCAAAATATTGTTTCCTAGTAGACCCGCCGCTTCAGCCTCAGCAACTGCATGTTCGATTAACGCAATAGCCCGATGATATTCTCCACGAATAAAAATATATGAATGATTAGCTTGAACGGCGTACGCGCTGAGAATGATGCCCTCGACTAGCTGATGCGGGTCTCCTTCAAGGAGTAGCCTATCTTTGAAAGTGCCCGGTTCCATTTCATCGGCATTCACGATAAAATAGCGTGCGCCGGGGCGTTCAACCCGGCTTGGCATAGCCTGCCATTTTTTACCAGTGGGAAAGCCGCCGCCACCGCACCCGCCGAGTCCTGAGTCAACAACTGCGGCTAATATTTTTGCTGGGTCAACATGGCCCAGGGTCCGCCGCACAGCCCGATACCCACCAGCAGCCTCGTAGGCTACCAGATCACATGGTTCGTGGTTTGCTCGAATGTTTTTTGTGAGCGGCCGTTCCATTATTATTTTTTTTCCGAGAGCAATTTATCTATTTTGGTTGTGTCTAAATCGCCGATGAGAGTCTGACCTAGCAACATAGCAGGCGCATGATCACAATGTCCGAGGCACACGATCGGTAAGAGAGTATATTTGCCATCAGCCGTCGTTTCACCGTCGCGAATTGAGAGACGCTCCCCGATCCTAGTGGCAATTTTGTTCCTCCCCATCATCCAGCAGGTCACACTATCGCACAGCAAAATAACGGTTTCCCCGACAGGTTGACGATAAATGAGATTATAGAAAGTAGCGACCTCATCGAGTTCAGCGACCGACATACTGAGCAAACAAGCGATTGCGGCTAATACGTCATCAGCGATATATCGCCTGTTTGCCTGAACAAGTTTTAGAGCGTCAATGCACGCTGCACGCGCGATAGGATAATGCGCCACAAGAGCTGCAATTCCATCTTTCTCGGCCTCAGTGAGAATTAATTCAGCGGTCAACATCGGCCATCACAAAGTCAATGCTCCCAATGATGGCAATCAGATCAGCCAAAAATATGCCGCGTGATATAAACGGTATTGTCTGTAAATGTGCGAATGATGGTGTTCGAATTCTTACCCGGTATGGACATGTACTGCCGTCACTTATCAGATAATATGTATTCAACCCCTTCGTCGCCTCAATGGTAACTGAAGCCTCGCCGGCCGGAATCACGGCACCCCATGTCGCATTGATGAAATGTGGTATGAGAGTATCGATGTCGTTCAGCATTGCTTCACGTGGCATCGGCATAGCCAGAGGATGCATCGCTTTAACCGGCCCAGCCGGCATATTATCAACGCACTGCCTAATAATACGCAGGCTCTCGCGCATTTCATCAAGCCGTAGTTGCACCCGGTTGTAGCAGTCGCTGCGTGTCGTCGTCGGAACGTCGAACTCAAATTGATCGTACCCAGAGTATGGCTTGACCTTACGATAATCGAAATTAACCCCAGTGGCTCGTAAGCCTGGACCAGTTATGCCCCAGTTAATTGCTTCAGCAGAGGTATATTCGCCAATCCCAATTGTCCGGGCCTTGAAGATACGGTTGCGCATTACCATAATCTCATACTCGTCGAGACGCTTCGGCAAATAATTGAGAAAATTGCGGATTAATTCATCCCAACCTACGGGCAAGTCACCGGCAACGCCACCAATGCGGAACCAGGCAGGGTGCATTCGGAAACCACATATTGCTTCGATAATTTCAAGAGCGCGTTCGCGATCACTAAAGGCGTAGAAGACTGGAGATAATTGTCCAACGTCCTGAACCATGGTTCCGAAAAACACTAGATGGCTGATGATGCGGAACATCTCTGCCAGGAGAATTCGTATCATTTGGGCGCGGGCTGGTACTGTAATTCTTGCAAGTGTTTCTACGGCCATAACATATGGGAAATTATTCATTACGCCGGCGACGTAATCAATTCGATCCGTATACGGGATAAAACTATGCCATGACTGGCGCTCCCCAATTTTCTCCGCGCCCCGATGATGAAAGCCAATGTCGGGTAAAACATCGATAATTTCCTCACCGCGCATTTTTACAACGAGGCGGAGCACGCCATGAAGACTTGGATGATTAGGGCCAAGATTCAGGATCATGGTTTCGGGATCGTCGTCATTTGTCAAGCCTGCAAGCACAGGAAGATTTTGCATGGCCGCCAATTCGGTGCTCATCATCTCTTGTGACATGACAAACGGACCATTTTCGGTTGCTCGTGAAAATTGATCTTTACGTAAAGGGTGTCCAACCCAACTTTCAGGCATAAGCATGCGCCGTAGGTCGGGGTGGCCATCAAATCGGATGCCAAACATGTCCCAAACTTCGCGTTCGTACCAGTTAGCATTGGGCCACAGGCCGGTCAGGGTTGGGGCCGACAAGGCATCTCCACGGAGCGGCACCTTAACGCGCAATTCTGCGCCGTCCTCAAGGCGCAAGACGTGATAGGCCAAAGTGAAATCGGCTATTTGTGTATGTGTAACATTAGCGCGTGCGCGCTCATCAATGGCCGTGATATCTAATAGTAGTCGATAATTCTGCGCAATGTCTGTTTTGAGCGCGGTCATGAATGCAACCAAACGGTCAGTATCAACCCACACCGTATTGATACCGTCTTTGGTGGTTTTAGCCGCCATTTCGTACGTCAAGCGAGATATATCATCGGGCATGGCTAGATGTGGTCCGGTGAACGCTGAGTTGTCATTGCCGTCCGCTCTGGTTGTTTTAAGTCCCTTTGGGAGGGTCTGGCATGCTCGACCGGACCATGATCCCCGATTGTCCAACTGAGTGGTCGCCGGGTCGTGCCAATTGATTGTTGAAGTAGCATTAGTCCTTCAAATAAGGCTTCAGGACGCGGTGGACAGCCTGGTACGTATACGTCCACTGGCAAAATACTATCGACACCTTGAACCACACTATATACGTCGTACATACCGCCGGAATTTGCGCATGATCCCATTGAGATCACCCAGCGTGGCTCAAGCATTTGCTCATAGAGCAGCTTCACAACCGGCGCCATTTTCAAAAAGACAGTTCCGGCGATGACCATCACATCGGCCTGCCGGGGTGTTGCACGCAATACTTCAGCACCGTATCGTGCAATGTCGAACTTTGACGTGAAAGAGGTCGCCATTTCCACATAGCAACAGGAAAGTCCAAAATTGAATGGCCAGAGGGAGTTTTTCCGTCCCCAACAAACGAGATCTTCGAGTTTTCCAAAAAGGATTTTTTGATGGCCTGTTTCAGTTGTTAATAGATTATTGTTCATGAGCGTTTCCTTGTGACGGGACCCCATTCCAAAGCGCCTGACCTCCATAGATAGGCAAGAGCAGCCAGCAGTAGCATTAGAAATGCCATCATACCGGCATAGCCAAGCCACCCAGCCGGATGCACGGCTAGAGCCCAGGCAAATACGAAGACCATTTCCAAATCAAAGATCACGAAAAACATTGCGACCAGAAAAAACTGGCTTGGGAATCTGATGGTGGTATCGTGAAGAGGTAAAATGCCAGACTCAAATGGGTTTGGGTCGGCTAGTCCGCGACGCCTCGGTCCCAACAGCCAAGATGTGCCAATCATGACACTGACCATAATACAGATAGCCAGCGTATAAAGGCCGAGACCTAACATTATACCACCGCGCCGCGAAGGGCTACGATATTTGCGGCATACATGCTAGGGCCACCTTTGAAGACAGCCGAGCCCGCAACCAACACGTCAGCGCCTGCGGCTACGCATTGTGCCGCATTCTCGGATGTTACACCGCCATCGAGTTCCAACCGGATATCGCGGTTGCCAATCATCTGGCGTACACGGCTGATCTTCGGTAGTTGCGACTTTAAAAAGCTCTGTCCGCCGAAGCCTGGATTTACTGTCATGATCAAAATAAGATCCACCTCGTCGATTACGTAGCGCAGCACATCCTCTGGTGTGGAGGGACATAGTGAAATACCGGCTTTTTTTCCGAGCGCCTTGATGGCTTGGATTGAGCGATCCAAGTGTATCCCCGCTTCGGCATGGATGGTGATAATATCGGCACCGGCGTCGGCAAAGGCGGTGAGATACGGATCAACTGGAGCGATCATGAGATGCACGTCAAACACAGCATCGGTATGCTTGCGCAGCGCTTTCACAACCGCCGGCCCAATGGTGATGTTTGGTACAAAATGGCCGTCCATCACGTCTACGTGCACCCAGTCCGCGCCGGCCGCCACGATCGCACGGGTCTCCTCGCCCAAGGCGGCGAAGTCTGCGGACAAGATTGATGGAGAGATGAGTGGTGTCTTATACATTGCTTGGGCCTGCGCTATCGGGAATCCCACGGAATACACGACTGGCAAAAATATCTTCTGGCTCGATCATCATCAGTGCCTCTGCGGCAACCGGTCCGTCATGGGCCATCAATCGTCCTGCTTGTCTCAGCCGCGCACGATCTAGCGCATTACGGATCGAGCGTGCATTTGAAAAATATGGTTGTTCGCGGCGTAGCTTAATATACTCTCCCATGGCATCTCTCGCGGCATCGCTTAGGCGATAATTCTGCCGCTTCAGCATTGTCTCGCTAATATGAAGTAGTTCGCTGTTATCATAATCCGGAAAGTCGATATGATGCGCGATGCGCGAACGAAAACCTGGGTTCAATGAGAAAAAATCGTCCATTCGGTCGGCATATCCCGCAAGAATAACCACCAAGTCCTCGCGCTGGTTTTCCATCACCTGCAGCAATATCTCAATGGCCTCCTGGCCATAGTCGCGCTCATTATCGGGGCGGTACAGGTAATACGCTTCGTCGATGAACAAAACGCCACCAATCGCTTTTTTTAAGATCTCTTTGGTTTTTGGGGCTGTATGTCCAATATACTGTCCCACAAGGTCATCGCGCGTTACTGAAATTAATTGTCCTTGCCGGACAAATCCCAGAGCCTTTAAAATTCCCGCCATACGTAGTGCGACGGTGGTTTTACCAGTTCCGGGGTTTCCGGTAAACGACATGTGCAAGGTTGGCGTCTCAGTGGTAAACCCAAGCCGCTGCCGTACCCGTTCGATCAGCAACAAGGATGCGATTTCCCTGATACGTGACTTCACGGGTTTCAATCCGACCAGATCCTGGTCTAGACCAGCAAGATACGTCTCCAGACCCGCGCCAGAAAATTCGGCGCGCAGGTCGATGAACGTTTCCGGTTTCTGCTCGTTAGCAGCCGACATTTTTTGGGTTTCCTCATCCAACGTATGGTTGTTGGTTATTTAGTCCAGTCGAGATATCAACGCCTATTTGTAGCGTGAGCCTTCCGGCTTCTCCATTACATAAGCGCGAGTTTCATAACGAATGTTCCTTCCATCGGCTTCCTGACGGGTCAACATGAAGCCAGGTTCTGTGGTAGGCCGTTGGACGATGAATGACATGCGCAGTGATTCCCATGTGTGCGTGGCATCGAAAGCGCACATACGAATGTAGCATTCTTCTTTCATTCGGCGGCACTCGTTCAATTCGCCCATGATCGCTTTCGCGTCTTTGATGTCGAACATAGGGTGACCCCACATTTCCCAATAGGTATTCCGCGGGTGCGGGTCATCGGTATATTCGAGGCTCACAGCCCAACCATTATCCAAGCAATACTGGATTTGTTTGGAAATCTGCAAGTCCGTTAAGTCAGGCAGGTACGAAAAACAACCTTGTGTTATACGCATAATGAGTCTCCTTAGCGCGCCGGCATCGCGGTTGGAATAAAATCAGGTGTATCCGTGGATGCGTAATTAAATGTAATATCGCCCCACGTGTCGAGTGCTTGCCGTAATGGCATGCATGTACGCGCAGCCTGGTTTAAAATCTCCGGGCCTTCCGCCATAATATTGCGGCCTTCGTTGCGGGCCAACACCATGGCTTCCAGTGCAACGCGGTTTGCAGTCGCACCAGCGGCGATCCCCATCGGGTGGCCGATTGTACCTCCGCCAAATTGTAGGATCACGTCGTCCTTTAATAAATGTAGGAGCTCATGCATTTGGCCTAAATGAATGCCACCAGAGGCGACAGGCATCACCTTGCGGGTGCTAGCCCAATCTTGCTCAAAGAATACGCCATGTTCGAGATTGATAGGATTTTTATCTTCGCGCAGAATGTCATAAAATCCAGCCGTGGTCTTTGGATCGCCTTCAAGTTTGCCAACGACTGTCCCTGCATGAATATGATCGACACCAGCCAAGCGCATCCATTTTGCAATGACTCTGAAGGATACGCCATGCAGCTTCTGACGCGTATAAGTACCATGACCAGCGCGGTGTAAATGCAAAATCATGTCGTTTTTGCGGCACCATTTCGACATTGACTGAATGGCAGTATAACCGATGATTAAGTCGATCATCACAATCGTAGAGCCGAGCTGTTTAGCAAATTCAGCACGAGCGTACATTTCTTCCATCGTGCCGGCAGTGACATTGAGGTATGTGCCCTTGACTTCGCCAGTAGCAGCCTGGGCCTTGTTTACAGCTTCCATGCAATACAGGAAACGATCGCGCCAGTGCATGAATGGCTGTGAGTTGATGTTCTCATCGTCTTTTGTGAAATCAAGGCCGCCCTTGAGAGCTTCGTAAACCACCCGACCATAATTACGGCCTGAGAGGCCGAGTTTTGGCTTCACAGTGGCACCCAGCAGCGGACGTCCAAACTTATCAAGACGCTCACGCTCAACCACAATTCCCGTAGACGGACCATCGAACGTCTTCACATAAGCCACCGGCATACGCATGTCCTCGAGACGCAGAGCCTTCAGCGGCTTGAAACCAAAGACGTTTCCGATAATTGAAGCTGACAGATTAGCAATTGATCCAGGCTCAAATAGGTCAAGATCGTATGCAATATAAGCGAAGTATGAACCAGGAGCATTTGGCACTGGGTCAACCCTGTAGCATTTGGCACGATATTTTTCGCAGGCCGTCAAGCGGTCGGTCCACACCACGGTCCAGGTCGCGGTTGAAGATTCGCCGGCCACAGCAGCAGCGGCTTCGATGGGGTCGACGCCATCCTGTGGCGTGACTCGGAACAAAGCGATTACATCGGTTATCTTGGGTTCGTAGTCAGGCTCCCAATAGCCCATTTTGCGGTATTCCATAACGCCGGCGCGGTAACGCTCGGCACTTCCACCCGCTTGCATGGTTGGGTTAGGTAACGGTGTGTCCATTAAAATTCCTCCAGAATTATGCTGCGTGTGCAACGGCAAAAACGTGATCAAGACTGCCGTTTGCGTATTGTTTGGCCATTGTTGCAAGTGAAATTGGCTTGATTTTGGATGCCTTGCCCGCAGTGCCAAAAGCCTCAAACCGGTTCGCACACAAATCGCGCAGGGCCGTCATTGACGGCTTCATGAACGCCCGTGGATCGAATTCGGATTTTTTGTCCATCGCCACTTTGCGAATTGCAGCCGCCATCGCGATTCTGCAATCAGTGTCGATATTAACCTTACGAACGCCATGCTTAATGCCGACCAGAATTTCTTCAATGGGTACACCCCAGGTCTGTGGCATTTCACCGCCAGCGGCGTTGAACGCATCCTGTAATTCTTGTGGTACGGATGAAGACCCATGCATAACTAGATGCAGGCTTGGCATACGGTCGTGAATTGCCCGCACCACATTCAAAGCCAGAATAGCGCCATCGGGCTTTCGGGAAAATTTGTACGCGCCATGTGATGTTCCCATGGCAACAGCCAGTGCGTCGACCTTGGTGGCACGAACGAAGTCAACAGCTTGGTCGGGGTCGGTCAGTAACTGGTCGTGTGATAATTTGCCCTCAGCGCCATGACCATCTTCAGCTTCACCCATGCCGGTTTCAAGGCTGCCAAGGACGCCAAGTTCGCCTTCGACCGAAACGCCTATACGGTGGGCCATGTCAGCCACCCTGGCGGTAATCGCTACATTGTAATCATAGCTTGCCGGTGTTTTGGCATCGCCCATCAGCGAGCCATCCATCATGACACTGGTATAGCCATGCTGCATCGCCGAGAGACAGGTAGTTTCGTCGTTACCATGATCCTGATGAAGGCAAATCGGAATCTGTGGGTTCATAATTTCCGCAGCTTCAATCATTTTAGCAAGCATCACATCGCCAGCATATGTACGAGCTCCACGGGATGCTTGTAAAATGACTGGTGACTCTGTTGCCGCCGCCGCAGCCATGATCGCTAGCACCTGTTCCATACTGTTAATGTTAAACGCGGGAACACCGTAGTTATATTCCGCTGCATGGTCTAATAGTTGCCGAAGGCTTATCCGTGCCATTGATACTCTCCTGTAAATTGAATTAACGCTTTGCGCGTCTTTTGCGTTCAACAAGCTGTAAAATCAGCGGCGTTAATATCAGTTGCATCGCCAAATCAAATTTATTTCCCGGTACTGCGATCGAGTTTGCGCGGGACATGAAACTGTTATGCAACATCGATAACAAATATGGAAAATCAATCCCATGTGGGTCTTTAAAACGGATCACCACGATTGACTCATCTGGTGTTGGTATAGTCCGAGCAATAAATGGATTTGATGTATCAACGGTTGGTACGCGTTGGAAGTTGACATCGGTCTCAGTAAATTGTGGACAAATATAATGGACATAGTCTGGCATCCGCCGCAATATTGTGTCCATGACAGCCTCAGTGGTGTAGTGGCGGGCTTTTTTGTCGCGATGAATTTTTTGAATCCATTCGAGATTGATAACTGGTACCACACCAATTTTTAAGTCGGCATGCATTCCAGTGTCGATATTTTCGTGTTTCACCGCGCCGTGCAGGCCTTCATAAAGTAGTATGTCGGTCGGTGAGGGGAGGTCCTTCCAATCGGTGAAGGTACCTGGCTTTGCACCATATTGTTCCGCCTCAAGGTCATCATGAACATAATGCCGATGCCGGCCAGTCCCAGTTTCACCATAACTACGGAAAACATCTTGCAACTCAGCCAGTAAATTTGTTTCAGGGCTGAAGTGGCTGAAATGGTTGTTACCTTTAGCGCCAGCTTCAGCCATTCTTTTTTTCATCTCTGCGCGGTCGTAGCGATGAAATGAGTCGCCTTCCAAGTACGCAGCAGTGATATGTTCCCGCCGGAATATCTGCACAAATACGTCGCGGACCGACGAAGTGCCTGCGCCGGATGAACCGGTAACGGAAATGATCGGATGTTCTTGGCTCATGTGAGTGATGCCGCCGCAACGGCGCCCTTTCTGAAGAGCGAGCGGGTTTGAAACAATGGCGACTCTTGCGGTGTTGGAGACATATATGCCGCCGTGACACGAGCCACCTCGTTAGCGGAACCAAATACGAGGGGGCTGCGCTGGTGCAGTTCGGTTGGCACGATATCTAAAATTGGTTTGCGGCCATCAGTGGCGGCACCGCCTGCCTGCTCCATGAGCATCGCAACCGGGTTAGCCTCGTAAATCAGCCGTAGGCGACCGCGGGCGTAGCCACGGCGGTAATCACCCGGATACAAGTAGATGCCACCGCGCACTAAAATCCGGAAGGCATCGCCAACCATGGATGCCAGCCAACGGGTATTGAAGTCCTGGCCGCGTGGTCCGCCAGCGCCCATCATTAATTCTGCAATATACGCGCGAATTTCAGGTTCCCAATGGCGTTGGTTTGAGCTGTTAATAGCGTATTCCTTGGTATCCGCCGGAATTCGGATATCTCCACCGGTGGACATATAAGCGCCTGTCTCGGGGTCGAGGGTAAATATCCGCGTGCCGTCGCCGAGCGTGAGCGCCAATGCGGTCTGTGGTCCGTAGATCAAATATCCAGCCGCCAACTGCTTGCGGCCTGTCTGCAGGAACGGATTTTCGCCGACGGCAGGCAAAATTGAAAATATTGTGCCAATCGGCGCCAAAGTGTCGATGTTGGACGACCCGTCCAACGGATCGACGGCCACCGCGATCGACCCAGACGGATCCAGAACTTCAAATTCCAAAGCCTCTTCAGAGGCAAACTGCCGCACAGCGGCTTCACGCAATGCTTCGCGCACGATGTCATGCGTCATTACATCCATGGTTTTTTGGCCATCGCCATCCAGAGACTCGCCGACAAGGCCCGACAAGGCACCAGCCAGTGACCCACGAGCTAGGATTTTTGCAATTTTGCGTCCAGCATTGGAAAGCTCAATGATCGCTCGGCAAACAGGCAATACCTGAGGCTTGCGCGCAACACACATATCCAAATAGGATTCGAGCCTTAATGCGTCGTTCATTGTCGTTTCCTCTAGCCGTTTCAACTGTTTTTGGTTTTATCAAAGCAGC
>VFSW01012003.1_pt1 | contig 12122 bp, 10 predicted proteins | sample 5358111 | NCBI WGS metagenome assembly VFSW01 (sample SAMN11554181, study PRJNA540505) | mine drainage metagenome | isolation source: sediment from site ElyBrook_90M | place: USA: Ely Copper Mine, Vershire, VT | collected 2017 | reverse complement strand
CGTTGACAGTTCCGATGTGGCCGTCGGTGGCGTGCAGGCTATAGCCGATGATCGCGGTCGAATTCCACAGCATGACACACTCCTGATCATCTCCAGCCCGGCGTGCCTGGTGAGCGGCGGCAGATGCCCTCTTCACCGGCAGCGCCTGGCCCCTATCATGGAGGCAGATGACAGCACCCCTGCAACCGCGATCAGACGATCCCGGCGGAGGCGATGCCTGATGCCGGGCGCTCGCGCGCCTTGTGGGCGCGATAGCACGAAGCGCGGTATGTTTTGAGCGGCGCGATGGCCCCGCCCGCCTGTCGCCGCACCTCGGCCAGCAACGGCGAGACATCGGTATTGAAGGCCGCCTTCAGGATGTGATGCGCGCCCAGCGCGTCATTTCGCGTCTGCGCCTCAGCCAGCGCGGCGCGATCCACCAGCAGCGCCTGCGCATAGGCGCGCTGGATTTCGATGGCTGACGTTATCAGGCTCTCGACTGGATCGGTGACATTATGCGACTGGTCGATCATGTAAGCGGGCGCAAATTCAGCCGCGCCGCGTGCTTTGGCATCGACCAGCTCGTTGAACACCAGAAACAGCCGGAAGGGATCGACCGAGCCTGAATCCAGATCATCATCGCCATAGCGCGAATCGTTGAAATGAAACCCTGCGAGCTTGCGCAAATGCACCAGCCTTGCGACAATTTGCTCGATATTGACGGTAGGGGCGTGATGGCCAAGATCAACCAGACACTTGGCCTTGGGGCCAAGTTCAACCGCTGCCGCAAGGCTTGAACCCCAGTCGGCAATAACCGTGGAATAGAAGGCCGGTTCATAGAGCTTGTGTTCGATGAACACCTGCCAATCGGCGGGTAGTGCCGCGTAAATGGCCTTCATCGACTCCAGATAGCGCTCGAAGCTGGTAGTCAGATTGGCTTGCCCGGCGAAATTCGATCCATCGCCAATCCACACGGTGAGGGCTTTGGAGCCCAGCGCCGCACCCAGCTTGATACACGCGATATTATGGGCAATGGCCTGTTCGCGCACGGCGGCATCCGTGTGGGTCAGCGAGCCAAAACGGTAAGACTGTGCTGCACCAGGCTGATCCTGAAACGTGTTGGAATTGACGGCATCAAAGCCCAGCCCCAGCTTGTGCGCATAGGTTTTCAGCGCGGCTGGGTCGTCCACATTGTCCCAGGGAAAATGCAGCGAGATGGTGGGGGTGGCCCGCGCAATCTGCTGCACCGTGGCACAATCGTCGAGTTTTTCAAATATGCCGCGCGGCTCGCCTTGCATCGGAAAGCGGGCAAAGCGCGTGCCGCCCGTGCCAACGCCCCAGGATGGCAGCGCCACATGAAATTCCGCCAGGGCGGCAAGCACCGGCTCAAGCGCAATGCCGCGCCGCCGCAACTGCCGCGCCAGCGCCTCGTGATCTTGATCCAGTGCCGAAATTTCGGCAACGTTGGCCTGTTCGATGAAGGTCTGGTCAATGCGAAACGTCATGGCGTGATCCTAGCGCGTAAAGGCCTGGGCGTTGCCCGCATCGACATTGAGAATGTTGCCGGTGGATTTTTCTGCAAGCGGCCCTGCTAAAAATGCCACGGCCTCGGCGACGTCTTCGGGCAGCACCGAGCGCTTGAGCAGCGAGCGCTGACGGTAAACTTCTTCAAGGTCGTCCTCGCTGACGTGGTTGGAGCGCGCTCGCTGCGTGCGCCATTCGCCCTGCCAGATTTTCGACCCGCGCAGCACGGCGTCAGGGTTGACCGTATTGACCCTGATCCCAAAAGCCGCGCCTTCGAGGGCAAGACAGCGCGCCAGATGGATTTCTGCTGCTTTGGCGGTGCAATAGGCCGAAGCGCCCGCCGACGCAGCAAGGCCGTTCTTCGAGGCGACAAACACCATGCTGCCACCCATGCCCTGGAGTTGCAGCAATCGGAACGCCTGGCGTGCTACCAGAAAATAGCCCGTCGCCAGAATATCCATATTGTTCTGCCACAGCGCCAGCGATGTATCCGCCACCGTTGCCGCCGAGGCGATGCCAGCATTGGAAACAACAATATCAATGCCGCCAAACTCCTGCGCCGCCATGGCAAAGCTGTCGATGACGCTGGTTTCACTGGTGACATCAAGCGGGATGGCACGCACCTGATCCTTGCCGAAGCGGGTTGAAAGTGCCGCTTGCGCCGTGGCCAGCGCGGCTTCGTCAATATCGGCGAGCAGCACGCAAGCGCCATCGGCCAGAAGGCGGCTCGCCACCGCCGCGCCAATGCCGCCAGCGCCACCGGTGATGAGTGCTGCTTGGCCGGTCAAGGGCTTGGGCTTGGGCATACGTTGGAGCTTGGCTTCCTCAAGCAGCCAATATTCAATGTCGAAGGCCTCCTGGCGCGGCAGGCCGACATAGGCGCTGACGCCCGAGGCCCCGCGCATGACATTGATGGCATTGATATAAAATTCGGCGGCAATGCGGGCCGTCGCCTTGTCGCGGGCAAAGGAAATCATGCCCATGCCGGGAACCAGGAAAATCACCGGATTGGCATCGCGCATGGCGGGCGAATTGGGATGGCGGCAAGCCTCGTAGTAAGCGGCATAATCGGCGCGATAGGCGGCAATCGCCGCATCCAGCCCGGCGATGAGGCGGGTCACATCGGGTTTTGCCGAGTCAAAATCCAGCACCAGGGGTCTGATTTTGGTGCGCAAAAAATGATCGGGGCATGAGGTACCAAGGGGAGCCAGTGTCGCCATGTCATGGCTGCAAACAAAGTCCAGCACGGCGGGGGCGTCGGTAAAATGCCCGATTTTGGGGCTTGAGCCCGCAGAAATTTTGCCGCGAATGGCGGGCATAAGTTCTTGCGCCAGTTTTTTGCGCGCGGCGGCGTCGAGGGCTAGTATTTTCGCGCCGCCAAACACTGACTGGCGCTCGTTGACGGCAAGCCAGTCCGCCGCCTTCTGGATAATCCGCAGCGTGGTTTCATAGCAATCCTGCGCGGTTTCGGCCCAGGTGAACAGCCCGTGACCACCCAGCACAACGCCGACATATTCAGGATGCGCAGTTGCCATGGCACCAAGCTTCAGGCCCAGATCAAAACCGGGACGCTGCCATGGCAGGAAGCCGATTTCCTTGCCATAGACTTCGCCGGTCAAGCGCTCTGCATCCTTTGCCGCTGCCAGCGCAATCACCGCATCGGCATGGACATGATCAACATGCGCGTGCGGCACAAAACCATGCAACGCGGTATCGATCGAGGTCGCGCGCGGGTTGAGATTGAAAGTGCAATGCTCAAACAGCCCCACCATGCGGTCTTCGTCGGCAAGGCCGCTATAATGGCCCTTCAGACTTTCGAGCTTGTCCATATACAGCGTCGCAAAACCATCACGTTTCATCGAGCCGATGTCGCCGCCTGAACCCTTGACCCACAGCACGCTCACCTTTGCACCGGTCAGTGGATCAATTTCAGTGATTTTCGCGGAAGTATTGCCGCCGCCAAAATTGGTGATACGCAAGTCGGAGCCGAGCAGGTTCGAGCGGTAAAGCAGCAGGCCCGCCTCATCAAGGCCTGCAGCACTTGCCGCGCGCCACAGGTTCGGCAGGCGATCCAAGCGTTGAGCGTTCATCCAAGGCCCTCCATAGTTTTGAGCGAACTTAGCCGCGCTGCGCGCAAAGTCAATCAAATTGGCGCGATCATTCTGCGGAAAGACGGAACCATGAGCATTTATGATTAGATATGACGATTTCATGTTGACAACGCTTCTGGCATTTGATTGCATGGCTGTCGTGGAGGGTTGCGATGCACGAGCGTGAACGCTGGCAGATCATCACCGGGCTGTTGCAGAGCCAGGGGCTTGTTGAGGTCACGGCAGCCTGTGCCGCGACGCAGGCGTCCCCCGCCACCATCCGCCGTGATTTTGTCGCCCTCGCGCAGCAGGGCGTGGCGCGCCGCGTGCACGGCGGGCTTGAACTCATGCAGCCAGCCTTCACCGGCGAGGCTGGCGTGCCGCATCTGGCGACGCGGTCTTTCAGTGCCAGCCAAACCCACAACAGCGCTGAAAAACGCGCCATCGCGCGCCGTGCCGTCGAGCTTTGCAGCGATGGCGAAACCATCATCATCAATGGCGGCACCACCACGTATGAGATGGCCGCGTTCTTGCGCAACCGCCGCCTCAAAATCCTCACCAATTCCTATCCGCTTGCCGAGCAGCTCATCCGTGACAGCCAATGCCGCGTCGCACTGCCGGGCGGCGAGGTTTATCGCGAGCAACGGCTGATTGTTTCGCCCTTCGATGATGATGCCATCCAGCATTATTCGGCGAGCCGCATGTTCATGAGTGCAGTGTCGATTGGCCCACTGGGCGTGCTCGAAGGCGATCCGTTGATCGCGCGGGCGGAATCCAAGTTGCTGAAGCGCGCCGAAAAACTGGTGGTGCTGGCAGATGGCTCGAAGTTTGCGCCACGTGGTTCGCTGGTGGTGTGCCCGCTGTCGCGCATTGACCTTCTCATCACCGATCCGTCAGCGCCGGAACAGGCGCTGGAGGCCCTGCGCGCGGCGGGCGTAAGGATCGAGATTTGTCCACTTTTGCTGAATGAGGAAAGGCCTTTGACCGCAGCCTGATCCCAAACTTTACCCCAACAGGTCAACCAAAGCCGCTCATAAGCGGATCATCCAAGGAGGAACCCATGTTTTCACGTCGTCATTTACTTCAGGTCGGCGGTGCTGCGGCACTCATCTCCAGCACCAGCCTGCCGGATTGGGCGGCGGGCAAGGAACTGCGCATTGCCATGGTGGTCAAGGCGCTCGGCATCGGCTTTTTTGACGCCTGCCACGAGGGCGGCGAGCAGGCCGCCAAGCAATTGGGCAATGTCAAGGTGATCTACACCGGGCCGACCAAAACCACGGCAGAAGAGCAAATCGCCGTGATTGAATCGCTCATCGCCCAGAAGGTCGATGCGATGGCGATTTCGGCCAATGACACCAACGCGCTGGTGCCGGTCTGCAAAAAGGCCATGGCGCGCGGTATCAAGGTGATTTCGTTTGATTCCGGCATTGCGCCAGCGGGCCGCATCCTGCAAATCAACCCGTCCAACAATACGCTGATTGGTGCCAAATGCGTCCAGATGATCGCCAAAACGCTGAATTACCAAGGCGAAATCGCCATTTTGTCGGCAACGGCGCAGGCCACCAACCAGAATATCTGGATTGGCAAAATGAAAGAAGAGCTGAAAAAGCCCGCCTATGCCAAGATGAAACTGGTCGCAACAGTCTATGGCGATGATGTTGCCGACAAGAGCTATCGCGAAATGCAGGGCCTGATCAAGGCGCATCCGAATTTGAAGGGCGTCATCGCACCCACCACTGTTGGCATTGTCGCTGCCGCCAAGGCTGTGGTTGATGCCAAACTGACCGGCAAGATTTTCGTCTCCGGGCTGGGTCTGCCTTCCGAAATGAAGGCCGCCGTGGCGTCGGGCGCGACCGACACGTTCGCCATCTGGAACCCGATTGACCTTGGCTACACCGCCATCATGGTGGCCGCCCAGATTGCCAGCGGCAAGACAAGTGGCAAGCCCGGCAGTGTGTTGCATTGCGGGCGCATGGGCGATCTGAAAGTCACGCCCAATGCCTCGGTGGCGATGGCGGATCCCTATACGTTCGACAAGTCCAATATCGAGAAGTTCGCCAAGATTTTCTGATCTCTGCTCAGAAGCCATGCCGTGAAACTGTCCCGCTGCCGCTCCGGCGCGGCGGGACGCCACGTGCGCGCAATGCTTCCAACACTGAAAAAGCGGCCATGTCGGCAAATCGTGACGCATCGAAAGTTCTCCTTGGCCTGGAAGGTGTGAGCAAGGCCTTCCCCGGCGTGCGGGCGCTTGAGGACGTGCGCCTGACCTTGCGGGCAGGGGAAGTCACGGCGCTGATTGGCGAGAATGGCGCTGGCAAATCGACTTTGGTGAAAATCCTCACCGGGCTTTGCCGGCCCGATGCCGGACGCATCATGGTCGAGGGGCGCGAGGTCAAACTTGAGGGCGTGCGCGAGGCAGCGCGCCACGGCATCGTCGCCATCCACCAGGAGACCGTGATGTTTGACGACCTCACCGTCGCCGAAAACATTTTCATGGGGCATATGCCAAGGCGGCGCGGCGGTTTGGTGGATTGGCCGCAGATCAAGCAACGCGCCGCCAGCCTGCTTGCCGATGTTGACGCGGATTTCTCGGCCCTTGCCTTTGTCAGCACCCTGTCGGTGGCGCAAAAGCATCTGGTCGAGATTGCCCGCGCGCTGTCGCAAGAGGCGCGCATCATCATCATGGACGAACCGACCGCCGCCTTGTCGGGCCGCGAAATTACTGATCTTTACAAAATTGTCGCGCGGCTGAAGGCCCAGGGTCGCGCCATCCTGTTTATCTCGCATAAATTTGATGAAATCTTCGCCATTGCCGACAATTGGGCCTGTCTGCGCGATGGCGTGCATGTCGGCGAGGGGCGCATGGATGCCGTGACGCAGCCCGATCTGGTGCGCCTGATGGTCGGGCGGCCGGTGGGGCAGATGTTTCCGCAGCGCCAGCGCCAGCAAGGCCCGGTGGTGCTGGAGGTGCGCGAACTCTCCCACCCAACCGAATTTGCTGACATCAGTTTTACCCTGCGCGAGGGCGAAATTCTTGGATTTTATGGGCTGGTCGGCGCAGGACGTTCGGAAGTGATGCAGGCGCTGTTTGGCCTGACTGCGACAACGGCTGGAAGCATCCGCATCGGCGGCAAGCCGGTGACCATCGACAGCGCTGGGGCAGCGATCCGCGCGGGCCTCGGTTTCGTGCCGGAAGATCGCCAGCACGAGGGCGTGATCCTGCCGCTGCCGATCTATCAGAATGTGACACTGGCCGGCTTGCAACCGCATGTGCGCCTTGGCGTGCTGCAGCGCAGCTCGGAAGTTGCCGCCAGCCGGGCGATCACCAGCGAGCTTGATTTGCGTTCGGCGGGGCAGGATCAAGCGGCAGGGCAATTATCGGGCGGCAACCAGCAAAAGGTGGTGATTGCCAAATGGCTGGCGACGGGGCCGCAAATCCTCATTCTCGATGAGCCGACCAAGGGCATCGACATCGGTGCCAAGGCGGCGGTGCATGAATTCATCAGCGCCGGTGCGGCCAGGGGCATGGCGGTGATCATGGTGTCCTCGGAAATCCCCGAGATCATTGGCATGGCCGACCGGATCATGGTGATGCGCGCCGGGCGGATTGTTGCGGAATTTGCGCGCGGCGAAGCCACGCCGGAAAAACTGGTGGCGGTCGCCAGCGCAGATGTCGGGGTGGCGGCATGAAGGCGCTGGGGCGAAGCGTGCCGCGCGAAGCCGTGCTCGCCACGATCATTGTGGTGCTGCTCGGGCTGATCGGGCTGCGTGCGCCGGTGTTTCTTTCAACCGCCAACCTTATGGGCGTGCTGACTGATACATCGTTCCTGTTCATGCTGGCGCTGGCGCAAATGGCGGTGATTCTCACACGCGGCATTGATCTTTCGGTCGCGGCCAATCTGGCGCTTTCGGGCATGATCGTCACCCTGGCTGATCGTGCCCATCCCGGCCTGTCGCTGCCGCTGCTGTTTGCGCTTGCCGCACTCAGCGGCCTCATCCTTGGCGCGTTGAATGGCGTGCTCATTGCCTTTGTCGAAATCCCGCCGATCGTCGTGACCCTGGGCACGCTCTCCATTTACCGGGGCTTGATTTTCGTGATTGCGGGCGGGCAATGGCTCACCTCCAATGACATGAGCCCAGGCTTTCTGGCGTTTCCGCGTAACACTCTGTTCGGCCTACCCAACCTGCTGGTGGTCGCCCTTGGGGTGAGCGTGCTGTTCTGGTTGCTGCTTGACCACACGCGGTTTGGCCGCAACCTTTATGCCATAGGCGGCAATCCGGTGGCGGCGCGCTATTGCGGCATCAGCCTGCCGCGCCAGATTTTCGCGGTCTATCTCATCAGCGGGCTGATATCCGGGATTTGCGGCCTGCTTTGGGTGTCGCGCTATGGCATTGCCTATTCGGGCATTGCCCAAGGCTATGAACTCACCGTCATCGCCGCTTGCGTCATTGGCGGGGTGTCGATTGCGGGGGGCATTGGCAGCATAGCGGGGGCCCTGCTCGGGGCGCTGTTTCTGGGCATCATCGTCAATGCTCTGCCGGTAATGCAAGTGTCGCCTTTCTGGCAGGTGCTGGTTTCCGGGGTCATCATCCTGCTGGCGGTGATCCTCAATGCCCGCTCCGAGCGCCGCGCCGGCCGGCTGATTTTGAAGGCACCCGTTCGGGAGGGGGCGCCATGAGCATTGCAACGCCGGTGTCCAGGACGAGCCCGCAGGCCAAGCCCGTCTGGGCGCGCTTCATGCGCTGGGAGACTTTGCTGGCCCTGCTGTTCATCATCATGATGATCGGCAATGCGCTGCTCTCGCCGTATTTCCTCGATTTTGCCAATCTTTCCGATGCCACCGCGAATTTCTCCGAACAGGCGATCATCGCGCTGGCCATGGCTCTGCTGATCATCGCCCGCGATATTGATCTCTCGGTCGCGGCGATCATTGCCATCTGCTCGCTCGCCATGGGCCTGCTGGCGGCCCACGGCTTTGGCACGCCGGTCTTGATGCTGGCGGCGCTGGCGCTGGGCCTCGCCTGCGGCATGTTCAATGGCTGGCTGGTGACGGCCTTCGCGCTGCCCTCGATTGTCGTCACCATCGGCACCATGTCGTTGTTTCGCGGTTTTGCCGATGTCGTGCTCGGTGACAGGGCGCTGACGCATTATCCCGCAGCGTTGCAGGCCATCGGCCAGAATTACGTCGCGAGTTTTCTGCCGATTCCGGTGTCCTTCGCGGTGTTTCTGGTTTTGGCCTGCGTCTTTGCCTTCGTGCTGCACGCCACCGCCTTCGGGCGGCGGCTATATGCCATGGGCAACAACCCGGTGGCGGCGCGGTTTTCCGGTATTCCGGTCAACCGCATCCGCTTCATCCTGTTTGCGCTGACCGGGCTGATGTCGGGTCTTGCCGCCATTTTGCTGACCGGACGCATCGGCTCGACGCGCCCAAACATTGCCACCGGGTGGGAACTCTCGGTCATCACGATGGCCATTCTGGGCGGCGTGTCGATTTCCGGCGGTTCCGGCACCATCGGCGGCGTGGTGCTGGCGGTGCTTCTGCTCGGCTTTACGCAATTTGGCCTGTCGCTGGTCAATGTGCCGGAAATTGTCATCAACATTCTGCAGGGCGTCATGCTGATTGTCGCGATTGGCGTGCCGCGCCTTGTTCATCGCCTGCGGGAGAGGAACTGAACACATGGCCCGCTATGCTTTCAAAATGCTGCTTCATCCGGGCAAGGCTGATGAATACCGCGCCCGCCACGACGCTATCTGGCCCGAACTGGTGGCCCTGCTGCACCAAAGCGGCATCAGCGCCTATTCAATTCATCTTGATCCTGAAACCAACGTGCTTTTCGGCTGCCTAGAGCGCCGCGATGACCACGCCATGGCGCAATTGCCCGAAAGCCCGGTGATGCGGCGCTGGTGGGCCGCCATGCGCGACATCATGGCCACCGCGCCGGACGGAACGCCGCTGAGCACGCCGCTGGTTCCGATGTTCTTCATGGCATGACCTTGGCCAGCCTTCGCGCCACCGCCGTGTTCGATGTTGGTAAAACCAGTGTGAAACTGGTGTGTTTTGACGCGAACAACGGGGTCTTGTGGGAAACCGCGGTGGCCAATGCTGTCCAGCCCGGCCCTCTCTATCCCCATGCCGCGAGCGGCGCGCTTTATGACTTTCTCATCGGCGCGCTGCGGCAGGCGGCGCGCGTCTGCGAGATCGAAACCCTCATTGTCACCACCCACGGTGCCGCTGGGGCGCTGGTGGATGATCACGGGCTGGTTCTGCCGATCATGGATTATGAATGGGCTGGCCCGGCGGATTTGCACGAAGCCTATGAGGCGCTGCGAGCGCCCTTTGCTGAAACCTTCTCGCCGTCCCTGCCGGGCGGGCTCAATTTGGGGCGGCAGTTGTTCTGGCAAAGCCAGCTCTTCGCGGCGGCGGTTGCCAAAGCCCATACCTTTCTCACCTATCCGCAATATTGGGGCTGGCGGCTGACCGGGGTTGCCGCCTCGGAGGTCACTTCGCTCGGTTGCCACACGGATTTGTGGGAGCCGCTGGCGGCGCGGCCCTCCGCTCTTGCGTCGAGCGTTGGGCTTGCGGCGAAATTGCCGCCATTGCGCCGGGCGTGGGACACGCTTGGCCCGTTGCGGCCTGACATTGCCGAGGCCACCGGCCTGTCAAGGCAAATGCAGGTGAAGGTTGGCATTCATGATTCCAACGCCTCGCTCCTGCCGCATCTGGCGCGGCAGCAAAGGCCGTTTTGCCTGCTTTCCACCGGCACATGGGTCGTGGCCTTTCACGTCGGCGGCGATCTTGCCCGGCTTGATCCACGCGCCGACATGCTCGCCAATGTCGCAGCCGACGGCTCAGCCATCGAATGCGCGCGGTTTATGGGCGGGCGCGAATATGAGGCGCTGTGCGCTGGCCAAACCGCGCCGCCGAAGCTTGCAGATATTGCAGCCCTGGTGGCATCCGGCACTGTGGCCTTGCCCGCGTTCTCGCCAATGGGCGGGCCTTACGCGGCGCGCCAAAGCCAGATTTTCGGGCCGCTGGGGCCAGAACAACGCCCCGCTTTGGCAACGCTCTATAGCGCGCTGATGTGCGATGACCTGCTGACGCGGCTGGCTGTAGGCGGCGACATCATCGTTGATGGCAATTTTGCCACCAACCAGCCGTTTTTGGCCGTGCTGGCGCAAATGCGCCCGGCAAACCGGGTCTCGGCCGCCGAAGCCAAAGGCACCGCAGCTGGTGCCGCTGCACTGGCGACATGGCCGGACGTGGTAACAGGCAAGCCGCCAGTTTTGGTGGCAGCATCAGCGATTGCCGGGCTGGAGGATTATCACGCCAGTTGGCGCAGAGCGGTGCTTTAAGCGCTTGTTTGCGGCTTTTTCCGCGCCGCAAATCATCCGCTTCGCCTCGTGCCATTTTATAGTCTCCGGCGAAAATCGGCGAAAGAACCCGAATGGGCCCGCGCGCCGAATCGGCCTTGCAAATAGCCCCTTTCAAAATTGCCGCTGGCCCGCGTGGTGAAATCGCCCAAAGAATAGAGCTCAGTCGCTCCCTCCTCATCCTTTTTGGTGAACCAGATCTCGTCACGCGGCGAAAGCTGCGGGTGCAAGGTGTCGGTGTGCAGCGGCGTGGTATTGTACGTCGTGCAAATCAACTGCGCGCCGTTCGGGTTGGTTTTCGGCGAGGTATACAGGGCAATGAGCGCTTGAGCCGCTTGCCTAGGAAACCCGGAGTCGATTTCATCGAGGACGAATAATCTGCCCTTGTCCAAGGCGCGAAATGCCGGGGCCAATTTGATCGACAACTGCCGCGTCCCGGAGCTTTCTGCAGTCATATCAACTTCCTAAATCTTCCCATCCTGGCCCTGGTGGAACAACAACGACCGGGTCTTTGGATGGGTTCCCATCAAAACGGGTGGACGCAACGTGTGGCCGTCAATAGGAGTCTTGTCGCCTGGACCAGTTTTTTTCACGCCATTGACGCCAGACCCAATATTTCGAAAAAATATTGTCACCCGATTATCAATGTCGGCGTCTGCAAAAAAATCATGAACATAACCAGCCCGAACCGGTCTGGCGGTTTGCAAGAAAGGAGGGCCGAGGGGCTGTTTGAATCGGCCAGGATCGCGGCGCTCAATGGCCCGGTCCTGTCTTCCCGGATTGGCCAACCCTCATGACAACCCTGACATACTCAAGACCTCCCCCCGAAATTGAAAAACAGATCGCAGGGTGGCTTTTTGGAGGGGAAGATTTAGAATTGCTGCTTGCTGAAATACCTCTGGGCAAGATATTTCAGACAGGTTAGCCTTTGTTCCCATGCACAAGGACGAGCTTCCCCACCGGCTTATGCGCGACTGGCCACGCTTGATGCGTCTGCATCAAAAAGTGACCGGTGCCATTGAGTCCGCGTTGAAAGCGGCAGACTTGCCGCCATTGGCCTGGCATGACGTACTGATCGAACTGGTGCGTGCGCCCGAATACAGCCATGCGCACGGGCGGAACACTGCTATGGACGTGGTAGGGCTGCGAGATCACGC
>VFSW01012002.1_pt1 | contig 12123 bp, 10 predicted proteins | sample 5358111 | NCBI WGS metagenome assembly VFSW01 (sample SAMN11554181, study PRJNA540505) | mine drainage metagenome | isolation source: sediment from site ElyBrook_90M | place: USA: Ely Copper Mine, Vershire, VT | collected 2017 | reverse complement strand
CGGTTGGATCGCATGCTGGCCAGTGAGGAGATCAAGAACATCATCACGGCGCTCGGCACCGGCATCGGCGACGGCATCACCTACGAGAAGCTGCGCTATGGGCGCGTCATTCTTATGAGCGTGGCGCACGATGAGCCGACGCTGGTGATGAGTGACGAGGGGCGGGTCGAGTTTACCGCCATCGGCGACTTTATTGACGCTTGCATTGATGGCGACCGTGAGGCGGGACGCTATCAAGTCATGTGCTTTGATCCGCAGACGCACGCCACGCGCTTCCGTCCAATCAAGGCGGTGATCCGCCATCGCAACGACGAGCCGATGTACCACATCACCACGCGCTACAACCGCTCCGTCAAGGTCACATCGTCGCATAGCGTCTTCACCCTTGAGGATGGCCAGGTCGTGCTGAAGAAGGGCAACGAGGTGCGGCCCGGCGCGACGCTGGTAGCCAGTCGGCGTCTGCCGCGTCCGGCGGTCAGTCCGACGACGGTCGATCTGATCGAGACGTTCGCGCAGGCGGGACTGACCGAGGCGCTGTATATCACTGGCGAGGATGTGCGCGCCGTCGCCGCACAACGCACGCTGGCGCGCGTGGAGCGCCCCGAACTATGGAGCGAGCCGCGTGTGGCGCTCTCCACTGATGGCTGGCGGCGGCTGATCGCCCAGCGCGAGTCGGCGGGGCTGACGCAGATGCAGGTGGCGACGGCAATCGGCGTGAAGCAGCCCATCACCATCAGCCACTGGGAGCGCGGCGTCAACCGTCCCATCGCCTCACACTTCGAGCGGTATCTCGGCGCCATCGGCTGGCAGGATGAGATCGACTACGAGCGCGTCCCCTCAAAGATCGAGGAGCGCCTAGCGCAGAGTGATCTCAGCAAGAACGCGCGGTGGCGCGAGGTCAGCCAATATAAACTGTTCGACGACTTCACAACCGAGGAACTGACGCGACTTGGCCCTGATGTTCGGCTAGCGCCACGCGCGCACAACCACAAGAGTTTTGCGCGCTTCCTGCCGATCACCCGCGAACTGATGTGGTTCTTGGGCTGGTATATGGCGGAAGGCACGCTGAGCAAGCATCAGGTCAGCCTCAACTTGGGGCGCAAAGACGAGCCATTCCTGGCGGAACTGAGCGCCGCCATCGAGTCGGTGTTTGGCGAGACGCCACGTCGCTTCGATTCACCCAAGAACGCTGGCTTCAAGTTCTACTTCCAGAGCGTGATGGCCGCGCGGCTCATCCGTGCCTGGGGGCTGGACAAACGCGCCCATGAGAAGCGCATCCCCGACCTGGTCTTTAGTCTGGGCGAAGAGCTACAGCGCGCCTTCCTTGAGGGCTACTTCCTGGGTGATGGCACGACCAGCGGCGCCAACTTCTCGTTCACCACGAACTCCCCGGCGCTGAAGGATGGCTTGCTCTATCTGCTGGGTCAGTTGGGACTGGTGGCCTCCACCACGAGGATGCAACCGGCGACCGCGCCAGATGCGCCAATTCAGACGCGCCACGAATATTACAATGTGACGGTCTGCGGCAAAGAGCAGATCGAGCAGTGTCGCGCGATCTGGGGGCGCCACGCTAACGCGCCCAAACTTGAGGCGCTGCTGGCGCGCGTGGGCCGCAAACCGATGGACTACATTCGCATCAGCGACGATCTGATCGGCCTGCGTGTGCTGAGTGTTGAGGAGATCGCGCCAGTTGGCGAGTACGTCTACGACTTCTCGGTCGAGGATGACGAGAACTTCATCTGCGGTAGTGGCGGCCTCTGCGCCCACAATACCGACGCTGATGTTGATGGAAGTCACATCCGTACATTGCTGCTGACGTTCTTCTTCCGCCATATGGAGAAGTTGATCACCGATGGCCATCTCTATATCGCGCAGCCGCCGCTGTATCGCATCCAGTTGGGCAAGCAGCGGCACTACGTCTATAGTGACGCCGAGCGCGACGAGTTCCTGGCGCGGCTGGGGCCGAACAAGAATCCCGCCGTCAACCGCTACAAGGGGTTGGGCGAGATGGATCCAGAGGAGTTGTGGGAGACGACCATGAACCCCGCGACCCGCACCATCTTGCAGGTGACGATTGACGATGCGCTCAAGGCCGACGAAACCTTCTCGATGCTGATGGGCGACGAGGTGGCGCCGCGCAAGCGCTTCATCGAGTCGCACGCCCACCTGGTGAAGAACCTCGACGTGTAGGGTGTATGCAACCAAGCGACGAGGGCCACACTTTCACAAGGGTGTGGCCCTCGTCATGTTCTTATCGATCGGCGTCTTCGGGGAGCAGGTGGTCTTCGAGCGCCTGGGGGAACTCGACCAGCGACTGCGGCGGCGGCGACTCGCGCGGGGGATGCAGCAGGTTGTTGATCGTCTCGGCGGCCAGATAGGCGCCGATGGCTAGCGCCGCCGTCACCTTCACGTTGAAGATCATCCGCCGTCGCTCGCCATCCAGGCCGGAGAACGCGAGGTCGGGCTGGGTGTGCAGGGGGTCGCGCAGCACCTTCACCAGATGGTCGGCCAGTTTCTGCACTTCGTCTTGGAGAGCGGGGATGTCGCCCGTTCGCACGGCTTTGTCGAAGGCCACCAGTTCGGAGGGCGCCTTATAGAGCAACGCATGCCAAGGATAGGCGAGATAGTAGTTGGGATGGGTGGCCTGCTGCAACGCCATCGCCGCTTGTAGCATCCACTCTATGTACCAGGGATGCACGCCGCCCTGCACACCGTTGAGAAAGATCATCGTGATATTATGCAGCGCCGTCCGCTCGCGGTCGGTCAGGGTGTTGATGTCCACCGTCCATTGCAGCGTGTCGAGCAAGTCGTGGACGAAGGGGATGACCCGAATCTCTTTGGGGGTATATTTGAGCGTCTGCTCGGCGATCTTGCCCGCCGTCGTCTGATCAGCGTGTTCGCGTTTAGGTGGCACGGTTCCCAGACTGGGGTTCTCCTCGTGGTATTGCTTGCGGCGGAAGTCGAGATACTCTTCGGAGACGCGCGCGAAGACCTCGGCGGCGAAGTCGTGGGTCTGGGCGAAAAGCGCCGCGCCGTCAGGGATAGGCGGCGCGGCGGGCATCATATTGGTGGCGGTATCAGGCGCGATGGGCGCCATCACACGTTGCTGGTCGGGTCGTGGGTCGGTGGTAGCCATGGCATACTCCCTTTGCGTTTACGCTGACGCTACGGCTGGCGTTGGTTGACTGGTGGGTGGCAAGTTGGGCGCGAAAGTGTCTCTCGTCAGTGATCGCACATTCGCGCTCAACTTGCCACCTATTGCTCAACCGTGCGCCAGCCATTGACCCAGCCGTTTCGCGCGCAGGGAGATGTCGCAGTTAGTCGGCGCTGGCGCCGACCAGCCGCCGCCACTGGCCCACCAGCAGATCGTAGCGTTGGGCGCCAGTCACGTCCGCGCCGGTGAGATCGGCGTCGGTCAGGTCTACACAGTAGAAGTTGACGCCGCTCAGGTTGGCGCCGCGCAGATCCGCGCGCCGCAGATCGGAGCCAATGATCAGCGCATCGCGTAGATCAGCGCCGCGCAGATTCGCCCCGGCCAGTGAGGCCCGGCGCAGGTCGGCGCCGCGTAGCGTCGCGTCGGCGAGCTGCGCGCCCGTCAGAATGGCGCCCCAGAGGTTGGCGCGCTCCAGCGAGGCGCCGCGCAGGTCGGCGTTGGCCAGGGTGGCGCCCGTCAGCGAGGCGTCGTCAAGGTCGGCGTGGCCGAGTTGGGCGCCGGGGAAGTCGCGTTCGCCCGCCGCGTAGCGCGTGAGCAGTTCGTCAACCTCACGCGCCGTAGCAACGGCGTCTCGGGTCGTAACTGGAACAGTGGTAAGTGTCATGGATGGTGTCCTCCATCTTCCATGTGCGTTTGTGCGCCTAGCGCACAAAAATCCGCCGATCTCACAGCGAGATCGGCGGGCATCATAGTCCTTATGGGCGTCATAGCTCTGTGGTGTGGGTGAGGCGTGGTCAACACTGACAGGCGGCCTCACCCATCAGTACAGAGTATACCACAGGCGCGTGGGGCAATGCCAGCGAGCGAGCAGCGACGACAGAGCAAACGCATCTCACTAACCGCTAGGCTGGTGAGCAAGTAGTCGTTTGGGAGATTTCAGCGGGCTTCGTCAGGACGCGGGCGTGAACGATGCGGCGCCATAGATAACCCGCAGAGGAGCGGAATAGGTGAACGGGCCGAGCCAATCAGTGACGTTGGCGGAGCCAGTCCAGAAATTGAGGATCAGATGTGTCGGGGTGGTTGGCATGGAGGAGGGTGAACCAGTCGCCGTATAGAGTGTCTGGCCGTCTACCATCCATGCGATCGTATTGGGTAACCACCGGATGGCGTAGGTATGGATGGACGACGCCGCATCGAACGGCAGCGGAATCGTATGTTCGATGGGCGGCCCACCCAGTTTATAATAGGTCGCCTCAAGCGTGGTTGTGCGTGCGCCCGGAATCTCGACATCGATCTCGTCGTTGGTCTCGGCGCCGTTAGGTGTCGTGTTGATGTACGTGAAAAAGGTAGAGACGACGCCCGATCCCTTCGCGGCTTGCATCTGAACGGTATAGGTTCCATAGCCGTAGACTGCCGAGGTTTGCAGTTCGCCAGAGGCATAGGGAGCGCCGGAACAGCCAGCGGGGCAGGAAGCGTTGTCGAGGGAAATCACGAGCTGTGAGCCATGTGTGACCGCATGATCGGCGCGCCACCCGACATTGAAATCTCCCCCATTCGTATACCCATCACTGCGCGTCCAGTGTGCGGAGTTCCAATCGCTCAGGTTGAGGGGCGATCCACTCGTCGTGGTCGGCAAACCAACACTACACGCGGCCAGCGCAAAGACCGCAGCGGTCACGCCGATGGAACGCAGCACATTGAGCGCCATTCTCTGTGTGCTGGTTTCCGAGACGCTCTGCATGGTTTTCCTTTCACGGCCTCTGTGGTGAGAAAAATCGGCGCCATCTAGTCGCGCCAGCGCGACGTGATCACTTTCTGGTCGGTGAAGAAGGCGACGCCATCGCGCCCCGTCGCGTGCAGATCGCCATAGAAGCTCTGCTTCCATCCGGCGAAGGGCAGGAAGGCCATTGGCGCGGCGACGCCGATGTTGACGCCCAGCATGCCCGCCTCGATCCGTTCGCGGAACCTGCGCGCCGCGCCGCCGCTCTCGGTGAAGATGCTGGCGGCGTTGCCGAAGCGTGAGCGGTTGGCGATCGCCAACGCCTCGTCGAGCGTCGCGGCGCGGATCACCGCCAGCACTGGCCCGAAGATCTCTTCGCGCGCAATCGCCATCTCCGCCCCAACGTGATCGAAGAGGGTAGGCCGCAGGAAGAAGCCACCAGCGGGTATCTCGCTGGCGCCACTGGTAGCATTCGCCCCGTCGCTTGTCCCATCCGCCTGCGTGTCCGTCAGTGTGCGGCCATCGCGCACCAGCGTCGCGCCCTCGGCCTCGCCCTGCGCGATGGCGGCGGCGATGCGGTCGCGTTGGCTAGCGCGGATCACTGGCCCCATGTCGGTCGCGCTATCCAGCCCGTCGCCGACGCGCCACGCCGCCGCCGTCGCATCCAGCCGCCGCACCAGTTCGTCGCCGATCTCGCCGACCGCCACCACCACACTTCCGGCGAGGCATCGTTCGCCCGCCGCGCCAAACGCAGACCCCATGATTGCCGGGATCGTGCGATCCAGGTCAGCGTCTGGCATCACGATCAGGTGGTTCTTCGCGCCCGCCAGCGCCTGCACGCGCTTGCCATGCGCAGTCGCGGTGGTGTAGACGTGCTGGGCGACTGGCTGCGAACCGACGAACGAGACTGCCCGCACATCGGGATGCTCTAGCAGCCCGTTGACCGCCTCGTGCGCGCCGTGGACGATGTTCAGCACGCCAGCGGGCAACCCCGCCGCCATCAACAGTTCGGCGCAGCGGTTGGCGGTCAGCGGTGTGCGCTCGGATGGCTTCAGCACGAAGGTATTGCCGCAGACGATGGCGATGGGCGCCAGCCAGTGATGTACCATCATCGGGAAGTTGAATGGCGTAATCCCGACGACGACCCCCAGCGGGAAGCGCAACGTCTCGCTGTCGATCCCACGCGCGATGTCGCGGGCCGACTCGCCAATCAGCAGCGAGGGTGCGCCACAGGCGAACTCGACGACCTCGATCCCGCGCCGCACCTCGCCGCGCGCGTCGTCAATCGTCTTGCCGTTCTCGCGCGTCACCAACTGCGCCAGCTCCTCGAAGGCCGCCTCTAGCGCGGTATGGTAGCGGAACAGCACACGCGCCCGTTCGACGACGGGCGTCGCCGCCCACGCGGGGAAGGCTGCCTTCGCCGCCGCGACCGCCGCGTCCACATCGGCGCGGGCGCCCAGTGGGACGCGCGCGATGATCGCGCCGCTCGCTGGATTATAGACTGGCTCGGTCGTCGTCGCCTGCGCCGCGACCCACTCGCCGCCGATCAAGAGTTTGAGCGTGGCCTCCGCCGCTGGTGTGGCCGCCGCAAGATCAGACTGCGCTACTGTCATAGTAGATTTCTCCGTTCGGTTCTCGACGTGGTTCTCGATGTGGTGTTTGTTGGGGCGAGTGCGAGCGCGAGCAGCCGCTACGCCTGCTTCGGCGTGGGTGGTTTGCGCCTGGCGGGCAAATCGCTAGGCACATACCAGCAGTGGCCGCACCTCGTCGGCATCCGCCCCTGATGCGGCTGGGCGGCCTCGGTAGCCATGCTGGCCGCCGCGCTGACCGGCACAGCGGGCGTATGGGCGCCGTTGGCCCCGTTGGGGGAAGGCGCATCCAGCGACGGTGAGGCGTCAGCGGCGGCGGCGAGCGGCTGGGCGACCAAGCGGCGGTCGTCGGAGGTGAGGCAGCGCCCAGTCGCCAGCTCAAATTGCCAACCGTGCATGGTGCAGGTTAGCACGCCGTCCTCGATTTTGCCGAAGCGCGTGAGATCGGCCTTCAGGTGGGGGCAACGCCGCTGGATGCGGTAGCCATCGGCCTCCCAGAACTGATCCACATGCGATTGCTGGGCATAGTAGCCCTCAGCGTATTGGATGCGTTCCGGCGAGAGGCACTTGAAGAAGTTGTAGATATAGTCGTTGTAGGCGCCCTTACGCTCGGCCTCGAAGCGGCACGACAGGAAGACATCGTTGACCCAGTCTTCGATATGATGCAGGATGCAGTACTCGATCAGCGCGCGGTCAAGCCGGAAGCGGTAGTCCCACTCCTCGCCCGCCCAGGCGCGCACCTGGCGCAGATGGAAGTCGAGCGCGAGGCTCTCGTCGGCGCGCTCGCCCGTCGGGTCGGCGCATTCCAGCAGGATCACGCCATTGATGCCACCGGCGATCAGCTCAGCCTGCTCCATGATCGGCTCGAACCAGGCCTTAATCGCGGGCAGTATCTCGACTTGCCCGCGGGGCCAGGCGGCCTTCTGGCGATCAATCTCCGGCTGCTGGCGCGCTTTGTAGGCGGTCAGGTAGGCGCGCTTCTCGGTGAAGATCGCGGCCACCGCGTCGTTGGGCAGCGGATGAACCACGTCGCAGGCGGTCGGCGAGAGGTTGGCGACGCTGCCGGGAATCATCAGCCGCCCATTCTCAAGCCCGTTCGCCTGCAAGTGCTCGATGAAGACGGTCTGGTCAGGGAATGTATTGGTGGGGTCGCGGTCGAAGTCGTTGAAGCCCCACAGCGCATCATCCAGGAAGCATGGTGGCCCAGCGGAGGGGACGACGAACGACGCGCCGACCTGCTGGGCGTAGCGCAGCGCGCGCGCCAGTTCGTTCTCACGCTTCTTGCGCCCCAGCGCCAGCCGCATCTTCTCTGGATATTAGTAGACCATTGGGTACCAGATCGCCCCAGAGAATTGCACGAAGTGCGCGTCGAACGGGCCAAACGTCGCTAGGTGATCCAGGTCTACCGGGCGCGAATCGTTCTGGTCGAAGATGCGCGTCTCGCCGTCATCCAGCATCAGCCCAGAGTCGCCCAGCGGGCCATCGGTCGGCGCGACCGCCGCCATGATCATGATCCGCAGGCCATCTAACTCGTGCGCTTGCCCATTCTTGGTGTAGACAAACTTGGTGAACCCCAAGTCACGCAGTGCTCGCTCCAGCAGGTTCAGCGGAAAGTCGGGTAGCAGGACGGTGGTGTCTTTCGAGACATGCTCGCGCAGAAACTGCGGATCGAAGTGATCATGATGCAGATGCGACAGGTAGAGGTAGGTGGGCTGGCTGAGCCGCGCTAGATCGATGTGTTCGTTGCTGGGGAAGGGAAACCACGATGCGAAATACGCTGGGTTGAACCAGGGATCGCAGAGCACGCTGCCGTGCTTGGTCTCGATGAACAGGCCTGCCTGGCCCAGAAACGTGATCTGCACAGCGGTCATCCCCTCCACATGATGAAATAAGCTCTTGTCGTTGGGCTATGTCGCCGCACGGCCCCCGCGCCCTGCCGCCGACGCGCCGCCCTTAGTGTACACGATGCGCCGCGCACGCGCCACCCCCGGCAGGTCGCGCGCCCTCAGTCCTGCGCGCAGCCATTGGCCTCTGTGGCCTCGGCGCGGAGCGACTGGATCGCCTCGCTGAAGCGCACGGGGTACGGCGGGGCGCCGCTCCGCGCATGGTACGGTTCTGGCAGGGCGCGCAGGTTGGCCTGCGCCAGTTCCCAGACCTCCGAGAGCGGCGGCAGGCTGCCGGGGACGATGCGGCCCTGGCGCATCACCGGACGCAGCAGGCGCGCATAGCCTGCTGGGGCAGGCTCGGTCTCCAACTGGATGATGTCTTCGTCCCAGGCGGGGCTACGGTAGACTTCTTTGCGACCGGGCCAGGTGGTCTTCTCGCCCGCCAGCTTCAGCGTGGGGCGCCCATCGCCGTCGTCCTCGACATACCAGACCTCTTTGTAGACACCGCCCAGCGAGCCGCCGTCGGAGCCGTGCGCGCTATTACCCGCCGCCACGCCGAGCGCCGTCCCCACGCCAAACGCATCAATCTCCGCGCCGTTCGCCAGCAGATCGGCGATGGCAAACTCGTCGAGGTCGCCGCTCGCCAGAATGCGCGTCTGACTCAGCCCAGCGGTGGCCAACTGCTCGCGCACATAGCGGCTATCCGCCAGCAGATCGCCGCTATCCAGGCGCACGGCGGCCAGCGTATGGCCCAGTGTATCCTGCGCATGGTGGGCGACGGCGATCGCCGTGTGGATCGCCCTGCGCGGATCATACGTATCCAGCAGCAGTGTGTAGCGGTTGAACGACTCGGCGACGGCGGCGAAGGCCTCGGCCTCGCTGGGGAAGAGTTGCACCAGCGCATGCGGGATGGTGCCGGTGGCCTGCAAACGATAGTCAAACGCGGCGGCCAGCAGCGACGTGCTGGAGCAGCCGCCAATCGAGGACGAGCGCGCCACCACCATCGGGTTCTGCGCGCGCCGGAAGGCGAACTCCGAGACCCGCCGCCGCTGCGCCGCCCAGACGATGCGCGCCGCCTTGGTGGCGACCAGCGTCGCCAGGTTCAGCGCCTGCAACAATCCCGCCTCCATCAGCAGCGCCTCGCGGAAGGGCGCCGTCACCCGCAGCAGCGGCTCGTTGGGGAAGGCGACGCTGCCCTCCGGCATGGCCTGGATGTCGCCAGTGAAGCGCAGCCCCGCCAGTTCATCGAGGAAGGCGGGATCGTAGTCGCGGATGCGCGCCAGAAACGCCAACTCTTCTTCAGAATAGCGGAACGACTGCACAAACTCGATGGCCGCCTCTAGCCCCGCAACCAGCAGATATGCCCCGCCGAAGGGCGCCGACCGGGTGTAGAGGTCAAAGGTGGTCAGGCCGTTGCGCTTCGCTACCCAACTGACGTAGGCGGCGTCGGGATGGTACATATCCGTGAAGAGGCCCGGATGCGCGCCCGGCGCGCGACGCAGGGCTGGCGGCTCAGACGGCTCAGACGACACAAGCGGCTCCCTCTTACTCAGCAACGCGCGGAAACTCGTCTTCGAATGCGGCGAGTCGCCGCTCGACGGCGATCAGCGGACGACCCAGCGCAGGTGGCGCGATGATATTCAGGCTGAGGATATTGCTGTTGGTCGCGCGTAGCTGCTCGGCGTAGCGGCGCGCCGTGTTGTCGCGCGCGATGTTGTAGGCGCGGCGATCACTGGCGTCGGCGCCGCGCCCGCGTGCCAGCAGCGTATCGCGCCATCGCCGCAGCTTCGCCAACTCCGCCTCGGCTTGGGCGAGCATGCGGTCAATCTCGTGGCCACGCTCAATCTCCGGCGGCGCGGCGTCGTTGTTTTTCAGCAAGTGGTACGCCAGCGCCTTCTGCCCGGCGTAGACGTTTTCGTCCAGCCGCAGTGGTTTGCCCATCCCTGGCAGATTATCGAATTCGCCACGGGCGCGCGCCTCGGCGATCCGCTCCTCCGCCAGATCGCGCCAAGCCCGGCGCGGCTGCTTCGGCTGCCCCAGCGCGCCCGTCGCACTCTGGCGCGCTGGTTCAGTTAGCGGTTGTGGTTGCGCTTGTTCAGCGGGTTCAGATGGTTGAGAAGGTCGTTGTGGCATCGCATCGGCTCCGTTGCTGGGGTGTTTGCTGGCCGTCGGGCAGCGCTGGGAACGTCTCACAGCTGATCATAGCATATCAAAGGGCGGCTGCGGCGACGACGCCACCCTCATTATCCTCCCATCACGCCGCCCCCGGCGTGGGGAGCAATTGGTGGCTAGACCAGGCGCAGGGGCGTGCTATACTGCTGGCGACGATGGTATTTCTACCACAGCACGACAAGGGGAGAGCGGATGGCGACGCAAGCGGAACTACGCGAGGCGCTCGATGACTATGTGGCGCGCGGGCAGGCGAACGAGCGGGTGCGCCGCCTGCTGAAAGGCTGGAACTGCGTCATGCAGCTGCGCGCGACCGACATAGAGGCCACCTTCAGGATGACGTTTAGCGGCGGGGAGTTGGGCGGCGTCTCCGATGGCGCCGACGCCACGCCCGATCTGATCATCTCCGGCGCCAGCGAAGACCTGGCTAATATCTTCTGGGGCGACGCCAACCCAGCATCGAACTACATGCAGGGGGCGATCACCACCCAGGGCGCGCAAGACGACGTGATGAAGCTTGACGCGATGGCCATGTTCATCTACCTCGGCAAATAACTGTTCGCTCCTTCCCGTCTGGCGATGAAACCAACGACTGATCTACCTTCCCCTTCCCATCGGTGTGGGAAGGGGCCAGGGGTTAGACCGCCGATGTAGCGCGATGGCGCGTTCAAGCGTCTAAGACAACAGGCAAGGCGCATGCAGATGGCGCATGTTGTGGCGTCGCGCCGATCCGCTGACGTTTTCGTTGTCAGCCGGAGCCGGAGGGCGAACGCAATTGTAGAGGGAGTTATCATTTCGTGGCGCGTCAACCAACTATTGTAGAACGATTTATCGCCGAGGTGGTCGGCACATTTCTGCTAGTCTTCGTGGGCGGCGGCTCAGCCTCGGTCGTCGCCATTCTCGCGCAACACTCGAAGCATCCGACCCTGTATGGGGACGTGTTGACGGTGGCGCTGGCGCACGGGCTGATCCTGTTTGTGATCGTGATGGTGTTGGGCCGGATCTCCGGCGCGCACGTCAACCCGGCGGTCACGCTTGGCCTCGCGCTGGTGGGGCGCTTCCCCTGGGAAGAGACACCCGCCTACTTCATTGGGCAACTGCTCGGCGCGCTGCTCGGCGCGGGCGCGATCCTGATCGTCTATGGCGCGCAGGCGGCGACGATTGGCCACCTGGGCGGCCCCTCGTTGGCGATCAATACCAATCTGGTTCAGGGCTTCTTCGCCGAGGCGCTGGGCGCGTTCATCCTGATGAGCGCGATCATCAGCACGGCGGCGGATACTCGTTCGCCTGCCGGGTGGGCTGGCCTCACCATTGGGCTAGCGTTGGGCGCCGCGATCATCTTCATTGGCCCAGCGACTGGCGCGACGGTCAATCCCTTCCGCGCGCTCGGCCCTGATCTGGTGGCGCTGGTGTTTTATCAGGTGCACTTCGATGTGGTGGCGTATCTGGTCTGCTACCTGCTCGGCCCCATCGTCGGCATGGCAGGCGCCGCGTTCCTCTACCAGTACATCTCGCACATGCCGCGCCCCAAGACGACGCGCTAGCGCCGACCTGGCGCAGCTTTTCGCACAAAACGGCAGGGCGCCACCTCGACGGGAGGTGGCG
>VFSW01012001.1_pt1 | contig 12123 bp, 8 predicted proteins | sample 5358111 | NCBI WGS metagenome assembly VFSW01 (sample SAMN11554181, study PRJNA540505) | mine drainage metagenome | isolation source: sediment from site ElyBrook_90M | place: USA: Ely Copper Mine, Vershire, VT | collected 2017 | reverse complement strand
CCCCCCCGGCGCCCCCCGGGGCGGCGCCCCCGCGCCCCCCCCCCCCCCCCGCCGGCGGGGGCCCCGCGCGTCCCCCCAGCGCCCCACGCCCGGCGCGGCCCGAGCGCGGCGGCCGTGGACGTCGCCGGCGCGGCCGGGGCCGGCGCGAGAGCGGCGGCGACGCGGGCGGCGCGGATGCCTCGGCGCCGCCGGCCGGCGCGCCGGATTCGGCCGCCGCTCCGCGCGAAGCGCCGGTGCGCTCGGCCGGGCCCGCTGCGGCGCACGCACCCACAGCTGCGCCTGCACCCGCACCCACAGCTGCGCCCGCACCCGCACCCACAGCTGCGCCCGCACCCGCACCCGCGGCCGCGGCGAGCGTCGCGGGCGGGGCGGCCGAGGCCGCGCAGAAGTACGTGGTCTGGTCATCGGCCGGTAGCGACCTGCCGCGCGGCGGCTCGGACGATCGCTAGCTGATCGCTCGGATCTGATGGGTCCGAGCTCCGCCATGGGCGCGCACGTCCATCCGGCCTATCGGCCGGACATCGATGGGCTGCGCGCCGTGGCGGTGCTCGCGGTGGTCGCGTTCCACGCCTTCCCCGCCCTGCTCCCGGGCGGCTTCGTCGGCGTGGACGTGTTCTTCGTCATCTCGGGATTCTTGATCTCGGGGATCATCCTCGACGATCTGCGCGCCGGCCGCTTCAGCCTGGCGGACTTCTATGCCCGGCGCGTCCGGCGCATCTTTCCGGCGCTGATCGCGGTGTTGGCCGCCACGGCCTGCTTCGGCTGGTTCGTGTCGATCGGCGACGAGTTCGAGCGGCTGGGCAAGCATCTGGCGGGCGCGGCCGCGTTCATCTCGAACTTCGTCTCGCTGAAGGAAAGCGGCTACTTCGACCGGGCGGCGGAATTGAAGCCGCTGCTGCACCTGTGGAGCCTGGCGGTGGAGGAGCAGTTCTACCTGTTCTGGCCGCTGCTCGCCGCCGCGATGTGGCGCCGGCGAATCAACTTCCTCGCCCTCGTGGCGGGCGTCACCGCCCTGTCCTTCGCGGCCAGCGTCCATTGGTCGCACGCCAATCCAACGCTCGCCTTCTATTCGCCGCTGTCGCGCTTCTGGGAATTGATGCTCGGATGCGCGCTCGCCTACCTCGTGCGCCGGCCCGGAGAACTCGGCGGGCGCACGCGCCAGGCGGTGTCGGCGGCCGGCGCGCTGCTGCTGCTCGGTCTCGGGCTGATCGACCGCAGCCCCGCGTTCCCCCGCTTCTGGGCGCTGCTGCCGACCGTCGGGGCGCTGCTGCTCATCGGTGCGGGCCCCTCGGCCTGGGTCAACGGCACCGTGCTCGCGAACCCGGCGATGGCCTGGATCGGCCGCATCAGCTATCCGCTGTATCTGTGGCACTGGCCGCTGCTGTCCATGGCGACCATCGTGAACGGGACGCAGCCCGCGCCGGCGGTGCGCGCCGCGCTGGTGGCGGCCGCCCTGCTGCTGGCCGCGCTCACGTACCGCTACCTGGAGCGGCCGGTGCGCGCGGCCGCGCGGCCCGGGCCCGCGGTGCGGATCGCCGCCGCGTCCATGGCCGCGGTCTGTGCGCTCGCCGTGCTGGCCTATGCCGGCTGGTGGCATCCGCGCAATCGATACGCGGGCCTCGAGGCCGCCGCCCGCACGGGTGATTTCGAGTACCTGAAGGACGCGTCGCGGGACGCGCCGGCAGGCGCCGGGGTCTACTCGCTGCCGGGCGCGAATCCCGACACCACGCTGCTCATCGGGGACTCGCACGTCGCCCAGTACGCGCCGCGGCTCGGCGACGCGCTGGCGGCCGGCGCGCACAGCCGCTCGCTGCTGTTCGTGGTCGGCGGCGGCTGTCTGCCGGTGCCGGGCGTGCGCGAGGACGCGCCCATTCACCGCGGATGCCCGCAGATCCTGTCCCGGGGCCTCGAATTGGCGGCGGCCGAGCGGGTCAAGACCGTGGTCATCGGTGCCGCCTGGGGCCAATACCTCGCGGCCCCGATGGGCGACGCGGCGCCCGCCGCGGGCGCCTACGACTATTACTTCCCGAAGGACGGCCGGCACGAATCGTTTCGCGGCGGCGCGGGTGTCGAACTCGCCCTGCAGAGCCTGCAGGCGCTGCTCGAGCGGCTGGCGCGCACCAAGCAGGTCTACCTGCTGCTCGACAACCCCGACGGCGTGCAATTCAACCCGTACCGGTTCCTGGACCGCCGCCTGCTGCCGCTCGCGGGCGGGCGGATTGCGGCACGGGTGCCGCTCGATCCCGCGCAGCAGCGGGTGCGCGCGATGCTCACGCAGGTCGCCGAGCGGGCGCACGTGCGGGTCATCGACCCCATGGACACGCTGTGCATCGCCGACGCCTGCCTGCGGCTCACCAGCGACGGCGAGCCGATCTACAAGGACGACAGCCACCTGAGCGCGGCGTGGATCGAGAAATACGCCGGCTACCTGGATCCGGCCGTCGGCGGCTGAGCGCGCTCGAGCGCGGCCATGGGCGCGGCGCGGCGCAGCCGCAGGCTGAGGCAGGCGCTGCACAGGAGCAGCGACACCGCCGTGCCGCGCAGCGCCGCCACGGCGGCGATGCCGAGCTGCCCGCCGAGCGAGTGCGCGAACACGCCGGCGGCGGACCGCCACCGGTACAGCGCCACGCTGGCCGCGAGCGCCGCCGCCAGTTCGAGCACGAGCCAGCCGCGCCGCTCCGCCGCGGACAGCGGCCCCGGCGGCGCGGCCTCCGAGCCGGCCGCCCCGCGACGCCCGCGCGGCCACAGCGCGTAGGCCGCGACCGCGAGGGTCACCGCCAGGCCCACGACCGAACTCGCGTCCTGCAGCAGCCGCGAACCCACGAGGTGATGGCCCGCGATGTCGACCACCGGATCGTCGATCGCCGGAAACATGCGCACGCCGCGCGCGCCCTCGTGCGTGAAGGCGTCCCAGACGAGATGGGTGAGCGCGCCCGCAAGGATCCCGCAGGCGGCGAGCAGCCACTGGGCGACGCTCGCGATGTCGGCGGGCTCCGCCCAGGGGCGGTAGCGCCGGTACGCCGCATCCGGCAGCAACTCCACCAACGGCCGCTTCATCACCCGCTGGAACAGCCAGAAGGCGGCCAGACCCATGGGCAGGCAAAAGGTCAACAGCGCGAGCATGCCGTGCGTCTCGAAGCGCGCCGGCCGCCAGGGCAGGAAGAACCCGAAATCCGGCGCCATGCTGCCGATGATCGCCGCCGACAGCAGCCGGCGGCGCGACAGCGCGTGCGTGAGCGGCAGAACGGCGGCGACGTGCGAAATGGTGAACGGCATCGAACGCCCCGGCGCCGCGCTACGCGGCGACCGCGCCGGCCGGCAGGAGCGCGGCGGTCGAGGCCAGCCAGTCGCGGAACAGGGCCACCTCGCGACGCATGCGCTGCGGGCGCTCCGGCGTCACGACGAAATACGACTGCTCGTCGGCGAACTCCTCCTCGAGCATCGGCACCAGCCGCCCGGTGAGGAAATACGGCTCCAGGAACAGCCGGTGCGTGAGCACGCAGCCGGCGCCGGCCGCGGCGAGTTCCAACGCCGCGATCGTGGTGTCCACCGTCAGCCCGTCGCCGGGCGCGGCGTCGTCCAGGCCGAGCGCCTCGCGCGCCGCGAACCAATGCTTCTCGTAGCCCATGATGGGCAGGGGGTGGCGCGCGAGCAGGTCCCGGGCGGCGGCCGGCGAGGCGCCCGTGCGCAGCAAGCGCGGACTGCAGGCCGCGACGATGCCCTGCCGGAACAGCGGTTCGGCGCGATAGCCGCGCCAGCTGCCCCCGCCGTAGCGGATCTCGAGGTCGGTGGCCGGGTCCGGGGCCGCATGATCCCAGATGACCGACGACAGGCGCACCTCCACGTGCGCATGCACGCTACGAAAGGCGGGCAATCGCGGCGCCAGCCAGAGCGCCGCCAGCGACACCGGCGCGTGCACGCGGATGTGGGTGCGCTCCGACCCGCCGAACAGGCCGACCGTCGAATCCGCCAGATCCTCGAACGCCTTGCGAACCGGGGGCAGGTACGCCACGCCCATGGGCGTGAGCTGCACGCCGCGCGCGAATCGCTCGAACAGCGCGAAGCCGAGATGCGCCTCCAGGGCGCGGATCTGATAGCTGACCGCCCCCGAGGTGAGACTGAGCTCCGCCGCCGCCGCGGCGAAGCTCGAGGTGCGCGCCGCCGCCTCGAACGCCCGCAGCCACGTCAAGCGGGGCAGCCCCACGACCGGCCGGATCTTGCTCATGGCCTTGCCACCCTGGAATTCACCGAAGGCTCAAAATATTGCGGTCAAAGATAGCAAATTCCTCGGTTGTTCAGTGCACAAGGATCAATTATTTGTGCCCTATGCACAACACTGCACGGGTCGTCGTGATCGGCGGCGGGATGATGGGCGCGAGCCTGCTGTACCACCTGGCGCTCGAGGGCTGCACCGACGCCCTGCTCATCGAGAAGAACGAGCTGACCTCCGGTTCGACCTGGCATGCCGCCGGCCAATGCCCGAGCATCACCGGCAGCTACAACCTGGCGAAGATTCACGCCTACGGCAATCGCCTGTATCCGCGGCTCCAGGAACTCACCGGCCAATACGTGAGCTGGCATCCCTGCGGCGGCCTGCGGCTCGCCACCAACGAGCACGAGCTCGCCTGGCTGCGGCAGGTCCAGGGCTTCTCCCGGAGCATCGGCTTCGGCATGGAAATCGTCGGCCTGGACGAGATCCGGCGCCTGAACCCCTTTCTCGACACCACGGGCGTGATCGCGGCGGCGCACACCACCGACGACGGCCACGCCGACCCCTCGGGACTGTGCCACGCGCTCGCCAAGGGCGCCCGCGACCTCGGGTGCCGGGTGACGCGCCACGATCGCGTGCTCGACATCCAGCCGCGCCCGAGCGGCGAATGGCAGGTGATCACGGAGAAGGGCAGCGTGACCGCCGAGATGGTGGTCAACGCCGCCGGCTGCCATGCGCGCCAGATCGCACGCATGGCGGGCGCCGATGCGCCGATCGTCAACATGCAGCACCACTACGTCGTGACCCATCCGATCCGCGAATTCATGGAGCGCGACGCCGAGATCCCGGTGATGCGCGACCCGTACGTCCGCGGCTACTTTCGCCAGGAGCAGAAGTCCGGCCTGATCGGCGTCTACGAGGACACCGGCCTCACCGAGGCCTGGGCGCCGCGCGGCCATCCCGAATGGGAGTCGAGCAACGAGCTGTTCCCCGACGATCTCGACCGCATCGCACCCTGGCTCGAGCGCGCCATGGAGCGCATGCCGATCTTCGCCGACGCCGGCATCCGGCGGGTGATCAACGGCGCCATCCCGCATACACCCGACGGTGCGCCGCTGCTCGGACCGGCCGCGGGGCTGCGCAATTTCTGGATGTGCTGCGGCACCTCGTTCGGCATCGCGCAGGGCGCCGGCTGCGGCAAGTATCTCGCGCAGTGGATGGTGCACGGCGACGCGGAGATCAACATGGCGGAGTTCGATCCGCGCCGTTTCGGCCGCTTCGCCGACGAGTCCTATGCCCGCGACAAGGTGTTCCTCGATTACCGCCTGACCTTCGTCACCCGCCGGCCGGGCGAGGAGCACGCCGCGGGCCGCCCGCGCCGCACGAGCCCGCTGCACGCGCGCCTGCTCGCCGCCGGCGCGGTGTACGGCGAGACCCACGGCTGGGAGCGCCCGAAATGGTTCTCGCCGGACGGCCGGGAGGAGGCGTATTCCTACCGGCGCAACAACGCCTTCGACGCGGTGCGCGCCGAGGTGGCCGCCGTGCACGAGCGGGTCGGCATCCTCGATCTGACCGGCTTCTCCAAGTTCGAGATCGCCGGCGCGGGGGCCGAGGCGTTCCTCGATCGCGCCTGCGCCAACCGGCTGCCGCGCCGGATCGGCGGCATCGCGCTCGTGCACCTGCTGTCCGCGAACGGCCGGATCCTCGGCGAGATGACCGTGACCAAGCTCGCCGCTGACCGCTTCTACGCGCTGTCCGCCGCCGCGGCGCAGCTGCGCGATCTCGATCTGCTGCGCAAGCGGCAGCCCGCGGGTGCGGATCTGCGGATCGAGGACGTCACCGAGGAGCGCGGCGTCCTGGTGGTCTCGGGGCCGCGTTCGCGCGAGCTGCTGGCGCGCCTGACCGACGCGGACCTCGGCAACGCCGCGTTCCCGTGGCTCACGGCCCGCGAGATCGAGGTCGCCGGGCACAGCCTGCGCGCGCTGCGCGTCAGCTACGTGGGCGAGCTCGGCTGGGAGCTGCACGCGCCGCTCGCCTCGCTCCCGGCGCTGTACGAGGCGCTCTGGTCGGAAGGCGCGCCCCTGGGCGCCGCGAACTACGGCTTGTACGCGGTCGACGGCATGCGCCTCGAGAAGGGCTACAAGGCGTGGGGCACGGAGCTCACCAACGAACTCGACATGGTGGAGGCGGACATGCGGCGGTTCATCGATTTCGACAAGGGCGACTTCGTGGGGCGGGCCGCGACTCTCGGGCGCACGCCGCGGCCGCTAGCCACCGTGCAGGTCGACGTGGCGGCCGGCGACGCCGATGCGCGCGGCGGCGAGCCGGCGCTCGACGGGGCGCGCTGCGTCGGCGTCGTGACCTCCGGCGGCTACGGACACCGCGTGGGCAGGAGCCTCGCGTTCGCGTGCGTCGAGCCGGGGTTCGCCGCCGCGGGCAGCGTCTTCGACGTGCTGATCCAGGGCGAGCGCCGGCGCGCGACCGTGCTCGGGCGGCCGCCCTTCGACCCCGACAACGCGCGGCTGAGGTCCTGACGTGGCCGGCGAACGCAACGCACCGGATCTGCCGCGCCGGGCGCGCATCGTGATCGTGGGCGGCGGGGTGATCGGCTGTTCGGTCGCCTATCACCTCACCCGGTCGGGCTCGACCGACGTGCTGCTGCTCGAGCGCAAGCAGCTCACCAGCGGCACCACGTGGCACGCGGCCGGCCTGGTCGGCCAGCTGCGCCAGACCATCAACATGACCCGGCTCGCACGCTACACCAGCGAGCTGTACCGCGGCCTCGAAGCGGAGACCGGACAGGCCACGGGCTACCGGCAATGCGGCTCCGTCTCGCTCGCGACCACCGCGGCGCGCATGGAGGAGCTGGCGCGCAACGCCTCCATGGCCAAGGTGTTCGGCCTCGAGGTGCGCGTGCTCGACCGCGAGCGGATCGGCGCGCTCTATCCGCTCGCGAACCTCGACGACGTGCTCGGCGGCATCCACATTCCGAGCGACGGCTATGCGAACGCCGTGGACGTCACCCAGGCGCTCGCGAAGGGCGCGCGCAGCCGCGGTGCGCGCATCCATCAGGAGGTCCCGGTCACCGCCATCCTGCGCGACGGCCGGCGCGTGACCGGCGTCGAGACGCCCTACGGCGCGGTCGAGGCGGACATCGTGGTGCTGTGCGGCGGCATGTGGACGCGCGATCTCGCCGCGCTCGCCGGCGTGACGGTGCCGCTGCAGGCCTGCGAGCACTACTACGTGCTGTTCAAGGACGTGCCCGGCCTCACGCCGGATCTGCCGGTGCTGCGCGACTACGATCACTGCAGCTATTTCAAGTACGACGCCGGACGGCTGCTGGTCGGCGCCTTCGAGCCGCACGCCCGGCCCTGGGGGGTCGAGGGCATCCCGCAGGACTTCAGCTTCGGCGAGATCGCCGGGGACTTCGCGCATTTCGAGCCCATGCTGCTCGATGCCATGCGCCGCATCCCGGCGCTCGAGCAGGCGGGCATACAGAAATTCTTCTGCGGCCCGGAGAGCTTCACGCCGGACGTGCGCTACCATCTCGGGGCGGCGCCCGAGCTCGACGGCTGCTTCGTGGCCGCGGGCCTCAACTCGATCGGCCTGCAGTCCGCGGGCGGCATCGGCAAGGTGATCGCCGAGTGGATCCGCGACGGCCATCCGCCCATGGACCTGTGGGAGGTGGACGTGCGGCGCAACATCCCCTTCCAAGCCAACCGCAAGTACCTGCGCGAGCGGGTCAGCGAGAGCCTGGGCCTGCTGTACGCGATGCACTGGCCCTTCCGGCAATACGCGACCGCGCGCGGGGCGCGCAAATCCGCCGTGCACGACCGGCTGGCGGCCGCGGGCGCCTGCTTCGGCGAGGCCTTCGGCTGGGAACGTCCCAACTGGTACGCGCCGCCCGGCGTCGAGCCGCGCTACGAGTACGCCTACGGCCGGCAGAACTGGTTCGAGCACAGCGCGCGCGAGCACCGCGCGGTGCGCGAGGGGGTCGGCCTGTTCGACCAGTCCTCGTTCGCGAAATTCCGCCTCGAAGGCGCCGATGCGCTCGGCGTGCTGAACCGGGTCTGCGCGAACGACGTGGACGTCGCGCCGGGGCGCATCGTCTACACGCAATGGCTCAACGAGCGCGGCGGCATCGAGGCCGATCTGACCGTGACGCGGCTCGGCGCGGAGGCCTTCCTGATCGTGACCGGCGCCGAGACCGAGACCCGGGATTTCGACTGGCTCGCGCGGCGGATCGGCACCGCCCATTGCGTGCTCACCGACGTGACCTCCGCCATGGGCGTGCTGTCGCTCATGGGACCGCGGGCGCGCGAGCTGCTCGCCGCGCTCACGCCCGCGGACGTGTCGCGCGAGGCGTTCCCCTTCGCGACCAGCCGCACCATCGAGCTCGGGTATGCGCTGGTGCGCGCCTCGCGCATCACCTACGTGGGCGAGCTGGGCTGGGAACTGTACGTGCCGAGCGAGTTCCTGCAGGGCGTCTACGACGAGGTGGTGGCCGCGGGCGCGCGCTTCGGCCTGGTGCACGCCGGCTACCACGCGCTGAATTCGCTGCGCATGGAGAAGGGCTACCGGCACTGGGGCCACGACATCACCGACGAGGACACGCCGCTCGAGGCGGGACTCGGCTTCGCCGTGAAGCTCGACAAGCCCGGCGGCTTCATCGGCCGCGAGGCGCTCGAGCGGCAGCGCCGCGCGGGCCTGCACAAGCGGCTGGTGCAATTCAAGCTGCACGACCCCGAGCCCATGCTCCATCGCAACGAGCCGATCTGGCGGGGCGACGCCCTGGTCGGCTGCATCCGCTCGGGGATGTTCGGCCACACGCTGGGCGCGGCCGTGGGCCTGGGCTACGTCACCGCACCCGACGGCGGGCCGCTCGAGCGCATCGGCGCCGAGGACTACGAGATCGAGATCGCCGGCCGCCGCCACCGCGCGCACGCCTCGCTGCGCCCGTTGTACGACCCGGACAACCTGCGGATCAAATCATGAACGAGGACCCGACCTAATGAGCGACCTGATTCGACGACTCGCGGCCGACGTGCGGCTCGGGCTCAGCCTGCCGCAGCCGTTCTACTGCGACGAGGCGGTGTTCGAGGCCGACATGGCGCGCGTGGTCGGCCGCAAATGGCTGGTCGCGGGGCACGTCGATCGCGTGCGCAACAAGGGCGATTACTTCCTGTATCCGATCGGCCGCGAGTCGATCATCATCGTGCGCAGCGACGCCTCGACCGTGAACGCCTTCTACAACGTATGCCGGCATCGCGGCTCGCTGGTCTGCACCAAGCCGGAGGGACAGGCGGCGCGGCTGACCTGCGCCTACCACGCCTGGTCGTACGGGCTCGACGGCGCACTGCTCGCCGCGCGCCTGATGCCCGAGGACTTCGTGCGCGAGGACCATGGCCTGCACCGCTGCCACGTGCGCGTGTTCCACGGCTTCATCTTCATCAATCTCGCCGCGGACGAGCCCGAGGATTTCGAGGCGACGTTCGCCGACCTCGCCCCCCATCTCGACTTCCACGGATTCGCCGACGCGAAGATCGCGCACCGCGAGTCCTACCCGACCGGGGCCAACTGGAAGCTGATCGTCGAGAACTTCGTCGAGTGCTATCACTGCGTGCCGTCCCATCCGGAGTTCTGCTCCATGCATCCGCCCGACGCGCTGGTCGCCTTCGGCGCCGGCCCGAGCTCCGGTCCGGACGAGGCGGTCGAACGCTATCGGCCGACGCTCGAGGCCTGGGAGCGCCGCGCCGCGAGCCTCGGCCGGCCGCTCGGCAGCATCGACGACGGGCCGGGCTCCTCGCACCTGCGCCTGCTCCTGCAGCGGACCATACGCGCGGGCTACGAGAGCGAGACCCCCGACGGCAGGCCCGCGTCCTGCCTGATGGGCAAGCGCCGGGACTTCGATCAGGGCCGCATGTACCTCTCGTTCAGCCCGTTCACCCAGGTCGTGGCCACGAACGACTTCGCCGTGCTGTTCCTGTTCACCCCGCTCGGACCCATGCGCACCGGGGTGGACCTTTACTGGCTGGTCGACGGCAAGGCGACGCAGGTCGACGTCGAGCGCATGATCTGGGGCTGGGACCGCACCACCCGGCAGGACAAGGAGATCACCGAGAACAACCAGCGCGGGATCCTATCGACCCGCTACACGCCCGGCCGGTATTCGGACCAGGAGCGGCGCGTGGTCACGTTTCAGCAGTGGTACCTGGCGCAGTACGGCTGCGCGCCCGCCTGAGGCCCTCGATCGCGCCGCGCACCCGCTCGAGATCCTCCGGGGTGTCGACGCCGCCCGGCGGCGGCTCCTCGAGCGCGGTCAGATGGATGGTCATGCCGTTCTCGAGCGCGCGCAGCTGCTCGAGCTTCTCGGTCTGCTCGAGCCCGGTCGGCGGCCAGGACGCGAAGCGCAGCAGGCCGCCCACCCGATAGGCGTAGATGCCGATGTGGCGCCAGGCGCCCGCGAACGCCGCCGGCCGGCCGCCGCTCACGGCATCGCGCGGCCAGGGCACCGGCGCGCGGCTGAAATACAGCGCGAGCCCGTCGCGGGCGCGCAGCGCCTTGACGCAGTTCGGGTCGAGGAATTCCTCGAGGCTGCGGATCGGGGCCGCCGCCGTCGCGATGTCCACCCGCGGCCGCTCGCGCAGCGCCCCCGCCACCGCCGCGATCACGGCCGGCGGCATCATGGGCTCGTCCCCCTGAAGGTTCACCACCAGCTCCGCCGCCTCGAGGCCGCGCACGCGCACCGCCTCGGCGATGCGATCGGTGCCCGAGGCATGATCGGGCGAGGTCATGACCACCTCGGCCCCGAAGCGCTCGCAGGCGTCGCGAATCCGCCCGTCGTCGGTCGCCACCACCACCGACAGCGCGCCGCTCTCCATGGCGGCCTCCCAGACGTGCCGGATCAGGGGCTGCCCGTCGACCTCGCGCAGCGGCTTGCCCGGCAGGCGCGATGCGCCATGGCGCGCGGGAATGTAGACGTGAAACACGGACGCGGGGACCGGCGGTCAGCGGTCCAGCAACGGATCGTCGGCCTGCAGCTGGCGCGCCTCCTCCGGCAGCATCATCGGAATGCCGTCGCGCACCGGATAGGCGAGCCGGTCCGGCCGGCAGACGAGTTCGGCCGCGGCGGCGCCGCCGACGCTGCGCAGCGGTCCCTTGCAGATCGGACACACCAGCAACTCGAGCAGACGCTTGTCCATGGTCTTCGTCCCTACCTTGAAGGCGGCGCGCTGCGATCGGCGATGCGCCGGGTCACCACGTCGAGCAGCGCGTTCTCGTGGTCCGCCTCGAAGCGCGCGCTCACCGGCACGTACCAGTGGCGCTCGCCGGCCTCGCCCGTGCATTTTACGGCATCTTTCTCGGTCATGAGCACCGGCTTGTCGTCGCCGAAATCGACGTCGGCGCGGGTCAGGCGGGCATGGTCGGGCAGCGGATGCCCGGTCACCTCGATGCCCAGGGAGCGCAGCATGTTGAAGAAACGCCGCGGATTGCCGATGCCGGCCACCGCGTGCACCGACCGCCCGGCGAAGTGCGCGAGCGGCACGCGGCGCGCGCCGGCCAGCGCGACCGCGTCCGCGGCATCGAGGTGCATGTGAAAGCCCCCGTCACGCAGCCCGTGCGCGCCGTTGATCACCAGCGCATCGACCTCGAGCGCCCGATCCGGCCGCTCGCGCAGCGGCCCCGCGGGCAGCAGCCAGCCGTTGCCGAAGCGGCGCTCGCCGTCAACCACCAGGATCTCGCAGTCGCGCGCGAGCGCGTAATGCTGCAGACCGTCGTCGCTCACGATCACGTCGCACCCCAGGCCCACGAGCAGCCGTGCGGCCGCCGGCCGGTCCCGGCCCACCGCCACCGGCGCGCCGCTGCGGCGCGCGAGCAGGCGCGGCTCGTCCCCGACCACGGCCGGATCGGCG
>VFSW01012000.1_pt1 | contig 12124 bp, 2 predicted proteins | sample 5358111 | NCBI WGS metagenome assembly VFSW01 (sample SAMN11554181, study PRJNA540505) | mine drainage metagenome | isolation source: sediment from site ElyBrook_90M | place: USA: Ely Copper Mine, Vershire, VT | collected 2017 | reverse complement strand
ATCGCCCGACCGCCTCGTCGGGCAAATCCTCGCCGCCGACGGCAACGTCACGCTAGCAGGACTCGCGGTGAACCAACTCGGCCGCGTCTCGGCGACGACGAGCATCAACGAAAATGGTTCGATCCGACTGCAGGCCGGCGACCAGGGGACGATCCAGGGATCGCAGTCGATCGGCGGCGTCAACACACTCGTCGCCGGCGAGGGCGGCGCGCTGACGCTTGGCGCACACAGTTCGACCGAAGTCACGCTGGACACCGCCGATCCGTCGACGACGATCGACGCCAACGCGCAGCTGAAATCGGACATCAACCTCGCGGGCGACAGCATCCAGATCTTGGACGGCGCCGCACTACGCGCGACGAGCGGCATGATCGAATTGACCGCTCAACAGAGCGCCGCCTCGACGCTGTCGGCGTCGCAAACGGACGGCAGCCGGATTTACGTCGCCCCCGGCGCCGTGCTCGACGTATCCGGCGCGAGCACGACGCTGCCGGTCACGGCCAACGTGATTTCGGCGCAGCTTCGCGGCGCGGAGCTCGCGAACAGTCCGCTGCAGCAAAACGGCGCGCTGCGCGGCCAGACCGTGTACGTCGACATCCGCGAGCACGGCACGCGCGCCGACGGCAGCACCTGGCAGGGTACGCCGCTCGCCGACATCAGCGGCGAGATCGCCGCGATCGGCCACAACGTAGTCGAACGCAATCTAAGCGGCGGCACGATCGCGCTGCGGTCGCACGGCGACGTGATCCTCGCGCCCGGTTCGACGCTCGATCTGGCGGGCGGCCAGATTCAATATACCGGCGGCGTCATCGACACGACCAAGCTCGTCACCGCCGGCGGGCAGACAGTCGACATCGGCTCGGCGAATCCGAGCGTCTTCTATACGGGGATCGCAAACACGACGACCGCGAATGACCCCAAATGGGGAACCTCGAGCACGAGCAATGTGGCCGGAGGCACCTACGTCCCGGGATACGTCGAAGGCAAGGATGCCGGCACGCTGCAGATCTCGGCACCGGCGTTCGTGTTCGACGCCGGCGTCAACGCGTCGACGGCCGCCGGGGTCTACCAGCGCCTGCCCGATGAGACAGTTCCCGCCGGCGCTCTGTATCGTGGCTACGACCAGGTTCGGGCCGCCGCCAGCTTGACCATTGGCACGCCGGGCAGCGATTTCGTCGTCGGCAACGTCACGATCTCGCCGCTCGAGGTGCTGCCGACGTTCCTGAATGCGGACGGCGGCCCGTTCGATCCGCTCGCGAATCCCTTGCCGGCAAGCTACGACGCGTCGGTGCTGCGTCCGTCGCTGATCGGCGGCGCTCAAGGCTTCGGCAACGTGACGATTTACGCGAACGGAAAATTCATGGAGCCGGGCGGTGCAGCCCTGTCGTTCCCGGCCGGCGGCTCGTTCAGCGTGACCGCCAACGTAATCGACATCGCGGGCAGCATCGATGCACCCGGCGGAACGATCGCGGCGCTCGCGGAGCCGACCGCGGTCGCGACTTCCGCGAGTGACGTCGCGCTCACGCTTGGACCGCAGGCCTCGTTGACCGCGCGTGGTACCTGGGTCAACGACAATCCGTTGCTGTATCCGGCCGGCAACGATGCGCCGCTGTTCGTCGACGGCGGCAGCGTATCGCTTCAGGCCCTGTCGGCGAACCAGCAATTCGCGTCCGACCTGAGTCTTGCACCGGGGAGCCTCATCGACGTTTCCGGCGGCGCTCAGCTGAGCGCGAACGGCAAACTCAACGCGGGCGCCGGAGGGAAAATTCAAATCGACGCGGGTACCAAGTCCGGCACGCTTGCCGGCTCGCCGGCACGGCTCGAACTCGGCGCAACGGTGCGGGCGTACGGCATTTATCACGGCGGCAGCTTGTCGATCGCGGCGAGCGGCGTCTGCATCGCGAACACCGACTGCAGCGGCGGCGATACGACGCTGACCTGGCTCGCGCCGGGCTTCTTCAAGACCGGCGGATTCGGTTCGTACTCGATCACGGCGGATCAGGGCGGCATGAGTGTCGCGCCGAACACGGTAGTGACGCTGGAGCAGCAAAATCTCCAGCTTCCCGGCGGCTACCAAACGCTCGCCGACGCGGCGACGCTCGAGGGACTCGCACCGACGACGACGTTGATCGATCGGTTGCGCGCGCCGGTGTCGCTCGCGCTCACCCAGGATTACCCGGCGACCGAATTGCAGCAGGCCACCGGCACGAACACCTTGACGACGAATCCCAGCATCCCCTCGTTCGTCGTCGGCGCGGGCGCGCAGATCCTCGGTGATCCCAATGCGACGATTTCGCTCGCCTCGAATATCCGGTTGTTGATGGACGGTACGCTCGGCGCGCCGGGCGGCGACATCTCGCTGAGCCTACTCGCGGATCAAGAGCAGCAAGTCTTCGATCCGACGCAGGCGATTTGGATCGGCAGCCAGGGAGTCATCGACGCCGCGGGCACGTCGCAAATCTACGTCGACAGCGCCGGCCAGCGCACGGGGACCGTGTTCGCCGGCGGTTCGGCGAATCTGACGGCGAGCCGGGGATACATCGAAATCCTGCCCGGCAGCCTCATCGACGTCGCCGGCGCCTCGGGCACGATCGACATCGCCGCCGCGGGCAGCGGCGTTGCCAAGGCTGAGCAAGTCGGATCGGCGGGAGGCTCGATTTCGCTGACCGCGGCCGAAGGCGTCGCGATCGGCGGTACGTTGGAGGCCGCCGCGGGCAGGTCCGGCGCCGGCGTTCCGCAGCCCGCGGGCGGCAGCTTCAGCCTGAACCTGGATCCATCGAAACGCAACGATTACGCCTTGAGCAACGGCGGCATCTCCTCGTTCCCATCGGCCGCGCGCCAAATCGACATCGCGGCGACGTTCGCGCCGATCGTGGTCGCTTCCGGCTACGCGGTTCCATCGCAGTTTGCGGGACAGGCGTACGCATCGACCGATATGCTCGCGAGCGCGGGCTTCGACACGATCAGGCTCAAAGCAGCGCCGCTTTTGACCTCGATCGGCGCGAACGTCGCCGCGATCCCGGGCATCATCGATTTCACCGGCGACGTTACGCTCGATGCCGGCCGGCTCGTCACGCTCGACGCGGCGAGTTACGTCGTTGGCCCGCAGGCGACCGCGAACGTCGCCGCCCCTTATGTCGAACTCGGCAATTCGGATCAGATCTATACGCCGACGTACGTTCCCGCGCTGCTCGGCGCGCTGAACGCAAGCGCGGGTGCCGGCAGCGGTACATTGGATCTATCGGCGCAATTCCTCGAACTCTACGGCACGTCGGCGCTCGAAGGTGTCGGCAGCGCAAACTTCACGTCGAGCGCCGACCTGCGCTTGCGCGGGCTGCAGGACATGTCGACGCAGAATCTATCCTTGACGAATCCGTCGACGGCGCTCGGCGGCGCTCTGTACATGGCGGGCGCCTTGCACCTGACCGCCGCGCAGATCTATCCATCGACCTTGTCGCAGTTCGTGCTGTCGGCCGACCCTGCGAGTCTCCTGAATCCGACGACGGGCTCGATCCAGGTTTCGGGCGCTGCCGGCCCAAACCAAGATTTGTTGTCGGCCGGCGGTGCGCTGACTTTGAGCGCGGCCGTCGTCAAACAGGACGGCGTGCTGCGCGCGCCGTTCGGCGCCATCACGATCGATGCGCAATCGATCGATCTGGGCGCGGGCAGCATCACCTCGACCTCTGCGCGCGGGCTCACCGTCCCGTTCGGCACGACACAGGGCGGCCTCGACTGGGTGTACCCGCTCGCCGGCGGGTTGAACGCCATCTACGGCGTCGGCGGCGCGGCGCCCCCGGCGCAGCGCGTCGCATTGCAGGGCGCGAACGTGACGCTCGAACCGGGCGCGGTCGTCGACGTATCCGGCGGTGGCGACCTGCAAGCGTACGAGTGGATCCCGGGCGTCGGCGGAACGAATGACGTGTTGTCGCCGTCCTATCGCCCGGATCAATTCGCGATTCTTCCGAGCCTGAAGGCCAACGTCGCCCCTTACGATCCTAACCTGTCGGACGGCACAACCTTGCAGGTCGGCGATTCGGTTTTCCTCGCCGGCATGCCCGGTCTGCCCGCCGGCGTTTACCAGTTGTTGCCGGCACGCTATGCGCTCTTGCCCGGCGCGTATCTGGTCTCGCCGGCGGCGGGCTATCAGGATATCCAGAGCGGACAAGCCTTCACCGTTCTCGGCGGCGGCACGATCGTCGCGGGCTACCGCACGTTTGCCGGGACGCCGTTCGGGGACTCCCGCACCAGCGGCTTCGAGGTCGTGCCGGCGTCCGTGGTACTGCAGCAAGCCCAATACGCGACCGCCGGAGCGAACCAGTTCTTCGCGAGCCAGGCGGCCGTCGCGGGCGTTGCGCCGCCGGCGCTGCCGCAAGACAGCGGCTTGCTCGCGCTGAGCGCGTCTCAGGCATTGACGCTCGATGGATCCCTGGCGACGACGCCGGCGAGCGGCGGTGTCGGCGCGGAGGTCGACATCTCCAGTGCGAACCTCCTGATCTCGAATGGTGCGGGCTCGCCGACTCAACCCGGACAAATCGTCGTGTCGACCGCAAGTCTCGACGCGCTCGGCGCGCAGACGCTGCTCCTCGGCGGATTGCGCGACGGCAACACGATCACGACGACCGCACAATCGGTCGAGATCGCAAGCGGCGCGATGCTCTCGAATCCCCAGGTATTGTTGACCGCGCAAGATCAGGTCACGCTCGACGGCGGCGCGACGATCGCGGCGTCAGGTGCCGCGCCGGCGTCGCGCAGCTACGATTTGCTCGGCGACGGCGCTTTACTCGACGTCAGCGCCGGTCCTCAGGATACGATCCTGCGCGGCAACGCCGCCGGTATTTCCGGCGTACTGAGCCTCGCGGCCGGATCGACGCTCGCCGCGCCTGGTGGATCGATCTATCTGGACGCGACGCAAAGTGTCATCAACGCGGGTACGTTGTCGATCGCCGGCGGCGATCTCGCGCTGCAGGCGCCCAGCGTCGACATCGGCACACCGACAGGTAACGCCGCGGGCGCCGTCCTCGGACAGAATGTGCTCGCCGCTCAAGGGTTGCGCAACCTGTTCATCGAGAGCGGCTCGGCGGTCAATTTCTACGGCAGCGTCGACGCAGCGGCGCAGAACATCACGATCGACGCGTCCTCGCTGCAGGGCTACGGTTCCGCCGGCGACGCGGTCACGCTGTCGGCGCCTGGAACCGTCAACCTATTGAATTCTGCGGGGGCCGTCGGATCGTTATCCGGGACCGGTACGGGCCTATTGCAGTTGAACGCTTCCGACGTCACGTTCGTCGGCGGATCGATCGATGCGAGCGGGTTCGGAACCGTCCTGCTGAATGCGGCGCAAGCCGTCGACGCGACCGCGAACGCCGGTTTGAACGTCGGCGCGGCGGGAAATCTTGGGATCACGGCCAGCCGGCTGACCACCGGCGCCGACGTCTCGCTCTCGCTCGCCGCCGCCGGAGCCGTTACGCTGGCTGCACCACCCCAAGTCGCCGCACTGCCTGCGGTCGCCGATCTCGGCGGATCCCTCGCCATCACCGGCGCGAGCATCGATGTCGCGACTCAAATCGCATTGCCCTCGGGACGAGTGACCCTGGCTACGACCGGCGGTACGCCGGCGAACGGGCAACTCTCGCTCGCCTCCACCGGTTCAATCGATGTCGCCGGATTGGTGCGCAACTTTGCGGGTGTCGATGCGGCGAGCCCCGGCGGTACCGTACTATTGACGTCCGCCGGCAACATCGATTTCGCCAACGGCAGCACGATCGACGTCAGCGGCCGAAGCGGTGGCGCCGGCGGGTCGCTAGCAATCACCGCGGCGCAAGGTACGGCGATGCTCGGCGGCGCCTTGGCCGGCGGCGGCACGGCCTCCGCCGGCGCATCCTTTCGCATAGACGCCCAGAATTTCGGCGACTTCGGCGTGCTGAATGAACTGCTGAACACGGGCGGATTCACGGGCACCCGAGCCGTCCGCCTGCGCGGTCCCGGCGATCTCGTCGTCGCTGCCGGCGGCACGAACGCGATCGGCGCACATGACGTCTCGCTGGAAGCCGACCAGGGCGGCATCGCGGTCAACGGCGTAATCGACGCGTCCGGCGCGCAAGGCGGCAGCGTGAATCTCGCCGCGCGCGACAACGTCATCGTCAACGGGTCGATCGATGCACGGGCGACGAGCGCGGGCGGTACCGGCGGCACGGTCGTCCTCGAAACCGCGAGTGGCGGCCTTGATTTCAGTGCCGGCGCGACGATCGCCGTCGGCGGCGGCGGACCTGCCGCGGACGGCAGCAGCGCGGGCATCGATGGGACCGTGCTGTTCCGCGCACCGCGTGCGAACGTCAATGCCGCGCTCGCGGGCGGCGGGCAAATTGCGCTCGCCGGCACCGTCGTCGGCAGCGTGCGCACGACGCTTGAAGCCTACGCAGGCTATCAAAACTCGAGCGGAGTGGTAGCGGCCGCCGACGAAGCGACGATGTATTCCGACGCTGCAAATTTCATGAATGGCGTGACCGCGGTCGGACTTTCCAATCTCGGCGCCGCGACGGCGAATCCGACGTTCGTGCTCGTGCCCGGCGTGGAGATCGACGCGACCACGGCTTCGAACGGAACCGGTACGCTCGCGCTCGATGCGCCGTGGAACCTGTATACGTGGCGGTTCGGCGTCAACAGCGCCGTCCCCGGCATCTTGACGTTGCGCGCGCAGAACGGCATCACGTTCAATGCATCCCTGTCCGACGGATTCGCCGCGAGCAGCGGGGCCGGCGCCTTCACGCTGCCGGCGCAGCCGGGCGATTCGTGGTCGTATCGGATCGCTGCCGGCGCCGATTTTGCGGCCGCCAATCCACTTACAGTCGACTCGGCGGCGCCGGCCGACGTGGCGATCGCCGCGTGCCAGGGCCTGCAATGCGTGATCGGCGCGAGCGATTTCGGCGGCCCGGCCTATGCGCCGACCATGGTGCGCACCGGCGACGGGTTCATCGACATCAGCGCTTCCGGCAATTTCGTGCTCGGCAATCAGCAATCGTTGCTCTACACAGCCGGGTTCGCCGGGTCCGGCATCGCGGTCAGCGACCGGACCCTGCAAGGCCTCGCGTACCCGACCGGCGGCGGTAACATCACGATCAATGTCTCCGGCAACGTCGTCGGCACGCCGACGAATCAATTCGTCAACGCCTGGCTATGGAGGGTTGCTTCACCTGCGACGAATCCGCTGGCGTCGGCGACTGCATGGACCGTCGATTATCAGAGCTTCCAGCAGGGCATCGCCGCGCTCGGCGGCGGCGACGTGTCGGTAATTGCGGGCGGGAACATCAACGATCTATCCGTCTCGATCCCGTCGATCGGCGTCCAGGTCGGCGGCACGACGCAGGCGGCGAGTGTCGTCGACGTCACCGGCGGCGGCCGGCTGTCGGTATCGGCCGGCGGCTCGATCGGCGGCGGCAGCTTCTACGCCGGCCTCGGCAGCGTCGCCTTGAGCGCCGGCGGCGGCATCGGCGCTTCGACGCAGACGGGGATCGCGCCGCTATTGGCGCTAGGCAACGCGTCTCTGAGCGCGATGGCGCGCGACAGCGTCGCGCTCGCCGACATCGTCACCCCGACGCTGCTCGATCGCGGTGCATTTCAAGGCTCTGCGACCCGATCACCGCTCACCTATTTTTCCACCTACGGCGCGAATTCGGCCGTGAATCTGACTGCGATCGGCGGCAGCGTGCTGCTCAATTTCAACGGCGCCGAGATCGCGCAGATCGGGTCGTCATTTCTCCGCGGCCAGGTTACGAACGCGACCAACGATCTCGCGCCGCTCGACTTGTTGCCGCCTACGTTGAACGCCTATGCGTTGAGCGGCAACGTTGACATTGGCCGCACGCTCGCGCTGTCACCGTCGCCGACCGGAAATTTGCAGCTGTTCGCGGATCGGAACGTCAATTTTCAGGTCTATGGCGGAAACATTCCGCAAGTATTTTTGTCAGACGCCGATCCGAATCTGCTGCCGTCGATCGCGGCGCCGCAGCCGACGTTGCAGGCGTACCGGGACATCATCTCCGCTCTTTCGACGCCGCTCGCCGACCAGCACGCGGCGATGCCGGTGCACGGCGCCGAGGCGCTGTCCGGGACGATGCAGCCCGTGCGCATCGTTGCGCGCACCGGCAGCGTCGTCTTCCCCGCGATCGCGCAAGGCAATCCGGCCGGGATCTGGTCGGCGAAGCCGGTCGAGGTCGTCGCGGCGACCGATATTTCCAATCTCAATCTGGTCGCCCAGAACCTCGGCAATGCCGACGTCACGTCGGTCACCGCCGGCCGCAATATCGTCTATCCGCAAGCGCGCCAGGCGAACGGCGCGATCGTCCAGGATGCCAATGCGATCGTCGTCGACGGGCCCGGCCAGTTACAGGTTTCGGCCGGCGGCAACGTCGACCTCGGCACCTCGGGCGGCATCAGCACGCGCGCGAACCTGGTCAACGCCAGCCTGCCGCCGGCCGGCGCGAGCATCAGCGTGAACGCGGGGACGCTCGCACCGCAGTATGCCGCGTTCATCAATCAATATATCGAAGGCTCGGATGTCTTCGATCCGCAACTGATCGCATTCGTGGAGTCGCTCGACGGCCTTTCCGGACTCGGCGCGCAACAAGCGAAACAACTGTTTTCGGTGCTGAACGCCGACGTGCAGCGGGTGTTCGTCGAGTCGGTGTTGTTCGACGTGCTGCGTACGAACGGCCGCGCCGAAGCCGCTTCCGGAAATGGGAATTTCACCGCGGCGTTCGCTGCGATCCAGACGCTCTTTCCGGGCGCGAACCCGAACTTGGGCCAAGGTGAGAGCAATCCGTACTCCGGGAACATCGACCTTTACTTCAGCCGCATCTATACGCAGCAGGGCGGCAACATCTCGCTGCTCGCGCCGGGAGGCGGGATCAACGTCGGCCTTGCGTTGGCGCCGAGCAGTTTCGGGATCAGCAAATCCCCGGGCGAACTCGGCATCGTCGCGCAGACCAGCGGCGATGTGAACGCGTTCACCTACAACGACTTCCAGGTCAACCAATCGCGCGTGTTCGCGGCCGACGGCGGCAGCATCCTCGTCTGGAGCACGGACGGCAACATCGATGCGGGGCGCGGCGCGAAGACCGCGATTTCGGCGCCCGCGTTGAACATCGTCTACGACCCGAACGGCCAGCCGGCCGTGACGCTGCGCGCCGCGATCGCGGGCAGCGGCATTCAAGCACTTGCGGCGACACCGCAAGTGAGCCCGGGCAACGTCGATTTGTTCGCGCCGCACGGCATCGTCAACGCGAACGACGCCGGCATCGTCGCCGGCAATCTCACGATCGCGGCGACCGCGGTGCTCGGAGCGAACAACATCACCGTCAGCGGCACTTCGGCCGTCGTGCCGGTCACGGTGACCGGACTCGGCGCGAGCGTTGCCGGCGCCGCGGCCGCCGTGGGCGGCGCCGGCAACGTCGCCGAAAGCGGCGCCGCCGGACACGATCGATCGCAGTCGATCACGCCGGCGGCGGACAATGCGATCAACTGGCTCGACGTGTTCGTTACCGGTCTCGGCGAAGATGACTGCAAGCCAGACGACCTCGAGTGCCTCAAGCGCCAGAACGCGCATCCGGATTCGCTGTGAGGCCGCTGTCATCGAAGTTTCATCGCGCCGGCGCATGCTGTCTGGCCCGGGGCGGACGCCGCGGGGGTTCATATCGGATCCTAGGGGATAAGAGCATTTTATGAAGTCTCGCAAGGGAGTCGTCGCATTGATCCTCGCTTTGCTGCCGCTGGCCGCCCTAGCGGCCTCGGGGGGGAACGGGGACTTGGAATATCGCAAGGTCATCGGCTTCGATCTGACGCCGGCCGGGGCAAACGTCGCCGGTTCACCGCGGAACGTCCCGATCCTGGTGCGCTTGTCGCTCGCGAACTTCAGCTATTTCAACAACACGAAGCCGGACGGCTCCGATTTTCGCGTCGTCGGCGGCGACGACAGGACGCCGTTGAAGTTTCACTTCGAACGCTACGATGCGAAAAATCAGATGGCATTCCTTTGGGTGGGGATGCCGGAGCTGACCGGCGGCGCGAAGACCGACAAGATCTATCTCTATTACGGCAACAGCGGCGCGCCGTCCGCCGCGGATATTGCCGGGACATTTGACGTCGATCAGGCGCTCGTCCTCGAATTCAACCAGCCGAGCGGCTTGCCGCGGGACGCGACGGCTTACAAGAACAACGCGACCGCATCGACCGCGCAGCTCGACCCGGCGTCGCTGATCGCCGGCGGCGCGAAGTTCTCGGGAGCCCAGAGCATCACCGTGCCGGCGAGCGCATCCTTGAGTCTGCTGCCGAGCCGGGGCTTCACGGCGTCCGCCTGGGTCAGGATCGATGCGCCGCAAAAAGACGCGGACGTCATTTCGCTCGCGGACGGCGCCAAGGAGATCACGCTCGGCATCGACGGCGCCCATGCGTTCGCCCGATACAGCGGCGGCGGCGCGCCGGTGACGGTTGCGCAGAGCGCGGGAGAACTCGGAGCCGGCCAATGGCACATGCTGGCGCTCACCGCCGGCGCCGGGCAATTGACGCTATATGTCGACGGCGTTGCTGCCGGGCATGCGCCCGTCACGCTGCGGGAAATCGGCGGTGCCCTGACGGTCGGCGCCTCGGCGCGCGCCGCGGGCTACCTCACAGGCGCGGTCGACCAGGTCGAAGTCGCGAAAACCGCGCGTAGCGCGGATTGGCTCAAGATCGCCGCGCGCGACGAGGGAACGACGGCGCCGCTGATTATCTACGGCGCCGACGAACAGAAGGAGAGCGGCGGCCAGGGATCGTATTTCCTGACGATTGCCAAGAATCTGACCGCAGACGGTTGGGTCATCATCGTGATTTGCTTGACGATGCTGGTCTTTGCGCTCGGCATCATGGGCGTCAAAGCCTTCGTCCTCGGCCGGGTAGAGAAGGCGAATGCGCAGTTCCTGCGGGACTATCATCATCTGTCGGCGAATTCCGATACGACGAGCCTCGATCAGGTGGAGACCAGCGAGGAAGAGGCGCAAGCGGACGCCGCGCCCGCAATGGCGGCGCTGATCGCCCACGAGGGCAAGTACGGCTCATCGACGCTGTACCGCATCTACCATATGGGCGTCGCCGAACTGAAGAAGCGCGTCAAGGGTCAAGCGGCCGGCGCGCAGCGCGCGCTCATCCTCTCGCCGCAGTCGATCGAGGCGATCCGCGCATCGATGGACGCGACGTTGACGCGGCTCCAGCAGCAATTGTCCGCGCAGATGGTGCTATTGACGATTGCGATCTCGGGCGGCCCGTTTCTCGGCCTCCTCGGCACCGTGATCGGCGTCATGATCACGTTTGCCGCGATCGCCGCGTCGGGCGACGTCAACATCAATGCGATCGCGCCCGGCACCGCCGCGGCGTTGGCCGCAACCGTCGCGGGCCTGAGCGTCGCGATCCCGTGTTTGTTCGGCTACAACTGGCTGAACACCCGCATCAAATCGATCGCGACGAACAACAGGGTCTTCCTGGATGAATTCGTCGCTCGAATCGCCGAGCAATATAGCTAGCGGGAGAAAAATCGTGTCAGGATCCATCGACGGCGGCGACAAAGACGTCTACGACGACATCAACATCACGCCGATGCTCGATCTCGCGTACGTGCTGATGATCATTTTCATCATCATGACGACGGCGACCGTGCAGGGCATCAAGGTCAATCTGCCGAAGGCGAGCGCCGCGCCGACGCTCGCGAAGCCGCAGACGAAAGCGATTACGATCACCGCCGACGGCACGATCTACCTCGATACGTTCCCCGTGACGCTGCCGGAACTCGAAAATCTCCTGCGCCAGTACCGGGCGGTCAACCCCAATTTGCCGGTGATCATCAAGGGCGACTCCACGGTTCAGTACCAGAAGGTCGTCGATGTCCTCGACCTCGTCGGCCGGCTCGGCATCACCCAGTTGGGTCTCGTGACGCAGCGCATCGTCAAATAGGTGCTGAGCCGTGGACCGCCGCCGACTCCTCCGCTATGCGCCGATCGCCGGCGTGTTCGTGCTCGTCGTGCTCGTCGGTGCGCTGGTTTTCATGATCCGCAGCTTCATCGCGCACAAAAACGAACGGCCGGAGCGCGTCATACAGGAG